>Ga0099364_10001795_pt1 | contig 34865 bp, 24 predicted proteins | sample TergutTh196P3_FD_73070 | JGI IMG/M metagenome (GOLD analysis project Ga0099364, IMG submission 73070) | Microcerotermes parvus P3 segment gut microbial communities from Pointe-Noire, Republic of the Congo - Th196 P3 | ecosystem: Host-associated > Arthropoda: Insects > Digestive system > Gut ... | reverse complement strand
CAAAAGTTCGGTTTGTATTTTTTCAGCCGAGGGCAAGGCGGCTTTAATATTGTCAGCCAGTTCGGTATAGTGGAAATTGCTAACACCTATCGGATTGTTTATGTCTTTGAGTGAAAATTCTACTGCGTAGTTGTCTTTGTCCTTACAAAGCAGCATGCCGATTGTGGGATTGTCTAATTCGTTTTTAATCAATTCGTTGATTGCAGTTATATAAAAATTGAGTTTTCCGACAAATTCAGGCTCAAACTCTTTAGTTTTCAGTTCGATAACTACATAACATCTCAAGCGTGTATGATAAAAAAGCAAATCAGTTCGGTATTCTTTTTTCCCGACTTTTAGCGGAAACTGCCGTCCCATATATGCAAACCCTACTCCCAATTCGAGCAAAAACTGCGAAATATGTCCCACAAGCGCTTTTTCAAGGTCTAATTCCTTCGCCTTCTCTGACATACGAATGAAGGCAAAATTGTAAGGGCTTTTCATTAATTCGTTTGCAAGGTCGCCTTGTGGCGAAGGCAAAGTCAACGAAAAATTTGTAATGGCTTTTCCTTGATTGCCGAAAAGATTGGTTTCGATGTGATATTCAAGTACAGAGCGGCTCCAGTTGTTTTCGATGGTTTTGTTGATGTAGAAGATTGCTGGCTCGAGGTCTTTGACTTTTTGCATTATTTTAATGTGATGACCCCAAGGTATCGAAACCAATTTGGAAACAAGTTGTTTCCAAATTACATCTTGCTGATTTTCCGAAACTTGCATCTGCTGGAATTGTTGGACAAAATGAGAAACGGTTTCACTTCTTTCCTTTTTGTCCTCAATTGGTTGTAATTTCCGAACAGCCTGTTCGGAAATTATATCTTCCTGAATAACTGGACATTGAGTTTCCCGAACAAGTTGTTCGGTTTTTTTAGTGTAGAAAAGAAAAAATCTTTTCATATATGCCAAGTTGTCTACTGAAAATCCCCTCTCATCGGGAAACTCCTCCCTCAAATCCTTACTTAACTGTTCGATGAAGCCGCTACCCCATCGTGCATGCTCCTGTTTTTCAGCAATTTGCCTGCCCATATCCCAGTACAGCATAATCATTTGGCTGTTTACCGAGAGAACAGCCTTCATCTGACCGGTTTTGATTTGTTGTTTCAAATCGCGCAGCCAGTCACGATATTCCGAAAGATTTATTACGTTGCTCATTGTCTTTTTTTGTAAAAAACGCTAAAAATTATCAACGGCAAAATTACAAAAAAAATTGAACATTGCAAAAAAAAAGGAAAAAATTTTGTTGGAAAAGAAAAAAGTAGTAACGTTTTTAACGTTCAAAAAATAGTTGATGTATGGAATTTTTTTTAATAGTTCAAAATACAGAATTTGATTTTACATAAAATCCGTGAAAATCAGTCTAATCCGTCCAATCCGTGTATCCCCAAAAAAATATTTTCACCCTGTGCTGCGATTCGGCATTTTAACGCATTATCTTTGCAGAAATTTTTAATCGAAAATAAAAAATTGAATATGACAAATATAACAGTACATTTGACGTCCGGCGTCAAACTTGAAAAGGCTTTTAGCAAGTTGGCTCTCGACCTTTCGAAGATTGAAAGGCTGACTATTGCTGGTATGCTTCTTGAGGGTGATTTCAAGTATTTGCGCAAAAAATCAGGTAAAACGCTGCGTGAATTAGATTTAAGTCAAGCCGCTACAATTGACAACAGCATTGGTTATGATGCTTTTCGCTCGTGCAGCGGCTTGGAAAGTATTATTTTGCCGGCGCTAATCAACGAAATAGGCGACAATGCTTTTCGCGGTTGCAACGGCTTGAAAAATATAGTTTTGCCCGATTCAATCTACAGAATCGGCGAAAATGCTTTTCGGGACTGTAGCAGTTTGAAAAACACAGCGCTTCCCCGTTCGCTTAACAGAATAGACTATAATGCTTTTCGCAACTGTAGCGGCTTGACCGAATTTACGCTGCCGCCGTTGGTCAACAAACTTGGAGGCGAACTGTTTGCCGGTTGCAAAGGTTTAACCTCAATAACGGTGCATCCCGAAAACACGTCTTATACAAGCGAAAACAGAATATTGCTCACGAAAGACGGAACGCGATTGATTTTTTGTCCCGTCATTCAAAAGGGCGCTTTCATCATTCCCGACACGGTAACCGAAATAGCACAAGGCGCTTTTTATGGCTGCAAAGGTTTGACGTCAATAGATATCCCCGACACGGTAACAAAAATCGGACATCACGCTTTTTTTGGATGCGTCGGCTTGACGTCGGTTATTCTTCCCGATTCGCTAACCGAAATAGGAACACAGGCGTTCGACAACTGTAAAAACCTGAAATTAATCACTATTCCCGAATCGTTGAAAGAAACAGGCGAATACTCATTTTTTCAGTGGCAGCATTTTGAAATTCGTAGTAAGAAGTGAAAATATTTGAAAAAAAATTTATTGGAAAAGAAAAAAGTAGTAATTTTGCGGCGTAAAATATCTAAATAAAAAATAAATATGACAGTAAATAATTGTATCAGTGCACCTGACGTCCGAAATTCAGTTAAAGCAGGCATTGAAGGAGGCGGGAGTAAAAAAGCCGGCATCCGTTAGGAAACTCGCCATAAGTGGTGAAATAACCGAAGCCGATTTTCGCTATATCCGAAAAAAAATGGCTAAAACCTTGCAAAAGTTGGATATGGGCGATGCATCGTATGCAATAACTAATCTTCAAACCATTTTTCCTCCTCATCTATAAAAAATAGTCTTCACCAAAAGAAGATTCTCTTTCTTTGATATCAAACAGCAAATTGTGCAAAGTCAAACCGGACATGGCAACGTAAGTCAAATCTTTGCACTTATCATAAATTCCCCAAGGAAATTTTTCAGGTAAGACAAGAGAGGTCAAACTGGTAAAACAATCAAAGAAAAAGCGTTCAATTTCATTGTCTTCAACAGAGGCTCTGCTCAAATCAAGTTCTTCCAATGTTTCTGCCATTACATATTCGAGATGCCAGAAGTCTTTTAAGGTTAACTTACCAATAACGGTTAGTTTTGTAATAGATTCTGGATTTTCAACACCCGCTTTCTTCAAAGCCTGTTCCATTCGCGTTTTTGATGTCAGATTTACTGTTACTTTTGTGCTTGTCATAATACTTTTATAATTTGTTTTAACACTTTATGATTTATTAACTTTTACAAAAATAATATTCGCAAATATCGTGCCAAACTTATCAAAAAAATATATTTTTCTATTTTTTTTTCATTTTTTTTCCGTTTGAATAAAAAAATCCGTGATAATCAGTCTAATCCGTCCAATCCGTGTATCCCCAAAAAAATATTTTCACCCTGTGCTGCGATTCGGCATTTTAAAGCATTATCTTTGCAGAAATTTTTAATCATTTAATTTGTAAAAAATATGACAGTAAATAATTGTATATCAGTGCGCCTGACATCCGAAATCAGGATAGAGCAGGCATTGAAGGATGCGGGCGTAAAAAAGCCGGCATCCGTTAGGAAACTCGCCATTAGCGGCGAAATTACCGAAGCCGATTTTCGCTATATCCGCAAAAAAATGGCTAAAACCTTGCAGGAGTTGGATATGGGCGATGCATCGGTTGAAAACAACGTCCTTGATGGCGCTCCTTTTGGGGGATGTTCGGGATTAACTTCAATTACCATTCCCAAAACGGTGGAAGAAATAGTTTTGTTTGCAACTGCCCGCACAATCATGCCACCCCCCGACGTTAACGTTGACAAAAACGAAACAAGTTTAGTATTCAACGAAGACAAAACATTAATTTATTGCACCAGGCAGTTTTCAAATCCCGATGAGTCGATAACATACAGCGCTTTTTCAGGCTGTACCGCTTTAACATCAATCAATGTACACCCCGACCATCATGTTTTTGCAAGCGAAGACGGTATTTTGTTCAACAAAGAGAAGAGCATGCTGAAATTTTATCCGCGTGGACGGCATGGCGATTACAATATACCCGATTCAGTTGTTAAAATTTGTGACTACGTTTTTGCCGGTTGTTTTGGTTTGACCGACATTACAATTCCCAACTCGGTTGTCGAAATTGGTGAAAGAGTATTTGAATTTTGTCGCGCTTTGACCAACGTTGACCTTCCCAATTCGGTTGTTGAAATTGGAAACATGGCTTTTACAAATTGCGACTGTTTATCCTCTGTAGCCATTCCCACGTCTGTGGCAAAAATTGGAGAATATGCGTTTTGCGGCTGTACAAGTTTGACTTCTGTAAACATACCTACGTCTATTACTAAAATCGAAGCCTATACGTTTTGCGAATGTAGTAATCTGACAACGATTAATATTCCCGCAGCGGTTGTTGAAATTGGACAAGGGGCTTTTGCTAAATGTACTGCCTTAACTTCCGTCTTAATTCCAAATTCGGTCAAAACAATCAGAAACCAAGCATTTTGGGGCTGTACAGCCTTGAGGGTTGTTACAATTCCTGATTCTTTGAGTACTATTGAGGATGCTGTTTTTGCTTATTGCACCTCTTTAGAAATTCATATCCCCGTTTCGGTAATGAAAAGGATTGACAACATTAAATATTGTATTGGCGCAAAAAACCTTTTTGTTCCTAACGAGCCGACAAAAATTAAAGGAAAAAATTATTTCATACTTGTAGCAAATTATTTATAATGCCCGCCACCACCTACATCTCCAATCACGCCCACTACGCCTGCGTACTCGAAAAAGTACGCAGCGTACGGCGCGTTCTTTGGATTGGCACTGCCGACCTCAAAGATTTGTACATGAAACAGGGCAACGACGCGGTACCATTTCTGAAACAGTTGTCAGATTTGATAACGCGGGGCGTTGAGGTGCGGCTCATACATGCCAAAGAGCCGGGACCAAACTTTCGCAAGGATTTCGATAAATATCCCGCGCTTGCGAAGGGTTTGGAGCGGGCGCTATGTCCCCGCGTACATTTCAAACTCGTTATTTTCGATTTGGAAGCCGCCTACATCGGCTCTGCCAACCTCACAGGCGCAGGCATGGGCATGAAGGGCGAAAACACGCGAAATTTCGAAGCAGGAATTTTGACAACCGAGCCGGCATTAGTTGAATGTGCTGTAAATCAGTTTGATGATGTGTGGATAGGGAAATTTTGCGGGCGATGCGGACGGAAGGATTTTTGTGGGGACAGGATAAAGTAGTTTTCAGTTTTCAGTTATCAGAAAAAAAATAAAAAAATATTTGAAAAAATTTTGTTGGAAAAGAAAAAAGTACTAATTTTGCGGCGTAAAAAATTTAGTTAAATTGTAAAATAATATTAAAAGTAAAAGTATGGTATCAAATAGTAATGTAACAGTAAGCCTGTCAGATGAAGTAGACATAATAAAGAAAATAATCGGGAGAGTCGTTTTAAAGGAAAATATTATCCCTTTTAACACGTTGTATATTGCATACGAAAAAATTACCCGAAAGGAAGACTTGTTGAGCCGAATAATAGCAGGTTTTCTTAATCCAAATGAAAATCACAATTTTGGTTATATTCCTATAAAAACATTTTTTCAAATGATAGATGTTGGATACGAATTAGGTAAAAATAGTAATCTAAAAATCACTACAGAAAGAATAATCGAAAACAACCGAAGAATTGATATTTTTATAGAATGGGAAGAACTGGAAAATGGAACAAGAGTAAAACACGCAGTTATCATTGAAAATAAATTAAATTGGGCAAGAGAACAAAAAAATCAATTGGACGATTATTATGATTCCATAAAAAAAGAAAAATATGTAATTGACAAAATTGTTGTAATGCCGCCTGTAGAGAATTATGAACCAACTGCTCGAAAAGAAATACTTAACATAATTGGTAAAAACGGTATTGTTCATTTAGAAAAATTGAATGAGTGGATAGATAATTGTAAACTGAAAATGAAAAAGGAACAAAAAGGAGATTTTTCTCTTGTTCATTTTCAAGAATTTATAAAATGTTTAATCGAAAATTTTTATGTCATGGAAAAAATAGAACAAATATTTAGAGAATTAAAAACAAAAGACGAAATAACAAAATTTGAAATTTTAGTAAATTTTGTTAGTAATAACTGGGAAGAATGGGCAAGAATAAGATTTTCTCCGATTGTAGACAAACTACCTGAAAATATTTTTGGAGATGATGTAACTCTTCAGTTTGAACATGATTTTGAATCTGATGAACAAGGAAATAAACTATATTTTTCTGTTTTTATTTATTTTGAACTTTATAAGTATCGTATCAAGTTAAGAATGAAAGAGAATGTTATTGAACTTTTTATAATTAGTGAAGATGATAGAGATGATAGAGATAAAATAAAATTCAAAAATATAGAATTTAAACAGGATAAAATCTATCCTCAACAGTTTTGTTACAAAAAGCATTTCAATATTGAACAGCCAGAATTATTATTAGGAACACTAATGATTATTCTAAAAGAACTTTCCGAATATAAAAAAATATATAGAGATATAGTTAGAAAATTGGAAAAGGAAAATTTCCCTGATACAGAATTAATAAATGACGTAACTACGCCAGGATTGATAATAAACAAAGTTAAAGGTAGACGGAAAATAAAACTTTATATAACAGAAAAAGATGAAGAAATGGTAATTACCGGAGATTTTAACAAATTACCTACAAAAAAACGTACTTTAAAGGAAACGATAGTAAGTGAAGACGAGGCTTTTAATAAATTGAAAGAAATGATAGAAATAATTATTAATGAAAGAGATAAAAATAAATAATGCACAAAACTCTTTCCAACAGTTAGACCGTCTTATCATTTCCCATTGGGAGCATGTACACGATGTAGACGCCAAACTTAAGGAGTTGCTTTCTGCGCGTAAGTGTAAGATTAACAGCGTTTTTGAATGGACGCCCGAAAACATTGACGCTCTGCTGCGGCTGAATCAACGCTTGACTAACTGTTTTGAAAAGGTTAGAGACGAGGCTAAACCCATTATCCGCGCACTTCAAAAACGCCTTGACGACAACGACGCCTTCCTTCACGATTTTTGGATTGAGGCAAAAGTGACGCCATATATCTATGTACCCGACGAAACCGGAACGCTCGCCGAGCCTCAAACCGGAATAGAAATGATTCTTACCGAAAGTGTGAGCGAATATAACGTACTCAAAATTGACTGCATCAATAGCGAGGAAGGTATGGACGCAATGGCGTATTTAAATCAGTGAATATCAGTCCAATCCGTCTAATCCGTGTATCTCCAAAAAATATCATCTAATGCCCACCACCACTTACATATCTAATCTCGCCCATTACGCCTGCGTACTCGAAAAAGTACGCAGCGTGCAGCGCGTTCTCTGGATTGGCACTGCCGATCTTAAAGATTTGTACATGAAACAGGGCAACGACGCGGTACCATTTCTGAAACAGTTGTCAGATTTGATAACGCGGGGCGTTGAAGTGCGGCTCATACATGCCAAAGAGCCGGGACCAAACTTTCGCAAGGATTTCGATAAATATCCCGCGCTTGCGAATGGCTTGGAGCGGGCGTTATGTCCCCGCGTACATTTCAAACTCGTTATTTTCGATTTGGAAGCCGCCTACATCGGCTCTGCCAACCTAACAGGCGCAGGTATGGGCATGAAGGGCGAAAACACGCGAAATTTTGAAGCAGGGATTTTGACAACCGAGCCGGCGTTGGTTGAAAGCGCTGTAAATCAGTTTGATGATGTCTGGATTGGGAAGTTTTGCGGGCGATGCGGACGAAAGGATTTCTGCGGGGACAGGATAAAGTAGCCACAAAAAAGCCGATGATAAATCATCGGCAAATCTCTTCAATCTAATAACTACTCACCTTTAACTACTTCCGCCGGATTTTCAACACTCGATCTGTACACTTGCCACCCAACACAGAGTACAATCACCAACGCCAACACGCAGACAATAGCCAAATATATCCATACAGGTATACTTGTCCGTATCGCATAATTTTCCAACCAGCGCTGCATTATGAAATATCCGGTCGTAAAAGCAATAACAGCGCCTATGACTAACAGCAAAAAATATTCTTTTGCAAACATGGCAAGAATATCGCCAGCCGTTGCGCCGTTGATTTTGCGAATGGCAATTTCTTTTCGGCGTTCTTCGCATGTTAGCGAAACAAGTGACACGAAACCGAACACGCAAATAAGTATGCAGATAGCCGAAACAAACGAAAGTAACTTAATAAGGGCTTTTTCCGATTTCAGATACTTATTGTACTCTTCTTCAGTGTTGTAAATGTTTGATACAACAAATTCGTTATTCAACTGTTCGATTTTTTCCTTGCATGATTCCCATGTATCTTCGTGAAATTTGAAAAGAACTATTCTACCTGCACGGATAATTCTGTTACCTGATACATTATGAACCGAAAGCATCGTTATCCCTCCTGAAACTTGATTTACATGAAAAACCGGATTAATCTGTATTGTAGGCGCAAAATTGTAGACATTTTTTATTACGCCCTTGACCTTGTATCCTTCGTTGTCAAAATGTTTTCCGATGGGGTCGTTGTGCCATCCGAATGCCTTAACCGCGCTTTCGTTAAGCAAAATTGATTGTGCAGGGTCTGAATCGGTGAGCATTTCTCCTGCAATCAACTGAAAATCGTAAAAGGCAATATATTCCGGCGAAACAGGCATACGTTCCAAACTTATGCTTTCCACGTCGGCAGGCTTATCGTCCCATGAGGTAATCTCCCTGCTATTACGTCCGCCTTGAGGGAGCAAACTTGACAATCCTCCGGGCAGAACTAAAACATCCGTAATTTCAGGTATTTGTCTTAACTTATCAGCCAATACGTCGGCAGTATTTCCATATTCAAGCGCTCCCCTTGCCGCTTCTTCGCTTATTTCTTCATATACCGTAAGCGAACCTCTGTTTTTGAAAGAAAACCCTAACTCTCCACTGTTTAGTAGAAAAGACATTTGTTTTAGAATAATAACAGTACAAAAAGCAAAACCAATGCTAATAATCAATTGCGCAACCACTGAAATTTTACGAAACAATTTTTTATTGCTTCGGCGAATGGACAAGTTCAGGTTTCTTTGACGGAAGATGAACAATATCAGCCAAAATGACAACAATGAAACAACGATAACGCCACCGATATAAAGAAGCGATTCGATATAAATGTCTGATAGATTCATTTGAATATTTGAAAGCGTCAGAAAAGGCTTATAAGTCAACTGTGTTATCGAAAATCCCAGGATTACGGCAAACAATAACGTAATAATAAATTCGGTTGATAGCATTGTCAGCAGTGAAATTCCCGAAGCGCCGCACACAACGCGCAATGCCAATTCTTTTTGTCGTATTCGGAAACGGCTCACAAACAAGGTCAGGTAATTGAAAAGCGAACAAAAAATGACTAACAAACCTGATAAACCAAAAATCAAAACATGTTGAAATTTTACTTCTCTTTCAATATTTGGGTCAGTGTAACGCAATTTTGTTAAGGGGCTAATCTTTATCTTGTTAAAGTTAACTCTTACCGCGTCAATATTATGTTCGTAAAGTTTCTTTTCAAAGGTTTCGATATTCGTTCCGGGGAAAAATTCGAGAATCGTATTAAAAGATTGAAATCCCCACACCATATCCGGATTTCTTAACAGTTGCATTATTTGATTATCAAAGGGTCTTATCAAATCGAACTGATAATTGCTTTGTTTTTTCATTCCTGAAACGATTGCGCCAATTGTTAAATCATCTCTGCCGTCATTAACCGTTTTTCCAATCGGATTTTCATTTCCGAAAAATTGGCGTGCTTTTTCGCTTGTGATGGCTATTTTTTGGTTTTCAGGAATCAGAAAATCCCAATCGCCGTCTAATATTTTCACATCAAACATTCGCAAAAAGGAAGAATCGCCCCTGATGGTCAATACCGGCAATTCTACGCCATCTACCGTAATTTTGCCTCCTTGCCAGGCAGGAAGTAGCGAAATAGCGTCTTTTATTTCCGGAAAAGTTTCTTTCAGATATGCCGCCAAAGGATAAGCGGTACCTCTGTCGTAACCTGTTTGACTGCCCGCGCTTGGCATGTAAACAACATACATTTGCCCTGCGTTTTCGTGAAAACTGTCGAAAGTCATTTCGTAGCGTATCCACAGCAACGCCAGCGAAAAGCATGTAAAACCTACCGCCAAGCCAATAATGCTTATAAGCGTCTGATTTTGGTATTTCCGCATGTTGCGGAAGGCTATTTTTATATTGTGTTTGAACATATTATTTTCAATTTTTAATTTTCAATTTTCAACTCTTCACTCCAATACTTCTTTTTCCCGATAAAAACAACCGCTAAATACCGCACGTCGTCTCTGTCTTTGAACATATTCGACGTCATATATCTTTGCAATTGCTCACGCGCTTCTTTTTTCTTTGCTTCTATCAACGATTCTTTTCTGGCGTCGGCTTGTTTGACGTATTTCAGTTCCCAAACCCAGTCTTTTTTTATTCTTGGATAAAGACAGTCGCGACGTTGCAGGTAGATATCGGTATAACCTTGCGAGTTTTCGGTTTCGGAAAGGGACAGATAGTAATTTGATTGAAATAAAATGTTCAATAACATAAACTTAACATGCTTTTCATTAAAGCCTTTCAGGTCTTGGTTTGAAATTTGCGATAAAAAATCTTTATGAAATATATCGAAAAGAGGCTTATAGTCGCCATCATAAGCCAATGACGTCAATCCTTCGCGAATATTTGGATTATAGTACATTTCAGGGTTGCGCTCTAAAATAATGTTTTCCATGTAATCCCAATACATCGTTTTTACTGTATAATTGGGTATTTTTAGCAAAATTGTGCCATTTTCATTTTCAATTGTTAATAATCCCATATAGTAAAGCAAAGAGCGGAAATTTTGCGTATCGTGAATTTTATCTATTGAAAATCGGTCAATTACTTCAGCCTGAACTTGATTGAATTCTATTATTTTTTCCAAATCTTCTATATTTTTCGGCTTCCGAAGAAGATTTTTAATCCTTCCGTAGTCGGTTTTTAAATTGCTGTCTACCAGACGTTCAATTTTTTCGCCTTCGTCGAGTAATTCATGGAAAAAATAATTTATCAGCGATGAATTGTACAGTTTATTTTTTGCGTCGGCATGAAACTTGTAGCCGTTGTAAAGATATTGCATATCAACCTTTATCAACGATTTATCTACGCCTGCTTCTTTTCTTACAAATTCGACTTCTTCTTCGGTAAAGCCAAGTATTTCGCAATATTTTTCCTTCATCGACAGATTATTGGAAATATTGAAGCCGCTTGTAACATCGTCGAGCATCATTGGGGTAACGCCCGTGATGAATATCGAATCTATAATTTTTTCCGTGTTATCTTTTAAAGTTTCGTAAAAGTCGCGCACTACGCCGTTTGCCCAGATTAATTTTTTGTATTGCTCAAGGCTCAAATTTGTTCCCATCGCTATCAAATCGTTAGCAAAATGGTCATACTCGTCGATGATGATGTAGGCTTTTTTGCCGAAACCATCGATGATACGAAAAGCAAATTCAATATAGTGACGAACAGTTTTGTAATCTTTCAATTCTTTCAGTTTCTCTTCATAATCCTTAATAACAGATTTATGACCCGTTAAAAAAAACTCAATTGAACCTCTAATCGCTCCCGTAAAAGAAACTTGAAACTTTTCTTCCGAACTTGTGTCAAGCCCTGAAAAACTGAAACGCATCACAAAAAGTGAGCCGCGTTTGGGAGTAGGATTTTTTCCGATATACAAATCGCCGAAAAGAGTATCAAACTGGTCGGCATAACACACATCGTAGTAATGCTTTAATACAGAAAGAAACAACGACTTCCCGAACTTGCGCGGACGAATTAGAAAACAATAACTGTTTGCCTCGTTTTCAATCATTTCGATAAAACGGGTTTTGTCCACATACAGATAATTTTGAGTTCGTATTCGCTCAAAATCTGATTGACCCCACGGTATTCTTTTTGGTTTTTTCATGATAAAATTTTTGACAAAGATAACAACTTTTTTTATTTTGGCACGCAGATAACGCAGATTTGACAGATTTACGCAGATTTTTTTCTCTACAATCTTAACTCTAATAACTACTCACTTTTAACCACTTCCGCCGGATTTTCTACACTCGACTTATACACTTGCCACCCCACGCAAAGAACAATTGCTAATGCCAACACTAAAATAATCGACAAATAAATCCATGCAGTAATATTCGTCCGTATTGCATAGTTTTCCAACCATCGTTGCATAATCAGATATCCTGCCGGAAAAGCAATAGCCGCGCCGATGAGCAATAACAAGGAGTATTCCTTTGCAAACATTGCAAGAATATCGCCTGCCGTTGCGCCGTTTATTTTGCGTATGGCAATAGACTTTCGGCGTTCTTCGCAAGTTAGAGAAATTAACGAAACAAAACCAAACACGCAAATCAGTATGCAGATAGCCGAAACAAATGATAATAACAAAATTAGGGCTTTTTCCGATTTCAGATATTTGTTGTACTCTTCTTCGGTGTTGTATATGCTTGATATCGTAAAATCGATATTCAATTGTGTGATTTTTTCCTTGCATGATTCCCACGTTCCTTCGTGAAATTTGAAAAGGACTATTCTACCTAAATTAATACTTCTATTTGCGAATATCGAAATTTCGGTTATCGCTCCAGGACCTGATGGAGACGGATTCAAATGAAAAACCGGATTAATCTGTATTGTAGGCGCAAAATTGTAAACATTTTTAATCACGCCCTTCACCTTGTATCCTTCGTCGCCAAAATGTTTGCCGACAGGCTCGTGCCAGCCGAAAGCCTTAACAGCGCTTTCGTTAAGCAATACTAATGTTTCAGGGTCGGCGTCGGTTAGCATCTCGCCCGCTATTAACCGAAAATCGTAAAAGGCGGAATATTCGGGCGAAATAACCATGCGTTCCAAACTTATATTTTCCACGTCAGCATGTTTTTCGTCCCATTTACTAATTTCTCTGCTATTGCGTCCGCTTTGGGGAAGCAGATTTGACAGTCCGCCCGGCAGAACAACAACTTCCGTGATTTCGGGTATTTGCCTCAACTGATTTGCCAATACGTCGGCAGTATTTCCATACATAATCGGTGCATTCAAATTTTCAGGGCTGATTTCTTCATATACCATAAGCGAACCTCTGTTTTTAAAAGAAAAACCCAACTCACCGCTATTTTGCAGAAAATACATCTGTTTCAAAATAATGATGGTACAAAAAGCGAAGCCGATGCTTATTATCAATTGGACAATTACGGAAATTTTTCGGAACAGTTTTTTATTGCTTCGGCGAATGGACAAGTTCAACGTTCTTTGCCTGAAGATGAGCAATATCAGCCAGAATATCAGCAATGAAGCCGAAATAATGCCTACGACATACATGAACGATTCGAGATAAATGTCGGATAAGTTCATTTGAATATCCGATAGCGTCAGGAAAGGCTTGTACACCAACTGTGTCAGCATACATCCCAGCACAATGGCAAATAACAATGTGAGAATAAATTCGACCGAAAGCAGCGTCAGCAGCGAAACTCCCGAAGCGCCGCAGACAACGCGCAGCGCCAATTCTTTTTGCCGTATTCGGAAACGGCTCACAAACAAGGTCAGGTAATTGAAAAGAGAACAAAAGATGACTAACAATCCGGATAAGCCAAAAATCAAAATATGCTGAAATTTGACTTCCCGTTCTATATTATGGTCTTTGTAACGCAGTTTTGTTAATGGCGTCAAAGTCATACTGTTAATATTGCCTCTTTCTTCGCCGGTATTATGTTCGTAAAGTTTCTTTTCAAAGGCTTCGATATTCGTTCCGGGAAAAAATTCGAGAATCGTGTTAAATTCAGTAAGACTCCATATCATATGCGGATTCCTTATCATTATGGTATTATCAAACGGTCTAATCAAATCGAACGTATAATTGCTGTGTTTTGCCATTGCGGAAACAACTGCGCCAATTGTTAAATCTACTCTACCGTCGTTCACTGTTTTCCCAATCGGATTTTCATTTCCGAACAACTGACGGGCTTTTTCCTGAGTGATTGCTATTTTTTGGTTTTCGAGAATCAGAAAATCCAAATTGCCGTCTAAAACTTTCACATCAAACATTCGAAAAAAAGACGAATCTACCCTAATGGTCGCCGCCGGAAATTCTACGCCTTCCACTGTAATACTGCCTCCCTGCCAAGCCGGAAGCAGCGGAATAGCATCTTTTATTTCCGGAAATGTCTCTTTTAGATATGCCGCCAACGGATAAGCGGCACGTCGGTCGTAACCGGTTTGATAACGTGAACTTGGCATATAAACAACATACATCTGTCCGGCGTTTTTGTGAAAACTATCGAAAGTCATTTCATAGCGAATCCACAGCGTTGCCAACGCAAAGCAGGTAAAACCCACTGCCAAGCCAATAACGCTAATGAGCGTCTGATTGAAGTACTTACGCATGTTGCGGAAGGCTATTTTGAGATTATGTTTGAACATAAAAATTGAGAATTGAAAATGAATATTATCAAACTGCAAAAATATACATATTCCCTTTTAAAAACAATTTTTCTTGAAAAAAGTTATGCGTTTTTTTTATTTATTTTAGTAAAAAGGTCAATAACTACTCACTTTTAACTACTTCCGCCGGATTTTGCCTTGCCGCTCTCCATATCGTCGATAAAATTGAAAACACTATAACCACAAACACTATCAGGAAAATAGACACATACAGCCATGCGTCCATTGATGTTTGTTTTACGTAACCTTCAAGCCAGCGTTTCATAATGAGGAATCCCGCAGGGAAAGCCACAAGAGCCGCCATTGCAAGCAAAATAAGGTATTCCTTAAAGAAAATATTCATAATATCTAACATTTCAGCGCCATGCACTTTGCGAATGGCTATTTCCTTGCGACGTTGCTGGCAGGTGAGGCTTGTCAATGAATACACTCCGAAAACGGCAATCAGAATACAGGCAAGGGTCATAATTGACAAAAGCGTTAGCAATGCCCGTTCGGATTTGAAATATTCCTCAAAAACATCTTCCATGTATGTAAAATTAACTTCAAACTCGCCTTGGTCACGAAATTCATTACGATACCATTGAGTTACGGCTTGCTCGGTTTGTTCGCGCATTCCTTCTTCATACCTGTATGCAATTGTTCTGAAAAGACGGTCTGCATACTGGTACGGATAATAGAAAGTTGCAGGTTTTGTTTTTGTTGTCGGCGACATGTAAAAATCGCGTACCACGCCTATTTGGGGATTAAACCTTGCGCTCGATAAAACCTCTTCGCCTAACTCTTTCCATGCAGTTTCATTGTAAACGCTATTGCTACTTTCATCGTTGAAAAAACCTGTCCCTTCAATAATTTTCAGACCAAAAAAATCAAAAAAATGTTCGTCTGCAATTACGACAAAATAAGTGTAATGTATTGTTTCTCCGTCTTTTTCATATTGCATTGACTGACTTCCCATCGACATCTCTCTGAGAAAATTAGGGTTTGTTATGTGAAGGGCATCCACAACTCCCGGCACCTGTTTTATTTCTTGAGCATAATGCGACGGCAACGGACAACACATGGGAGCATGTATGGCGGCAACATTTCGCCGATTGATACCCAAATCGGTATGATTAAGAAAATGTATTTGCTTAATAAAAACGGCGGCACAAAACATCATTCCAAGACTGATTATTAACTGCACTAACAGAGAGCCTTTACGGAAGACATTCTTAGAGCCCGGACTGCCTGCGCCTTTAATACTCTCGTTAAGCACCTGCTTGCGAAAATACAGGACAGGAATACCGCCCGCAACTAAACTGCACACAATAAGCAAAGCCGCGTAAACCACAAGTTCGGCGTAAATATTGATATTGTTGTACCCGATGTTTGCGTATTCCCTGAAAGGTGGAAGCGCCAAAGCCATCATAATGAAACCCATTACAAGCGATAATAGAATAATTAACAGGAAATCAATATACAGCGTTGCGGCTATTTGCATATCAGAGGCGCCGTTTACCTTGCGAAGCGCTAATTCCCGCAGTCGCATACGGATACGGGTAACATACAAAGTCAGATGATTGAACAGCGAACACAAAATAACCATTAATCCGGCTATGGCGAATATACGTATATGGTTGAACTTGATTTCAGACAATAAATTTCCTGTCGGGTCTTTATATCGCAGTTGTTTTATGGGCGTAAGCACAAGAGATATGGGAGTTGGCCATATTTCAGTAATCTCAACCTTGTCCAATTTTTCTTCAAGCGCCTGTATATCAATGCCGTCTTTCACTAATATGTATGTATCAAACCATCGTAAACTCCAGTTATTTAATTGTCTTTCGGTAAAACGGGAAGTTACAGGAATAGCCACATTGTATTGAATATTGGTATTTGCCTGCCAGCGTGGCAAAGTTGCAGTTATGTACACGTTTTGTAAACCAGCCAATTCCATAATGGATTTTACTGTTTCTTCATTGTTGTATTCAGCAGTAACCGCTACCGGTATGTCAGAGCGTCCTTGTATAAACATGTCTTCCGGCAGGTTCAAATCAAAAACTTTGCAAAAGTTGTAATCAAGATACAGGAACAATAAATGTTCAGGTCTTGCGATTTGTACCGCACAAGCCTCCTCTATTTCAGGATAATTCGTTTTTAGCCAGTTTGATAACTGATAAGTCGTACTGCTCTGTATTTCATCTGAAGCGCCGGAACCGACTTCATCCCACTTAAAAAGAGCGATATTTACGCGATATATCCTGTCTGCCTTCGCATGAAAACTATCGTAGCTCATTTCATACCTTATCCATAAAGCAGAAAAGGCAAAACAAACAAATCCTACCGCCAGCCCGATGATGCTTATGATGTTCTGTACCTTGTACTTCAGCAGGTTGCGGAAGGCAATTTTTAGATTGTGTTTGAACATATTAAAATGATTTAAGCGCTTTAAACCATTTTCGCAAAATATTTCTTTTGCGGGGGGCATATATTTTACCGGCATATCGCATCCTCAAACCGACTTTTCTTAGCCTGTTGACAAAGTTTGGATGAAGGGTATATTTTTTTATTTTTTTCAAAAAAACCAAAAAATCGGTTTCTTCAGGGGGTAAAATGCTTAGCAGAGCGTCAATTCGTCCAACGGTGAATCTGTCTTTACCTTCCTTTGGGGAACCAATTTGTTTTGCCGTCATCATTTTATGGCATCCCAATCCGCCAACAGCATTGTTACCGTGTTGCCGGTAATACACCAAAACATCGGGTATAAATTTTACAGTTCCTTTTATCATGGCAATATATGCTATCCATGCATCATGATATATGTATGGTGTAAACGGGAATGCTATATCAAGCAATTCTCTGCGAAACAATAACGCATGGCCTGTTATCCAAATCCCACTGTCTTCATCCATAATAAATAAATTTCTTCCATTGAACGGCTTCCTGTAGTCTGACAACTTCTGCTTCATTGATTTTCCATCAGCATCAATATATTCGCTGTTGCAATACACTAACATGGCATCGCCCATATTTGCGAGTAGTTTTTCTATTTTGTCGAGCGCCCACACATCGTCTTGGTCGGAAAAAGCAATAATTGAACCTTGTGTTAATTTAACCACTTTTTCAAAATTTCGGAGCAAACCCAAATTACTGTCGTTAAAGAGTACCTTGATGCGGTTATCCTTTGTTGCATACTCTTTTAGGATATTTTTTGTTCCGTCGGTTGAAGCGTCATCCGTTATTATGATTTCCGTATTTTGATATGTCTGGTTGAGAATACTGTCCAACTGCTCCTTCAGAAATCGTTCTCCGTTGTAGGTAGCAAGCGCTATTGATACTAATTGTTTATTTTGATTTTCCATGTTAATATTTCTTTATTATTTCCTTATTTTCCACTCGCCAATATTACGTTTTTCATGGTCGATGGCAACGCCAATTTTGAACAGTTTTTTGCCGCTTTCTTTCCATGGCAGCATATAATCTTTTGTATCAATCTGCGCCAGCGCTTCGTCGGCTGTTCCTTTCAGTTTAAACTCAAAACAGTACACGTAGTTCTTCGTTTCCAGCAGCGTATCTATTCGCCCATCGGCAATGCGAACTTCGGGCTTGCTATTCAGTCCAAGCATTGTGAAAATCAAGTATATGGCTGTTTGGTAATAATTTTCTTTTTCTTTGATTATATCGTAGGGAATTGACGCCAAATACAATTTCAGTATGTTCATTGCCGTTTCGGGGTCGCCGTTGAAAAAGGCTATTGGCAGACGGGTACACAGCGAGCGAAAAGCGCTTTCAGATGCATGCGTGTAATGTTCAAGCAGCGACTGGGCAAAGCATGAACGCACCTCTTCATTGGGATAATCAAGAGTAAAAGTATTAGATTCTGAATCATAACCGGATACGGTCAAATAACCGGTTTGGTAAAGCAGTGGCGCCGCTCTCATGGTTTCAACGTCATATTTGCTGAAATCAGAATAGCCGACCACTAAATTGTTCAAATCAAGAATGTTTATCTTCTGGTTTTCAATATGTTTGAGCAAAAAAGTAGGCGTTGCCGTTTCATACCAGTATGTCAGAAAATCGCCGTTGCTGTTGAAATGTTTAAGCAAGCCAAAGGGATTGTAAACTTTGAGATTTTTTTTAGAAAACCGGTATCCATTGTAGAATCGGCGCAATTCATCAAAATACTCTTCACGGACTTTTCCTGTATCTTTCAGTATTTCTGCAATTTCAATCTCAAAATTTTGCTCAAGTTCTTCCTGCGTTATTCCGCAAATATCGGCATATTTGGGGTCGAGCGTCATATCGACAAGATGATTCAAATCGGAAAACACGCTGACATGGGAAAATTTGGAGACGCCGGTTATAAAGACGAACTTCAAATGGGCGTCAGAAGATTTTAGAACTCCGTAGAAACCCTTTAGAAATTTCCGTATATTCACATGAAGCTCTTCCATGTCTATAGTGTTTAACAGCGGTTTGTCATATTCGTCAATGATAACAACAGCCCTTGCGCCATATTTTCGATGCGCATCCATAATTAGATTTCCTAATTGAATAGACGGCAATGTTCCGCGAAGATTCAAATCCAAACTGATTGCTGCATTTTCCAAAATGTTTTGCAATAACAATTTAAGGGTCTCAATCCCTTCTGTATAATCTCCGGCATTCAAATCGATACGAATCACCGGATGTTTTTTCCATTCCCATTCAAGCGAGTTTATAGCAAGGGCTGGCTGTCCGGCTATTTCGCCAAACAGATTGCGCCTGCCTTCAAAAATTGCTCCAAGCGTGGAGCAGAGCAGCGATTTCCCGAAGCGTCGGGGACGCGACAGAAAGAAAGCGCCCTCAAAACCGCTTATCAATTGATGAATGACTGCCGTTTTATCTACGTAAAGGCAACCTCCTTCGCGAAGTTTTGCGAAATCCTGTATACTTATGGGCAAAGGTCTTTTCATTTTTAAAAAATTTGACGCTACAAAATTACAAAATATTTTTCAATTATCAAATATTTTCTGATACAAATCCATCATTTGCCCTGCTAACAATTTATCATCGAAGCGGGCAACGTATTTTTTGCCTTCGTCAATCATTTTTGCATGCAAATCACTGTCGCATAGTACTTTTCGGAGATTGTACGCTAATTGTTCTTCGCTGTTTGGGTCAACATATATGGAATGTGGTCCTCCTGCTTCTTCGAGACATGAGCCCGTTGCCGCAATCACCGGAACGTCCGAGTGTAAGGCTTCTATTATCGGGATACCAAATCCTTCGAAAAACGACGGAAAAACAAATACTGCCGCCGATTGATAAATGGCGGGAAAATCGGAAAAAGGGACATCTGAAAAAATGTGCAAGCGATTTTCCAATCCGTGCGCAATAGCATATTTTTTTACGTCTTCTGCATATTTGGTTTTTTTGCCTATAGCAACCAAATGCACCGAATCGTCTATATGAGACAATGCCTTTACTGCCAACATCAGATTTTTGCGCGATTCAATCGTTCCTACATTCAGTATAAAAGTATCCGGTAATTGATATTTGCGGCAAACTTGCTGCTTTTCTTCCGCCGATAGTTTCTTTGCGAACGATTTATCGCAACCCTGATAAATAACGCTGATTTTGTCGGGAGCAACGCCAAAATACGACACAATATCACGTTTTGTACACTCGCTGACAGCAACAATCCTGTCGGCATTGAGGCAGGCATACCGAAACTTGCGGGTATATATCATGCGGTCGAGCGCTTTATAAAATTGCGGATAGCGCAAAAAAATCAAATCGTGTATGGTAACAACCGAGCGAATACCTTTTTTGTGTAAACCCACAGGCAGTTCATTGCTCAAGCCATGATACAATTGCACGCCATCGCGAAACAAATCGGTTGTTATACCGCTTGTTCGCCAAAGCGTCGAAAACAAGGCGTATATTCCGGTTGGAAAAACGCTCGAAATATTTTCCTGCCGGCAAATTGCAATCATTCTCGGATTTTCTTTTCTCTTAGGCGCATACAGCCGGTAGCTATTTTCAGGAAAATGTGCCGATAAATTGCTGATAATGTATCGGCTGTAATTCCCCAATCCGGTATAATTGGCAAATGCTCTTTTAGCATCGAATCCTATGAACATAACACATTTTTATTTTTTTGCAAAGTTACGATTTTTTTTGAATTGATAAAAATTTTTTAAGTTTTTTTCTTTTTTTTATAATAACTAAAAAAACTATTTGTATCTTTGCGGCGTGAAAATAAGTATGACTCAAAAAATATCAGCGGTTATTATCACTTTTAACGAAGAACGCAATATCGCACGCTGTTTGCAATCATTGCAGGATGTCGTTGACGAAGTTGTTGTGGTAGATTCCGGTTCAATAGATAGAACCGAAGGAATTTGCAAACAATTTGGAGCGAGATTTATACCGCACAAATGGGAAGGTTATGGACGGCAAAAAAATTTTGCTCTCTCGCAAGCCTCTAACAATTGGGTGCTAAGCATTGATGCTGACGAGCAACTGACGCCGGAACTCGCCAATGAAATCAAAAGCATTTTCTCTCAAGATGCGATTCCATTTGCAGGGTATTATCTTCCTATTACACTTGTATTTTTGGGGAAAAAGTTTAAATATGGCAACGAAAACAAACAACAACATCTACGCCTGTTCAACAAAGCGGCAGGACAATTTATTAATGTAGAGGTGCACGAAAAAGTGGAGGTACACGGAAAGACCGCAACCCTAAAAGCGGGAGTATTACATCATAGCTATCAAAATATAGAACACCTTTTGCATAAACTCAACTCTTACAGCAGCATAGCAGCAAAAGCCGACGCCAACAAAGGTAAAAAAACACGCAAATGGCATGTAGGTTTCGACTTGTTAGTACGTTTTTTTACTATATACATTATAAGATTGAATTTTTTGAACGGCTACGAAGGTTTTGTATGGTCAGTGATAAGCGCTTATTCTAAATTTGTGCGCTCCTGCAAGCAAATCGAAATTATCTATGAGGAGCTGCCATGACGTTGCCTATCCTAATGTACCACAGCATTGCCGTTGACTATGCCGATGAGCTTACCGTTAAAACTGAAATGTTAGAACGGCAATTTTCATACATCAGGCAAAAAGGGTACACGCCGATTTTTTTTAGAGATTTGATATCGTCACAAGAATCTCATTCCGAGCCGCTTCCGAAAAAGCCCATTATAATTACTTTTGACGATGGCTATCAGAACAATGCCGACCTGCTGTTTCCGCTGCTTGAAAAATATGATATGAAAGCAAGCATAGCGCTCGTGTCCAAATATTTAGGAAAGCAAAGCGAATGGGATGGATGCAACGCAAAGGCTCTCATGGACGCAACAACAGCCAATTCAGCGCCGAAAAACAGAGTAGAATTTACCCTACATTCGTATGCCCATATTTGCTACCGGCATTGCTCCATAAACGACATTGAAGATGACCTAAAGCTGGCTATCACCGCGATGAAGCAGGCTGGAATAGCCTACACGCCGACGCTTGTATATCCGTATGGGGCTTTTCCACGCGAAAAGAACGCATACAAACAGTTTTGCGCAATGCTCGAACATAATGGAATTGCTGCAGGACTGAGAATAGGCAACCGCATTAACAGATTGCCGATAAAAGACAAATTTCACATCTGCCGCATAGATGTAAAGGGAACATACAGTTTTTGTAAATTTAAAATAAAACTTATATGAAATATATTGTTATTTTGGGCGATGGAATGGCAGATGAGCCTGTTAAAGAACTCGACGGAAGAACCCCGTTAGAAGTTGCTTTTAAACCGGTTATTGACGATATGGCTGCCAAGGGTGAAACGGGACTTGTAAAAACCTTACCCGACAATATACCGCCGGGCAGCGATGCCGCCAACCTTTCAGTAATGGGCTACGACCCCCGAAAATACTGCACCGGACGCTCGCCGTTGGAAGCAGTCAGCATGGGAATAAAATTAGCGGATACAGATATGACATTTCGCTGCAATTTAGTGACACTCAACGATGACGAGCCATATTCAGTAAAAACAATGATAGACCATAGTAGCGACGAAATATCAACAGCAGAAGCAACGGAATTGATTAATACTATTCAGCAAAATTTCGGGACAGATGAATTTCGTTTTTTCACGGGACGCAGCTACCGGCATCTGATGGTATGGCACAATGGCAGTATTGGCAGTAAAACAACCCCCCCGCACGATATTCTCGAACAAAATATAAATCAATACCTGCCGAAGGGAGAAAATAGCGGCGAATTATTGCGGATGATGGAACAGAGCGCTACATTGTTCAAAAATCATCCGGTGAACATCAAGCGGAAAAAGGCAGGTCTACGTCCCGCTACGTCAATATGGTTGTGGGGTGAAGGGAAACGCCCGTCATTACCAAGTTTTAAAGAAAAATACGGACTAAGGGGAAGCATTATTGCCGCGGTCGATTTGATATTCGGGATAGGTATATGCGCCGGATTGGAACCCATAGAAGTTGAAGGCGCAACGGGCAACATGCTAAGCAATTTCGACGGAAAAGCACAGGCTGCCATCGACCAATTACTACGCAAAGACAAGGATTTTGTTTATCTGCATATAGAAGCCCCCGATGAATGTGGACACCGTGGAGAGGTTGAAAACAAAGTGAAATCCATCGAAATAATTGACCGTAAAATTGTTGCGCCAATAAAAAAGGCGTTAGACAATTCAGGAAATGAATATTCCATAATGATACTGCCCGACCATCCAACGCCTTTGCGATTGCGCACACATACATCAGCTCCGGTGCCGTATATCATTTATAATTCAAAAAATCAAAAAATCAAAAAATCAAAAAATCAAGAATTTACATATAGTGAAAAATCGGGGGCTTCTTCGGGTATTTATATCGAAGACGGTTTCAAACTTATGGACAGGTTTATTAATAAAAAAAATGACAGTTAAAATAAAAAATTCACTTATAATGAAAGAATTAAAACATCGAATCATTCCCTGCCTTGACGTCAAAGACGGTAAAACTGTAAAGGGCGTTCACTTTGTAGATTTCCGCGACGCCGGCGACCCCGTTGAACTTGGCGCTGAATATTGCCGCCAGGGCGCCGACGAGTTGGTTTTTCTTGATATTGCCGCTTCGCATGAAGGGCGTAAAACTTTTGTAGATTTAGTGCGCAAAGTAGCCGAAAACGTAAATATTCCGTTCACTGTTGGCGGCGGCGTTAATGAACTCAAAGACGTTGAAACTCTGCTAAATGCCGGCGCTGACAAGGTTTCGCTCAACTCGGCAATACTGCGCCGCCCTGAACTGATTAACGAAATAGCGTCGCATTTCGGAAGCGAAGTGATTATTGCCGCTATTGACGCTAATTTGGAAGACGGACGCTGGGTATGTTACCTTAATGGCGGACGTATCCCAACTGACAAGGAACTCTTTTCGTGGGCAAAAGAAGCGCAGGAGCGCGGCGCAGGCGAAATACTATTTACAAGCATGACCCACGACGGAGTAAAAGAAGGCTATCCGAACGAAGCCTTAGCAATGCTTGACAATACATTAAAAATACCGGTAATAGCTTCGGGAGGCGCCGGAAAAATGGAACATTTCAAAGACGCATTTATTATTGGGAAAGCCGACGCGGCATTAGCAGCAAGCGTATTCCATTTTGGCGAAATAAAAATACCGGAATTGAAGAAATATTTAAAAAATTATTTTTGAAATTATATAAAAATGTATTATTTTTGCAAAAAATTAAAAAAATGTAATTTTTTGTATGGAGAAATTGTCCACGAAACAACGTAAAGGTTTCCTTTATATTGTAGAAAAGACGGGTAATGCCTTGCCGCATCCGGCTATATTGTTCGGGTTGTTAGCGCTTTTTACCCTTGTATTGTCGGCAATAGGTTCACTCTTGGGTTGGAGCGGAGCGCATCCTGCTACCGGAGCGCCTATTGAGGCAGTTAATCTATTGTCGCGCGACGGGCTTCATCGTATCATCCTCGAAATGGTGAGCAACTACACGGGGTTCGCACCGCTTGGCGTTGTGATGGTGTCTTTGCTGGGGATTGGCGTTGCGGAAACCAGCGGACTGATAAAGGCAGCCATTAACTCAATGTTAGTAAAGGCTCCGCCCAAATCCGTCACGTTTATGGTAATTTTTGCGGGCATCCTTTCCAGCGTTGCCTCCGATATGGGATATGTGCTGATTATTCCGCTGGCGGGCGCTATTTTTCATTCGTTGGGAAGAAATCCACTTGTTGGACTAACGGCTGCTTTTGCAGGCGTGAGCGGCGGTTTCAGCGCAAACATAATTATCAGTACAATCGACCCGATGATGGCAGGACTTTCAACCGAAGCAGCACAAATCATAGACCCCGATTATCATGTGATGGCTACGGCGAATTATTATTTTCTGGCGGCTTCTACTTTCCTGCTTTGTATGGTTGGAACGATAGTGGTTGTTAAATGGACTGAACCCCGCCTGGGAAAATATACAGGCGAAGAAGAACGGGAAATAATTGCTCAACCTACTGAATTAGAGAGAAAAGGATTGAGAAGAGCCGGATATGTTCTCTTGGGATGGTTTGCTATTTTTGCAATAGGATTGATTCCCGAAAATGGCATTTTTCGCGGCAGCGACGGAAGTATCCTTCAAACGCCCCTCTTGGGAGGAATTGTCGCTCTGCTGTTCATATTAGGAGCTTCTGCCGGAGCAATATACGGTTTTACGGTCGGAAAATTCAAAAAAGCAGAAGATATTATTAACGGCATGAACGATAGCTTTAAAACCCTTGTTACTTACCTCGTTTTGGCGTTTTTTGCAGCGCAATTTGTAGCCTGGTTTAGATGGAGCAATTTAGGATTTCTGCTCGCAATTGGCGGAGCCGACTTCCTGCAGGAATCTGAAATCCGACTGATACCTCTGCTGATTATAGTTTCGCTATTCACCGCATTTATAAACCTTTTCATGGGAAGCGCTTCGGCAAAATGGGCGATTCTTGCCCCAGTGTTTGTGCCTATTTTCATGCTTATGGGATATTCGCCAGAACTCGCGCAAGCAGTATATCACATAGGCGACAACACTACAAATATTATCTCGCCATTGCTGCCATATTTCGCGTTGATAATTGTTTTTTATCAAAAATACGATAAAAATGCAGGAATAGGTACGATTGTTGCAAGCATGCTGCCGTTTTCTATTGCCTTTTTTGTCTGTTGGATGCTATTCCTGATAGGATGGATTTTGATTGGCTTGCCATTAGGACCCGGCGTGTCAATATATTATGGAATGTAAATTATTCAAAATTAACCAAAAACTGAAAACTAATATGGTAATAGACACAAAAACAGAAGCTTCAACACTGCGTAAGACAATAACTTTCGTGATAATTGTGTATACGCTATCGGTCTTGATTACATGGCGTTTTGTAACGTTGGACGTAGCCGTCAAATCTTTTGTATACGGCATTTTGTCGCTCTTTTTTCTGATATTCTTTTGGTTTCAGTACAAATTGAAATATACATATTTCTATTTTTCAAACAACGGCAGCAATCTGGTGTTCAAGTTCTATTCGTTGCAACCATTTTTTGGAAAAGCCCGAACAATTGAAATACCAAAGAAAAATTTCATGAAATCCAATATAGAAGCGAGCTTTTTCGGCAAAAGAGATTCTTTGATTCTATTCCAAAAAACTCCAAGAGGAGTGGCAAAATATCCGCCAATTTCGCTAACACTTTTGAACAAAAAACAGAAAAAAGAATTGCAAAAGGCTTTGAAAATTGAGAATTAGAAACTATCGAATGACAGTTTTCAAAAGCCATGCCTTCAACGGTACGCTCCATTCAATAAATTGCGCTCTTTCGGGGTTTGTGCCCCAGCCGTGTCCCCCGTCGGGAATGATGTAAAGCACAGCCGGAATATTGTGGCGTTTGAGCGCTAAATAAAATTCGATGCTGTTGCGCGGCACAACTGACCTGTCATTGTCGCTTGTTATCAGAAAAGTTGGCGGCGTTTGAGCGCTTACGTGTTCTTCGTTCGAATAGCGTTTTACGAGCTCGGCATTGAAACCATCGCCAATCAGGTTTCGCCGCGAGCCAAGATGCGCAAACTCTTCCTTCATGGTTATTACCGGATAGAACAGTATTGCGAAATCGGGTCGGCTGCTAAAGCGCTCTATGGGGTCGGCGTCAGAAACGTTGCCGGTATCGAAACGTGTGGCAGCTGTAGAAGCAAGGTGCCCGCCTGCCGAAAACCCCGAAATACCTATTTTATCAGGGTCAATATCCCATTCCTCCGCTTTGGAACGTATCGTGCGCATTGCTCTTTGCGCGTCTTTCAACGGAATGAAATGATGTCTATTGGGCATACGATATTTAAGCACAACAGCGGTGATACCGTTGTCGGACAACCAGCGGGCGTAGTCGTGTCCCTCATGGTCTATAGCCAGACGGGAATAACCGCCACCGGGACAAATAACGACCGCTGCACGTGAATTATTAAGCCGTTCGGGACGATAAACATACAGTTTTGCTACCGAATAATCCTCGCCGTTTTCATTTATCGTCAAACCGTTACTTTCGGGTTCGCCACCACGCCACAGTTCCATCTCAATGGGCTGTTGGGCAAAACAAATCAGCGTTGTTTGGGCAAAAAAGGCAAAAAGAAATAAAATACATCTCATGATTTTTTTTTGGGACAAAGATAAACATTTATTTTTATTTATTTTTATTTTTTATTTTAAAATCTTGCGCACGTACTGATTTTTGCCGTTCTGAACATACAGCATGTACGTTGCATTAGGCAGCTGCTCCATTGGGATGGTTATTTCCCTTTTCCTGTTTATGAGCTTTTCGATAAAAATTTTGTCGCCTGTGGCGTCTGTAAGTTTTATGTGGCAATTACGGGCTGTTCTCGCTGCAAAGGCGATAGTCAAATCCTGCCGACGTATTATATGCGTGTTGCATCGAACGAAATTGTCGTTTGTAGGCAAATCTCGAACTAATGAATTGCTTTGCAGTTGTTTCAGCGTCCAATAATCCGGGTCGATTTCAATATTTTTTGCATCGTTTGCAATTATAATCTTGAAAATATCGCGATTAGTACGGATGGGCAGTTGTATCAACGTATCGCTGTTGTTTTCTCTTTTTATCTTCACATCTAAATTTGTAATAAACAAAGGCGTTGCGGGCGCCGAGCCGGTATGTTCAACCAACAAATCGATGTATCCGTCGCCTTTTTTCCATGTTACGTCGAAAATTGGGTATCCTTCGCCAAAATACCATTGCTCGAAAAATTGTTTAAAATCCATGCCTGTCTGTTCTTCCAAATATTTTTTAAACTCCATGCCTGTGGCAACCGAAAAACTGTATTTTTGCAGAAATCCGCGCAATATTTCGAAAAATTTTTGGTCATCGTTAATAATTCGTCTTATTTTATGCACCAGCAGTCCTCCTTTTTTGTAGCTAAGCCCCATGTTGAAAATTCTCCATGCGTCATATGCTGATTCAGCCGGCACAAACACTGCTCCTGTTTGCGACCACGACGCTATTGCGTGCGTTTGTCGAAGCCATGCGAACGCGCGCTCGGGCGAAACCATTCGCTCCAATGCCAAATATTCGGCGTAGGTGCTAAATCCTTCGTTTATCCAAATATCTTGAAATGTGGCGCAAGTAACTAAATTGCCGAACCATTGATGAGCCAGCTCGTGCGCTACTAATCCAAAATCAAATTCCGAAATAGTAGTCATCGTTTGATGCTCCATTCCGCCTCCCATTGGCGCTACGCAGTGACCGTATTTTTCATCGGCAAAGGGATAAGGGGTAAACAGTTCCGAATAAAGTTCTATTAATGGCGCTGTTAGGTCAATTGCTGCTTTGTTTTCGTCAAGGTACCCCTCGCGGTTGTAGATATAGTTCTGCACCGCCACCGGTTTATTAATTCCTGTCGGGTTTGCGTATATCGTATACTCTTTGTAGTCGGCAACTGTAAACGAAAGCAGGTAGTATGCCGTAGGGTAGCGCGTTTTCCATTCGTATCTCATTTTTCCGTCTGGCATTGGCGTAATTGCCGTCAAAACTCCGGGAGCTCCGGCTTTCAGATTTTCGGGAACGGTGACAAAAATATGCGCTGAATCGGCTTTATCGGGCAAATATTGCTTGCACGGAAACCAGTATTTTGCATTGTAAGGTTCTGAAAGTGTCCAAGTTGCAGAAATATCCCAGTTGTCGTCGTTTTTGTTGCTCACCGCTGAAAAGAAGCCGTCGCTTTTGACGTCAATAGCCGCATAATAAACCCTTACGCTGCATTTACTGCCCGCCGACAACGGCTCGGGAGAATGGATATACAGCAAATCGGCGTGGCGACTGAACATTGTTTTACGTCCGTTTATACGCACAGAATCAACCCGCAGGTCTTCCGCCAGTTCCAACGTAAAACGGTTCAGTTCATCAACAAGTATCTCGGCGATAATTTCTACAAATCCCTTGACGTCGGCAGAGGTATCATCGGCTTCAATATCTAATTTATAGAACTTTACATCATAATCACTGTACCATTCGGGCGTGGGCACATAAATTTGACATGCACATGGAAAATTGTACATTGTCGTGAAAATCAACAAGAAAAAAATTATTTTCATAAAAATTTTATTTATAATCAATGTATATACTGAAAACTATAAAGATTTAAAACCATCGCCAATAACATCATTTGCGTCAATTACCGACACGAATGCGTTCGGGTCTACTTCTTTGACATGCTCGAGCAGTATTGGCAATTCCCGACGGGTAATGTTCGTGTATATTACCTTCTTTTCAGCTCCTTCGTACATTCCTTCTCCTATCAGATAAGTACCTCCGCGCGATAAATCAACAATTATTCTTTCGCGTATCTCTTCGTGCTTGTCAGATATGATAATCACTACCTTGTGTACTTTTACTCCTTCTACTACCATGTCTATCACCTTTCCGGCTATGAATATTATCAACCACGAGTATAATGGGATTTTCCAATCGTGGAAAGCGAATAATCCTATCAACACAATAGTTGAATCGACGTAAATCAACGATTGTCCCATCGGAAGACGTGTGTATTTGCACAAAATCATCGCCACAATATCTGTTCCTCCCGACGTTGCTTTTGCCCTGAACACTATTCCCAATCCTAATCCTACCAATGCTCCGCCAAAAATAGCAGAAAGCAGCGCATCGTCTTCAACTAAGGGATTATTGCCCAAAACCTGACCAAGTATATCTACAAAAACAGCCGTAAGCACAAGCCCTAGAATAGTTTTAACGCCGAACTTGTTGCCCAAAATCTTTATGCCAATAAGGAGCAAGGGAATATCCAGACACAATGCCACTAACCCTATGGGCGTGCCTAACAAGTGGTGGATTACGATTGAAATACCATAAACGCCGCCGGGAACAAATTTATACGGCGCTATGAAAAACACCAATCCAACTGCTAAAATAAATGTTCCCACAACAATCAGTACGCCATCCTTAAACCATTTCTTCAAAAAAAACTTCATCACAAAATTATTAATTCTTAACTCTTAATTCTTCATTCCTCATCCCTCAACTGTCTAATTATTTCAATCACTTTATATTCGCTGATTCCGGTTTTTTTGCTGATTAAAGTCACGTCTTGCTGTTGCATTTTTTTAAGCTCCTCTCCTACCCTCTCCCAGTCTGTTTTCGATACTTCCCGTTCTTTGTGCCTTATGCAGTAATCGCATTGTCCGCAATTTTTCGCGTTCTTTTCGCCAAAATATTCGAGCAACGTTACGCTTCGGCATCTGTCGGAGTTTTCGGCATAACGGGTTACAGCGTCTATATGCTCTTGCATGACTTTTTTACGATGCATGTAATTGGCGGGTGAAATAGTCAGGTCGTTCTCATTAATTCGTTCGCGCAGGTAGGTTATGACCGAATTTTTACGACGCGGAATATAGTCGATGACTTTCATTTTTCTTAATTGTTTCAGGTATTCATATATGACGTCTACGCTCACTTTTGCGTTTTTCGCAAGAATATCTTCATCTATGCTCACATATTCAGAAAAGAATCCCGTATATGAACGCAGCAGCAATTTAATAAACTTGTCAAAATCTTCGCTTGTCACCTGAAGTTTATAGAGGTCGTCGCGCAGAATCAAGAAATGCACCTTTGCTGCTGTCTGCGGGTCTTCGTTATATTGTATGTATCCTTCTCGCTCAATCAGTTTCAGCGCATGGTACGCCGTAAGCAATTCGAATTTGCAGGTCATTGTAAAACGTTCTACCGAAAAATCGAATGAAATTTCGCGTCCTCCGCCTATTGTAACTTGCAGGTAATTGCCCAATGCTCTGTATACGCGCCTTATCATATCCGGTTCGGGAAAACTAACGCGGATTCGCTGCTCCAATTTCGTTCGGTCTGCTTTTTCGTACAGCAACGTTGCGTATGCGGTCTGCAAATCGCGCCCGGCACGTCCCGCTTCCTGAAAATATGCTTCGAGCGTGTCGGGCGTATCTAAATGGATGACAAAACGCACGTCAGGCTTGTCGATTCCCATCCCGAAGGCATTAGTGGCAACTATCACGCGACACAAGCCCTCTTTCCACTTGTCTTGCCGCTCCGAGCGCGTTTCATTGTTCAATCCGGCATGGTAATAATCTGCCGAAATCCCGTTGCGTTGCAAAAATTGAGCCGTTTCGCGCGTTTTTTTTCGGTTGCGTACATATATTATACCGCTTCCGGGAAATTTGCCTAACGTTTTTAATAAATAACCCAATTTATCCTCAACGTGACGCACTAAATACACGAGGTTTTTTCGTTCAAAGCTTGCTTGTATTACATTTTTTTTAGCAAACCTCAGTTGTTTCTGAATATCTTCCACCACAGCGGGGGTTGCCGTAGCTGTAAGCGCAAGGACAGGCGTTCCGGGCAAAAGTTCGCGAAAATTTGCAATTTCAAGATACGTCGGACGGAAATCGTAGCCCCACTGCGATATACAGTGCGCCTCGTCTACGGCTATGAGGTTAACATTCATTTCGGCAACGCGGGCGCAGAAAAATTCTGTGTCGAGCCGCTCGGGAGAAACATAGAGGAACTTGTAGCCTCCAAAGATGCAGTTAGTCAGTTCAATATCCATTTCGCGCTGACTAAGCCCAGAATACACTGCTACTGCTTTTATATTCCGCTTTTTCAGGTTTTCCACCTGGTCTTTCATCAGCGCTATCAGTGGCGTAATAACAATGCAAATTCCTTCCTTTGCCAAAGCCGGAACCTGAAAAGTGATTGACTTACCGCCTCCGGTAGGCATCAAAGCAAGCGTATCGCGTTCCTCTAATGCAGACTGTATAACTTCTTTCTGCATCGAACGGAAGGAATCATACCCCCAATATTGTTTCAAAATTGCATCTATCATTATTTCGTTTTTTTGCAAAAATAAAAAAAAAATTAAAAAAAATTAAAAAAAATTAAAAAAAATTTGTTTTTATAAAATAAATCATTTTCCTTTGCTAAAATTTTAAAAATTAATTCTATGAAAAAGTATAAAGATTTATCTGTTAAAACAAAGCTCCCCTTAATGGTGGGGATTGCGAGTTTAGTAGTGTTTTCGTTAGTTTGCTTGCTGTTGTCGAGACCTCTTCGCGAAACGTCTTTGGAAGACGCTTCGGCAATTGCTCGATTGTCGGCGATATCATCCGGAGCTTCTCTGGCTGAACATATCAATGGAGCAGCGAGCGTAATACGTGCACATGCAGGCGTTATCGAAACTTTGGTCGCTTCAGAAACTATACCCCCTGAATACAAGCGGGAATATATGCTGAACGAACTGAGGAACTTGGTAAGACGCGAAAAAAGTTTGCCCAACTTATGGTGTATTTTCGAGCCTCAAGCCTTTGACGGCTTAGATACATTATTTGCAGGGCAGCCCGGAAGTACCGTCACAGGCTCATTTGCGCCATGGATTACAGGCGGTAGAGTGTATACCGTTGCAGACCATTTGTTGGATGGTTTCCTGAACGAAGTACCCAAAAGAGAGGGACGGGAAATAATCACAGAACCGTACACCAATTTGGTGAACGGAGAAAGTGTGCAGATGATCAGCGTCAGTATCCCAATTTTTCTCGCGGGACAGTACATTGGCGTTATAGGAACAAATTACCGCTGTGATGTATTGAGTGACCTTATATCCGGTCTGAACGAAAATTCTACCGGAAAATTGGTTACCGACAGGGGTACCGTTGCCGTGTATCATGACCTCGAACGCGTGGGCAGACAGGCAGAATATGGCAATCGTGCTATATTGGACAGGTTGCCCGAAGGAAGACTGTTTTCGGGCTTCTTCATGTTTGAGGGAGAAAACGTGTACAAGGTGTATGTTCCCTTCAATTTTGGAATAGGCAACAGACCGTGGTTTTACGCTGTGGACGTGCCGGAAGCCGATGTTTACGTAAACGCCAGAAAAGCGGTAGGTCAGTTGATTATGTACTGTATGTTCGGCGTAATATTGATTGCCCTTGCCGGATTTGTGCTGATTGGAGGCATGTTGAAAGATGTGATAAACATTACGGGTATAATCCAAAAACTTTCGCTGGGACATATAAACAGCGTCGAAATTGACGACAAAAACAATAAGGACGAAATCGGAGAGATGAAGCGGGAGTTGAATCATCTGATTAACGGTTTGAAAGGCACAGCCGAATTTGCCAACGCCATCGGCGACGGCAACCTCCATGCAGATTACAAAATGTTGAGCAACGACGACGTTCTCGGCAACTCGTTGCTTGAAATGCGTAAAAGTCTGCAAAAAGCCAGAAGCGAACAGGAAAGTCGCGCAAAAGAAGAAGAACAAAGAAACTGGGGTACTGCCGGTTTGGCTAAATTTGCCGAAATTCTTCGCAGCGACAATGCAAACCTCGAAGCCCTGTCATATAATATTATATGTAACATGGTAAAATATTTGGACGCCAATCAGGGAGGCATATTCGTAATGAACGACGCCGAACATGAATCCGACAGATATTTGGAATTGAAGGGTTGCTATGCGTTCGACCGCAAGAAGTTTGAAGAGAAAAAAATTCGTCCGGGCGAAGGATTGGTAGGAACATGCTATCTGGAAGGCGACAGAGTATACATGACCAACGTTCCCGACGATTACATTAATATTACATCGGGCTTGGGCGACGCTAACCCCAAGGCTATACTTATCAGTCCGCTGAAAGTGAACGACGAAATATACGGCGTTCTCGAATTGGCGTCATTCGTGCCATTTGAGGCATATCAACTTGAATTTGTTCAAAAAGTAAGCGAAAGCATTGCATCGACCATATCTACCGTTCGCGTAAACATTCGTACCAACCGTCTGTTGGAGCAAAGCAAACTGCAAGCCGAAGAATTGGCGAACCACGAAGAGGAACTTCGTCAAAACATGGAAGAGATGCAGGCTACTCAAGAAGAATCGCGCCGCCGCGAATCCGAACTCAACGAAACGTTGGAGAATGTGAAGAAAGCTCAAGCAGAAAAAGAAGAATCCGACCACGAAATGAAACAGTTCCACGATGGTATTTTCGAAACATACAACATCGTTGAATTTGATGCAGACGCCATGGTTACCGATGCCAACAAAAATATTCTCGACCTGTTCCAGGCTCCAAGGCATGCCATCGTAGGCAAACACATGTCCGTATTTATTGGCGAGCAAGCCTTCAATAAAGCATGGGCAAATATCACTGCCGGAAAAATATTTATGGAAACGCATCAGGTTACAGCCGCAGGCAGAAAATTGGACATCGACCATACGTTCATGCCGATATGCGACGTTCATGGAAAATTGTTGAGCATAACGTTATTGGCGGTTCACAATCAAGAACAGGAATTGCTCCAAAACATCGAGGAGATGAAAACTCAAGAAGAGGAAATTCGTCAAACGATGGAAGAGATGCTTGCAACGCAGGAAGAGATGCGCCGTAGAGATCAGGAGTTGAACGAAACGATGGATAACATGAAGAAAGCAGAAGCAGCAAAAGCAGAAGCCGACTTCAAAATGAAGCAGTTCACCGAAGGAATTTTCAGTACCTACAGCATCGTTGAGTTTAATTCAGAAGCAATCATCACCAACGCCAACCAGAATCTAATCGACCTGTTCCAGTTCCCCGACACATCAGTGTTTATGAACAAACACATGTCGGTATTTATTGGCGAGGAAGCCTACAAGAAAGCATGGGCAAGCCTGTCGAAAGGAAAAATTTACTCCGATAAGGTTCAGGTTACCGCAGGCGACAGGTCAATCAATATCAAACAGACATTCATGCCGATATGCGACCTTAACGCAAAACTGTTGAGCGTAACGCTGTTTGTTGTTCACGATCAGGAGCATGATCT
>Ga0099364_10001793_pt1 | contig 34869 bp, 23 predicted proteins | sample TergutTh196P3_FD_73070 | JGI IMG/M metagenome (GOLD analysis project Ga0099364, IMG submission 73070) | Microcerotermes parvus P3 segment gut microbial communities from Pointe-Noire, Republic of the Congo - Th196 P3 | ecosystem: Host-associated > Arthropoda: Insects > Digestive system > Gut ... | reverse complement strand
TTTTTTTCTTTGTCGTCCTGGCGGGGCGAAAGCCCGCCTGCGTCCTCCGCGCCAAAAATGAGTTAAAATCATCTCAAAAATCCACGATTCAACCTATTGTCGACACCCCCTAAGAACACGCCGCGCTATACAAATGTACAGGGGAAGTTTTTGCCAAAGACTGTACTTTTGTAGCGTTGTCACCGTGGGACAGGGTGTATATACTAATAAATAAGGGCAGTCTTTAGACCGGGTTCGCCCAAACCCGGTTTTGATTGCCGGATTAAGCCGGAGGGGCGCGTATATGTCAGTCAAACAAAACCTCACCCAAAGGGATGCCGAAGCATATGCGCGCCTTACCGCTCCTGAGCATATTGCGAAAAACCACTTCAGCGAGCACCAAAAAATAGAAGGCTATTTTGAAAACCGGGATGTCCCGGACTTCATAGGCAGCGACCGGCTGCTGAGGGAAGACACCCTGTACGGGACAATCCAGATGGGATACGACCCGCAAAGAGGACAGGGTTTTTTGTTTGCCAATATCAAGACCTCGATTTTCGACACCGCGCCGTCCAGGCATCAAAGAGAGCTCAAGGAATACCAGATGATGCGGGAGCTCAAAACCGGAACGCAAAATACGGCGTTTACCTCGAAGAGGCGCGGGGGCAGCGCGGTTATCCTGTATAAAAAGGACACGCTGCCATGGTCGCGGCGCACCGTTCTGCCGTATCTGCGCAGGGCCAACATGGAGGCTTTTGAAAAAACCATGCCGTTTCTTGATAAAACCACAGAACTTAACGACCGTGCGGGTATCGCGCAGGAACACAAAAGCCTCGGGCTGGAGCTCACCGCGAAAATGTCGGCGCAAAAATACGCCGAGATGCCGGTAATCCGTGCGCGTCAAACGGCGCTGCTGACAAGGGAAAACGAGCTGTCCGCGTTGATTTACCGCAAGGACATGCGGCAAAGGCTGTTTTTCCGCAGGCTGAACTCCACGCTGGATATGCAAAAACGCGAAATGTTTGCCTATTACCGCGACCGCCGCCCGGGCGGCGCGCTGGCAAGGGAAGATACGCCGACGACACCGCCCGACAGGGAGGACGATGAATAAAAATGAAAGGCGCAGCCCTATAAAAAATCTTGGAGAATGATTATGAGCAGCAGTCTGGCTACAAGCAGAGAAACCCTCGCCGACGCCATATCTTTCGGGGAAATGGTACATAGCCGCAAATCCGCCGCCATTGTAAAGGAAGCCTTCGGGGCCTTGCAACGGGAAGGCGGCGCATCCCCGTTTTGGCTGCTGTACGGGGCTTTGGGGCTGGAATTTCCCGAAGCGGCGTGCGTTGCGCTCTGGCTTTATCTTGACGCGTCCGGACGGCCCGCCGTCACGCCGGAGGAGCTGCTCGCCCATTGCCGCAGGCTGGGGGGGCGCGCACCGGAACCTGTACTTGGCAGGCTGTTTTTGCAGTCAGGCGGCGGCGTGTCTCTTCATCCCGACGTATCGGATTTTCTGTACGGGCGCGAACCGCGCCTGCCACACGGCACTGAATTTGTGTTTCCCCCCGGCGGCGAAATGTTCGCGCCGGATATTGATAGAGAAATCACGGCGCTTTTAAAATCGCATATGGCGGAGGAAAACGCCCCTTCCCTGCTGATTATGCTGCGTGGCGCGAAAGGCAGCGGACGCAAAACCCTGATGGGGCGGGTTTGCCAAAAATTAAACGCGTTGCTTCTGAAAACGGATTTGCGCGCGCCTCTGGACAGTCTGCTTTTATTGGCGGAGCTGTACGGAGCGGTTTTTTGCGTTGAAAACCCGCATGCAGAGACAATCCCCGCGCTTTTGGACAAAACCGGGTTCGCTTTTCTGGCGGCGGGGGAGCACGACCCGATCCCCGGTTTTGCCGGGTGCGCTGTATTTACGCGCGACATGCCGCCGATGGACGCCGGAGAATGCCGCGATATTTTACAGGCCGCGCTAAAGGATGTTCCGATGGAGCCTGATACCGTTTCGGATTTTCTGCCGCGCGGGCTTAGGCGTGGGCAGGCGGCGGGGCTTGCGGCGGGGCTGAAAGCCGAAAGCATGGCGGGGAATAAAATCAACCGCGTAATGTTCCTGCGTTTACTGGCGCACTTTCCGCCGGAGGAAGCCGCGGGAACCGAAACGCTTCGCGTATTTGCCGCGATGGACGATTTAATCGTCCCGGATGAGCTTAAACAACGGCTTGACGAGCTTTGCGGCTTCATTAAAAACCGAAATACCGTCCAATCCAAATGGGGGTTTGGCGACAAGGTTCCGTGGGGTCGCGGAATATCAGCGTTGTTTTACGGCGCGCCGGGGACAGGCAAAACCTTTGCCGCCGCCGTTTTAGCAAATGAAGCGGGCTTGCCGCTAATCCGCGCCGACATCTCACAGCTTGTAAGCAAATACATAGGCGAGACGCAAAAAAATATCGGCAGGATTTTCGACAGCGCCGCAAAACAAAACTGCATCCTCTTTTTTGACGAGGCCGACGCGCTTTTCGCAAGGCGCACCGACGCCGCCGACGCGCAGGATAAACACGCGAACGCCGAAACCGCGTACCTTTTACAGCGGATGGAATCCCATGGCGGCGTATGCATCCTCGCGACAAACCTTTTGCAAAACTTTGACGATGCTTTCAGGCGCCGGATTGGTTACATGCTCCACTTCCCGATGCCGGATTTATCCCAGCGCGAAAAAATCTGGCGCGGCGTATTCCCGGGCAAGGCTCCGGTTGAGAATCTGGACTTCCCGCTTCTTTCAATGCTTGAACTTTCCGGCGCGGCGATAAAAAACGCGGCTGTACACGGGGCGTATCTTGCGGCGGCGAAGGGGCGTAAGATAAAAATGGGCGACATACTCGCGGGTGCGAAAAACGAATATGCAAAGCAAGGCAAGGCGTTGGGCACGCAGCTTGCGCAAATGATCACGGCGATAGAAGGGTGAGGATTATGAAAGGAAAAAGAGTTTTAGCGTTACTCTTATGTTTTGCGATGGCAGGGGCGTTTCTGCCGGTGGATTTGGTCGGATTTTTTGTCACGCCCGCAAAGGCCGACATAAAGGATGATAACCCCGGCATAGGTTCGGAAGCAAACCCGTTTCTGGTTAGAACCGGCGCGGAGTTTGTGGAGTTTATAACCGCCGCCACAAACAGCTCCTATACAAACGAACATTACAGGCAGGTAGATAATATTATATTGACCACGGCTGAGGCTTTTCGGATAGACTCTAACCTGACTGGCGGCACTTACGACGGCAACGGCTACACGATAACCGTAAGGGGCAGTCATACTATTAATCTCGATGCGAATACGTCCGGCTCACGCACAAACAGGAACTATGGCATTTTCAGCGGCCTCATAACCACCTCCGGCTCAACTGCCACGGTAAAAAACGTGCATGTATTTTATGATACCGTACAGTTTTACATAGTCCGGCCCGGCGTTGGGGCTAACGGCGCCAGAGATATTACCGTTCAAGTAGGCGGCATCGCAGGCTCGATTCATTCAGGGAACAGCAACGCGATCCGGGACAGCTCTGTGACGGGAAGGCTGATTGTACACAGTGGAAACTTCATCAACCCGGTTCTGAGCGTGGGCGGGATTGCGGGCGCGGTGCATACCAGCACAAGCGGCGGCAGCGAGATCACCGGCTGTTACGTCGGCCTCTCTCTGGAAACCCAGACCACGTCAGGGTCATGGAACCCCGTAACGTATGCGGGCGGGATAGCGGGGTACGTTTATTTCTCCTCTAATAACGCAGCCGTCGGCGCGGGGGCGAAAATCAGGGACAACCTGATTGAAAACGCGAAGATTCACGTCAATACAAATGGTTACTCTGCCTCCTCGGGCTTTGCGGGCGGTATCGCCGGATGGCTGCGGCAGGACAATATCACCAGCCCCACCACCAGCAGAAACGGTGAGATAAGGTCAAACGTCGTGCGCGGCACAACTGTCGAGGCGTGTATGACCGGCGGCAGAGGATACGCGCGCGGGCTTGCGGCGCGCGTGTCATCGGGCACGAGCTCCACCATAATTCCGGGGACGGGGGGCCGTCCATATGGCATCTTTAGCACCCTGCCGGACGGCGTCGAGCAAAACTTTTTTGACAACTCCTGGCATCCGTCTGTCAATTTTGGCCACTCGAACTTTGTCGCTCAGATGTCAAACAGCTCGTATTTCAGCTTTTCGACGGACAATGAGTTTGACGTAACCGAACACAACGGCCAAGGTTCAAGCGCAACGACGCCCGGTATGCATCAGAACAACATAGGGCTTTCTTTAGACGCCCTGCAAGAGCCGGACGAAAACAGATGGTCGCATGGCGCGGTTGTAAGGGCCACCGGTTTACCGGCGACAGTCCGGGGCGACGCCAGCCACGCGGTTTACCCCTCGTGGATGTTGATTGACGCGCCCGAAATCACGCATGAAACCGACGAATCCGGCTGTCTATGCGAGGAGGTTGACCACATTGAACACCCTGACCGCAACTGCGGCTGTATCAGAATCAACCCCGCCGAGCCCGAAATCCCCGAAATCCCCGAAATCCCCGCCGTCCCGGCACACGTAACCGGCAGCTGCCCCGACCCTGACTGCACGTTTACGGTTGCGAATCCGGTGGCGTGCGGCGACCCCGGCTGCAACAAACAGGTTGTTCCCGAAGTTCCCGCCGTCCCCGGCGTCCCCGGCGTCCCCGGCAAAGACAGAGAAGTAATACATCCCACGGATCCCTGCGCCCCCTGCCCGCTTGCGACAAAAACCACGGTTATCACGATCAAATCGCCTGACACGCCCGGGCCGCGCATAGACCCCGCGCCCATTCAGGCGCACAATGTCTTTTTTGAAATCACTTACAGGGCAAAAGGCGAATCCACGAACACCACCGTAAGATATGTTTCTTTGCGAAATGATCTTACATTTACGACGACGGACGGCGGCAGCGCTGTCTGGGACAAGGTTAAGGAGGAGCGGGTCGTCACCCTCGGCAAGCAGGTGGAGGACGGAACGGTTGTGAGCGTAAAGGCATGGGTCGGCGAAGACGCGTGGTTAGACGGCGTTTTCATGCACAACGCCCGTTTTCAGCCGCGCGCCACTGAATACGATTTCGATACCGGCAACGTTAACTGGTCAAGGCCGCCTGTTGTTTCGCTGGTATCCGGCGGCGTACTTACGGGCGGCGTCAGGGTAGCCCGAAGCACGGGAGCGTCCGCCTCCGAGATACTTGACGTCACCCTCACCGCCCTTGGCGGGAGCTTCTACAGCAACGGCGGAACCGAATTGACGCGCAGGCACAAAGGTACAGGCACGCTTACGATTCCATACAGCGACCTTGCCGGAAGCTGGAACAGCCTTCGCGTTTCCGCAACGGCAATACTCGATGACCCCGACGCCATACAGAGCAGGGCGGCGGTTGAGACGTTCGGGTTTATGTTAAAGCCTGTCGCGCCAGCGCCTGCCGCCACAATCGCCAGAACAGGCGTGCCGCCCAATCCGAACAGCTTTTACGCCCCCGTCGACGACCAGATTGCGTTAACACGCCCGAATACAGTCGAAATCGGGTTATCCGGCGCGACGCAAGGTACGTTAAGGTATACGATAAACAACTCGTCTCCATCCGGCGTCAACGGCGAAACATACACCGACGCGGAAAAAATCCCGCTGCCTCCAAACCAGTCGAGCGTCACCGTCATCGCCGCTTTAGTGCGCGAAAATTATCCAGTGTCGGCAACGGTCACGGTCACGGCTAATATGCGGATTCCTTACGGTCAGCCGATATTTTCCGTCGCGAACAACGCGAGCGTTTCCGTCGGCCAGCAGCTAAGTATGCTCATCCGCGAGGATGATTTACCCGACGCGATTGTCCCGTCGTTTTATATCCTGCAAGGCGGTGAAAGCGCGACGCGCTACAGCTACCAGCATATTTTAGAAAACCCCGGCGATTATTACGGCGTGATCGAGATTGAAAACGGTGCGAACCGGAAAACCGGGGCCGCGTTCAGCAGTTATGAAAACCACGCGAATACATTGCCCGAAATTGAAATCCGGTTCGGCACAGACCCGCAAACAAGGATCTATACGCCGCCAAGACCGGAAATCAGGATTTTTTCATCCAGCGGGGGCGAACCTGATAATGTTTCACCCCATTCATGGAGCGGGATTTTACTGCCCGGTGCGGCAGGGCAATCCGTCAACGTGTTCACAAGGATGTTGTCAAACGATCCGAACGCCAGAATCCACGGCACGGAATCCGCGCATCCCATGACGTTTAATTTCCACAGTCCCGTATCGAATCCAACGGCGTTCCCCGCGACATCCGCCGCGAATGTTATGACGTTAAGCCAGGGCGCGCGGGTATTCCTTTCAAGCACAACGCCGCCCGTGGACGGCAGTGAGGTCCGGATTTTCTACTCATTGACCAGCGCGCCGTCATTACAGTTTAACAGCGCAACCGGTGAAATCAGAAATGTCGCAACACATACACGGGAGTATGACAGCGTCAACGGCATTACCGTTGCGGGAAGCCCTGATTCCGTGTTTACAATCAACGCGATTGCCGTAAGGCGGGGCATGAGCCCCAGCGAGGTCGCGACATTCCATTACAGGATTGAGGCAATGCTCGTAGCCGCCACACCGACCGCAACCCCGAGAACGGATCCGAGCAATCCGGCGGTTCTGCAAACCGGCAGCCAGATATTCCTGCAAACCGCCACAAGCGGGGCGCAGATCTTCTACAGCCTCACAGGGCCGCCAACCGTAAACAGCAGCGGCGGTAGATTTACGCCGGGAGCCGGCACCTTCCTCTTCGACCGGAGCATCGAGGTCTCGGGCAGAGCAGGCGAATTCTTCACCGTCCGCGCGATAGCCGTAAGGGAGGGGCTGCAAAACAGCGACGTGGCAATCTTCAGCTACCAGCTTCCCGCCCCTGTGCAGTCGGTATTCGCCACCCCCGCCGCTGGCAGCGTGGTAATGGGCACAGAGGTAACCCTCGCAACCACCACGCAAGGCGCGGCGATCTTCTTTGAAACAAGCGACAGGGAAAGAGACGCGAAAAACCCCGTCATAAACGAAAGCCAGGTTTACAGCAGCCCCATCAAAATCGAGAAGGATACCTACATCAAGGCCATGGCCGTAAAAGACGGGATAGAGAGCATCATCGCCGAGTTTGGCTACACGGTGGCAGTTCAGGCAGAACCGCCGGAGCCGTCCATCCCCAGTGGCTCGGTGGTCGCCCGGGGAACAAGCCTCAGCCTCGTTTCCCCAACCGGGGGCACAAGCATCACCTACACCATAGACGGCAGCGACCCCACGAACCTGACGAATAACAGGCGTATGCACGGCTCGGATATCGCCATAAGCGCGGAGGAGGGCAGGAGCGTCAGCATTTCCGCTTTCGCCCACAGAACAGGGATGACCCCCAGCGAGGTGGTTTCCCTCAGCTACACGGTAAGCAGCGCGGAAAACGTGCTGACCGCGAACCCGCCGCCCGATTCCATCGTAAGTCCTGGCGACCGGATTATGCTTTCCACCGCCGTAACCGGCGCTGAAATCTACTACACCACCGACGGCAGCGATCCGTCAAGGGATTCCCAGCGGGGAAGCACCGTCGAGGTTGACGGCGCATTCGGCGGCGCGTTTGTCATCCGGGCGGTTGCCGCTACGGAAACCACCATCACAGTGCCGCATATTTTCAGCTACAGGATGGTTCCCCGCACCCCGCCGCCAAGCGCCAGCATTCCCAACGGCGCGATTATTCTGGAAGGCGCGGAGGTCACGCTCACCGCGCCGGAGGGTATCATCTACTTCACCGCGGATGGCAGCGACCCCTCCTCCTCCAGCCAAATGTACACGGAGACCCTCAGGCTGTCCGGCTCCACAGTCCTCAAGGCGATTGCCATCGCCGACGACAAGGCGCCCAGCGAGGTCGTTGAGTATATCTACACCACGGCGGGACAAGTGGCGGCCCCTACCGCGAACCTGCCCAGCGGAATGATTGAAATGGGCAGCAGGATTGAGCTTTCAACCACAACCGGGGGCGCGACAATCCACTACACGACAAACGGCGCGACCCCCAACGCCGATGACCTCAGGGACACCTTTACCTATGAAGGGCCGATTGCCATATCACGCCCGGTCACCCTGCATATGATTGCGGTCATGCACGGCATGAACCCCAGCGTAGTCAATACCGCGACCTATACGCTGGCCTTCCCGGCCGAGGAGGATGAAGCGGAGGATGAAGCATTCCATATCCAGCGGGGCATCGACAGACTGTTCCTGTTTGACCAGTTCGCTGACAGCGGGGAAGGCCCGTCGTTTGACGGCATCGTGCTCAGGGACAGCCAGACACTGGTTGTGGTTTCCGCCGCGGAGGGCGCGCTGCCGGACGGGGTGCAGCTTCTGGTCACAGGCGAGAGGAACCCCTCCGCCGAGGATGAAAACGCGGTTATGCGCTCCCTTGAAATGAGTCTTGCGTCGCTTTACAATGTCACCTTGATTGGCAGTGACGGAAACCCGGTACAGCCGCTGATGCAAAACATGGTTGAGGTCGGCATCCCCATCCCCGACGGGTATCAGGACAGGATTATCCTGATTTGCCGGATCAACGACAACGGCACGGTTACGGAATTCCCGACAAGGCGCTCCGACGGCATGGTATACGCGGTAGTAGACCATTTCAGCAAATATGCCGTTGCCGTGCCGGAATTGCCGGAGGACCAGGAATCATGGCTTGAAATATGGCGGCTATGGCCCTGGGCGGCTGGAATTTTAGCGATTGGCTTCGCGGCGCTGGCCTTTATCCAGTGGAAAAAGCGCAAGGCCGCAAAAAATATATAGATAACGGGAGAAAGTGGGCTGACATATGCTAAACCGTAAATATTTCCCTTTTGAAAGGAACAGCTACTATTTCGGCAAGCTGCTCACGGCGAAAGATTTTGAGGCGGAGCAGCAGTACCTGAACGATAAGCGGCGTTTTTCCAACCGGCTTACGGGAGGAAACGGGATTGTCGCGGGACTGGGCGTGGTGATGGCGGACGATACCTCCGTTATTTTGCAGGCGGGCTGTGCGTTTGACGCATCCGGCCGGGAAATCGTTGTGCCTGAGACGAAGGTTATCAAGCTCTCCACCATAGAGGGCTACGACAGCCTGACCACAACCGGCGCGTACCTTGGCATCTCCTATGAGGAGCAGCCCTCGGACGAGGTGTACGCGGCTATGCACGGCGAAAAGGGAGGCAACAGCTTCAATAAGATACGGGAAAGCTATAAGCTGACCCTGCTGGACGAAAGCATTGCCGCAAAGCCCCGCGCGCCGCTGGATGAATTTGTGACGCCCCTTACGGTATATTCGGACAGCGAAGTGACTGTAACGCAATATATACCCTGTCTGGTGCCGAAGGACAGCGACGTCAATGTCTTTGTGGAAATCAAAAAAACAGGGCAGGGTGCGGGAGAATACTCCTTCAGGTACGCTCTGGAAACGCCCGGCTTCACCACACCGGATGGCGACGGCGTCACTGCCGTATCCATGAACGGCGTCAGGCTGGTGAGCGGGGAAAGCGCTCAGGTATGCTTTACCATCGAACCCAAGCCGCATATTTGGGGTGGGGGCGACATAACCGCGACCGTTTCAGATTTTACAATTCAAAAAAACGGAGAGAGCTTTTCCTTAAACGAAAGGCTGGAATGCAGCTTAAAGCCGGTGGGGCAAGACATCGCCGGGCATTATGTTAATACATATTACCAGGCCGCAATGGACAAGGAACTGACGGATCACTATGACGAGGCGCTTTGGATTGCGAAAATAGGCCTGTTCCGCCAAAAATCCGCGATCATCATAGACCGGGTATACCCCGCCCCCTTCAGGCAATACGCCTATAACGCCCAGCAGCTTATGCGGCTTCGGGAGCTGGAGCGCTTTTATCCCGGCGCGGGAAAGGCTGTGCGGCAGATCCATGCCGTTCAGGACGAGGAGTTTCAGGTTAAAACCGGTTCCTCCCATCTTGCCGAGCTTGCGAAGCAAACCGCCAGCGGCGCGTTTGATTTAGGGCTGGGTCTCGGCTACAGCATAAGAGAGCCTGTGTTTTCGGAAGAGATTATGCACGGGCTCGGCAAGGGCCCCGTTTATGTGGAGGTGGGGATCGAGTATCTGACGTCCGATGAATTGCACGGCGCCGGCGACAGCGAAATTATTCTCAGCGATATTATCTTAGGCGACGCAAGGCTCTTTGCCTCGGACAGTCAACTACATGACGACGAGAGGATTTACAATGTCTCTACCGCGGTCAAGGTGCTTCCTGAACGGGGAACCTTTATTGTAGCCGTGCAGCCGAGGGAAACCTCCGGCCTTATCAGTCTGCGCATCCGCTGGTTTGCCATGCGCGTAACGGAGGTCGGCAAGCAGATTCGCTCCGCCCGCGACGGGGAGAAATATATTCTGGTCAACCCCGATACCATTGTGGTTGCGCCCAAGGGCACGGCGCACATATCGCCTGTATTTATCAACATGCCCACCGAGGCATGCAGCTTCAAGATGATTGACGCCGAGGGCGGGAGCATTGACAATAACGGCGTGTATACGGCCCCCGCCAAGGAGGGCGTATATGAAATCCGCGTAGAAGCGATTAGCGACCCGTCGGTATATACCCACGCCTTTGCCATCGTCACACAGAAAAAAAAGGAGGCCGCCAGAAACAAGGGGGCCGGAGGCAAGGGTGACGGGAAATGATAAGCGCTCTGGGTATGGAGCTTGATATGGTGCGAGTAGTATTCAAGGGCGCGTTGAATGAAGTTGGCGTGTACATTGATGCAAAGCGGGATACGGGGACTTATTACACCGTCGTATCTATCTTTTCAAAGCCGCTGGCGAAGCTGATTGCGGAGCGGATCGCGGTAGACGGGCTGTTTGGGCAAAACGGCGACTTCATAGGCTCTTTTACGCATAAAGACGCGCTGCACCTTGTTTTTGTGTACCGGGACGAATCCAGGCTTGCATACAGGGAAGCGCTCTACGCCGCCACATTTGCAAAGCGCAAGGAGGTTGCCCTGAACTTCCTCGCGGCGCTGGCTGAAACGGAAATCCGCGGGGATGTCGGGATGCTTCTTATCTCCGATGAAAACGTAAACCTCATGCCGGACGGCAAGATTTACCTGAATTACTGCTTTGATTTTACAAAGTTCTCACCGAACACGACGCAAGACGATTTCCACAGCAAGGCCGGAAGCTATGTCTTTGACGTTCTGACAAGGGAATACGCGGCTAAATACGAGCAGCAGGTGGAAATGTACCCGCATGAGCTGAGATTGATGTTCAAAAAGATTCAAAACAGGGCGTTCCGCTCGCTGAGCCAGATTATGATGTTTATCAAAGCCCTGCCGGACAAACCTGCGGAGCAGAAATTCGGAATCGCGAGATTACTCGGAGCATTTGGCAGGATGAAAGCATTTCTATCGAAAAACCCCTCAAGCTTATTTCTTGTTTCTTTAGTGATTGTTACAGCCATATATCTGGGATACCAGATTGTCATCAGGGTCATGGCCGACAGGAACACAAGGGAAAACACCGTATATGTGGGCATGCGGCAAATTGGGGAGGTGTATCTGGGCGAAGAAAACGTTTGATTCCCACTCGTGGGTTTCATACCCCGCCGCGTGGCGGCGTTCGTGTAACCAAGCGGGGCATACCCCATAGCTTGCTGCGGGGCGTTTGATTTATTAAATTGGGTGAGGTGGCCGTAAAGGCTATGAAAAAAAACAGGCTTTGGGCAATAATCTTATTGCTCGCCGTCGCGGCGTTTTCCGCGATATTTCAGACGGCCGCCGCCGCGAGGACTGCGATTGACGGGCTTGCGGCGATAGCCGCCGGGGACGGCGGGAAGACGTGGGTGGCGCTTTACGAGAAAAACAAGATTGGGTTTTATTTGTTGGGGCAAAACGGCATCAGGCAGAAATCTTTTTCCATACCCCGGCGGAGCGGCGCGTACACGACGCAAATCGAGCATATGGCGGTTGACGATGACGGCAACATTTATTTTATCAAACATTATACGAACGCGGCGACAGGCCAGTCCTCCCGGAGACAGGAGCTGGGCGTCTACACCCCAAGGCTTATGCCGTTTGGACGCCTGAAAAACATACGGCTGGACAACAGAAGGGACGCCGGGGTCGCCCGATACCTGCATATTCATATTTCCACTTCCCTTATCCTTACGGGAACCGGAGGCGACGGCGGATTTATCCGCGAAGCTTATGATATTGATGCTGTAAGGGACGGCGGGAATGTTATCGTCAGAAATACGAGGACCTATCCCGAAGCCCCGGGAGAAGGGGTATTCAAAGCAGTCGCATCGGGCGCGGATGTGGTTTTCATATCAAAAACCGGCAAGGTGTTCATAAGCACGGAAACCGCGCCGGAGCCAACTTGGATTTATCCGGACGACATGGATGCGCACGCCGTCTACGCCTCCTTTATCCATGAGTCAGCGCCGGGTCAGGTAATCATCGGGGAACAGAGAAGCGGGAATATCCTGCGCCTGTATACCGGCGACGGCAGGGTAGAGTATATAGCCGAGGGAAGCCGGACCCTGGGGACGCTGGCATATACCGGCAGGGACGTGCTGGAAATGTCCTTTGTGAGAGGGGATGAAAACGCGTGGGCGGCGGCAGTGCAAAATGCCCGCGCCGGGATTGCGCAGCTGGCTGTAAACAACAGCGGCGAGGTTTCGCTGGTTACTGACATCAACCGCGGCGTATTCGAATTAATCCTTACGGCGGCAGGGAGAACGGCGCTTTACTTCTTACTCTTGCTGGCGTTTGCCGGGTCGGTCATTGGAATCCGGCGGCTTGTGATAAACAGCAGGACAATATTTATAAAGCTTTTGTTTGGGAGTGTTCCGCTGCTAATCCTGGCCCTTGTGCTGTTCGGGCCCTATTCCTACATATCCTACCAAAACGCACTGCTTGATACCTACAAAACAAAGGTGGCGGATCAGGGAAATCTGCTGCGGGCGCTGGTTTCCAGCGCAAGCTTCGACCAGATTACCGCGCCGGGCTTGTACGGCTCAATGGAATATAATTACCTGCGGACTATTATGAGCACCAGAGATGTATACACCAGCAGCGCGTATTTTGTGGACGGCGGCCTTTACACGGGCGTGGAAGAAAATTTGCCCGGCCTTTATCCTTTCGGTATCCGCCACAGCGCCGATGCGTGGGAATTGTACCGGACGGCGGCTTTAACCGGCGAACAGCAGACAGGCTCCATCACCGACCGTCTGGGGGAAAGAATCGTTTGCGTTACCCCGGTGGGCAGTTCTTCAGGCAACACGGTATTCCTTTTGGAAACAGGTATCTTTCAGGCGGAAATAGACCGGCAGATGACCGGGTTCATACGAAACTATCTGATGATTTCATGCTTGTGCCTTCTTTCGGCCTGTGCGCTGCTGTTTATCACATTCCGCAGGACATTAAAGCCGCTGGCGGGGATTACCGAGGGGCTTGACCAGTTTTCCAAAGGGAACCGCGCAGTACGTCTTGAGAGCAAAACCAACGATGAGCTTGCGGATATCGCCCGGGTATTTAACAAAATGGCAAGGGACATCGACGCGCAAATCTACAACCTAAGGACAATGGGCGATACCTATTACCGGTTTGTACCGCAACAGATATTCCGGCTGCTGGGCAAGGAAAATCTGGCGGATGTGGAGCTGGGAAGCGTTGTGGAAGGCAAATATCACGTTTTGTCCGCGAACCTTTATCTCCGGCAGGGCCGCGTGGATTTTGAAAACATCAGGGAGCTTACAAACCTCTTTTTCGCCATCGTTCACAGCGTGGCCGGCGAAAACGGCGCGACGCTCCTGGCCGACAGCGCGGGGTTACGGGATTTGCGGATTATCTGCCCGGATGGCGGCAGCGCTGTGAAAACCGCCATGGAGGCGATTGCCAGAATTGACGGGCACAACGCGCGAACCCTTATCTCCAAGCGTCTGGACGCGTCGTTTTTTCTGCACCACACCGATATTTCTTTCGGTATTTGCGGGGACGAGGGGCGCTACGTTCCGGCTATGACGTCTCCGGAGCTTGATGAGATGCTGAGCCAATGTGAGGATTTCCGCCGTCTTTCCAGTCGGCTGATTGTGACGGAGGACGCCTATGACGTTTTGGACGAAAGGATTTATTCCCGCCGCTTCATCGGTTACGCGGGGGACTGGGAAGAAAAAGCTGCCGGTCTGTACGACTTTTACGGCTCCAGCTCGCCTAACATGATCCGGATGTTTGACGAAACACTCGGCGCTTTTGAAAAAGGCATTATCCTTTACGGGCAAGGGCGCTACTACGACGCGAAAAATATGCTTACGGTCGTGCTTAGGGAAAACCAATACGATAATGTGGCAAGGCATTATATTTTCCAGTGTGAAAAAAAGCTTGATACAACGAAAAGAGGAGGGAATTAAGGATGTTCGCGTTGATTTCTTCAGTGATTAAGCGGCTGATAACGGCAATCTCCACGCCATTTCGGATGATGATTATCAGCGTGATGCGCTTGTTCAACGTTAACATCCTATCCGCGAAGCTCATACAGCCGCTGACAAAAAACATCAAAAAGCTGATGACGCTGCGCCCCGCCGAAAGCTCAGACTATGTAAAAATCGGCAGGCTCCTTGTATTCAAGCAACTGTTCGCGCTTATCATTTTAGCGCTTTGCGCCGGTATATTTATCTACTTCCAGATGTTTGCGAGCAAGGTCGAGGAGGCGCCGGTCACCCTTACGGGAATCAGCACCAATATTTCATTCCGTTATGACGACATCGCGGCCAGGGATTTTACCGGCCTTGCCAATATCATCGCTTTTGACGGCAGCATCGCCTATACGGGGGAAATCGTCGCGGGCGTGGCTCAAGGCAACGGGGTACTCTATGACAAAAATGGTGCGGTTGTTTATGAAGGGAGCTTCGCAAACAACCGGTATAACGGTCATGGCATACAATACAATGCCGACGGCAGGGTGAAATATGAGGGGGAATTTGCCGATAACCTGTATCACGGCGCCGGCAGGCTGTTTAACGACAAGGGCGGTCTCATATACAGCGGCAGCTTCGCGGTCGGATTATATGAGGGCGCAGGGGAGCTTTACGATGAAAACGGCGCGCTTCTTTACGACGGACGGTTTAACGGCGGCATGAAGCACGGGCAGGGCACAATGTATTTCCCCGGCGGCACGGTGCATTACACCGGCGATTTTTTTGAAGGGGTATTTCAGGGCGATGGCGCGCTTTATGACGAAAGCGGGCGGCTGATTTACACCGGGGCCATGCGCGGCGGCGAAATCAACTACCGTGCCCTTGTCGGAGCAACTCTCGCGGATGTTGAAGCGGCTTTTCATGAAACCCCCGTTATCTATTTTCAGGTAGACGGCGACAGCAGCTTCTTCTACCCGGTTGCCGGCGTGGCAATCAGCGTCGATTCCCGGATAAGGGTGTCTGAGTGGGAGCGGGAAAGGGAAGACGCTTCCGACGGCTTTTACATCCTGCCGGACGAGACGGGGGAAGACAATTGGGAATACGGGCAGGAGACAGGCAACGGCCTGGAAGCGGACGCGGCGGAGTATGAGGATTACGGGCAAGAGACAGATGACGACTGGGAAGAAGAGGATGAAGGCTACGACGAACCGACTGACGATATAATCAGAGACTGGTTTGATGTCAGCGAACCATCGGCGGAGCAAATGTCGGTATCCTCCCTGAGATTGTCCGTTAACGGCTTTGCTGTCCAGCCTGTAAACTGGATTACAATAGACCCTGACAGTTCACAAGAGCCTTCCGAAAACGAGGACCCCTATCAGCCAACCCCGTCAAGACCGGAGGAGCCTCAAGTCCTACGGGAGACGGAGCCTGCCGGACAGCCTCTGCCGGACGATTCAGCAACCGTGGACGCCACGGCGCCGGACACGGAAACCGGGACGCGGGACGAGCTGCCGGATTTTGTGCAAAGGACAAGGCAGCTCTATTTCGAGATCGACAGGGACGTATGGCAGAGCGAACAGGATTTGGACAAAACCAAGGTGTCCGTCAGGAAAGTGACGATTTTAGGCGTCGGGCCTATGCCGGACGGGGGAATGGCACAAATTGACGACAACGGGCTGCCCGGCGTGGAGGACTGTGTGTTGATTGACCATATCCGGCTGCAATCCCCTACCGCTTTCGCGGACGTCGCCTTTGAAATAGATAAGCAAAACAGGCTGTTCCAGCGGTTATGGAATATCAACCACGCCGACAGGATTATCCGGCAGGCGTTTATGGCGGATAACCTCATCTACCGGTTCAGCTACCAGCCGGACGACACAGAAACCCCCGTTTATTTTTCCATAGAAGCGCAGTAAATTATGAAAGGCGTGATACCCATGGCCGACTTTTCCATTATTTCGGACGCAAGCTCCGCCCTGTTAAGGCTGCTGCGTGAGAACCTCTGCCCCGATCCTGTTATCTCGCCGGAATCCATCGTTTTAATCTCGCCCTCCGACAAGAACAGCGACTTCCAATTGGGGCTCTACCTGTACGATTTGCGGGAGCTTTCTGAATACCGCAGCACAACGCCGGTTCATAGCGGGAACAATTTGCGCACAAAGCCGCCCAAGCCCCTTTCGTTATATTATGTCCTTTTCATCAACAACAAGGCGCAAATCGCCGCCGGGGCCGAGATGGAGCAGCGCATTTTTGGAAGGGCCATACAAGCGCTCATGGACGCCGGCAGCCTTGACCTCACCGGAGCCAACCCGTATTTGCAGCCAGACGAGGAAAGCGCAAGCATTTCGATACTCAACCACAGCTTCGAGGAGAAGACCAAGATTTGGTCTGCGCTGCAATCGCCTTATCAGGTCGGGGTTTATTTCATGGCGTCACCGGTGATGCTCTCATCACGGACGCAGGAACGCATCGTCCGCGTAACCGAGATGACGGCAAAAGCAGAGATAATCCAAAGCCCGGGAATATCCATACAGTCCGAATAATCCCCTGAATACAATCCGGAGGTGATGCGCTTGCTTGCCACAAAAGTAGATTTTGCCTTACTGCTCTACGACGAGTTCGACGGCTCTGCCATCAACGACGCAAATGTTGTTTTCCGCCATAAGGGCAGACTGGCAACCCCGCTGAGAAAGCGGGAAGGGTTCTATGTATTCCGGGGGATTGGCCTTGCGGAAGTGGAACTGGAAATCAGCCGCCCGCATTACAAGACAGAAAAGGTATCCATCTTAAAAAGCCGGCTGGACAAAGAAAGCCCTGTTGAGCGAATCAGGCTTTTGCGGGAATACCCGGGCAATTTCCCGGACTGCGACTGGGTATCCATTCGCTGTCCTCCGGATGTTGCGGCGTTGGTATTCACGGAAGAAAACGAGCTGAAAACGGGTCCTCCGGTGCTGGAGGAAGACGGCGCGAAAATCAGCTTGATGGGCTATAAGCCGGGCAGGCTTCTCGGGCGGCGTTACGCCCTGAATATGAAAGACGGCCTGACCTTTGTGGTTGAGAAGTTGATTGCGCCGGGCGTATATGGCATTGACCGCGCTCCCGCGGGAAAACCCGGGAGCGGCAAGATGCTGTACAGAGCCGGCTTATCAAGGAGCGGCCCGGACGGCTGCTGCCGGATCCCGCTGGAGCAGGGCGGCAGGTACAGGGTCGCGGGGGCAGCCTATTGGGATAAGGAGGAAAGCAAGTGGGTCTCAGTGTCTGTACCGGAGCCTCCCTAATGTGTTCATTTGGCGCCGCGCCGGGAACGATGGTGGTGCTGCCCGACAAAAAGGTCATGGCTACTATGCCGGCGGCGACCATTATGGACAATATCCCAATGACGAACATCACGCCTTTCGGCATGTGCAATTCCCTTTCCAATCCCGCCGTATCGTCGGCGACTGCCCTTGCGGGCGGCGTATTAACCCCGCAGCCATGCGTTCCGGCAACGGCCGCACCGTGGGCTCCGGGTTCGGCATCCGTGTTGATTGGAGGTGTTCCCGCGTTAGAATCTAACTCCAGGCTCATGTGCAACTGGGGAGGGATGATCCAGGTACTCAACGCAGGCCAGACAAAAACCATCATAGGCAAGTAATTTGAATTTTTTACAAAAGGAGGAGCGGTCGCGGGAAAGCCCGCGGCCCAAGAAAACAATGGCAGAATACTTATCCCCCGGCGTTTATGTGGAGGAATTTGAATCCGGAATGCAGGCAATGGAGGGCGTGAGCACAAGCACCGCCGGATTTGTCGGCATGGCAGAAAAAGGCCCCGTTGCGGGCACGCCGGTGTTCCTCACCAGCTTTGCGGATTACCGCCGCAATTTCGGCGGTTATCTTCCCGAAACCACCCACGGCGCGAACCGTTTCCTGCCTTACGCGGTGGAGCAGTTTTTCGCGAACGGAGGCGCCCGCTGCTATGTCATGCGCGTGGCCCCCGCCGACGCGAAAGCGGCCTCCGCTGTGATGAGCGCCATCACCGTCAACGCGAAGAACCCCGGCAAATGGGGCAACGGCGTCAAGGTGACTGTGACGCAGTCGTCAAAGGCGAAGACGCAGATTATCGATGTTGCCGACGACATCGCAACCTCCAGAAAAATATACACTTTTAAGAGCACGTCGGGCTTTGAGGTCGGAGACATGATTGCCCTGACTGAAAAAGGGAACGCGTCTTACAACCGTATCGTCAAAATCCAGGATAATGCCGTCAGCTTCGAAAACGATTTCGAGCAGGACGCGGTTGACAAAAACCTGATCCCCAAAAAGCTGATTACAAGCTGCGAGGTCAACTTTGAAATTAGCTGTGGCGATCAGATTGAAGCTTTTGAATATGTTTCCTTCAATCCTACAAGCTCGCTGTTCATTGAGAACATGCTGTCAAAGTCCGAGCTGATCAGGGTGCAGTACAATCCTCTGGACGGTGTGTTCCCGCCCATGCTTGCCATATCCGGCGAGGCGGTCGGTGAAAAAGCGGTATTCGCCCTTTCCGGCGGCAGCGACGGCGACTGCAAAAAAGAGGACGACGGAGCCTATATCGGCGGCGGGGATTCCCCCGGCAAGCGCACCGGACTGGAAGCTTTCCTTGAAATTTCCAACGTTAGCATTATGGCGATACCGGGCATCACCTCCCCCGCCGTTCAGCTTGCGCTGGTCGCCCATTGCCAAAACCTTGCCAGCCGCTTTGCTGTATTGGATATGCCCATTAACAAAAGCAAGCCACAGGAGCTCCTGGTCCACCGGGAAATCGTGGACAGCGATTACGCTGCCATGTATCATCCGTGGATTCAAGTGTTCGACCAACAGGCCAAAAAGCCCGTGTTTATCCCGCCCAGCGGCTCGGTAATCGGAATTTTTGCCCGCAGCGATACCACAAGGGGTGTACACAAGGCTCCCGCCAATGAGGTCGTCAACAACGCGCTCGGCCTTTCCTGCCCCTATAACAAGGGCGAACAGGATCTTCTGAACCCGGCGGGCGTCAACCTCATCCGCGCACTGCCGGGCCAGGGAATCCGGGTCTGGGGCGGCAGAACCTGCTCCAGCAACGGGCTGTGGAAGTATGTCAACGTGCGCAGGCTGTTTATTTTCCTGGAGGAGACCATCAAATCCCAGACAAACTGGGCAGTGTTCGAGCCCAACGACGAGGTTCTCTGGATGCGTGTACAGCTCACGATTTCCGCCTTCCTGCGGGATATGTACCGCAGCGGGGCGCTTGTCGGGGCCAGCGAGGCGGAAGCCTTCTTCGTCAACGTGGGCCGTGACACCATGACCCAGCAGGATATTTTAAACGGACGCCTGATTTGTGTCATTGGCGTGGCGCCCAGCCGGCCGGCGGAGTTTGTAATCTTCCGCATCACGCAGAACACCAGCGAATAATTCGCGCCTCTTTTTGGGCGTATCATATCAAAATATTATCCGGAAAGGACGGAAACATTAAATGGCTATCAATAATTATCCCTTAAAGAAATATAACTACCGGGTGCAGATTGACAACATCGACGTTGCGGGATTCTCGGAGGTAAGCGGGTTTGACGCCAGCGTAGACGTCATTGAATACCGCGAGGGAACCGAATCCATCAACTCCCCCCGCAAAATGCCGGGGCTTACAAAATACGGCAATGTCACCCTCAAATGGGGCATGAGCGAAAGCCTTTCGTTTTACGAGTGGGTGGCTGGCATTTCCGGCGGCGAAAAAGCCGCCGCCGAGGAGCGCGTACAGGACATCGTAATTTTCTTGCAGGACGACCGCCACAACGACACCGCCAACTGGACCCTGGTGAACGCATGGCCCTGCAAATACACAGCCCCCGACTTTAATGCAAGCTCCTCCGAGGTTGCGTTTGAAAGCATCGAGCTTGCCTTTGAGGAAATGAGGAGAAATCAGTAATACAGGATTTGGGCTAAAAGGGATCAGGGTGCAGGGTATTGGATTTTATGAATGATTCATTTTACCCTGTAACCTGATTCCACAGGCCCCCTAGAAAGGTACGGATACTTTTTATGAGCACAGAATTTATTACGGAATTTCCGTTTGAGCTGCCTAAAGGCTATATGGACGCATCCGGAGCCGTGCACAAAACCGGCACAATGCGCCTGTCCACCGCCGCTGACGAAATATTGCCCCTGCGCGACCCCCGGGTGGTGCAGAACCCCGGATATCTGACGGTTATCTTGCTTTCCCGCGTCATAACGTCTTTAGGCGACGTGCAGAAGATGGACCCCAAAGTAATTGAAAAGCTATATTCATCCGACCTTGCGTTTCTGCAAAATATGTACGCTACCATCAACGCGGTCGAGCCGATTGTAAACGCCTGTGTCTGCCCCGAATGCGGGAATAAATTCGACGAGCCGATAAATTTTATGAAAGCGGAATAACCGTGTATCCTGAAACCGAGCTGTATAAGGAGATGGCCTTCATCTCCTACTACCACCACTGGGACTATGGGACGGTTATGACGCTTGACCACAAAACAAGGCGCCGTTTCTGCGCGGAGATTTCCGCCATACACAGAGAGATTAGCGATGCGCCGAAAAATATTTTTGAAGTGTAGGGCGTGAACCTCGCTCACACGGCACTTTTGTGATTTCCCGGACTAAGAACCTGTATTCATAACATGAAACGCCGGCTGAACGGGTCTTTTCCTGCCCATACTCATCAATTTTTCTTGAAATACGCCGGTATGCCTGCAAAAAATTGCCGCGCATGGACAGCAAAATACCTCGCCCGTTCAGCATTTCCTGCTATGAATACAGGTTCTAAGGCCGGAGGATTGTCCGCATATCACAGATTCCACGGAAAAGGATGGTTATCATATGCCGTTACCGATGTTTTCATGGCAAAACTCAAAACCGCTGCTTTCTCATAATTTCGTCGTGTTTATCGGCGTGCTGCCGATTTCCTTTTCCAAGGTGAGCAGCATGGAAATCAGCGTTGAAACCGAGGGGCTGATAGAGGGCGGGGAGAACAGGCATGTCCACACCCTGATAAAGCCGGTATCCTCCGAGAAAACAATGATTCTGGAAAAGGGCATTGTGAACGCCGGGCCTGTGCAAAACCTGCTGATGAGCGCAGCCAACCTGTTCCTGCGCGTGGGCTCCGATTTTGATTGCATCACCATTATCGTGCTCGATCAGCTTGGGCTGCCGAAAAAGATGTACCTTGCCACGGGCTGCATCCTCAAAAGGCGCCGATTGGCTGAGCTTAACGCTTTGAGCGGAGAAGTGCTGATTGAGAGCATAGAGTTTGTTTATGAAGATCTCACGGAGGTCCCCGGCGTCAGCATCATGTTCAGCTCTATCCAAAGGCGCATAAAACATCAGTTCAGCCCGCCGGGCGACCCGTTTACACCCCCGCTGTCTCCGCAGCCGCCCTCGAAGCCGAAGCCCGAACGCTTTACCCCTCCCCTGGATTAGGCCATTAAACTGTATGCGAGGTAATGGGAAATGATAAATATAATATCGAACCCTGATTTCGCGCCGGGCATTATTGCCCGTTACGGTTTTGTAAACGGGCCGCAGGCCCCGGCGGATATTTTGCTTGGCAGTATGCACGGGCAGCCTCAGGAGGAAAACCAGTTTGCGCAAAGCGTAAAAAATATACGCCTGATTCATCAGGCCCTTATCGAAAACACGATTTTCAACCTGAAAATTAATATGGGGTTTTTAGCTTCCGTATTCAACAAAACCGTGATGGAGTATCATCAAACCGCCGCCCGTAACTTTGGGATGCTGGAGAAACAAACGCAGACGGCAGGCCCCGCCATTCCCGCGGGATTATCCGGCGAAATGCTAAGAGCTAACCTGCATTCGCAGCAAGGCCGCCCGCCCGGGCCCCCAAAAGGCGCACGAGTGAAACGCGGGGAGGAAGAAAGCGCTTCCGGACGATCTTCCCTCAGCCCGGTTTTACAGCAGTCTTTGCGCCCGTCCTTTAGCCCGGTTTTACGGCAGTCTTTGCATCCATCCTTTTTAAAGGCGGAAGACAGCATCCCGCCGGCGCTCCGGGAGTTATGGCATTGGGCCGCCGGAGACGCCGCCACGGCAAAGGACAGTTTTTCATTGCCCACGCGGATGTTTTCGATGATGCCGCTGTTGTATGGCACTGCGGGTGATACCGGCCGCTTTCTCGCCGGCGGATTGCATACGCCGCACGGAACGAACGCCGGAGCAATGGCGGCGTCCACAGACGGGCTGTATCCTGGAAGGGAGAGTAAGCTTTTAAGCTTTGCAGGCAGGCTGCTGTACATCCCCTTCAGACAGGATATTTTACAAGCCGGTTTGCCTGATCAGCCTGAAAGCCATATCGCTACATCCGGTTCTGCCTGGACGCCCATCCCGCGCAAAATGCCCGGGGCGACAGCTTCGGACAGGGAAAATGCCGTATCCGAAAGGTCGGCGTCCGGTTACGCCCCGGCTTTAATCCATCACCTGTTGACGGAAGCGAATCGTTCGCAGATGGAAAGCGGGAAAGCGTGGCAAACGCTTTCCGCCCGGTTGCCCATGCTTCGCGGGACGCACGGGGAACCGGCTTCGGAGGAAAAGGGCCCGGGCCCCGCAAAGGCGCAAGCCGCTGATACCACGGCTTTAACCCGTCACTTGCTGACGGTAACGAATCGATTGCAAACGGAGGACAGGGAAGCGCGGCAGATCGTTTCCGGCAAAGCTCCGGTTTCTGCAACGGGAAACCGCCAAGCCGATTTCGTTCCACAGGACATTCCCCCGGGGCAGCGGCAGATTGACGTCAGCCGCCTTGGCGAAACAACCCGTTTTATTCTCCGCGACGTGTTTCGCAGCCGAACCGTTTTGTCCGGGGCTCAAAACGAGGAAAGAGTTCCGGCGCAAAGGTATCCCCTTGAGCGAAACAGCCGGCATGCAAGCATATGGCGTAATTTCCCCGGCCGGGGGGACCGTTCTTTCAGCGAAACGCGCGACCGGCTTGACGGCAATAATCCAGCCGGGACTGTGGTTTTGACGCGGCATCCGGAGGACGGCAAATCTCCGGTGAAGCTGATGCCGGCATTCCCTCTCCGCGCTTTGCGGCAGGAAATGCTGTACGCCACGAACCGGGAGCCTGTGTTCCTTTTTCCCGGCAGCGCTGGCGGGCGGGCCGCAAAAGCCGGTATGTATCCCGGGACGGGCGGATTTGCAATGATGCCGAACCGGACAGGGCCGACAGGCGAAAACACCGGGTTTTCCCCGGCAGTAATTCCCCTGAGCCGGACGGTTTTGGCTCCTCCCCGGGCGGACACGGCAATGCCGGGTTATTCCCACAGCAGCCGGGGCGGGGGAGAGGCCTTGATTTACGGGGCTCCGAATGCTCCGGGGGAAAGGGCAATGCCGGGTTATCCCCATCCGGCGGGAGGCAGAAGCGGGGCGTTTACCGCCCAACCGCTTCCGGGGGCCTCTATGCTGTACCGGAAAGAGGCGCAGCCCCGGCAGGAGCAGGCCCCGTTGCCATCAAAGGCCGGTGAGGACATTGAATTTATTAAAAAAACGATAAAGCAAACCCCCGCGTCTATACAAACCCGGACGATTAACACGGCGATCAATGTGCCCGGTACGAACCAGGCAAGGTTGGAAACTGACGGAATAAAAAGCATTGAAGGGCAGGCAAACGCGATTGCCGAAAAGGTCTACAGCGCGCTGGAGCGCAGGCTGCGCTCGGAGAGAATGAGAAAGGGGCTGATTTAATTGGCTTTAGCTGTCACGAGGATGTTCAGGAAGGCCAGAAAAGCGGCGGATAAGGTTTACGGAAACGGTCAGCTTGAGAAAGCGCATATCGTAATTTATTCCAAAAACGGAACCTCGTATAAATTCGTCGACAAGCTGGCAGTACAGTTTAACCCGTCGGAATACAGCATCCAGCGGGGCATGAGGGTTTCAGGCAAAAAACCCCTCGGCAGAGACAATTCATCCAATCACCTGCAGGCGGTGAACTCAGAGCAGGCGACCCTTTCCGTCACCCTTTATTTTGACAGCTATAACGAGCTGAAAGACAAACAGGGCGCCGGTAGTTTAGCCCAAAAAACCGCCGCCCACTACACGCAAGTCGGATTTAACAAGGTCGCCGCAAAAATTTCGCCTAGGATTCCAACCTTCGACATGAACGAAGACCTTTCGCCAAACCCGATGTATGAAGTAAACGAGCGCTTTTACATGATTACAAACCTTATAAAATACAACCACGAGGAACATGAGCCCCCGACAATCGGGTTCCTGTGGGGCGACAGCATGTTCTTTGTCGGCAAGATGGTATCCCAAAACGTGCAGTACACCGTGTTTAACAGGGACGGGACGCCTATCCGGGCAAAGCTTACCATGTCAATCGTCGGCGAGGAAGTCGTCTTCGAAAGCCAGCAGGAAATGTATCCCCTTGAATCCCCGGACCGCACCAAGCAGCGCACGTTACATTACGGCGACCAGCTCTGGATGATGGCCCAGGAGGAATACGGCGACGCATCCCGATGGAAGGTCATCGCCGAAGCGAACGGTATCCTCAACCCGCGGACAATAGGCGGCGTCCAGCGCTTAAAGGTGCCCTCAATCAGATAAAAATCAGCGGAACAGGTGGCGTAAAGCATGGATTTAATGACGGCAAGCACAAGCTATAGCAAATTGCTGGCTAAATACCGGAATTTTGGCGCGCCTACTATCCGCGTTCATGTAGACGGCGTAGAGATTGTCGAAAAGCTGGGCGCAAAACTGTCAAACCTCACGATTGACCTTACGGCGGGGATTGACGCCTCCGGATGCAGCTTTGACGTGATAGGCGAATATGAGCATAAAAATTCGGCGTTTGCCAAAGACGGCGCCGCCGGGCAGCTCCAGCTCGGCGCGAAGATAGAACTGGAGCTGGGATATATCGAAACGGTAACCGTGTTCACCGGCCTTGTGGCGGAGATTGAATATGTGATGGACGAAGAGGATTCGCCATATATCCATGTGGAGTGCATGGACGCTAAATGCCTGCTGATGAAGCAGCAAAGGCTTGGCGTATTCATCGAGAAAAGCATAACCGACGCCATAGGGGAGATTATGGACGCCCAGCCCTTCAGCGACTATATCGAGGGGAAAAAGATAGAGGCGTTAAGCGATCAGCTGGAAATGATTCCCACTGCCATGGAGGATGACTTCCAGCTTGTGGCAAGACATGCAAGGCAAATCGGGTATGAATTTTTCATCGTTCAGGGCACGGTCTATTTCCGTCCCGTACCAACCTCCCATTCCGCTATCATGAGCCTTAGCCCGGACATGGGGCTTTTATCGCTCAAGCAATCCCTGCGGAGTTCGTCTTTATATAAGAAAGCGATGGTGGTAGGAATCAACCCCGCCGACAACCAGATGGTGTCGGGCGAAGCCACCTTGGACGGAACCTTCGGCAAAGGGTCGGGCGCGTCGCAAATGCTGGGGGATTCCAAAAGGATACTTTTTGACCATGGGATTGAAAGCGCGGAGCAGGCGGAGCAGCGCGCAAAGGTGCTTATGCAGGAAGCGCGGGGAGATTTTGGCAGACTGGAATGCCGTTGTGTGGGGCTTCCCGAGCTTGTGCCCGGCAGAAGCGTTATGATTGAGGGAATAAGCCCGGAGGCTGATAAAGAATACTATATCCTAAGCGTGCGCCACACACTGGATGAACGGGGCTTTTTTACCAACATTGAAGCGAGGATCGAAACGCTATGAGTATAACGGATATGCTAACCCCGCCGGAAACGGCAGGACCAAGGGGACGCGGCGGCTTTGTTCTGGGAACAGTGGCCGAAAACAACAGCCAGGATTTCCCCGGCATGGTCAAGGTGGCTTTTACCGGATGGACGGAGGGGGAAAACATCTCCAAATGGCTGCCGGTGCTCTCCCCTTATGCCGGAAAGGAGCATGGGCGCTACTTCATCCCCGAGGTGGACGACATCGTACTGGTGGGGTTTATTGGCCACATGATGGAGCAGCCCTTTGTTTTGGGCAGCTTTTACCCCGCCGATGCGACCCTGCCGGGGGAGTTGTTTGACGATAAAAACACAAACCGCCATTTGAAAACCAGGGGCGGCATCGAGCTTGCGATAAAGGACGAGGACGGGAAGCAGAGCGTCGCCGCGTGGACGCCTAAAGGCTTGAAGATAAGCGCCGAGGACGAGCCGGAGACGATTACGTTGTCCGACAAAGACGGCAAGAATTTTCTAAAGCTTGACTGCGCAGGCGGAGGGGTGGAGCTGACTGCCGACAAAACCATCACCCTAAAGGCCGGAAGCTGCGAACTTATCATGGACGGCGCAGGCGGGAAAATCACAGTAAATGGCGGACAGCTCGTCCTGGAGGGCAGCCAGACCGTGGAGCTTAAAAGCGGTAATATGCTCACGGTGGAGGGCGGCATGGCAACCGTGGAGGGGAAGCAGACGCTTACCCTCAAGGGGAGCGCGATGTGCGAAATATCAGGCGGAATTGTTAAGATTAATTAGGGTCTGTTGACATAAATGGAATGCACGGGTTTTTGAGTGGTTTTTGGTGCATTTCAAGGCGAAGGAGGAAGGAATACTTTGTGTATTCCGACCGGCAACAACGCAGTAATGTGAATGAATGTGAACGTTAGTTCACGTGCAATTCACACCATGACGAAGTCATGCGCGAAAACCGCCAAAATACGGGCTGTTAGCTTTATGTCAACAGACCCTGGGAGGAACTGTGAAATGAATGATACGGCTGCTTTTTTAGGCAAGGGGCTGGCATTTCCGCCCCGTATCGACCCGGTTACGGGACGGTTCGTTATGTGCTCCGGGGAGGAGGATATACGGCAATCCATTTATATTATCCTTATGACCCGGTTAAATGAACGGGCCATGATGCCGGAGTTCGGCAGCAGCCTCCATGATTTTATTTTTGAGGCGCCCGACGTCTCCTCAATGGCGCTTTTGCGCAGCGAGGTAATTTCATCGCTAATCCGATGGGAGCCCCGGATTGTCGATGTGACTGCGGATGTTGACGCCACAGGCATAATCGACGGCAAGGTGGTGCTGGATATTTCTTATACTGTTCGCGCTACCAATAATCCGGGCAACCTTGTGTTCCCCTATTACCTGTATGAGGGCGTGGGTATAGAATGAATAATCTGATAGAGCAAATGAAATCCCTTGCGGCTTCCTATGTTCCGGAATGGAATCTAAGCGAACAAAACCCGGACGCCGGAAGCGTTGTCGCCCTGCTTTTCAGCGAAATGCTGGAGGGCAGCCTGGAGCGGCAGGGTAAGGCGATGCATAAACACAAAATACAATACCTGAATATGTTTGACCGGTTCAAGGACGAGCCGGTGGAAGCGGCAAAGAGCTTTGTGCAGTTCACGCCGGTTACAGGTGCGCCGGACGCGGTTCACATCCATAAGGGAACCAGACTGTTCGCGGAAAGCGCCGCCGCGGACGGGCAGGTGGCCTTTGAGACGGTTCACGGGATTACGGCTACCCCCGCCGGGTTAGCCGCGATTTATGCCACAGACGGCGCAAAGGGTGCAATTAAGAGGGTTTTTTCCAATGATTCCGGTAAAAACGCGCAAAACCTCTCCTTTACAGCCTTTTCCGCCGCAGGGGAAAACATGGAAGAGCATGTCCTGCTTTTAGGCTTTAAGAACGCTTTCGACCATCTTGGCAGCCTGGACGCAGAGCTGGTTGTTCACACTCAGCAGGATGAGCTTGAGAAAACCCTTGATATTCTGTGCGGAGACGGCGTGCGGTTTGAAATCCTCGGCGAAAACGGGTTTGAGGAGCTTGATTCGACACAGCGGACAGAGCGTGGCGTCCGCCTTGTGAAGGAGCGCTTTTCACCGCATAAGGCGCCTTTTGGCGGCGAAGAATGCTTTCAGATAGCCGTCACAGCCAAAGCGCTTCAGGATATCCAGATCAGCGGGGCCAGCGTCATTTTTTCCGGCGGGGATCTGCTGCCGGACGAGGTGCGCTGCGGCGGGGTTACGCAAAATCCGGGGCGTTTTCATCCTTTCGGGCTGCCGATGGAAATTTACGCCGCATGGGAGATTGAATCCAAAACGATATTTGCCAGAAAGGGCGCGAAAACGCAAATTTCCTTTACGCTGGGCTTTGAAGAAGTAGAGCGGCTTTTGCCGGAGTATGAGGTCGCCGAGGAATACAAAATCATCATGAAGCGGCCCGCCACAATGCCTAAGCCTGTCATTTCTGACGTCCGCGCCGGGTATGTGCTGCTCGAATATTTAAGCGGCGCCGGCTGGAAGCGCCTGATTCAGGAGGAGCACGCGGCCTTGCTGTTCAACGGGTCCGAAAAAGGGGAGCTCTCACTGTCTTTCATTATGCCGCACGATATGCTTGCCCCTGAGCTTGCGGCCGGCCAGCCGCGCCTGCGCTTTCGCTTAATCCGCGCCGACGGGTTGTATCAAATCCCGTGCAGGCAGCATTGCCCGGTAATAGAAAACCTGCGCCTGTCTTACAGCCACGCGCAGTCGCCCTGCACGCCGGATATAGCGGCTACCCGCAATAATTTTGAAACCGCCGATGTGACCGGGTTGTTCCGTGCCGGCAGGAACGTCACGCTGTTTTACTCAAATGAGCACGAAAAGCCCGTCCTGTATTTCGGTTTCGACCAAAATCCGTGGGGCGCGCCCCACAGCCTTTATCTGCGGCTGGAAAACAACGCGGATTATCCGGTGGATATGACGGCGGAATACCTTTCCCCCACCGGCTTTCTTCCCCTGAAAATGGCAGACGGGACTTCGGGGATGTTAAGCTCCGGCGCAATGCTTATGATAATCCCCCGGGACGCAGCCTCCAAGGAGTTGTTTGGGCAGGATTTGTACTGGGTCAGGCTCATCAACCATAACAAGGAATGCAAAAGCTATAACCTGCCGTTGATTACCGGCGTATACCTGAATATGGCAAAGGTGGAAAACGTCAGGACGCAGACCCAAATCTTCTACAGGGACAGCGCTGGTGGGAACATGAGCGTAAAGCTTGGGGATCAGGGGCTGATTTCTGCAAAGGTTTATGTAAACGAGGAAGACGGGGCCTATGGCGAAAACTGGGTTTTATGGATGCCATCCCGCCGCCGGGAGGAGCAGGGCCGCGTCTATGAGATCGACCTTGCCGCCGGACAGGTGCAGTTCGATAAAGGCGCGTTCGCCGCCTATCCGGTTAAAGAGGATGGCCCGGAGGTAAAGGTGGAGTACCAGACCTATCACGGCACCGCCGCAAATGTGGGCGTCGGAAAAATATCGTCGCTTGCCTCCTCCATCCGGTATATTTCCGAAGCAGGAAACCCGATGCCCGCTTATGGCGGATATGACGGGTTCAACGAGAAAACCTCCGCCGCCATCATATCGAATATGCTGCGCACAAGGGGCAGGGCGGTGACAAGGCAGGATTACTTCGACATCATCTCCCGGGTCAGCTACGGCGTGCGGCGGATTAAATGCTTAAGCGGTGTAAACCTCGTCGGTGAGCCGCAGGACGGCGCGCTTACCATTGCGATCCTGATAGACGAGTACGAAAAAGGCGGCCATATTTTTTCCGGGGCGAAAGAGGCGATCCATGAAAAGCTGACCGGATGCAGCGGATTGGTTCCGGAGGGTAAAACCCTGAACCTTACGCAGCCCCGGTTCGTGCGGATGTCCGCGCGCCTCTGGCTTTACTGCGAAAGAATGGAGGACGCCTACGACATGCAAAAGCAGTGCGGAGAAAGCATCCGCGAATTTATCGACCCCCTGTGCGGCAGCTTTGGCGGCACAGGCTGGGAAATAGGGGTTTTGCCCACAACGGCGCAGTTAATTGCTTTCCTTAAAATCAGGCACCCCGGAGTTGTGGTCGGCAGGATTGTCATGACAGCCGTTTACGAGGACAGGGAATACGCGGTGGACGATCAAATCGGCAGGCATATCACAAGCCCGTTTGCCATGGCGGTCAACGGGGAACATATTGTATATTGCCAACTAATGGAGGGCTGACCAGATGCTGAAAGTACCAAAGCTGGACGATTTAAGTTACGAGGAGCTGATGCGGCGCGCCCGGAGCCGTATCCCTTTGCATAACGCCGACTGGACGGATTTTAACGACCACGATCCCGGCATCACTACCCTGCAAACCTTCGCGTGGCTGGTGGACACCCTCAACTATTACACCGACGTAACCGGAGAAGCCCACAGGCTAAAATACCTGAAGCTTTTAGGTCTTGTCCCCGAACGGGCCGCGGCCCGGTGTCTTGTGGCGATTTCCGGCGAGGGGGGCAAAATAGAGCTGGCCAAAGGCGCGAAGCTGGCGGCCGGGGATACGGTATTCGAGACGCTGGAAAGCTGCGCGGAGCCATTTAACCGCGTGAAAGCCGTCTTTTTAGAGTCCGGCGGCAGATTTGCCGACCTGACCCCTCTGGCAGGCGTTGACGGCGGATACGCGGCGCTTTTTGCCCCCGGAGAAGAACCGGAACAGGCGGTATACATAGGCTTTGAGCGGGAGCTTTCGGGAGAAGCCCGGTTTTATGCCGAAGCCCCGATGCACGCGGCCCGCAACCCCTTTGAGGATTATTTTACGCTGTCAAAGCTGGCATGGGAGTTTTTTGACGGCAAGCGCTGGCGCCCCGCCTCTCTCATGGAGGACGGAACCTGCGGCTTTTTGAAAAGCGGATTTATCAGTCTGCACCTTGAATGCAAAACGAGACCGGCGGAGAAGCATCCCGTTCTTCCAAACGCCCACTATCTTCGGGCAAGGCTTGTGCAGGGCGGATACGACGCCTCCCCAAAAATCGGCAGCATCCATGCAACATGCGTAAAGGCAGAGCAAACCGAAACCCACGCGCAGGCGCTGGAAATTCTGTTTGACGGCAGCTCTGCCATAACTGTGGATTACTATGTCAGGGAAAACGACCTGATTTGCGTGGCGGTGGAGGACGGGGAAGGCTACAGCCTTTGGTATGAGCATGTTTTGGATGACGATTCACTGTGCGACGTCACAATCGGGGAACGCCCCTGGCAGCGTGTCATTCGTTTCGACAGGAAGCGGTTCGGCTGCTTTCCTGACGCGGGAAAGAAAATCCTTGTCACGATAGCGGACAGAGATGCGTATGATTTCCTTCAGCTTGGCAATACGACCGGGTTTGCGAGAGACCGGATGGAAATTGACATTGCGGGATTGTATGAGCTGCGTCTGGTTCTGGCGGGGGAAAAAGCCGGGCGGCCTTTCTGGCGGATTTGGGACGAGTGCGAATCCCTGCTTGCGAAAGGCTGCGAGGCCCGGGCCTTTGAACTCAACCGCTCAACCGGGGAAATCGTATTCGGCGACGGGATTTGCGGCGTCCAGCCAAAAGCCGGGTATAAGGTCGCCGCGATAACGGCAAAAACCTCCCTGCTGGGCGGTGGAAACATCCGCGCCGGGCGTTTGAACCGGCTTTTGGATAATGCCGGCACGGATATTACCGTCCGCAATATCGAGGACGCAGCCGGCGGCGCATATCCAAAAACATCGGAGGAGCTGGAGCGGGAGATTGAGGGGAAAATCTACAAAATCTCACGCGCGGTAAACACGCAGGACTATATCGACGTTGTAAAGGCCACGCCGGGGCTGATGATTGACGACGCAAACGTCATCAGCGGCGCCGAATACGCGCGGTTTTACGGCGGCACGGTTTTGCCGCATACCGTGATGCTGGCGGTTAAGCCTTTCTCCGGGCACGAGCCGCGTCCCGTTCTCAGCGAGGCGTACCGGCGCAGAATACGGGAAAACCTCGAAGCTTACCGGCTGCTTACGATGGATGTGCTGGTTTTGCCGGCAAAATATGTTCGCGTCGAGGTTGACGGCAGGATTACCCTTACCGAGAATGTCGGTGCGGCGCGGCGACGGGTTGAGGAAAAGCTGCGCGAGCTGATTGACTTTGCACATACCCGGAAATTCGGAGGGAGCGCCGTCTACGGCATGGTGTTTTCCCATCTGGAGATGCTGGATTGCGTCTTAAAGGTAAACCAGTTTTCCTTTTCACATATCGGCGAAGGCGCGCGTAAAAACGAGCAGGGGGACATCGTGGTCTTTCCCGACGCGCTGACTTGGCTTGGCGGTATTAATATTGAATTCGCGTAACAGGGGGCGCTTTGGATGAAGCAGGAACTCAAATACACAAATTTCTACAAACTCTCTCTCCTCAGGGGCTGTTATACGGGCTTTCAGGCGGCGGACGGGCATATCCTGACCCTTTCAGGGGAGCCGGGCAGTTATATTACCCCTATGTTCGATACGGGGGAAGAAGGCTGTACCTTCCACCGGCTGCTCCTTGACGGGCGATTTGAGGGGGCGAAGCTGGAGGTTATCGCGGCGGCGGCCGACGAAACCGACGTGCTCATCGACGGCGCCCCTCAAAACCTGGAGGCATATCTCAGCAGCCCGCATGTGACTGCCGCACAAAAATCGGAGGCGCTGTGCGCGCTTCCCCACACACGGCATGTAAATACACGGGATATCCTTTTGCACAGCCTGAAAGGCCGGTATGTCTGGATATATGCCGCCCTTTACCCAACCGGCCCGTGTGGGCTGGAGCTTCACGGTATACGCCTGGAATTGCCGAAGTGCTCGTTTGTGGAATATTTCCCCGAAATCTATCAGGGAAACGATTTCTTTGAGCGTTATATAGCGGTGTTCCAGTCCATGTTTATGGACGCGGAGCGCCGGGTCGATAATCTTCCGGTGCAGCTGGACTATCAGGCGGCGTCCGGCGAAAATGTGGAATACCTTGCGGGGTGGCTTGGCATAGACAATAGCCGGAAGCTGTTCAGCCACAGGCAGCTTCGCCATTTGATTGAAAACGTGGACCTTTATCAGGGCGCAAGGGGGACGAAACGCGCGCTGGAGCAGATAATCCTGCTGCTGACAGGCGTGCGCCCGCGGATTGTGGAATATTTTGAGTGGATGAAGCCGGGGCTTTCCCCGTCAAGGGCCGCAATTAACAAGACCTTGTACGGTGAAACGCCAAGCCATTTCTGCATGATTCTGGATTTGACAAAATCCCGGCTTACAATCGGCAGGGATGACCTTGAACAGCTGATTGAAAGCTACTGCCCGATGGACGCCCTGTTTAAATTGGTGTACCTGCAAGTATGCAGCCATACCGATACGCACTGTTATCTTGACATAAACAGCGCCCTTTCCGTGCCGGAGACAGCGGGGCTTGACAGCGGCGCAATCGGCGAACATGTTATCATAGGATAGAAGGGAGATAGATTTTATGCCAATGCCAAGAGCGCAGCAAGAGCAAGAGCACGAGCAAGAACAGGCGCAGGAACCCGAACAGCAGGTAGCGCCGGAGGTAAAAATCACCGATCTGTGGGAACAGCTGTACGCAAGCAAGGGGTCAAAATTCCTTGGGCTTTTTTCCACCGACAGCGGCTACTATCAGGATGTAATCAGCTCGGTGAGCAAGCTTGTCACCCTGATGAACACCGACATCCGCCCGCGCAACTACGCTGAAATCCGAAAGCTCGCCAACCGGGATTTTGGCGCGGCGTTGAACGCGCTTGATACCTACCTGGCACTGCGCAAGGGCCACCGCAGATCGGACAGCGGCAACGCCCGCAAGGCGCTGGTGCGCGCTATCAGAAAGGTTGTCGTCAGGGACTTTGACGCTTTTAACATGATAAGCGTGAAAGACGTAGCCGAGCTGGGCAGGGACGGTATCGGGCTGATGGAGCTTATCTCCTTCAAATCCCGCACCCAGCATATCGACCTTTCGGGCAAGAATCTGGGCGGCGCGGGCGCGGGGTCAAGCTCCCGCCTGACATTTGAGCACGAAGGCAAGGGGTATTATTTCACTAAGGAAGAAACCCTGAAAAATCCGCAGGAAGCGGTCCAAGATATGATAGCGGCGATTGATAACGACCTGCTGCGGGCGGCGCTGGAAAAGATGACCGAAAGATTGTCCGCGGTAAATGATGTTGACGACTTAAAGGGAGACGACGGCTGGCAGGCCGCCAAGCAAAGATACGGCGCGCTTATGGCGGCGGCGGGCTATACACCCAGCGACACCGAATGGAAAACAGTCGCCGGCCTGTGCGTGTCCATATCAGCCATGAAAAAAGGCTACGCGAACAATACCAAAGCGGGGATGAAGGACGGCGATGTGGTTTCTAACCGCAACGCCGGGATGAGCCGGGTTGCGGAGCTGCTTGGGATCGACGGCCTGCTTGCCAAATCCACCAAAGCAACCCTTCTTATGCCCGACGGCAAGATGCAAAAGGGCAACCTGATGGAGGATGTGGGAAAAGTATCGGCAAACGATATCAAAGGGAAAGATCTGGCGGAAGTAAACCCGGAAATGTTTACGGGGGAAATTCAGCGGCAGTTGATGTCCCTTCAGCTGCTGGATATCCTCTGCGGCCAAATTGACCGCCACGGGGGCAACTACATCCT
>Ga0099364_10001791_pt1 | contig 34873 bp, 27 predicted proteins | sample TergutTh196P3_FD_73070 | JGI IMG/M metagenome (GOLD analysis project Ga0099364, IMG submission 73070) | Microcerotermes parvus P3 segment gut microbial communities from Pointe-Noire, Republic of the Congo - Th196 P3 | ecosystem: Host-associated > Arthropoda: Insects > Digestive system > Gut ... | reverse complement strand
ATTAAAAAAAAACCCCCCCAACCCCTCCTGTCAAAACCGGAAAATTCCTCCCGCTGGGAAGGGTAAAATTTTGGCAAAAATGGCTTTAAAATTCCCTTTTCTCCCCCCCCCCCCCCCGTTATGTAATGTAATCTTAACGCGAAATAAACAGCAAAGAATACTTTTAAAAACTCAACATATTCCGCAGTATAACTGTTTGAAAGTTTTTTTTATAAATGGCGGGGTTAATACCGCGTTTATATATCCCTGTCCTTGAGGGCGGGTTAATCAACCATGATTAGCCCCTCGCAAGGCAGTCATGGGCAAAAAGGAGTTCTTCATGAAGAACCTGCTAAAATTTTTTGGGATTATTGCAATTACAGCAATGGTCGTACTTACAATGACCGGGTGTCCGAACGGCACAACAGGATTTACTGTTACCTTCAATTCGCAACAAGGTAGTTCAGTAGCTCGGATAACTGGTGTAGAATCCGGCGCGACAATCAGCAAACCGGCTCCTGACCCGACCCGCGACGGCTACACTTTTGGCGGATGGTATAAAGAGGCAGCCTGTACAAACGCATGGAATTTTGAAACCGACACCGTTACACGCAACACTACCCTGTACGCAAAGTGGACATCAACAGTCGGCGGTAACGACGAAATAATTACCACCGACGGGAGATTAACTATTAATGGTTTTCCACAAGAATACAATGGTAAATATGTTATGGTGTTTGATGGATCTGGCAGTAATGTGTTTGCGGCTTCCAGTATCAGCCTAGTAACTGGAACATTTACAGCTGGGCAGATTGCCAATAATACTGTTACATTGAATGTATGGAAAGGTTCGGAAGATTCAATCGGTAATTTTAATGAAACTATTAAATTAGAAAGTTTAAATTTTTTCTTTTATACAGTATCTCTAATTCAACCAGTAGAAATATTCAATTCGTATGAAATCGAGAAAAAAGGAGAAGTGAGCTTTGTTAATGGTATAGCTACTATTAATTATTCTAGCTTAATTAACTTTCCATAATATTGACGAAGGCAGCGCCTGAATATCGGGCGCTGCCAAAAACCGGTGCCTGTCATTGGTCAGTTTGTCTAAACACAGAAAGTGTTTAGACAAAACAACCTTTGTCTGGCACCTTTGCTGGAAAAAGCTTTGTTTGGCGGCTGTGGAAAACACCTGTAGAGGGCGTTTGGAGCCAACAGAATGTAACCCAAACATCAAAATGGAATGGAGAATAAACATGACCAACAATCATTTGGCGACAACAGCCCTCGAAAGGGTTTTTCACAGCAGCCCACGCAAGGCATATATCGAAGCAAAACAGTTCAGGCAAATCAACCCTTGTCAGGCACTTAACGCGGCGTTTTTGCGACATCGCAAATTCGGCGCGCCATGTTCTCAAGGGAGACCTGTTCCGTGACATGCCCTAATTCGTAAGCTACGCGCGGCATTCCGTATACGACGGAACTATGCTCGTCCTGCCCGATTGTAATGCCGCCTTCCTTGTAAATTGTCCCAAGATGCTTTGCGCCGTCGCTGCCCATTCCCGTCATGATTACACCGAGTGCATTGTTCGTGTAATTCATGGCAACTGAGGCAAAAAGCACATCTGCAGAAGGCCTGTGGCCGGAAACCTGCGGTGTACTGGAAAGACGGGCAACAGCGTCGCCCGCGCCTTTTTCCACTTCCAGATGCTTATTACCCTGCGCGATTAATATTCTTCCCGGTTTTATGGCATCGCCGTCTTCGGCTTCTTTTACCTCAAGAGGGCATACACGATCAAGACTTCTTGCAAACTCATTTGTAAAACCGACCGGCATATGCTGTACAACAACAATCGGCACCTTTAAATCCGCGTCCAATTTTGAAAAAACCACACGCAGCGCATCAGGACCGCCTGTACTGATTCCGATGGCAATAATATCCGTTCTTCCGGGTCTGCGAATTTGTACAGGCGGCGCCGCCGGAGTAATTGGCTTTGAGGCAATCAGATTAAAGTGAAAGAAAACATCTGAATGTTTTTCGGTAGGAGATTTTGGCGTATATTCCGAAGGAGCAAGAACTTTTTTACCCTGCGATTTACGGTATGCGCCGCCATAGCCGATCAGCTTTGCTACGAGGGTATCTTTAACAATGTGAATATCTTCGGAGATTGAACCTGACGGCTTTTGAACAAAATCGCTTGCACCAAGCGACAGGGCTTCCATTGTTATCTCTGCGCCCTTTGCCGCAATGGAAGAAAGAATTACTACAGGAATGTTGATCCCCCGGTTTTTCCGTTCTTTTAAAAATTCAATCCCGTTCATTTCCGGCATTTCAAGATCTAAAACAATAACATCGGGAGTAACACGCGGAATTTTCTGCAGGGCAAAAATACCATTCATTGCTTTTTCCGCAATAGCGAGCCCGGGAGTATCTTCGATCATGCGCCCTATAAGATTACGCATTAATGCTGAATCGTCAACGATTAATACCGATATTTCATCTGACACGATGTTCTCCTATAAATTCTTCTGATACAAAGTTGCCCATTCGGTTTTTAAGAACTCGAACTTTGTATCCATTCCAAAGAGCGATTCTGAGTGACCAATAAATAGGAATGATTTTGAAGCCATTGCATCCCAAAAGCGGTTGATTACAGCAGTCTGGGCGACTTCGTCAAAATAGATTATTACGTTGCGGCAGAAAACAATATCGAAATTCCTGTGCCCTGATTCATTTTTTAGATTATGGTAGTCAAACTTAACTTTTGATTGTATTTCATCTTTTATCTTATAACCCCCGTCAACCTTGTTAAAATACTTTGCAAGATAGTTGTCGGGGACTCCGACAATCCTGCTTTCGGCATAAAAGCCTTCTTTAGCAGTCATCAGGCATTTGAGTGAAAGATCGCTTGCAAGAATATCATAACTCCAGCTTTTTGGCAGAATCTCGTTTAACAGCATCGCTATGGTGTAGGGCTCTTCCCCTGTAGAACACCCGGCGCTCCAAATTCTGATTGTTCCGGGAATCTTCTTGATTTTATTAATTAACTCAGGAACAACAAATTTTTCCAGTGCATCAAAATGAGCCTGATTTCTGAAGAAGCGCGTCAGGTTTGTGGTAATGGCGTCCAGAAACCCCTTTAGTTCTTCTTTATCGAGCTTGATTTTATCAATATATGTCTTTACATCTTTAATGTCTTTTTCACGAAGACGCTCTTTTAACCTGCTTTCCAATATTGAACGATTGGTAGCTGTGAATGTTATGCCACTTTCCTTATAGATTAAATCCCGGTATAGTTCAAAATTGGCATCACTTAAAAACACATTATCGACCATATGTATATTTTATGAGACAATTATATTTTAGTCAATTGTTATAGTAGAGTAATTTATGTTAAATTCGCAGTTAATGAAACTCAGTCTGCACACACCCCTTACAGAAAGATCCATTTTTTGCTATGAACTTAACCGTTTACAGAGCCAAACCATCGAACCCGATCCGGCACAGTTACTCGGTCAACAGATTTCTGAAGGTTCACTCCCTGCCGGAATATATCTGTTTACGCAAAAACGCAGCGGAAACCCCTTAAATCAGGAAGAATGGCTGGAAATGGCCATAGAACAGCAAAAAGACGGCTTATGGGAACGATATAAACCGGGAAATCTTCTCTATGTGCGGTTTTTGTTTGAAGACGAAGCCAATGTGACGCAGGTATTCCGCCCTCTTTTGTGAAAATCCCAACAAACTGCCTTAGATTTTAAGCGCTTGTCACTTTTTTACAATTCGCCAAAGCCTCTTTAGTAAACCAATCCTGCCGAATAGCAGCCAGAAAATCAATACAAGAAGCAGCAGAACAGGAATGCCGTAGACAACAGCGCCGACAATAATCACTGCAACTGTGGAAAAGAAAGATCCAAAACCGCTGAAAAGCTGCTTGATTCGCTCGCCAATAGTCAATCTTTGAGTTGGCGACACTGTAACCGGTCCAAGCAGCGATAGATCGATTGTGGCGTAATCTACCCTGTTTGCAAGATTGCGCAATTGGATCCCCGTGCTTTCGATATCATATTGAAGCTCCGATATGCGGGCTTCCACCGCGAGGATTTCGTCAATGTTATTCGCCCTCCCAAGGTACGATTGAAAAGTTCTAAGCAATTCTCTTTTTGTGGCGAGCCGCCCTTCAAGGTCGTAGTAACGGAGGGTTACGTCTTCTGTGCTTTCGTATCTGTTCAGCAGTCTTCCAAGGCCGTTCATTTCGGCGAGAAATGTATCATATTGAGGCGCCGGAACGCGCAGGGAATAATGGCGGGAGTTTTCCTCGATGTTTGTCGAGGCGGCATAGGCATCATACGTTTCCATTAAGCCGGAGATTGAAGCATCTGCTGCATCAAGTACTTCCACCCTGATTCTGACACTTGCCCACTTTACCAGCTTGCGCTCCTGAATTACACCCGCAGAGTCAATGGCGCCTGCGGCTTCTTCTATCATTTCAAAAGATCCGGTTGTTATCGCCATAGATGAAGATGACATGTAAGACATGGAAATTGCCTGCGGAACAGGCTCTGAGTAGGCTACAGAATCGTAGGAGGCCAATTCCTCACGAGCTCTGCCCATGGCATATCCGGTATTTAACATTTGCTGATCTCCGCCGCTGCAGCTAATAGCCGGCAAAAGCGCTGTCAGTAAAAATATCGAGATTAACGTTCTTTGTAAAAGTTTTGTTTTCATGTATACATTATATCGTAAAAAAGTTGATTAGTACCACATTGGGATGTCTCTAAGGAGTCATTTTGCAGCATCATTGCAGCATCATTGCAGACCTGCAAGACCTTTTGTGTTATTCAATAGACAAGATTCCTGCTCCATGTTAAAAATAGTCATGGAAATGAAAGCGCTTGTAATTGAAAAGCCGGGAACAGCGAAAGTTCAAAGTGTTCCTGTCGCTCCTGTAGGCGATCATGATATTCGCATTAAAGTAAAGGTGTCGGGGATTTGCGGAACTGATGTGCATATTTTTCGGGGTGAATACCTCGGCAGTTATCCCGTGATTCCGGGGCATGAATTTTCCGGCATTGTTGAAGAAGTTGGCGATAAGGTTACGCGTTTAAAGGTTGGAGACCATGTTGCAGTTGAGCCGAACATAAGTTGTGATAATTGCCATTCCTGCCTTGGCAACAGACAGAATTTCTGCGAACGGTGGAGTGCTGTCGGCGTTACCCGCCCCGGAGGTATGGCGGAATTTGCCGTTGTTCCCGAAAAGGCTGCTTTTAATATTGGCGGGCTTTCATTTTTGTCCGGGGCTTTTGTTGAGCCGCTTTCCTGTGTGCTGCATGGGGTTGAACGAACGCCGTTTAAGTCAGCGGATAGGGTATTAATTTTTGGCGCAGGTCCCATAGGTATTCTTCTTTCAAAAGTAATTCAATTACAGGGAGCTTGTGAAATTACACAAGTTGACTTAATCAAAACCCGGCTGGAACTTGCAAAAAAGAATGGAGCAAATAATGTTTTCACTTCTTTTGATGAACTCAAAAAAAACTATTTTGATGTAGTGGTGGATGCCACAGGTTCAATCTCTGTTATGGAAAAAACTCTTGATTATGTGCGTAAAGGCGGGTCTGTTCTTTTATTCGGAGTTCCAAAAAGAGATGCGATAATGCAGCTTCCTGCGTTTACTATTTTTGAAAAAGGGCTGCATCTGCTTTCTTCTTTTACATCGGTGCGGAATTCCATTCAGGCTGTTGCATTGCTTGAACAAAAAGTTGATATATCTTCTTTGGTCTCCCATCAACTTCCCTTAGAAAGCTTTGAACGAGGAGTAGAGATCATCGAAAAAGGTCTTGATGGGGTTCTTAAAGTTGTGATTTTGCCGGAACTTCGTTAGATTTAACAATAACAACTATTCATTGCTCGTCAACATCATATATCTTAATTATCTCCTCCGGGGATTTACCGCTTTTTAAAAGTTCCAGGAAATCTTTGCGTTCTTCTGCGCGAGCTTCCTCTCTAGCTTCCTCTTGCCAGACTTCTTTCGCGTCGTCCCAGTTCCATTCGGTCACCAACATATTTAAAACCTCCGAGGCGTTTTTTGCCAACAACTCCTTCAGTATATCATGATCGCGGCAATAATATACAGTTTTTTTCATCGCTTCTTCACGGCTATAGCCTTCCTTTACAAACTCTCTAACCTTGGATATAAACGCGCTGTACTGTGCAAGAAGACTGCACCTTTTTACTATAGCTTCGTTTTTTCCTTCGTTTATGTTCAACACTTTTACTTCAAGTTCAAGGACATGTCTTGTGTTTTCAGGCAGCCCTAAAAAGTCCGGGTTCTTGAACAAGTCGGACAGCTTCAGCACAGCTTCGTCTGGGTAGGGATCGGCGCCGTTGTAAAGCACAAAAAATTCCGGTCGCGGAATAAATATTTTCTTTGTGGAGTAGATATTCCTGTCCCCGATGATCTTTTCATAAATTCTTGCAATGTACATAAGAAGCCGGAGCGCCATATTGGGGTTGACTGTGGACTCATGCTCCAGAAGAACGACAAGTTTACCGTCGATTTCAAACGATATGTCGTTAATCTTGTCCATAAAAAGCACGTCGTCCAGGGTATTGATGACGACGGGAATGTCGTCCGGCAGGGTTACGCCTTTCAGAGCGCAGTACAGTTCCCTGAGTATATCCGGGTCGCTGAACAGAAACGAGAAAACGCTGTTTTTAAATTTGATGTTTGATTTCATAGATTAACTCCTGAAAAAAATATATGCAGCTTACAAAAGAAGCTATATATATGGCGTGAGCGTGCGTGGCGCTTACACAATACGGGATTTTTTTTGCTTTTTTCTTATCTTTTTTCGGGTAAACTTCTTATTGGAGAAGTTTCAGCAGAGATCATCGAAAAAGGTTTTGAAGGGGTTCTTAAAGTTGTGGTTCTGCCGGAACTTCGTTAAAAAAGCCGTACGAGCCCATTGCAAAATTCATGAAAAGAACGGTATAAGGACGTTTAAAACAAACGTTCGTTTTTATTATGCAATTTATTAATAGTTAATACTTACATAAATTCGTTTAAACGTCAAGTTTTTGTTACATATTTACTACATTTTAGCGCATTTTATTGTAAAAATTTTTTCCTCATACTGCTAAATAAAAACGAAGGTTTATTTTTAGCATATTTAAAAAAACGCCGCCTGTCGTTTACGGGCTTACACATTAAGGAGGATAGATATGAAAACAATTAAAAACGCGATTTGGGGATTACTGGTATTTGCAGCCCTGACTCTGACAGGATGTCCGGAACTTGGACTTGGTATGCTAAATTTTACCGCACTTGATGCGGCAATAGTCGATGCCAACACTGCAAAGGCAGATGTTGAAACAAGTGTTGATGGCAGTAATATCAGCCCTACAAAAGAATGGGTTACCCAAGAGGTAATGGATGCTCTTGAACTTGTCATTACAGCGGCTGCAACAGTCAAGAGCCAGGCTACAACACAGGAGCAGGTAGATAATGCAGTAACAGCGCTTAATACTGCAATTACTGTCTTTAATGAAGCAAGAAAGAGTGGTACAAAAGCAGCAGATGAAGACGATCTTGATGAACTTATCGTCATAGCTGAAGCGCTTATGGAAGGAGTCCAAATAAGCGACGACGGCAGTGATATAAGCCCAAGCGTTGACTGGGTAACTCAGTCTGTTTGGGACGCTCTTGAAAGTGCAATCGAAAACGCAGAAACCGTAGCAGGCGAAAACACTGCGGAAGCCTTTGAAGCGCTCCTTACCGCGAAAAATACATTTGAAAATGCGATGAAAAAAGGCACGCAGGGAATAGTTCCAACCGAATTCTCTGTTAATAATTCCGCGCAATGGAACACGGCAATCACATCAATTAAAAACGATAACAATACGCACTATGTTATTGATATTACCGGTAGTTTTGGAGTGAACGGCAGTTATGATTTTACTTTTGGTGATCGCTCTGGAATAACTGTAACCATAAACGGAAATCATACTATTTCCTTGAATGAAAATTCGACGGGAAATCTTCTTAGAATAAACAACAATCAAACTGTCATAATGAATGACCTAATCCTTAAAGGACATCAAACAAACAACGTACCGTTAGTCCTCCTAAACGGAAATTTAACCATGAGAGGCGACTCGGAGATCTGGAACAACAAGGGCGACTGGGGCGGTGGTGTACGCGTAGATGGACCTGGTATTTTCACTTTGGAAAGCGGCAAAATATATCAGAATATCGCTCAATGGAATGGTGGCGGAGTAAATCTAAACCCCGGCGCTGAATTTATCATGAAAGGCGGCGAGATACATGAAAACCAAGCTGGCTGTGGCGGCGGGGTATTCCTATGGATATACAGCCAATTTACAATGGAAGGCGGCGAAATATACGAAAATGAAGCTATTGAAGTTGGCGGCGGGGTTAATATGAACAGTAGCATATTTACCATGAAAAATAGCGCCAGGATACATTCAAATAAATCTGCTGGAGACGGCGGCGGAGTATTTATCGATTACAAGGAAGAAGCTGATGATCCGGGTGTTTTTATCATGGAAGGCGGCGAGATATTTAATAATGAATCCTCATCAGAAGGTGGGGGAGTATATATTTTGAAAAGCAGTTTTACCATGGAAGACGGTGAAATATATGACAATACAGCCAAAGGGGGCACAGGAGTAAGTATTCGTGAAGAAGCTGAATTTATTATGAGGGGCAATGCAAAAATACATAGTAATACAGCAACTGAATGGGACGGGGGCGGTGTATCTATAAGAAGCAGTAACTTCATTATGGAAGGCGGCGAAATATCAAACAATACTGCTAGATATGGTGCAGGAGTAAGTATTCGTGAAGGAAGCGAATTCATAATGACGGGTAACGCTATAATAAGCTATAACACAGCTGAGTCAAATGCAGGCGGTGTTCATGTATATCAAGGTAAATTTACCATGACAGGCGGTGCAGTGTCTTACAATGAAGCCGAATGGGGTGCAGGAGTTAGTATTCGTGAAGAAGGTGAATTTATAATGAGCGGCAATGCAAAAATTAATTATAATACAGCTACTGAAGGGGACGGCGGCGGTGTACATGTATATCAAGGTAACTTTACCATGGAAGACGGCGAAATATCTTACAATACAGCCTCTTGGGGCGGTGGTGTATATATTGAAGGCAGTAACTTTACCATGGAAGGCGGCGAGATATCTTACAATACAGCCAACTGGGTAGGCGGAGGAGTGAGCATCAAAGATGGAAGTGTATTTACCATGAGGAATAATGCCAAAGTACACCATAATACAAATAATATGGAAGATGGCGCAGATGGCGGCGGTGTACATATAGATTTTGGCGGTAACAGTTTTTTCATGGAAGGCGGTGTAATATCCAGTAATACAGCTGCAAGAGGCGCGGGAGTAAGCATTCGGGAAGAAGGTGAATTTATTATGAGTGGTAGTGCAAAAATACATGATAATAAAGCTGAATGGGAAGGCGGCGGTGTACTTGTATATCATGGCAACTTCACCATGGAAGGCGGCGAAATATACGAAAATGAAGCCAAAGGGGGCGCAGGAGTAAATATCCAGGGGGAAAGTGAATTTACAATGAGCGGTAATGCAAAAATACATAATAATACAGCTACTGAATGGGATGGCGGCGGTGTTTTTATAGGTGGCGACAGTAACTTCACCATGTCAGGCGGTGAAATATCTTACAATACAACAGCTATATGGTGGGGTGCAGGAGTATATGTTGGAGAAGGCGGCGAATTTACAATGAAGGATGATGCCGTAATATGTTATAATACATCTATTGAAAATGGCGGCGGCGGCGTAGATATTTATCTCGGTAAATTCACCATGGAAGGCGGCGAAATATCTTACAATACAGCCAATGTAGGCGCAGGAGTAAGCATCCGGGAAGAAGGTGAATTTATTATGAGTGGTAATTCCATAATTAGTAATAACATAGCAACCTGGGGTGGCGGCGGTGTATATATTTCTTCCGGCAGCATTATCATGGATGGCGGTGAGATATATGGCAATACAGCTGACGCAGGTGGCGGAGTGTATGTTAATAGCTCATATATCGAAAATGATGACGGAGATTGGTTTATTAGTAATGGTGAATTTATTATGAAAGGCGGCATTGTTTATGGCAATAATGCGAGTGAAGATCACCAAAACATTGCCGAATCCGAATATGGTGCAGCACTGTATGTTGGGTACGAAAATTCCTATGCAAGATACCGCAATAACTTAAACGAATTAGTTGATATACCACTTGCTGGTGATGAATATAACAAATTTCGAGACTTAACCATCAGAGTAACAAACGGAGAATTGACTGATAATTAAGAATAGGAAAAGTCAAGGCAATATTTTTGACTTGTGGTTTTAACCCGAGAAGAAAAAAATTGTTTTTATGAACAGGGCTGTTTGAGAAGTACAAACAGCCCTACCCTACTCATGCTTACTAACTGCAACGCTATAGGTTATTTGACCGCAGCAATCCCACACTGGGCTAAAACCGTAAAACTTCAACCATGTAACGGATGTCATGGCTGTTGTTGTCGGCGACACGTTTCATTTCGATAACAAAAACAATTGATGTGCCTGTGGAATCAAGGAACACTCTTTTAATGTTGTACTGTTCTATCCGCTGGCGGGTAATGCCTGGTGTTCCGACTGTGTAAGTTCTTATCTGACCGCTTGAGGATCTGACTTCCAGGCTGATATAAAAGGAAGATCTGACATTCTGTCCGGTTCCTGTGATTGTCGGGATTAACTGGGCTGTAAATGATCTGCCGGAAACAAAATCGCGGAATTCTATTCTTTCGCCGCGTGCCGGGGGGTTGGTATCTCTTGATATGTAAAGGGGAAGACCTTGATTCTGGTGATTTATATTATGACGGGTTGCAAGCGGCGAGTTGTTTGCAAGAAGCCTGTATAAAGTGCCGGAACCATCCTGACCTGCGCTTATCGGCAAATTTTCAGTATGTGAAACTCTGCCATTCTGGACAAAATTATTGGAGGCTACATCGACAACATACAACTCTGCCCAGGGACGCAGAGACGGCGGCGCAAGTACGCCGTATTGACCAAACATATAGGTTCTGCCGTCAGGTGAAAAACCTAAATCTACAAAGACAGCAGCGTCTCCCGCCCAAAGAACGGAGAGGCTTAATAAAAATATAATTAAGGCTGCAAATACAGTTTTTTTCAATAACATAGAATTCCCCTTACATCTGATTATCGGTATTACATTTTACCGCTTGAGACAAAAATTAACCCCGAACTTTATCATCTGCAGCTTGCGATGCCTGTTGTCAAATGGTAAACTTGATTATGACGCTTTCCGAAAGGAACACCTTCTTCAAAGCATGTATTTTCTTTAGTGCATTTATCGTTCTTTTAATGCTTATTGCATCTTTTGTTGTGGTGCCGGTTTATTCTGAGCAGACAGAAATTATCCGCCGCCCTGTTTCATTTTTTCAAAATATTACCGGGTTTTTTCTTAAAAGCAATTATCTTGCTGTTCATGTTTCATTGGCATCAATGGCTTTATTTTCTTTTGTTGTAATAATATTGGTTTTTTCTTCTTTTCAAAGGACATCGGCTTCAGAAATCCTGTATATTGTTTTTTTTGCGCTCTCTTTTTCTTTTGAATCCATACGGCTTATTCTGCCCCTTCGTTGGATTTATAATTTTCCCTCTGTCTACCTTGTTGTGGCTTCGCGGGTGCTGCTCTTTGCAAGAGTTTTTGGTATTTTTTCGCTTTTTGCCGCCGGGATATTGGCTGCCGGGCTTGAAGCGGAGAAGACGCGGAATATTATATTTATAACCGGTATCGCTGCAATTGTTATTACGGTGAGTATTCCAATTGATGTATTCGACTGGGACACCGGCTTGAATGTGGCAAACGGCCATAATTCAATGTTCAGGGTGGTTGAACTTGCTGTTTTTGTTACCACCACGATCAGTTTCCTTATTGCGGCTAAAATCAGGGAATCGAAAGAGTACATTTTTGTTGCAATTGGGACAGCGGCTGCCCTTATTGGAAGAAACATCCTAATCGCTACTGATAATTGGTTAGGTCTCATACCCGGCATTTTATTGTTGTCCTTTGGGATATGGTTTATTTGTTCTAAACTTCATAGAATTTACTTGTGGCTTTAATTGAGGACTTGTATTTTTTTACCGATATTGAAGAATCATGATAAAAACTAAGAAGTCTTTCTGTCTGTTTATTTTAATAGTATTTGCTTTATGTTTTACCGCTCATATATATGCTTCTACAATACCGGACATTAACGTATTCAACAGCAGTGCGCCGGTTTTTCCCCATATGCTTTTTATGGAAACATTTAATAACTGGATAAGAACTATATCTTCCCAGCCCTATTGGGTTCACACTGCGGAGGAAATAGCGGAAAATGATCAGAGGGCTGCTTATCAAATTTCATTTTTATTAAATAACGATGTTTTGGCTTATTATGGCCATCCAAATTCGCGAAATATGGGGATTTTAGGTCGCTATTCAATTGAAGAACTGGATCAACTGCTTACCGAAAAAGCTGCGGAATACGAAGCTGTCAGCGGCGGACGCAGGGTGCAAAAAGCATTTTATTTAATTTACGGAACGGTGTGGCCTTTGGGTGAAATTGGCATAATGAGTGATGCCACCCTTATGCGGTACATTGAGTATGGCTTGGAGAATGATATTCTAATTTTTATTGATCATCAGATTGGCCGCTATGACCCGATTGATTCTCTAATAAGGATGCTTCCGTATCTGCATTATCCGAATGTGCATCTTGCCCTTGATCCAGAATGGCGGACTGCTACGCCAATGCAAAATCTCGGTTATGTTACTGCGGAAGAATTGAACCGCGCACAGCAAATAATAGAAAATTACATGATCGAAAATGATATTCCCGGTGAACGGATGCTTGTGATACATCAATTTAACAGTGTGATGATAAGGGATCGTCAAAATGTCAGAACCGATTTTAACAGGGTAAGGATGATTCTATGCATGGACGGTATTGGTTCTCCCAACATGAAACGCAACACTTATGCTTTTAATGCACTGGCAACCAATATACCTTTAAAAGGTTTTAAGTTATTTTACAATTTTGAGATTCCCGGCGCAGGTTTTGATAATCCTTTAATGACGCCGAGTGAAGTGTACGAGCTCACTCCCCGTCCTTATGTCATCATGTACCAATAGCGTGAGTTTTCTAAAAATTGTTACTTTACGAACAGCTTATAAAACAATAATGTGAATTTAAACCCAATATAGGGAAATATCCGAAAGAATTTTAATGGTTTTTCAAAACAGTACCCTATCCATTCAAGCCCGGAGTTAAAGGCTGTTTTTGAAGGGTGTCTCTTTTTTTCGGCAAAGACATCAAAGATGTCGCTGCACCACAACCTCATGCCGCTTTCTCCAAGAGTTAAGTTGTTTTTTGAAATCCATTTTTCTTTGCCGCGGATTCCCTTGCCCACCAGTAAAAGCGAAGGCGATGCTTTTTTGATTGCTTTGATAATGTCGGATTCTTCCTGCTTTTTAAAATAACCCTGAAAGCGTCCGACAACGCGCAGCTTCGGAAATGTTTGCTTTATATTTTTTTCTGTTTTTTCAAGGATTTTTTGTTTGCTTCCCAAGAGAAAACATGATAGCTCCCGGTCTTCAAGGGCGGTAAGAACGCTTACAATAAAATCAAACGGCATATAACGGTACGCTTTTTTTCCTGTAAGAAATTTAATGCCTCCGATGATGCTTTTTGAAATTGGAATTATCAGTGAAGATCTAATTATATAATTGCGGTATTCGCCGCTTCTTCTTGCTTTTAATAGATCCCATAATGAAAGAAGAACAATATTATGTTCTTTTTTTTCACTTAAAAGTTCATAGACCAGATCGCGAAGCTGATCGGGTGCGACTATATCAACAGGAACTTTTAAAAGATTTACTCGTTGTTTTAATTCGCTGCTTTGAATTCCCACGATTCTCTCTCCAGTAAAATAATTTTAACCGCTGCCGCACAGTAAAGCGCGGCTGTTTCCGTCCGTAAAACAGTGTCTCCGATTGTAACCGGTAAAAAACCATTCTCCAGAAAGACAGAAATTTCTGTGCCTGAAAACCCCCCTTCCGGTCCGACAGCCAATGCAACTATTTTAGGGTTATTATTAAGATAACTGTGAAGGCTTTTCTGTTCAAGCCCCTGTTGATGGTGAAAAAGCAGCCCGGTTGTCTGACCATTTTCAACCCCTTGTATTTCGTTCCAATATTTTAACATGTCATTCATTGTCAATGGTTTGTGGAGGGCGGTGGCAATTTTTGATCCGCTTTGCTGGCGCGCTTCTTTGATAATCCGCTCCCAGCGGGAGAATTTTTGCCCTTCATTTATTTTTGATACTGAAAATTCTGATACAAACGGAACAATTTCTTTGATTCCTCCTTCGGCAGCCTGCCGCACGATTAGATCCATCTTGTCGCCTTTTGGAAGCGCCTGTATCAGGATTATGCCTGGCGCAGAAGAATTGTCCTGCATTGTGCCGTTCAAAGGTATACATTTACCTGTTAAAGCCTTGCTGTCGATGGAAAGAATTTGTACAAGAATTTCCCCGCCGTTTGGGAGGATGGCAGGGAAACATTCACCGGCGGCAAGGCGGCGTACGCGGACAAGGTAATGGTAATCATCGCCTTCAAGCCGGATTGTATTTTCGTTTTGAAAAGACAAATCCGGCTTACTGCTTAAAATAAATTGTTTCACATTTTCCTGTCCATCTGCTTAAGGAGATTAAAAAGATGCATCTCTTTATTGAGCTTCCTCCTGCAGTTCTTTTATGGTTTTTGTATTTAACATCAGGTTTTGGTAATTACCGCCGCGTAAAATGTTTACCGCTTCCACAAGTTGAACATCATATTCCAAATCATAAACAGGGGCGTATGTTGTTCTGTTCAATTCATCTCTGATAAGCCGCCTGAGAAGGGGCAGATTGAGATTGTATTCACGCTGGAGGCTCTGTGCGAAAGTATCAACTTGAGCGGCAGTTGCCTGCGGATTTTGTTCAACGAATGCGGGGATTCTGTTTGCATTTATCAGGTCGTTCATTCTTATTGCATCTTCTTCAGTGTATTCCGGGAACAGTACTTCACGATCCGGAGGAATGCCGATTTGGTCAATATTTACATCGCTTGGCGTAAAATAACGCGCTGTGGTGATTCTGAATCCTGAGTTGTTTATCGGGTAAACCTGCTGAACAGAACCCTTTCCAAAGGTTGTTTCCCCGACCAGATATGCCCTACCGCGATCTTTCAGCGCACCTGCGACAATTTCAGAAGCAGAGGCCGATCCTCTGTTGATTAACACAACGATAGGAATATCCTGAGGAACAAGCGATGATCGTCTTGCATTATAGGTGCGGTTTTCGCTTGCAATTCTTGATTTGGTGCTTACAACAAGCCCTCCGTCAAGGAAGATATCTGCGACATCTATGGCTGAATCCAGCCGCCCGCCGTAATTGTTCCGTAAATCCAGTATTAAGCCTTTGTAATTATTCCTGCCGAATTCGGTTATGGCATCTATTGCTCTTTCAACTGTCATTGGAGTAAAAGTAAGAAGTCTTAAATACCCAATATCTCCAATCATATCATGCTTTACTGTAGGGACTTCTATAATTGCCCTGGTTATCGTTAATGGGAATTCCAATATTTCCCCGCGCTTTATCACTAATCGTACGCTTTCACCGGGTGTCCCCCTTAAAATGCCCAACACCTCGTCCATTGAGATGGTTTCGGTCGGAATTCCGTTAATTTCTGTGATAAAATCCCCGGGGTTAATACCGGCGCGCCAACCCGGTGTGTCCTCGATGGGGGAGACAACTTCCACCCATGAAGGTTTTCCGTCAGGTCTTGGTCCAACTGATTTTGTTATATTGAGCCCTACCCCGCCAAAACTTCCTTGTGTTGTGTCGTTAAGGTCGCTCATATCTGATGCTGTTAAATAAGATGAATATGGATCTTCCAGAGCGTTAAACAGCCCCGTCATTGCCCCGTCAAATAGCGCCTGTGGGTCAACTTCGTCAACATAATTGCGAACTATAAAGTCAAATACATTTTGTAATGTACTTGACAGATTCTGCGCCCGCGCTGTATTTTGCGACGAGTTAACCGACCCTTGGGCTGCTGCTCCCGGAATAATGGAAACTGATAATAATAAACAAAATATAGTTGTTGCTGCAATCCAAACCCACGAATAGGGTGATTTAATAATTTTTCTTTCCATGATATACTCCTACTGTAATTATGGTGTATAATCAAAAAAAAGGGTAGTGATATGGCAAGTAAGAAAAAGATTGGAAAAAAATTTACAGCGTTATTAATTACGGGTTTGGTATTTTTACTGATTTCATCGTTGCATCTCCTTGGGGTTTTTCAGTTTTTGGAATATAAATCCTACGATATGCGGGTAAGGTTTTGGACAAATACTACGTTTAGCACCCCCTCTTATGACGTTATTGTTATTTTGCTTGAGCAGGACAGTCTTGACTGGGCGCAGGCTGAACGAGGATGGGGATGGCCGTGGCCGCGGCAGGCTTATGCTGAAATTGTCGATTACATGAACCTTAGCGGTGCAAAGGCGGTTGCCTTTGACGTAATTTTTTCAGAGCCGTCTGTATATCGTAACATAAGGCAGGATGAAATTATCGCTAATGTTGTTCAGGATCTGGGGGCAGGCCGGGCTGATGCCGGCGCAGTTATTGATTCGCTGCTCAGTTTAAACGCCAGAGAAGATGATAACTATTTTATTAATGCTTCTTTGGATTACGGAAATGTAGTTCAGGTTGTTGTCTTCAGCAGTCAAACCGGAAGCGCTGCTTCCTGGCCTTCCGATTTGAATGTGCCTTTGTTCCGGCCCGAAAACTTTGGTACAATGCTTGATCGTTTCAGCGTTGGAGAAAATGAAAAAGGGCAGTTCCCGATTCAGGGGCTTAGGGATTCTGCAAGTGTTCTTGGAAGTGTTACGGGTATACCGGACTCTGACGGGATCATCCGCCGCATAAGGCCGTTCACTCTGTTTGACGGCAAGGCAGTACCTGGTCTTTCATCTGCGCTGCTAATGGCCGGAGGAAAAGGACAAAATATAAATTACAACAGCAGAACCGGTTCAATGGAATGGGAAGATATTACTATCCCTCTTGACAAGGACGGAAATGCCCTGCTGCGTTACCGTGGATTGCTGAATAAATATGATCCTTACAGAGCAATGGATATTCTTTTGAGCGCCGAAGCGTACGCAAGGGGCGAACAGCCGCGGCTTTCGCCGGAAAATTTCAGAGACACTTATGTTTTCTTTGGTTTTTATGCGCAAGGGCTGTTTGATATTTTCAGTACGCCGGTTTCTTCTGTATATGCAGGTATGGGATGTCACATAACAATGCTGGACAATATGCTTAACGGCGATTTTATTCGTGAGAGTTCGCAGTGGCTTAATCTCATTATTCTGCTTGTACTTGTGGCCTTGATTGTGTACCTTTCCATGTTCTCAAACAAAATTTCATTGTCTATAGGCGGTATGATTATTATTGTTATAATAGTTGTTGCCGGAGCGTTTCTCGCCTATCAGTTTGGCGGTCTTTGGCTTCCAATGATAACCGGTATAGCAGGCGTTCTTGCAGCATTTGTTACTGTTACAATTTACAATTATGCTACAGAGGGCAGCCAGAAACGTTTTATTAAATCCGCTTTTTCACAGTACCTTTCGCCCAAGGTAATTGAACAGATTATTTTGGATCCTTCCCAGTTAAAACTTGGTGGCGAAAAACGCGAAATGACGGCTCTTTTTACCGACCTTCGCGCTTTTTCCACATTTTCTGAAGCGCTTGGCGATCCGGCAAAGCTTGTTGAACTCCTCAATTTTTATCTTACAAGGATGTGTAACATTGTTCTGGATAATCAGGGAACAATAGATAAATATGTAGGAGATGCAATCATCGGCTTCTGGGGTGCGCCTATCCACATGGACGACCATGCCGTGCTTGCCTGCCGGTCTGCCGTCTACATGAAAAAACTTGAAAAAGACATGAACCGTGAAGTAATGGAAAACGGGATTTTAAATCAAAAGGTGCTTGATGCGTTAGCTGCAAAAGGAAAACTTGGTATTGTTGACGGCGAACCCCGTCCGCTGTATACAAGGCTTGGTCTTAACACCGGCGATATGGTTGTAGGCAACATGGGAACTCCAAACAAGATGAACTACACCATTATGGGCAACGCAGTAAATCTTGCATCACGGCTTGAAGGGGTTAATGATCAGTATAATACTTTTGGTATTATCATAAGCGAATATACAAGGCCGCATGTCGGCGATGAATTTGTTTTACGTCCGTTAAGCAGGGTGAGGGTTGTAGGCATCAATACGCCCGTTCGTTTGTACGAATTAATGGATATTGCTTCTGAAGCTTCGCCCGCTCTTGTCGAGATGGTTAAAAATTGGGAACAGGCTTTTAAATTATATGAAAGCAAGGAGTTCCTTGCCGCTAAAAATATGTTTGAATCGATCTACAGCAAAAACAATGATGACTTAGTGGCAAAAAAATATCTTGGAAGGTGTGAGAGTTATATTTCGACACCGCCGGAAGATAAGATTTGGGATGACGGGGTGGATAATTTATCCTCCAAATAAGTTATTAAGAGTCGTTAGGCTCAAAAAAAATATAGAGAGGTGTTTAATGAGAAAAGTTTTAATTGTCTTTTGTTTATTTCTGCTTGTTGCCGGTATTGCAGCAGCGCAGTCTGTGAACAGCACTATGTATGTTGCAATCAGGTCGGTTGCATTAAAATCCGGCACCGGACTTTTTGCGAGTACCAGGGGAACATTGGAGTACGGAGACCGGGTTACTGTTACACAGGTTAGCGGTAATAAGGTAGAAGTTAGGAGTGCATCAAATCTAGCGCTGATTGGATGGACTGCAGTGTCTAACCTGACCCCAAGACAGGTAGTAGCCGGAACTACAAGTACGGCAACCGCAAGAGAAGTAGCGCTTGCAGGAAAGGGCTTTAACCAGGAGATAGAAGATTCCTACAGGTCGCAGCAAAATTTGAATTATGCTGATGTTGACACAATGGAGGAGTTTATAATAGATGAGTCTGTTCTTTTCCGGTTTTTGGAAGAAGGCCGTTTGGCAATGGGAGAATAAACTATGAAAAATAAATTATTTTTATTACCATTAATTTTAACTGTTATTCTTGCCGTAGTTACATTTTCCTGCCAGACTTTTATGGCAATTGCCGATGTCAGTGCGCAGATAGCTGGAGCGACAGGGATAATCGATCCAAATGTTGCTGATGCCATCAGTCTTTCTGCAAGGGCCATTGGAAGTGCTGCAGAAGATATTACTCCCGAACAGGAGTATTTTATCGGACGCGCAGTGGCCGCTAATATTCTTGGTTCCTACACAATCTGGAATGGGAATCCTGCGTTGACAGCTTACCTTAATTTAATTTGCACAGCTATAACCGTCAATTCTCCGCGTCCGGATATTTTCAGTGGTTACCATGTAGCGATTCTTGATACCGATGAAATTAACGCTTTTGCAACTTCCGGCGGACATATTTTGATAACACGCGGTTTGATTAGCGCTGCAAGATCGGAAGATGCTTTAGCAGGAGTAATTGCGCACGAAATAGCCCATATTCAACTGCAGCACGGAATTAGGGCAATTCGCAATAACCGTATTACTCAAGCTCTCTTGATTACCGGAACTGCGGCAGTCGGAGCGGCAGCCGGCATGGATGTTAATGAATTAACTGATGTATTTAATGAAACTATTGGAGAAATTGTTACTACTATGGTCAACAACGGTTACAGCCAGACACAGGAATTTGAAGCTGATAATACAGCAATGAGTCTCATGGCATCTGCAGGTTATAATCCATCGGGTCTGCTTGATATGCTCAGGGTATTAACCAATATTCAAGTTGCCGGTTCTGCAGGTTTTGGCAGTACACACCCAACGCCTACTCAGCGTCTTGATAATGCTCAGCGTTCTGTGGGAAATTACACAGCGGCTGATAACAGTTCAAGCAGAATAGCACGTTTTACAGCGGCGACAAGGTAAGTTACTGTCCGGCAATGCCGGATAACCGATTAATTCACCCGGCGTTTATTTTAAATGCCGGGTTTTTTTTAACAGGTTACAGACAATGTTCTAGGGTATGTGACGTTTGGGGCAGGGGGCATTGCGAAGCAATGACCCCTGTCCCAAATGTGGCGTAGCAAAACTGTGCAGAGGGCGTAACCCCGAACACGGTTTTGTGTAGCCTAGCCGCTTTAGCGGCGTACATTTACCGACCTGTTATGTGCCGTAAAATCTGCTACAAAATACTGTACAAAATGTAAAACAATATTTTTAATAAGAAACCAACTCCATAACAGTTCCAAAATTAATAGTTGCACTTCCATTTGTAAATGTAATAGGAACTTTATTAAAATAAGTAACATAATTCGTTACATCATCATCATATACTTCTGTATCATTATCAAAAAGGTTCAAATAACCTACCTCTATGGTATGATTGCCTGTGTATAGAGAAAATAGTTCACGATCATCTGTAAAATATACTTTCAAGGTTATTGAACTGCCTGTAATTTTTGCACCTTTTGCGTAATTATTTTCAGAAGTAGGTACACCAGCAGAAAAATAAAAATGTATTTCATCACCATCATGAAAATACGCACTTCCATCAATCCATTGATTATGGGTTAAAACACCTGAAAAATTTGTTACGGTTAATGTACTGGCTGGTGGTTCTCTATTACCACTACCGTCATCACACCCAACAACCGTCATTCCGAATACCAGAACAATTACCAGTATTCCCAAACAAATTCTTTTTTTCGCCATTTTTTTCTCCTTAAACATGCGAATTCCAAGATTTTAGCCAAATTTCAAATTTTCTATTGGCTAATATACTTAATTTATAAGATTATTCAAAACTTGTCAAGCCAATAGCATACTAAATTATCTGTAAGGATAATTTATGACAGAAATGGATTTGAGGGCTATTTTGAGCCAAAATTTAAGGAGATTTAGGAGTTATCGCAAGTTATCTCAGGCAGAATTTGCAGAAAAAATAGATATATCCATACCTTTCCTGAGTGATATTGAAAATGGTAAAAAATGGCTATCTCCAGCCACTTTGGTAAAAATGGCAGATGCTTTAAATATTGAAGCCTATGAATTATTAAAACCTGACACTATTATTCCCGATAATGCTGTTAATATATTAGAAAAATATACGGCAGATATTTATCATGCTTTTGGAAATACCTTAAACGATATTCAAAATACTTACATTAATCAAATAAAAAAACATAATGAATGATGTTTATTCAATAATTTCATATTTTATGGTACATAACTTGTTTTATGCGAGCCTTCGGTTCGTGGGCTTAAGGAAGTTGGTTATATATACACGCCGCTATCGAACCGAAGGTTCACAGGCGGCTTGTGCGTAAATATTCTTTAGTATATCGTCAAGGCCAAGTTCGCGGGTTTTAACTTCTGTTACGGTTTCCTGATAGCGGTCGCGGAAAGCTTTTTGACTGCCGTCAAAAAGCTTTTGTCCGCGGTCAATTAAAATTAATCTTTGGGCGACTTCTTCAATGTCCTGTGTATCGTGGGTTGTAAGCAGGATGGTTGTGTTAAAATCCTGATTCATCTGTTTAAGAAATTTGCGAAGCTTGTCTTTTACAAGCACATCAAGCCCGATTGTCGGTTCATCAAGATAGACAACTTCCGGGTTATGCAAAAAGCACAGGGCAAGGTTTGCACGCATACGCTGCCCGAGGCTGAGTTGACGGGTTGCCTGACTGAAAAATTCGCCCATGTCGAGCGTATCAATAAGCAAATCCCGTTGTTTGATAAACTGCGCATTGTCCACCCTGTACATTGTTTTGTATAACTCGAAGGTGTCCCTTACGGGCAAATCCCAAAGGAGTTGGGAACGCTGCCCGAACACAACGCCCATCCGCATTGCATTTTTCTTGCGGTTCCTGCAGGGGTCGCCCCCAAAAACACGCGCCTCGCCGGATGTTGTTGTAAGTATGCCTGTAAGAATTTTGATTGTTGTGGATTTTCCCGCGCCGTTGGGGCCGATGTACCCGATTATCTCGCCGGGTTCTACGGAAAAACTGACATTATCTACGGCGCGTTTTGGTGTGTACTTTGGCTTGAAAAAATTTAACAGCGCAGAGCGGTCGCCATCTCTTTCGCGTACCATATAATCTTTTACAACATTGCAAAATTCAATCTGAGCCATATGCCCTCCTATGTCCCTGCGCTTTCGTATCTGCGCATTACCAAACGCCAGCACATGGCGGTAATGCAAAGCAGTATAACCGCAACAAGCGGCGAAAGCCATTGTACGCCGCCTGTAAATGCGCCTTCGCTTTTTCCAAGCAAAGCCTGCAGCGGATAAAAATTTATAAAACCAAAAGGCAATATCGTGGTAAGAATTAACTGCAGGCTCTTTGGGTAAATATTCAATGGGTATTGCAAAAACATCCGCATATCCCAAAAAAACATTCCGGTAAAAGACCTTGAGCGTGTCCTAAGACTTGGCATATCGCATATCAGCATCATGCAGCCCTGAATGATCGCGCCGGAGATGATCACCACAACAAACCAAATCCATTGCAGCGCCGTCCATGAAATAACAAGGCGTGTCATGCTGAAAACAAGCGCAGCAATGGTTATTGTAACGTGTGATATATACCCAATATTGAAACCTGTTGCGATTAAAAACGCCAGTGAAGGCATTGGGCGCGTCAGGGCTTCATCAACTGCACCGTTAATCGCCATATACTGGAATTGCTGCGCCACATTAAAGGTAAATGCTGCGCCGATTGCGTATGTTAAAAGCCATACTGCGTAGAGGAATACAACTTCCTCGGGCAGCCAGCCTGCTATTGTTCCAAACTGCCAGACAATCAAATATATTACACATATATCAAGCCCGTAACCAAACCACTGAGCGGTGATCCCTGCAAAAAATGCACCGCGGTATTCAACCCATGCCTTTAATTTAAATTTAACTATTTTCAGGAATACCCGTAACATCAGCCCCCCTGTACAATCAGCTTTTTTTGGGCAAGCCGCCAGACAAACCGCTCAAGTAAAAACAACACCGCGATCCAGAAAATCTGTATACAAACCGAAAACCCGAATTCACTGGCGGGAACACGTCCTAAATAAAAAGCCATTGGCTGATATGTTGCATATTGAAACGGTAAAATTCTGCATATCGCCGTAAGCCAATCAGGGTAAAACCACAACGGCAGTTTTATGCCTCCAAACAATATGAATAACGCCCAAAAAAACCACCCGACATGCCAGTAGTCGATTAACCAAAAAGCCGTGTAACTTATAGTAAAACTTATCAACATAAAAATGATGCTGCCAAGGATTGCCGTTACCAAAAAACATACCATTGCCGCAAAGGAAACCGGCGGAAGAAGCCCGATAAAACACAGCGCAATAACAAGTGTTGGAATAACACTTACAACCAAGGCAAAAAGCGAACCCCCGTAAGAGACGGCAACAAGGTGTAAGTGATATGAATAAGGTTTTGTTAATCTGTTTGCAATATCGCCGGAACGGATATCCGAGCCTATAGCGTCGCCAAAAAATTTAAAAATCAGGCTCAAAAACAGGTCGTTTATAACATAAAATGTCATTACCTCCGCAAGCGAAGAACTTTGAACATTGCCGGACGAAAACAAAGCCGCCCATAGCGCATAACGGATGCCAAGCGAAAAAAACACTCCAATAAGCCCAGCGTATATGTTGCCTCTGTATGTAAAAAACCTGCGGGTTTCTTTTAATGCAATTGCACCGTACAGTTTAATTGCCGCCGTCACCTAATATGTTCCTTTTAAGGGTTTCCTTCTTGCGAAGGAACACTGACCGAATCGGAATTCTGAGGTCTATCGGTCTGAGACCTAATCGGCCTTAGTTGTTTTTCTGTTACTTTTTTAGGATCATTTACGCCGATGGGTAGTTCCCTGCCTTCTTCCGGGGGGACATCTTCTTCTTCAAATTTTCCGTCTGCGTCCCAAAGTTCGCTCTGCGATACAGGCGCTCCCGCAATGGCGAGTTCTTCGTTTTCCAGGCGCACGGCGATAAGTTTTGTTACGCCTGACTCTTCCATTGTAATGCCAAGCAGCGTACCTGCGCCTGTTACGGTTTTTTTGTTGTGAGTGATTATAATAAACTGGCTTGAATCGCTGAATTCTTTTAGCAGTTGGACAAAACGCCCGACATTTTGTTCGTCGAGGGCTGCGTCAATTTCGTCTAACAGGCAGAAGGGGCTTGGTTTTACCATGTAGGTTGCGAACAGAAGCGCGACTGCCGTCATTGAACATTCGCCGCCTGAAAGCAGGCTTAAATGTTCCAGTTTTTTTCCCGGCGGCTGCGCAAGAATTTCGATGCCAGATTCAAGTACATGGTTCGGGTCGGAGAGGCGAAGTTCTGCGCGTCCTCCGCCGAAAAGACGCCGGAACATATTGTGAAAATTTTTCTTAATGCGGTTGTATGTGTCAAGAAACAGCTTTGAAGATTCCTGACGGATTTCCAGCGTAAGGTCTTCCAGATCTTTTCTGGCTTTTTCCAAATCCGCCATTTGGCCGCTTAAAAATTCGTAGCGTTGTTTTGTTTCTGCGAATTCTTCCGGCGCCATTAAATTTACAGGTCCAAGCTCTTTCATTTTTGCGCGGGATGCTGTAAGTTTTTCGCGAAGTGTTGCCGGAGCTGTTGTGATTGTATAGATGCGTTCTTCAAATTCCAGAAGATCACGCGAGTGGGTTTCGCGGAAATTTTCCTGAATGTTTTTTATTTCCATTTCGGATTGAACAAGTTCAAGGTGAATTTTATCAAGGGCTTCCTGCACTTTGGATAGCTCTGTCATGCGCTTGTTGATGGTTTCTTTTTTCCCTGCAACATTGTCGTTTCTTTTGCGGATATCTTTTTCAAGTTTTTCAAGTTCTGCTGTATATGCGGATGTTTTTTCTTCTATGATGGTAATTTCTTTGTGGATGAAATTTGTCCGCATGTCAATTTCTTCCAGCCTCTTGCGGTAAAGGGAAAGTTCGTCGCGGATTGTTTTTAAATGCCCTTCCTGCCCGGAAAGTTCGCGGCGGATAAGCTTCGCCTGTTCTTCCGCGGATTGAGCGCGGGCGTTTAAATGCGCGCGGTTTACCTTCATGTTTTCCAGCGTTGCGCGGTATTCATCAATTTTTGCTTTAAGTTTTACATTTTCTTCGTGCAGATTTTTTATTTGCTGTCTGCGTTCTTCGATGTTGTCTTTTGCGCTTCTGATTTGCGCGTCCAGCGTTCGCTTCTTTGTGATAATTCCTTCCGGGGCAAGGAATTCGTCAATAAACGACGCTGAATGTTCGCGGTAATTGTTAAACAACTCCACAGCTTTATCCGCCAATCCAGCGGCTTCCGCTAAACCTGCAGATAAATTCTCCGTAATTTGCCCGACTTCGGCTGCATCAATGCTGCCGGATGCGGAAGCTGCCGCTATATTTGTAAGATCGCGGGTCAGCGCATCCCTTCCTGCAAGAACAGTACGCAGGCGGCCAAGAATTTCGTTTAACGCTTGTTCGGTATTTCTGCGTTCCGCCGCCGAATAGCCTGCTTTTTTTAAACCCGCGTCAAGTTCTGCAACAATGTCGTCAGTAATTTTTGCAAGTTCTTCTTCCAGGGCGGCGAGCTGCTTATGAATGCTTTGAACATCATCTTCGGCTCTTTTTGCGTCTTTTTCGTTCTCGCTGATCCGCGATGCTGCAAGCTGTATGTTTTCTTCAAATGTGCGTATATTTTCTTCTATGCTTTCGCATTGTTTGCGAAGATCGGCAACAGCCGAATCCTGCGCTGCGGCATCCTGATTCAGTTCTGTAATTTTTTCTAATACATGTTTTTCGCGTTCTTCGTTCTGCCCAATCATCATTTTGTTTTCGCCGCGCTGTTCGTTAAAAAGGCGCACTTCGTTTTCGCGCGCATTTTTTTCAAGGGCAAGACCGTAAATGTTTTTCTGCAGTTCCACAAGCCGCGCGCCCATGGAGTTTACTTCGTCCATGTTCGCTTCGAGGGCTTTATTTTCGGCTTCCATTTCCGCGCGGATTCTGTCGCGGTCTGCGGTTTTTAGCCTTAGCTTTTCGTTTTTTTCGTCCTTATCGTATCTAAACTGTTTTAGTTTTAAAAGCTGAATATCAAGTTCGTAGTTAAAAATTTCATCGCGAAGGGCGCGGTATTTTATGGTTTTTTCTGATTGAGTTTTTAGTGAATCGTGGGTTCGTTTTACCTCGTTTAGGATCAACTCAACCTGGTGCATGTTTTCTTCAGTCTTTGTAAGATTGCGTTTTGCCTCTGCGCCGCGTTCCTTAAAGCGCGTGATGCCTGCCGCTTCTTCAAAAAGATAGCGTCTTTCTTCCGGCTTTGATGAAAGAATCTGATCGATTTTACCCTGTTCCATAACAGAGTAAGCTGTTTTGCCTATCCCAGTGTCCCAAAAAAGTTCACGAATATCCTTTAGCCGTACCTGTGCGCCATTGATATAATATTCACTTTCTCCCGAACGGTAGAGCCGCCTCTTAATTTCAATTTCCGGCATATCCATTGGAAGCAGCCCTGTCTCGTTTGCTATACAGAGAGCTACTTCCGCAACATTCAGGGGTTTGCGGGCTTCTGTCCCGCCGAAAATAACATCTTCCATTTTGTCGGCGCGCAGAGATTTTATTGCATGTTCACCCAAAACCCACTTGACTGCATCAACGACATTGGATTTTCCGCAGCCATTAGGACCTAACAGGGCTGTTATTCCGTTATTAAATTCAATTTCCGTGCGATCTGCAAAAGATTTAAAGCCGAAAATAGTAAGACGCTTAAGAAACATAAGTTACTTAATATACCATAAATGAAATTCTTAGTAAATTAGCAAAATTCCAAGCGCTTATAATTGACCTTCTTTTTTGAATCCCGAGGAAAGGCGTTCAAGCAGAGTGTCAACCTGTTTTTTACTCTGCAGATTGAAGTTTTCAAGCGGACCCGGATCTATCTGATCAAAGCTGATGTTGCCATTTTCGTATTCGCAGAAAATATTTGCAAGGTAAACCGAATCTACAAGGTCTCTGCAATCCAGCGGTGCGGATTCGGGATCGTGGTGGTAACGGATTGTTGTAACAAGCCTGTCCGGAAAGTTCCATTTTTCAGCGATTAATGCGCCAAGTTCTGCGTGGTTCATGCCTGCGGAAAGATCTTCAAAAGTAGATGCGGGGAGGTTTTTATCTGAACAGAAAGACCGTATCTTTTTAAGCAAATCGGGATGTACGTTGGAGAAAATTATTTTTCCCATATCGTGCAGAATGCCGCCGACGTATACATCGTCCAGAAGACTATTGTCGCGCTTGAAATTCTTAACAAGGTTGTAGGCATAAAATGCAGTTTTATATGAATGTTCCCATAGTTTCTTTTTGTCGAAGGTATCATCACCAAGAATTTTTTGCGTTCCATAGGAATAGAGCAGGTTTTTTATCCCCTTGATTCCAATCATTTTTACCGCTTCCGATATATTGTCAACTTTTTTTGAAAGCATATATTGAGCAGAGTTTACAATTTTAAGAAGGTCAGCAGTAAGCGCCGGATCCATGGAAATTTGTCTTGCAATTGTCGGCATATCGGAACTTGGATCAGATATAAGTTTTTGTATTTGCAGTACATTTTCCGGAAATTGCGGCAGACTGTGTATGTTTTTTACTATTTCTTCCGAAAGAATAGAGAAATTTTCGATCAATGTTTTGTCAAGCGGAATTGAAATGCTTGCGATGGTGCTTTTTTCCGTCGTTTTTATTGTGAAAGCTTCATCATCAAGACCGATTTTCTTCAACATTAAAACCAGAATGACTAATCCGAGACCGGCGCCTTCGGTGTCGTCAAGCACCTGGGACAGTGCGTCTTCCAGGCTGTTGTATTGTCTGGATCTTGCCATCTTGTCCTGAATGCGAAGTTGTTCTGTTTTTGTCGCTTTTACATTGTTCTGTATTTCAATGTTAATGGTGTTTCTTTTAATTTGTAGGATAACTTTTATATGGAGACCTTTTTCTTTTTGCAATTGAAGATAATGAACTATGTTATTCATAGTTTCTTCCTTGAAGGTTTCCATTCCTGTTTTATAGTCATTATCATCGTTAATGTTTAATCCGCGTTCTGTGAAAAATACGCGCTTTGTATTGGCCTTTTTCGCATTTACAACAAGTTCCTGTACACAGTAGACAATGTAATCCTTGAGCTTTATTTGGTCCATCTGCCGTAAAAAAACATCAATAACCTGTTCTATGTATATTTCGATTTCTTTTGGAAAAGTATATGTGGTGATTGTCAGAGGAAGCCCAGATTGTATTGCTTTTTTTATTTTTTCCTCATCTACGACCAATTCGGGAGTAGCTGCCATAACCTAGTTACCATCCTTGTCATGTTAATATCATCATATTAATTAATTACCTGTAATTCAAGGTATCTTAATTAATATGTGATTTTATTTGCAACTACATTATCGGCAAACAGGTCAAAATGACACAGTTTATTAGGGGTTTTTCTTGTATGTGCCATATTGTCCGGTTATAAATCGAAGAATATATGTTTTACTCAAAAAATATTAAAATTCACCAAAAATTTTAGTTAATTTTATCCTAATCAGCTTGGCACAGTTATTGCTAAATAATAAATGTATATAACAAGGAGGATGATATGAGAAAAGGAACAAATGTAAAGTCGAAAGAGAGCAATCTTTCGTTATATTTTAATGAAATTAACCGGATACCGATACTGACCAGAGAAGAAGAAGAAGAAGTCGCCCGCCTTACCGCGTCAGGCAGCAAGGCGGCGAGAGAAAAACTTATAAATGCAAATCTGCGCTTTGTAGTCAGTGTAGCAAAGAAATTTCAGGGGTTTGGATTACCGCTTGATGATCTGATTAGTGAAGGCAATATTGGTCTTATAAACGCGGTTGATCGCTTTGATGTTGATAAAGGTTTTCGTTTTATTTCATATGCAGTGTGGTGGATCCGCCAGGCGATTATGAGCGCCCTTTGCGAAAAAACCAGAATGATCCGCCTTCCTGTAAACCGTGCAATTGATCTTGTTAAGGTTGAAAAGGCAAGAAAAATTGTTAAGGCGGAACAATCAACCGATGAAGAGGTTGATGAAATAGCAAGTCTGTTAGGTATGGAAAAAGAACGTGTTTCGGATTTAGTTAGTATTTCCAGAGAAATCGTTTCACTTGAGAATCCTGTATCAAATGACGGTCTTTTAACTTTGAAAGATTCAATTGAAGATACACTGTATACTTCCCCGGATAAAAATGCAGAAATAAAAACCATGGAAGTGGATATAGAAGGTGTTCTTGACACTTTGGAAAAAGACGAAGCCGACATTATTCGCTTCCATTTCGGACTTGGCAAAAGAAAACCGATGTCATTGAAAGAAATCGGCGCCCATTACAATCTCAGCAAAGAACGCATCCGGCAGATTGAGGAAAGAGCTCTTACAAGGCTTCGGAATCCAGTTAGGAAGAACAAACTTCAAGCATATGTGGCTTAATATTTGAATCTTCAGGTTAGCTGGAGTATTGCCATTTCCCGCTTGTTTAACCAAGCCGGGAAATGGCAATAAATTTGATGAAAGATAAATAAGTCTTGATAAAATCTATACGCATAAATTAATATGTATTATGGTTCATGAAAGTTCTCCGCCTTATAATATTCAGGCGGAATAACCGCATGTTGCAGCGCGTTGTTATTGATAATTTTCTGGAAATTATTTAAGAAAGAGATAAGATATGCGTAAATTTGAAGTAGAGTCCCCCTTTAAACCTGCGGGCGATCAGGCCGAGGCGATTTCCTCGCTTGCGGACGGCATACGGGGCGGAGACAAGTACCAAACCCTGCAGGGCGTTACCGGCTCGGGTAAAACTTTCACCATGGCAAAGCTGATCGAAGAAGTGCAGATGCCCACGCTGATTGTAAGCCACAACAAGACGCTTGCCGCACAGCTTTACCGCGAGTTCAAGGGGTTTTTCCCGAACAATGCGGTTGAGTATTTTGTCTCGTACTACGACTATTACCAGCCGGAAGCGTATGTCGCAAAAAACGATTTGTATATCGAAAAGGACGCTTCAATAAATGCCGAGATTGAACGAATGCGCCTTTCCGCAGCAAGAAGCATGATGGAACGCGAAGACGTGATCATCGTTGCGACAGTTTCCTGCATATACGGAATGGTCACGCCGGATGTGTACAGAAAAATGACTGCAACATTTTCAAAAGGCGAGACCGTGGATGTTGATGCGCTGATTCGCCGCTTTATCGAACTTCAATACGAGCGCAACGATGCAGTCCTTGAACGCGGACGTTTCCGCAGGCGCGGCGACACATTGGAAATTTTTCCCGCCTACATGGAAGAAGCCTACCGCGTCGATCTCGATTGGGATTGTGTCGAGCGCATCCGCCGCTTCGATCCTGTTTCCGGCGAAATGCTTGAAGACCTTGACCGCGCGTTGATCTACCCTGCAAAGCAATTCGTCATGCCTGCAAGCATGGTGCAAAATGCAATGGGCGCAATCAGGCAGGAACTTGAAGGCCGCCTTGCGTACTTTAAAAACAACGGAAAAATAATGGAAGCCGAACGGTTAAAAACCCGCGTAGAATACGACATCGAAATGTTAACAGAAATTGGCTACTGCCCGGGAATCGAAAATTACTCCGCGATATTGGCAAACCGCAAAACCGGCGAATCCCCCGATACCCTCGTGGATTATCTTCCAAAGAAACATCTAACAATCATAGACGAAAGTCACGTAACGCTTCCGCAGATTGGCGCAATGTACGCAGGCGACCGCAGCAGGAAGCAGAGTCTTGTCGATTACGGCTTCCGTCTTCCAAGCGCGCTGGACAACCGCCCGCTGCGTTACGATGAATTTGTCGAGCGTCTTGACAAAACAGTCTACGTTTCTGCAACGCCGGGCAAAACCGAAGTTGAACAGTCCGCGCGTGTTGTGCAGCAGTTAATCCGCCCTACCGGTTTGCTGGATCCGGAAATCGAAGTGCGCCCGAGCGAAGGCCAAATGGAAGACATCTACAGCGAAGTGCAGAAACGCATTAAATCCGGCGAGCGTTCCCTCATCCTTACGCTTACAAAAAAAATGGCGGAAGATTTAACAGATTATCTTTTGGGTCTTGGTCTTAAAGTGCGCTACATTCACAGCGAAGTTGAAACAATCGAACGTGTGGAAATTCTCACCCAGCTTCGGCAGGGTGAATTTGACATTCTTGTAGGAATCAACCTGTTACGCGAAGGAATAGATTTACCTGAAGTTTCGTTTATCGCAATTCTGGACGCGGACAAGATCGGCTTTCTTCGCTCGCTCACTTCGCTGGTGCAGATAATCGGTCGCGCCGCGCGTAATGCAGCGGGCAAGGTGATCATGTACGCCGACCGGATGAGCGAAGCAATGGAAAAAGCAATTGCCGAAACCAACCGCCGCCGCGAAATTCAAATCGCCTACAACAAAAAGCACGGCATCACTCCCGCGACTGTCAAAAAAGCAATCGCAGAAATCCTCACCCGCCATATTGAAGAAGCTGGCACAGCAGCAGGAAAAACGGTAGAAGTTCTGAAAAAATCCTACAACATTTTAATTCCCGCACAACGCAAGCAGCTGATCAAAGCCCTCGAAAACGAAATGCTTGAACACGCAAAAAACCTTGAGTTCGAGCAGGCGGCTGTAATACGAGATGAGATTGCGCAGATTAAAAATGCGATTTGATGTCTATAATTCATCATCTGGATTGCTGTATTGATTTCCTTGACTTTTTCACTTTGACATAATATATTATTAGCAGGGGAAAGCGGGCGAAAACGTTTCAGACGTAAGCTGGGGGGGTCGAAAGACAGCATCAAAGCGTCGCTCCGCCTCTGTTTTGTCGATAACAGGTTACAAGAGCTAACCAGCCACCGTAATGTATTCTTACTTCCATTATAAAAGTTATTTTTCCATCAATATCTTTACTTATTTCAAGACATTTATTATTTTGGTGTTTTTTATCTGTAATTTTAATATCAGTAGCAGTATTAATAGCATCTGCAATATGTAATAAATCATCATCTCTAAGGTTATGACTGGCTTTCCTGTATGAATGGCGAATTCCTTCGCTTTCAATCATAATTTTTCCAACTTTTTTACCGCAAACATTTTCAATCCTTTGAGCGGCGTTTGATTCTACAATTCCGATGAATGCTTTATCATTTTTTTTCCCAATACGAGCTTCGCTAATAAAACGCTTGAGTTCTTCCTGGTTAAGTTGTTTATTATACCACTTTTCTTTTTTTACCATTTCATCCTTCCACCCCAATTTAACATAAACCGCTTTCTGTTGTCTATTCTACATCTTGCAAAACCTGAATATGAAAATTTATCATTGACATTTCTTAGAAACGGGTATATCACTGATATTATGAGGTGATTGTAGAACGCAATCACGTTAATCTAAAAAAAGCCCTGTCTTCTTTCATAAAGAACTAAATCTCTGTGATTAATCGGACGTGTACTCTCCATCTGGTATCAGGCAATGGTTGTTTTGACAAACAACCATTGCCCGTAACCTTTGGAAGAATCACCAAATATCTGAAACGCCCCGGACAACGCGGAATCCTATTACCCAGTCAGCTTGCTTTGGAACATTACTGTTTCTGAGTACAGTGCGCATATTACCGATGGCATTAGTCCAACTCCCGCCGCGCCTGACACGCTCTGTTCCGTTATCCGGTCCCTTGGGATTAAATACATCGTCCTGTCGTGATGAATAGGAGGCATACCAGTCCCAGCACCACTCGGCAACATTCCCGCTCATGTCATAGATACCCAAATTATTGGGCATTAATTTTCCTACAGATTGAGTGGCTCCGTGACTTCCGGGTATTTGAGATTGAACTTTAACTGTGTCGTTATACCATGCTACCAATCTTGCATCATTGCTTCCGGAATAAGTATAGTTTCCGGGAGAACCATCTCCGCCTCTTGCGGCATATTCCCATTCAGCTTCGGTTGGCAGACGGTAACCATTTGCCCAGTAACCATTCGCATTAAAGACAGCTTCCACATCTGCTTCGTATATTGATTGTATAGTACCGGTTCGATTCAAGTTGCTTATTGTATAAGCCTGAGCTAATCCACCTCGTTTTTCTGTAAGATCAATGCAAAATTGAATTGCGTCAAACCACGATACTCTTTCTACAGGAAGATCACTATCATATTTAGTGTTGCTTGGATTTTTTGTTGGACTATGGTAAAGATCATTATTTTCATCTACAGTAAGACTAGTTGTTCTGTCCCCTAAATTTTTTCTAATGTATTCTATCTGCGTTACCTCATACCTTCCTATATAAAAGCCATCAAGATATACACGGCGTGCCGGTCCGGCGGTGCTGACAGAAGAATCTCCCATCATAAAGCTGCCTTTTTGCACCCAAACCATATCGGGAACAGGAGGAACCCATCTGGCGTAGAGATGAAGTTCATCATTATCATTAATAAAAGAAGAATCAGAAACAATATCATAAAAATCCCATTCACGGAGGTTTGTTCTAAAAGATGGATCATTTATATTATCAGGAGGAGTTTTTGTGTCGGGATGATAATCCCAACGGAGGAACCCATAACTAATATCTGTTATTACATTAGTTATCTGAGGTTCGATTGCCACGACGCCTCCTGCCACATGTTGATCTACCGGAGCTGAAGGAAGAATAGTATCAGGGGGATTTCCCAGATGGAATATAACGACGTAACCTGTTGGCTCAACAGTCCACTTGGCATATAATGTAGTGTCGGTTCTTACCAGATCTTCGTCAAAGTCCCACTCATCCGTAAATCCCGCATCTTTATACCATCCCAAGAAACCATATCCATGCTTTATCATATACGGTTGATCAATCATTGTGAGATATGCAGCTTTTTGTACAGGAATATAAGTGCCGCCGTTTGTAACAAATATAACATCGTAATAATTAGTAACCCATTTAGCGTAAAGGTTAATGGTAACATTAGCTTGGTCTTCTCCTACTACTCTGTCACTTGCGAAATCCCATGGCCGGGTAAATTCAGCATCTTGATACCATCCGCCAAAACCATAACCTGTCTTGTTCATGGCATAGGGTTCTACAACATATTGGTTTATTTGTATTTCCTGATCCCTGGGTACCGGAGTTCCGCCGTCTGTATTGAATATTACTTTATAAAAAATGTCTGTCCATCTTGCATAGAGTGTTATTACAGGGCTGTCAGAGCTTTGTACTGTGTCATTATTGAAATCCCACAACTCCGTAAATCTCGCATCTTTATACCATCCGCCAAATCCCTTGCCTCCTCTATTACCTTGAATGTCAATGTACCTGATTGCTGACGGTTCAACAATTTTGCTTCCTTCAGCTATGTATTGATCGTCTAGTACCAAGGGAATTCTATCCACACTAGGATCATCTCCCATGTAATTAGCTGCGTAAGTGTCGCCTGCATTGAACCTTACCCTGATTATTCTAATTGGCGGCGGTTCAGGTGGTGGCGGAGGCTCAGGGGGTACCGGTTCGCCGCATTCGTCGCAGTCTCCGTCACCATCACCATCGACACAGGGGTCGCAGGGTTCTGGGTCTACCGGCTCGCCGCATTCGTCGCAATCTCCGTCACCATCACCATCGACACAGGGGGCGCAGGGTTCTGGGTCTACCGGTTCGCCGCACTCGTCACAGTCTCCC
>Ga0099364_10001790_pt1 | contig 34881 bp, 29 predicted proteins | sample TergutTh196P3_FD_73070 | JGI IMG/M metagenome (GOLD analysis project Ga0099364, IMG submission 73070) | Microcerotermes parvus P3 segment gut microbial communities from Pointe-Noire, Republic of the Congo - Th196 P3 | ecosystem: Host-associated > Arthropoda: Insects > Digestive system > Gut ... | reverse complement strand
CCCATCCCATTGATCAAATATCCGGTTTCGTTTATTTGGAACTGTCCGTTCCGGGTATAATAAACGCCGCCGTATACCCCTGTAGGGTTTTCGGTTTCGTCATATTCGCCCCGGATACTTTCGATTATGAAAAAGCCTTCGCCTCCTATAGCAAAATCCAAACTGCGTTCGGTTGACTGCAGCGTTCCCTGTGAAAAATCCGTCATCGTGTAAAGAGCCGTTCTGCCCCTTGAAAGCGTGATTCTCGACAGCGCCGCTTCAATTTCGTCTTCCCAGTTTTCATCGTCAAATTCCTGCTGCCGCCGTTCCATGTCGGTTAAATAAATATGTCTGCCGGTGGTTCTGGGCTGCTGCCGGATCGCCAGAGCTTCAGCGAAAGTCGTGGCGACTAGTTTGTCGCTTTTAAACCCGGCGGTACTCAGGTTCGCAAGATTGCTGCCCCTAACGTTTATATCCCGCTGAGCTGTCAGCATACCCGAAGTTGCCGTGTAGATTCCTCTTAACATAATTTTTCTCCTTTTCACGGGCGCGCCGTCAGGAAGCGCCCTTACGATTCTAATTCTGCTCTATATACTTTTGTAAAATATATTTCAGTTTTATTAAAGCCTTGGAATGTATCTGTGAAACCCGCGACTCGGAAATCTCTAAAATAACTGCGATCTGTTTCGCTTTCAAGCCTTCGTAATAATAAAGTGAAATCACAGTGCGTTCTTTATCGTTCAGGCTGTCTATCGCCATTGCCATCTGCTGTTCAAGTTCGCGGTTCTCATATTCGCTCTCCGGTGTTTTATCATCTGCGGGAACCATACTGTTGTTTAAATTATCGGATATAAGCTCCTCGATCGAAAGAATATTTACCGAATACGTTTTGCTCAGCGTTTCATAATAATCGTCTATCTCCACTCCGAGCTTTTCCGCGACTTCCGCATCTGAAGGCTCTCTGCCGAATTCACGCTGAAGCTCAGCGTATGCTGTATCTATATCCTTTATATTTTTGCGCACCGCGCGCGGAACCCAATCTTGTTTGCGCATATAGTCTATCATCGCTCCGCGCACTCTTATCGAGGCGAATGTCTCAAATTTTATATCGCGCGTGTGGTCGAATCTGTCTATTGAATTGAGCAGAGCCAAACTCCCGCAGCTGATTATGTCTTCCTTATCGGCATAATTCCTGTAAGCGGAATACATACGCGCCGCATGGATCTGAACAATATACAAGTATTCCATCAGTATATAATTCCTTGTTTCAATGTCTTTGGTTTTCGCGTAGGATTTCCACAAATCTTCAGAAACTCCTGTATGCTTTTTAGCCGGTACCTCCATATGTAATAATCTCTCCTACAATTATATACGTTATCTCGTTATCTCCGTAAAAATCGGGTTTGACGTCTTTGGCGGTTTATAAGGTATTTTATAAGTCTGTCCCTCACGGGTTCGCTTATTTTATAAAATTGAGCATGAATGAAATAACCGTTTAAAATTTCATCATGGCGCGACCTCAATACTTTTGCGACAGCCGGAAGCGCTTCTCTGTCAACCATCATCATACATTCGAGGAACATTTCAAGCTCAAAATGAGCGGGGCTCTTGAACATAAACCCTCCCGCGCTTATATCCGCCGTGATAATTTTCAAATATCCCGCCTCTTCATCCAAAATGCCGCTGTCAGCTTCTTTTTTATACATCACCGCTTTTGAAATTTCAAACTTTAAATCGGTTTCCGTTATATCTTCAATGTTGGCGATCGCTATTTCTTTAAAATATATCTCCATTTGCAGCGGCAGTCTGAAAAATTCACGTTTGTTGCTTATTTCCGGCATGGTCTCCGCCGCAACTTCCATTATATATATATCGGTTCCGCTCTTTTTTTTGAACTCGTTTATTATATCGCTGTCAACTTCTTTTTCATCGATTTCAAAACTGTCTTCAGCGATTGCGGGTCTTACATATATTATTTTCGCTTTAAAGTGATATTTTACATTTGAATATAAATAATAAATTATTATCTCACTATTTGCGCTGTATTTTAATATATCTTCTTTCGACGCGTAAATCCCCAGAACCAAATTATTTTTCCCGCTTGCGGCTATATACTTTCCGTAAAATTCCGGAATATTCTTTTCTGTTAAAAGATTCGCCGGACTACCCAGTGTTATCACATTTTCCGTCGTCATTTTTATATTGCTGTTTTCAATCATTTTTATATATCTCCTCCATAATTTTTTACCTGTAATCAGCATTAAGCCGCTGCTTCACCTTTTATTATCCCGAAAGTCTGTATCGTTGTCCTGGTGTCGATTTCACTTGTTGAAAGAACAATCACATCCGGTACATACTGTTCGATAAACTGTTTAAAATATATACGCACAACCGGAGCGGTCATTATAATCCGCGGATAACCCGCATTGTCGAGCTTTGATAAGTTTTCTGCCGCTGAAACCAACATTCCGTTCAGCAAATTCGGGTCAAGCGCTATATGCACACCCGCCGCGCTTTTGTTTACATTTTTAAGAATCGCGCTTTCAAGCTCAAAATCAAGCATAACCACATTTATAGTCCCGCCTTCGGCGTACAGTCTTGTAATTGTGCGGCGCAGCGCCTGGCGGCAGTATTCGGTCAGTATGTCCGAATCCCCGTTTACCGCAGGTCCGTATTCCGCTATGGTTTCTATAATTGTGGTCAAATCTTTAACGGGTATATGCTCCCGCAGCAGACTGACCAGAATTTTCTGGAACACCGCCACCGATACAATACCTCCGACCACTTCCTGAACAAGCGCCTGATTCTTTTTCGCCACGGTCGAGAGCAGCTGTTCGATTTCGCTGCGCCCGATAAATTCGTAGGAGTGATTCTTTAAAACATCGCACAGATGCGTCAATATAACCGACTGCGGGTCTATGACGGAATATCCGAGAATCTCCGCTCTTTCGACGCCCGAAGCGGGTATCCACATGGCGGGGAACCCGAAAGCGGGTTCTGTTGTGGCGATACCGTCTATATCCCCGAACATACCGCTTGAATCCATAATCAGATAATGCCCCGGCAGTATCTCCCCGCTTGCGACCTGTTCGCCTTTTATTTTTATCACATAACTGTTGGGGGTGATCTGCAGATTATCGAGGAACGTGACCTCGGGGATAACTATACCCATATCGGAAGCGAACTTGCGTTTAAAATTGGTCAGCCGGTCTTCAAAATTCGAGCCTTTTTCTTCAATAAGCGGAAGCAGGCTGTATCCGAATTCCACAGATATAACATCCACCTCCATATCTTCGTAGATATTGCGCGGGTCCCTGTAAAAATCCGTTTCGGTCATCAGAGGCTCCTGTATAGCCGCCGCTTCGGGACTCATGACGATTTTTGCCGTTTGTCTCTGTTTTTGCATACTGATAAACCCAAGCGTGAGCATAACCGCGCCGATGAATAAGGCTATTGTAAACCCGAGCGCGAACCCGACAGCCACCATAGCACCTCCCGATATGATCATAGTCGTCGGGATTCTTGAGAACTGATCTATGATATCTTTGCTCAAATTGCTTTCCGAAGCCGCGCGGGTGACAATCATACCCGTTGCCGTCGATATCAAAAGAGCGGGAATCTGTGAAACAAGACCATCTCCCACTGTTGCGATGGTATATGTCGCGACCACATCCGGCACATTGTTTAAATATCCTATGATAAGACCGCCGACTATATTGACCGCCGCGACGATCAGCGAAACTATCGCGTCTCCTTTGACAAATTTTGACGCACCGTCCATAGCTCCGTAAAATTCAGCCTCGCGTGAAATTTTGGCGCGTCTCTCCCTGGCTCCCGCTTCGTCTATAACTCCGGTATTCAGATCCGCGTCGATCGCCATCTGTTTGCCCGGCATAGCGTCAAGGGTGAATCTCGCCGATACTTCCGCGACCCTTTCCGCGCCTTTTGTGATAACGATATACTGGACTACGAGGATAATCACAAATATTACAAGCCCCACAACGATGTTTCCCCCGATAACAAACTCCCCGAATGTCCTGATTACCTGTCCGGCAAAACCGAAATTACCGAGAATAAGTCTGGTGCTCGAAACGTTCAGCGCAATCCTTAAAATCGTCGTCACAAGCAGCAGCGACGGAAAAATAGAAAAATCAAGAGACTCTTTTACATACATCGTTATAATAAGAACCAAAATCGAAACAGCCATATTTATGAGTATCATAAAATCGAGCATCTGCGGCGGCAGTGGTATGATCATCAGCAGAACCACAGATATGATGCCTACCGCAACAACATTGTCAAAAATTCTTCTCAACTTATCAAATCACCCTTTACATAAATTTTTAATTTAACCGGTTTGTTTTGTTTGCTGTTTTTTGTTTTCTATATCTTCGCTGATTTTATTTAAATCCTGTCCTTTTATGACCATGATATGGGCGATAATTTCAACCACCGCGCTCCAGAACTGTTCGGGGATTTCCATATCAATACCTACAGTTTTATACAGAGCCTGTGCGAGCGGCGGGTTTTCAACCGTGTATATATTGTGTTTCGCCGCTTCGTTAAGAATCTGCTGCGCTATAAAATCCCTGCCTTTTGCCACAACCGCCGGAGCTTTCATTTCGAGATTGTATTTCAGAGCCACCGCGTAATGTTCGGGGTTGCGCACCACCACATCGGATTCTTTGACCGCGCTCATCATGCGTTCCCGCGCTCTCTGTCTGCGCAGAGAATCACGGTGAGCTTTTATCAGCGGATCGCCCTCAAGCTGCTTGTATTCGTCTTTTATTTCCTGTTTGGACATCATAAGGTTGCGCTCGTGGTCCCACCACTGGTAGAAGAAATCCACAACCCCTATAACGAGCATCGCAATACCGGCGTACATAGCCGTCCAAAAAACGGTGTCGAGTATCCAAAGCACGCCATTCGGTACATCGAGCAGCAGCAAATTGGGGATTTGGTTGAGTCTGCCGTTGATCACCCAATACACCACAATGACGATAACCGTGACTTTAACCAGTGATTTGGCGAGTTCAAACAGGGATTTTAAGCTGAACATCCTTTTAAAACCTTCAATCGGGTTGATCCGTGAAAATTTGAACTGCAGGAGCTCGGCCGTGAACGCTATCCTTGTCTGCGCTGTGGAGAACAAAACGCCCAGCACCATGGCGACAGCTAAAATCGGCAGAACCAGCAGCAGAAGGTTTGTCACCAGCTCAAACATTATATTCGCGGCGGTGACGGTGTTTATCTCGTTTATATTTCCGCCGAGACCGATAAAATTATGAATAACCGCACGAAATCTGCTGAACATACCGGCGGCAAGCATACGCAGCGCGAAAAAACTTGCCAAAATCAATATACCGCTGATCAGGTCTTTGCTCTGGAAAGCGTTTCCCTTTTTCTTCTGCTCCATCCGCTTATGAGGCGTGGCTTTTTCGCTCTTGCTCTGATCCGGCAAATCCAATCAACTCCCGAATATTTTCTATAATACAATATTCTATCACAAAAAAATGGATTTGTAAACACATATTTATGAATTTTATATAATTTTTTACAAAATCTCTTGACAAAATTAATATATTATGATATAACTGTTATACAGAATATAGAACACTTTCGGGTAAAGGAGTTGAAAAATATTGGCTGTTACAATAGATTTACGGAGCAGAATACCGATTTATGAGCAGATAATCAACAATATCAAAGAACAGGCGCTGTCCGGAGCCTTAAAGCCGGACGAACAGATCCCGTCTATCAGGCGGCTTACCCGGGAACTCGGCATAAACCCCAACACAATCCACAAAGCATACGCGGAGCTTGAGCGGCAGGGAGTGATTTATTCGCTCGCCGGGCGCGGCGCGTTTATTTCGGGGGATACAGAAGTGAAAAAGCTCGCGGAAGCTAAATGCTCGGAACTGCTGAGGGATATTGGGGTTTTAGCGGACAGGGCAAAAAAATTAAAAGTTGAAAAAACCGAGATTACAGCCGTAATCGATAAAATTTACGGCAGGGCAGAGGAGGGGGATTTAAGTTTATGATAGTTTTAAATAATGTAAGCAAATCTTTCGGGGACGTGAAAGCGCTTGACGATGTGAGCGTTTCGATAAAAGACTCGACGATTTACGGACTTATCGGCTCTAACGGCGCGGGCAAATCCACGCTTTTGAAAATTTTGTCCGGCGCATACAGACCAACATCCGGCGAGGTCTGTATAAACGAGCTGCCGGTATATGATAATTACGAAGTGAAAAAAGACATAGTTTATCTGTCTGATGACCAGTATTTTCCGCCCAACAACACGGTTTCGGAAGCTGCGAAATTTTACGGCGCGGTGTATGCGGGTTTTGATTATGAGTTTTTCAACAGTCTGCTTGAAAGTTTAAAGCTCGACAAAAAACGTAAAATCGCCAATTTTTCCAAAGGTATGCAGAAACAAGCGGCTGTGCTTCTGGGGCTTTCCTGCCGGCCGAAGTTTTTGTTCTGCGACGAAACTTTTGACGGGCTTGACCCGGTGATACGGCAGTATGTGAAAAAACTGCTCGCCGCCTCAACAGCCGAGCAGCAGACAACAACGATTATAGCTTCGCATAACCTGCGCGAGCTTGAGGATATATGCGACCATGTGGGTATTCTGCACAAAGGCGGGGTATTGTTTGAAAAAGACCTGGACGACTTAAAACTTGAGCTCAACAATTTCCAATGCTCGTTCGGCGCGGAATATATACCAACCCGCGAGGATTTTCCGGAGCTCGACGTTGTGACTTACAAAACCGCGGGTTCGGTTATAAAAATGACGGTGCGCGGGGATAAAAACAGGGTTTTTGATATAATAAACCAAAAAAACCCTATTCTTTCGGAAACGCTGCCGCTCACGCTTGAAGAAATTTTTATAGAAGAAATGGAGGGCAGAGGCTATGACTTCGGAAACATTGTCGAATCAATCATCGGATAAGTTTATAAATATAAAACTGCTTAAAAACAATATAAGACAAAACAAATCTCTGATAATAATCACGGGTATACTGCTGTTTTTTGCGCGGCCGTTTGTGCAGATCGTCTCGCTGATGATTTATTACAACGCCAACACCGGAAACCAGAGCCTCGAATGGTTCGCGGAAAGCAGTGTGCAGGGTTTCGGATTGCTTATCCCCCTTGCCGCGTTTGTTCTGGCGTTTGTGACAGCATTGAGTGTGACAGGTTATATGCACGGCAGAAAATCCGCGATTTTTTACGGCAGCATACCGATAACACGGAAAAGTTTGTTTTTTACCCAATATTTATCGGGGCTGGTATATTTTATCCCGTCTTTTATTGTGAGTTATGCTTTGGCTGTACTGATTATGCCTTATTCTGAAGCGGTATCGTTAACTACCGATTATTACCTCGGCGCGCTGTGTTTTTTTGTTTTAATATATTCTTTTGTGGTTTTATGCGCGAATATCAGCGGCACGTTTTTAAACACAGTATTCACCGCGGTTTATTTGTGCGCGGTGCTTCCCGCGGTATTTTTTACCGGGTTATCCTGTTTTGATATTTTTTACCGGTTCACAGGCGTTTACGGTATGACGGACAGCTCTTTTTGGCAGTTTGTTTTTTACCCGGTACTCACGTTTTTCCCCGTTGTTTTCGGAGCGGAAAGATTGGAGGTTATCGACTGTGTGCTGATGATAGTATTTTCCGCAGGTTTGATTGTTTTTGCATATTTTTTTAACCGGCTGACAAAAACCGAAAACGCGGAGAACCCGTTTTATTTCACGAAATTCTTAGCAGTTTTTAAATATTCCGCGCTCGCGGTTATGGTTATTTACGCGGGGATGATGTTCTATGCGGCGTCGGGATATAATTTTTTGTTTTTTATCATCGGTACGGCTGCGGGCGGTTTTCTCGCATTTATGTTTTTAAACTTTATCATATACAAAAACATACGCGAAATTTTTAAAGGGATAAAACAATTTTTTATTTTCTGCGTATGCGCAAGTGTTTTTGCGGGATTTGTATTTATCGATTTATTGGGTATTGACAGACATATACCGGACGCTTCAAGAGTGGCTTCCGTCGAGTATGATATTTGGAATTCGAATTTTAATTTTGATTTTTCATACGATAACCCTTATGTACCGGATATGCGGTATTATTATTTCCCGAAAACCATAACAATAACCGATCAAAAAACCGTTGAACTTATGAACAATATCTTTACATCGGCACATAAATCCGGAAGAATACCGCCGGGAGGAGTGTATGAAGAACGGCTGTATGATATTGATTTTATATATAACCCTATATACTATTATCTTAAAAACGGCGGTTTCTGGGCAAAAAAACTGAATAGTTACGAATTATATTTCAGCGATGAACAGGACTTAACAGCTTACCGTGACGCCGTCGCCGCATATACGGAAAGCAGCGGATACAGGCAGGCGCTGTATTATCCGCTGACCGATGCGGATTTCATGAGAGAACAGCTCGAATACTGTGAAATGTTCAGCATAACATTAAAACGCAGTGAATCCACTATGGTAAGCAGAGATATTTCGCGCGGGGAAATGGAGGATCTGGTAAAAATATTGAACGAAGATTTGAAAACGGCAGATCTGACCAACCGCGGCCGGTTTTATGATTTGACACTTTTCTTCCGCAGTCCGGACAAAAGCGGAGGAACCGGGTATATCACTATAATGTTTGATACGGGGGATTTTGAGCGGACGATTGAATTTATATATGATACGCTCGGGTGAAAACATATTAAACAAAATTTAAAAAATTTCACCGGGACATAAACTCTAAAAACTTTTCCGCCGCCGGCGAAAGCGGCGGTGCTGCCGCAGTAATTATATAAGCCTGCAGCGCTTTGAGTTCCGGTGAAAAATTGATTTTTTGCAGATCTTCTTTTATGTGCGGTTTGTCCGATGCAAAATCCTCAAAAGTATCCCAAAAAGAGTTGAGCGGTGTAAATTTAAAATCGCTGTTGTGCATATATTCTTCATCAAAAGGTTCAAAAACCATACCGAAATCCAGCAGATCTTCTTTTATGTTTTTTAAGATCTCCGGCATTTGCGCACTGCTGAGATTTATTTCAAATAAAAAAGATGTGCTGCGCAGTTTTTCAATAAAAGGGACCAAATAAAAATATAGTCCGATATCGGCGATTCCGATATTTATTTCACCCATTTCAGGTTTCTTAAAATCTTGTAATTTTTTTTCGCCCATATATATGATTTCGCAGCCCTGTTTAACATGCTCATATAAAATTTTGCCTTCCGCTGTGAGATTTACTCCGCGCCTTGTTCTGAAAAAAAGTTTCGTATTCAGGGAAGTTTCCAGCTGTTTTACCGCAAAACTCACCGCAGGCTGTGATACATACAGTTTTTCGGCGGCTTTTGATATACTCTTACATTCGACTATTTTACAGAATATCTTATAATGCTCGTAATTTGCCATAATAAATTTCTACTCTCTGTTTTCTTTTTCTATGATAAAAACCGTATTTTTAGCGTATATTCTGAATGTAAAAGCCATGGTTTCAAAAAAATTCGTTTCATAATATTCAAACCGCGCCGACCTGATAAATTCATCGAGGGTATATCTTAATATTGTTCCCTCAGGGTCGCTGAGCGTGATTCTGTTATTTGGCAGATCCACACCCATAACCAACGAATACCGCATTTCGAATCCGGCTCCGTTTTCTTCGGCTTCGGAGGTATCCTGTGTTTTTCCCGCATGAAAAATTATAACCGGATTTTCAAGCGTAAGCGAATCATATATTAAATCTATCAATTCTGAATTTTTAAGGTTGGAATATTTCGTTACGGTATTTTCATAAAAAACACCCTGCAATTCTTCAAAAAACTCCCTGTTTGTCCGGTATTCTTTATTTTTTATCGGTTCCGGCGTCTCTTCAAAACCAAAATACCGAGCAATCATCTCTATACTTTTATAGCCTTTATGGGTTTCAATACCTGTTTGCTGCATCCCTCTGACCCGCGCAAGACTGTTGTATTTCGCTTTACGCGCTATGGCTTGCGTATTGTCATTATTCAAAAAATCCGCAACAGACTGATATACCATCAATCCGACGGTTAAAAGAAAACATACCGTAACGGCTGTACATAAAGATATGATCAAAAATTTTAAAACTTTCATACTATACCTTTACACCTTTTATATCTTAATGTATTATAACGGCTTGACGGGTGACGTCTTTGAATGGTCCGATTTCACTCCAGCGCCTGAGAAACAAATCACGCTCATATTCCAGTATGCCGAATGTGGGGTCATAAACAGTCACGGTTGTATCGGTATAATCGACAAGAACGGCGCAGTGCTGGTTAAGCGGATAACTGTACGCTCTGTTTGTTTCGGGCAGATGCCAAGTCGCCGCACCCCATCTGACAGGGTGTAAATTCAAAGTATACCAAATTATCACGGGACTCTGTGAAACATATTCAAAGAGTTCTTCATCCGAGCAGCCGCTGATATCCTGCGCAGCCCGCGGTATTCTGCGGGAGTGCAAAATTTTATTCGCCGTATCTGTCAGTCCCGGAGCGAAAATTCCGAAACCTCCCTGTGATTTTTCGGGGTCTCCTATATAATAATAAGTGGGATCATCGCCGAATCTTAACCCTCCGCTGTATATCAGCGTTTTTTTTTCAAGGTAATTTTCCGAAATTTCCTGTACTGTTATATCCCTGTAATCGCGGCTTATAACCATGGCGAGCGAAACAATTTCGCAGCCGTTCGGCATGCCTTCCGCGTGCTGGTCGATATACAGCATATTAAATTTTGAAGTGAGTTCTTTGATTTTTTCCTCGCTGACATTGCCCGCTGCATTAAGGTTATTATGCAGCGTTTCGATCGTTCTGTATATCACGCTGTTTTTATAGTCATAGACCTGCTGGTCAAACGCCACGTTGTCAAGTGATTTTAAATCGGCGCGGGTCAAACCGGCGGTACGCATATTTTGGACGTCATGACCAATATAATCCTCAGACAAATGATGAAACCCGAGAATTATATAGCCTGTAACCATAACCACAAAAACAAGCGCTAAATTTATGCCTTGAAATCTAAGCGTGATATTATTTTTCAAACTGATTTTACGCGATTTTTCGGTTTCACGCAAATTTTCGGCTTCCTGCATCAAAAAAAAATCATCCATTTTTTCAGGGTTATATACGCTGTTTTCGGTGAAATATTTATAGCTTTCGGCGTCACCCGGCTTTTCACCCATAATATCCGCATATTGCATAAGATACCGGTGTTTTTTGTTTTGTTTGGCCAGTTCGTCTTCCGAAACATCACGAATTTTCAATTTGTGCGCTCTTTTTATCATAATAAAAACTCCGTTTCTGCCATCGCTTTATTCTCATCATTTTCGACGGTATTATAAATTCCTTTTATATCCGTTTCGTTTTGTATCAGATTATAATATTTTTGTATCAGTATAAAATTCTCGGTTTCCCCGTCAAACAAATCCAGCGAAACCGCCTCGCCTAATATAGTCTCAAGCGCGGCGCCGCTCAGCTTATCCCCTTTAAACCCTGCGGCGGCGGCAGCCGCAAGACATATATAATGCGTAAAGACTCCGTTATTTTTACATAATTTATACGCTCCGAAAATCCTGTCTTTCGGGGAAAGTTTACGTTTTAAATCGATACCGACGCGCAATACCGTGTCGCTGAGAGCCTTGTTTTTAAAACGGCAAATAAGACTTTTTATGTAAAGATTTAAAGCGTATATATCGGTATGGTACCCGTCATATTTTTTACTCAAAGCGGCTGCCGAGCACTGCATAGTCTTTAAAACGATAACTTCAATGTATGGTTCATCAATTGCCTGCCAAATATAATCATACCCGAAAACAGAACCGAGATATGCGCAGACAGCATGTCCGAGATTGTGAATATACAGTTTACGCTCTATGAAAAACTCAAAAGGGGAGTGTGCGATCATTCCGGTTATCTGCGGTATTTCCCCTTTGAATCCCGCTTTATCAACCGGCAGGACTTTGTAGCTCTCGGTTATTATTTTTAGCGGGTTTTCATGTTTTGTATCCTCGGTTTGTATCGGAACCATGCGCCCTATACTCGATTCTACGAAACCGATTTTCGTTGTATATAACTCCAAAAAATCATTATTTATATGCTTCCTGACCGCTTCGCGCATAATTTTATCCGCTCCGATCAGGTTTTCGCATAAAATTATATCGAAAGGTTCAAAATTTTTATCCGCGAACCGTCTGTTTATACCCTCTGCAATATGCGGAGCGATCAAACTCAGAATATTCGCTCCCACAGAAACCGCCATTATATCTGCTTTTGATATGACTTTTAAAATTTCTTCGAGGTTATCGGCTCCGCCAAAAACCCCGCATACATTTTTTATTATTGTTTCGTCTGCGGTATCGGTGAAAAATATCCGGTATTCCTTCTTTTTATTTAAATTATCGATAAGCTCGCTGTTTATATCGATAAATGTTGTGCTGTATCCCGATTCATAAAACAGCTGCCCTATAAATCCGCGTCCGATATTCCCGCCGCCGTAAATCACCGCTTGTTTCATAAAATTTATCTTACAATCCTTTCATCCGTGAAAATATCCGCTTCATCTGTTGATTTTGTTGAAAATTCGCTGACTACCGCACCGGAACTGCCGGCTTTAAACCAGTGTTTGGTGTTCGGCGCAAGAGTGTACTGTTCGCCGGGGTTTAAAACTATTTCACAAAAAACCGTATATCTGCCTTCGGGCGGCTGAGTCTTTTGATTTTTTTCCGGCTCGCCTTCAACATATAAAAACACCTTGCCGTACCTGCAGCGGAATGTTTCTTCTTTGCCTTCGTTCGCCTTTCCCGGCGGATGCCTGTGCTCGGGGCATGTCTGGTTTGGGAACAGCACCAGTTCCTTGGCGCAGCACCGTTCTGTGTTTACATATGTTAAAATCTGCAGTCCGGTGTTTTCCGGATCACCCAGCCCGAAATCAGCCGTTTCTATTTTGTTTTTTTCGGTTTCCGTTATAATTATACCCGCTCTGCTGAAATATTCCAAAGTTTTCTCGATTGTTTTATTCATTTTTTTTATCCTCCTATGTATCAGTTATTATTTTACCATAAAAACCGCCGAAAGTCAAGCTGTTATAAAAAAAGCGTTGTAAATCTATTGACAAAATTAGTGTTATTGTGATATAATATATAAAAATTAAACAAAGAAAGCAGGAAAAAATCATGGTAAGAACACAAATTGTAAAACTTAAAAGCATGGATGTCATAGCTTACAAAGTAAAACTTCCGGCGGGCGGGGCAGGGCTTACGCTTGCAAATGAAAGCGGGAACGCCACATTTACAATAAACAAACGCAGCGGCGAGTTTCTGCCGTACAGGCTGGAAAATATATTTTCATTAAGTGACGATTGTATTGCGGAAGCATTGAAAGAGGCGCTGACTGCGACACGCAGCATGCCTTTCGGTCTAAGGGGACCGGTCGCATATAAAAAAGATAAAGCCATTGAAGAGATGGATTGTGCCGGGGAATCCGAAGCTACAAAAGACGTTACGGGGGATGAAAAGTTTGTGGTGCTTTCCGGCGCCTATAAAGCGATTCTTGATAAATACACCGATAAAAAAGGTAAGTTTTCTTACACACTGATGAATAAAGATATGATCCAGTTCGCTTCCCGCAGTAAAATCGTTTCTGATATGATAACCGCAAAAATCGATTCGGAACAGATAGTTGTTCATATAGTGAACAACCGTGTAACCGAGCTGAAAAAAGGGCTGAAACTCGCCGAAGGTTTTACCTGCGAACTCGTTGAAATACTCGATGATATGGAGACCCGTTCAGCATTTAAAGAACTGCGCAAATGGATAAGATCGCGCAAAAGATAAATCATTATAATCACTTAAAATATTTGATCAAAATCTCAACAATTTTTTCAGAAGCCTGACCGTCGCCGTATGGATTGACGGCACGCGCCATTTTTTCGTATTCAACGGGATTTTCAAGCAGATTCACCGCTTCTTTATAAATGTTTTCACCGGAAACGCCGACTATCTTTACCGTACCCGCTTCAACCGCTTCCGGACGCTCCGTCTCTGTGCGGCATACCAGAACAGGTTTGCCCAGAGCCGGAGCGTTTTCCTGCAGCGCTCCCGAATCGGTTATAACAAAATAAGATATATTCAAAAGGTTAAACATATCATCAGCTTCAACCGGTTCGATCAAATATATATTCGGTATCCCCCCAAGTATTTCATGCGCAGGTTCAACAACTGCGGGATTTTTATGCACGGGATAAATGATTTGCAGAGTGTCTTTGTATTGTAAAGCGATACGTTTTACAGCATTAAAAATATCTTTCATGGGTTCGCCGAGGTTCTCGCGGCGGTGCATAGTCATAGCAATGATTTTTTTAGAATTCAGATCTATACTTTTCAAATCTTCATTTTTGAATTTATAACCGGTTTCTATTTTCATTTTCAAAGCGTCGATCTCGGTGTTTCCGGTGATATATATATTTTCTTTTATATTTTCCCTGTGCAGATTTTCAACGTTTGATTCGGTGGGGGAGAAATGCAGATTCGCGATATGTCCCGTTAAAACACGATTTATCTCTTCCGGGAAAGGGGAGTACTTGTCATGCGAACGGAGCCCCGCTTCAATATGTCCCACGGGGATTTTATGGAAAAACGCGGTCAGAGCGGCGGCTAAGCAAGTGGCGGTGTCGCCGTGGACCAAAATCATATCGGGTTTTGCTTTATCGATAACCCCGTCAAGAGCGTCAATCATTCTGCTTGTCAGGCTTGCGAGCGTCTGTTTGGGCTGCATAATATTTAAATCATAATCGGGAACAATATTAAAGCTGTGCAGAACCTGGTCGAGCATTTCACGGTGCTGAGCCGTTACGCATACAATATTTTCGAATATATCGGGGTGTTTGTCAATTTCTTTAATTAGGGGAGCCATTTTTATAGCGTCGGGACGCGCTCCGAAAACGCTTAAAATTTTCTTTTTCATAAAAACCGTTTCCTTTAAGTATAAATAAAAAATATATATCCAACTCTGCAAAATAAAAATTTTGTGCAGTTGGGGGCAGTTTGTTATTGATTTTTGTGTTCCGAAACAAATTTTTTGAAATATATCAAATTTGATTTCAAAAGTTCAGGCGTATCGAGTTTATACGGACAGTTGTCCGCGCAATGGCGGCAGTTGGTGCAGTTGTTGATCCGGCGCATCATGTTCTGTCCGTTTTCGTTTATCATACTACGCCAGTCGGTTCGTCCGAGCAGCAGCTCCATGCGTGCCGCCATGGGAATGTTTATCTCTGCCGGACATGGCAGACAATATCCGCAGGCGCGGCAGAAACCGCCGGAAAGTTTTGCTCTGTCCTGATTTATAAGCTCCTGTATTTTCTCGTCCAAAACCGGCGGATTTTTTTCGTATTCCAAAAATTCTTCCAGCTCATGCATATACTGCATACCCCAAATCGGCACAACATTATCAAACCTTCGCAGAAACGCAAATGTTGTTTTAGCGTTTGTTATAAGCCCGCCAGCCAGCCCTTTCATCGCGACAAAGCCCACATCATGGTCTTTGCAAAGTTTAACGAGTTCAATTTCTTCATCGGACGCAAGCGAGCTCATCGGGAACTGCATAGTTTCAAACAGCCCGCTTTTAACCATTTCAACCGCAAGCTCAAGGCGGTGGCTTGTGATGCCGATATGCCTGATTTTACCGGAGTTTTTGGCTTTGAGCGCCGCGTCGTACAACCCGTTTGATTCACCCGGACGGGGTATAAACGACGGGTTGTGAAACTGATATACATCGATATAATCGGTACCGAGCTCAGAGAGCGACGTTTCAAGGTTTTCTTCCAGCTGTTCGCCGGTTTGAGCGCCGGATTTTGTCGCTATAATGATTTTATCGCGCACCTCTTTTAACGCGGTTCCTATTTTCTTCTCACTGGTGGTGTAACCCCGCGCCGTATCATAATAATTTATTCCTCCCTTAAAAGCCGTTTGCAAAAGCAGCGTTGAAGCTTCATCGCTTATGCGCTGTATTGGGATCGCTCCGAAACCGGAACGCGACACGCTTAAATTTGTTTTACCAAGCCTTATTTTTTCCATACTTAACAGTTCCTCTCCCCTCCCCTGATAAAATAAAAATCAAGGTTTATTTTTTTATTATACACGATATTCAAAATAAAATCAAGGTTATTTTGTAAAATTTTGCTGGGAAGCGGGATTAAAAATTTTTTCATTGACAAAAATTAAGATATATGTTATAATTATGTATGATAAAAATTTTTAAGTAAGATTGGAGTTAAAATCTATGAAAATCAAAAAAATCATAAGTATTTTAGTAATCTGTGCGATTGCCGCAGTTCCGTTTACTGTGAGTGTATCGGCGGCAATTTTAGAAATTGACACGGGAAGCTCTATGTTTAAAGTTGAAAACTGGTGGCAGAACAACGAAGACAACGATGAGGTTTGCCCCTTGACTAAAGTTTTTGATGTGACCGGTATGCCTCCCGGCGGAACGCCGAACTCGGAAGTCAGCAGATTTTCGACCAGCTTGAATGTAAACGAAGGCAACATGGAAGGCTCAGGTCCGCTGTTCGACAGCGAAGGCAGAGCTTATGTAAACGTAATATTCCCGTTTAAAGAAACAGTTAATCTTGAAAGCGTTACATGGAAATGGAACAACGGCACACGCCAGTATTTCTTCTTTGTCTATGCGTCGGCGGACGGCGAAAACTGGACAGAGGTCGAACTCACGAATGCCGGCAGAGTAACAGCGGCAGCGACTTTTGACGATTCCGGCAGCGCCGGCGGTTCCGCGATTGATAATATTTGGATGTCCCCGCCGTCCGGCAACGGCGATGACGGTGATGTTTTGCCCATAACTTTCGGTTTATCGGCGTCAGATCCGGTAAATTATATTAAATTTGCTTTCTACGGCAACGACGGCGGTCAAGGCGTTGAAGAAGTAACGCACCAGTGGGTATCTTTTAACAGTTTCAGCGTCACAGGCTCAATTGCGGCAGCTGAAGAACCTGTTGCACCGGTTGAAGAATCTGCGGCAGCACCGGCAGATATACCGGAACCCGCTCCCGGAGCAGCAGCTCCCGCACCGGCGCCGGTTACCGGTGACCCGATTACTTTAATTGCTCTCGGCTCGGTTATTTCGATAGCAGGCGCGATTATAATAAAAAGAAAAAAATAATATTTAAAAAAAGCTCAGGGCAGGTTAAATCCTGCCTTGTTTATCGGTAAAAAAGTAATCGCATCCTTTGGTCGGGGGGCGATTACTTTACGTTTATTATATGTAAATATTTATAATAGGGTGCTAATTTATTTTTAGCAATTGTAATATTTCGTCCGCTGATTGATTAGCTGCTTTAAAAAACGGCCACGCATTAACTTCATCATCATTCATTCTTGGAATAATGTGGACAAGAATATTATTTATGTGTTTTTTAGGAATTACGATTGTATGACCGTCAACATCATCGGTTATTTTTTCATGGCACAATCTCAAGTATTGACTGTGCTATTATATTTGCTAACTCCACCGGGACAGCGTTACCTACCATTTTATATCCATTTGAAATATCGCTGTAATAAAATATAAAATCATCAGGGAACGTTTGTATTCTTGCACATTCACGTACGCTCAAACGTCTGTATAAATTTTCTTTTCCCGGAACAAAAATTCTCTTATTCTGCTCCACAAATAGCATTTTTGGCGCTTGCGGATGAATCGGCGCGTGTCTGCCACCTGCTTGAATCGTAAACGACTGTTCATCCCAACTTCTGACTCTGTTTCTTGACATATAAATTGTTGAAAAATCACCGCTCATATATTCATGATTAGGAAATTTGCATTCAGCATTATTACTCTTGTTTTTTTCTTTTGCTTCTAAAGCAGTATCTTTTAAATCCCATATAATATCACGTAACACCGGTTTTTCACCCAATGGTTCGGGGAAAAAATATTTAATATTCAAATCTTATCTAAATCCTATATAAAATACCCGTTTTCTGTCTTGTGCTATTTTATAATCAGAGGCGTTTAATAATTGCATATATACATGATAACCAGCGTCCCTGAAATGAGATATTATATTATATACTGCTTCTTTATGAATATCGGCAAGCATTCCCGATACATTTTCAGCTACGAAAAATTTTGGATTTTTATCTTTTAATGCGCGTATAAACTCATAAAAAAGCTTGCCGCGGTTATCTTCAATACCCCTTAAAGCCCCTGCCTCACTCCAACTTTGACAAGGCGGTCCTCCTATTATGCCGTCACAATCAGGGATTTCATCAGATGATATTAACCTTATATCTCTTTTATCAAGCAAAGACGAATGATTTTTCTGATAAGTTTCCCAAATCGTTTTATCATATTCATTTGCCCAAACTATATTAAATCCCGCTTTTTTAAATCCTAAATCAAGCCCTCCCGCTCCAGAAAACAAACTAACTATTTTCATCAAGACTCACCTCCGATGTCAAATGTTATAAGTTTAGCTTTGCGAAGCTGTGCAGGATTGTCTGGATTTTTAATATTTACGTCTTTTATGTATAGTTTATCATTAGAAAGTCCGCCCATAGAAATATATTTTTCTTCATTCATAATCGCCATAAAGTTAAATTTTGCTCGTTTAGGAGTGTATACTTCATGAAATGCACGAAGTGGATTTTGAATGCCCCACATACCACGGATACGCAGATATGTAATACCTAACGGATCAACTTTATTTACTCGTCCCAATTCATTTGTTTCTGAAAATTCTATGTTTGAGATAGATAAAACACCGTCTTTTATTGATTTTTTAATACGCTCATATATTTCGCTTGATGCCGCATAATCCATTCCATAGAAAAAATAAAGTGCTTTTAAAATATTTGCTTTATCTACAACGCCGATTATATACCACATATCTTTTTCTTGCCAGTTTTCACAATTCCGGCAGGCAGTAGTTATCATCGGGGAATTTGCATAAAGCTTTGCTTTAGGATAAGAACTGTTTAACGCTAATTCGCTCCCCTTTGTTTCGATTTTTTTTATTTCTATAGCATCTCCACCTCTAAGCATTAAATCAGGAGGATTATTATTACTGCCGGCATAAGAAAATATACTGCTTATTTTAGCAGAACGATTCTCATTTTCATAATTTATGCTGTTTGCAAACAAATCTTTTATATATTCTTGCAATCCGTCGCCTATATTATTTATTCTGTTGCGTCCCAAATAAAAATCCCCAACTTCTAAAACAGTATTATCCGCTAAGGTTTCAATCGCTTTTAAAATGTTTACCATAAATACTTTTACACCTCTCGATAATATAAAACACTAATCGCGCCAACACCAACGCCAGCGAAAAATATTTTTTACCCTATACAATTTTATTATACACGATATCAAAAATAAAATCAAGATTTATTTTGTGAATTTATTTCACACAGAAGATAAGTAATATGCAAAAGGAACAATATTATTTATTATCCGCCAAATTTTCAGCAACTTATTACAGCACCAAATCATAGATAAAAAGTATTGAACTGCCGGAAGTGACATTTCTATTTTACGTTTGGTTTTTAGATATACCGCTGTATTTACCGAAATCGAAGCAATCAAGCACATTATTCCAACATGCAAATCTATAAATACCGGAATAGCTGATAAAAATGGGAGTATGGAGAGTATATTATGAATAAATGAAAATTTTAGTGCTTTTTCGCTTAAGTTATAAATTAAATCAGATATTCCGTTAAAGTCTGATTTTCCTAAACGTGCAAGAAACATTTGAATTTTCAAGCGTTTTTCCGGTTGCTTGTCCATGCTTGATATAAATGCTTCTCTTTCTGAAAACTGTGATTGTTCAAACTGCGGTTCATGTAGATAATTATATAAATATTCTTCTCCGATTGACGTATTACAAGCATTAATCCGTTTGAAAACTTTATCCATGTCAAGGTCGTTCCATGTTATATCGTCTATATAGTTTTCGGTGGAGGTGTTCGCCTCTTTATATATATTATATGTTTCTATACTTGCTAAACTATACTCTTGCTTTTTTGGTGGCTTTCCAAAAGATTCTCGCAAATCACGCTCTAATTTTTTAAGTTTTTGAATATGCGAAACGATAAAATATATAATCGCCACCAAAATTATAATAAATATAAAATACAAATAATTCATTGTTTTTCCCATAAAAATATTTATAATAGGGTGCTAATTTATTTTTAGCAATTGTAATATTTCGTCCGCTGATTGATTAGCTCCTTTAAAAAACGGCCATGCATTAATTTCATCATTATTCATTCTTGGAATAATGTGGATATGAAAATGAGGTACGGATTGTTGTGCCGCAATCCCACTGGCATTAAGCAAATTTACTCCTTGATACCCGCAGTTATCCACATAATGATTTGAAATTATTTTTACTGTTTTCATTAATTGTGCCAAAATGCTTATGTCACAATCAAGAATATTATTTATGTGTTTTTTAGGAATTACGATTGTATGACCGTCAACATCATCGGCTATATCTAAAAATGCAAAAGTATATTCATCTTCATATATTTTTCGAGAGGATATATTTCCGTTAATAATTCCGCAAAAAATACAATTCATATCAACACTACTCCATATAAATAATACCGTATCTATGCCAACACCAAAGCCAGCGAAAAAATATTTCTTAACCTATACACTTTAATTATACATGATATTAAAAATAAAATCAAGGTTATTTTGTGAATTTTCGGCGGTTTCCTAATTGAATTTAATAAAAATTTATCTTGACAAAATAATTTTTATATGATATAATATTATCAGTATAAAAACAAAAGGCACGCCGCAAGCGGCTGCGCCTAAAATTATAGTATAAAGTTAATCGCCACTTTTAGACGGGGGGCGATTACTTTACGTTTATTGTCAAAATCTCAATGATAACGAGCCATATAACAGCCCGGAGAAGAATTTTATATAACATTTTTACAATTCGTTCCCATTTTTCACGCATTTTTCCTACCTCCTTTCCTCCGCATACCACGGGACAAGGAAAGTGCCGGTAGGCGCAACCGCTCCACTTTATGCCTTTTGTCAGTTATATTATAATATTAAAATATGTCTTGAATATTACAGATCAAAACCCTTTCACAAAAAATCAAAATTTATTTTATAAATTTTGCCGGGAAGCGGGATTAAAAATTTTTTATTCGTTTTGGCAACCGCTCTCATACCATACAGCCTGCGCGTTAAACATATTTGCGTATAAATTGCAGTTCCGCAGCAATTCGTCATGCGGAGCTATACCGATTATTTTTCCCTTATCCATAACAATAACGCGGTCGGCGATTTTTGTTGAACCAAGCCTGTGGGTCACGATAATTGCGGTTTTGCCTTTTGATATTTCCACAAATTTGCGGTAAATCCGGCTTTCTTCAAGCGGGTCTATAGCGGCGGTCGGCTCGTCAAGCACGATAACCTCATGCCTGCGGTACAACCCCCGCGCAATCGCAACCCTCTGCCACTCGCCGCCCGATAAATCCACGCCGTCAAACTCGCGGGAGAGCATTGTGTCTTTGCCGTTCGGGAATGTGCCGGTATTGTTAAAATCCACGCCGCTTTCCTCTAAAACCGAATCGGTATCGCTGTCACTCGAAAAATCCGATATTTTCACATTTTCATTCAAAGTCATTTGATAACGCTGAAAATGCTGGAACACTCCCGATATGCCATTAAATAAAGATTTGCCGCTTACTTTTGCTGTATTCATACCGTTTAAAATCACCCTGCCTGATGTTGGCGTATACAAACCCATAAGCAGGCGGACAAATGTTGTTTTGCCCGCACCGTTCGCGCCCACCACGGCAATCGTTTCACCCGTTTTTATTTCAAGCGACACATTGTCCACACTTGAAGATTCAACGTTCGGATACGCAAAACTCATATTTTCAGCGATAATACCGCTTTTAAAATCAGACATTGCGTCAATTCCGCCGCGCTCCGACAATTCCACGAATCTTATAAAATTTTTCGCTCTGCCTAAATCTTCCGTGAAATCGCCTATGCCTTCATTTATTACGTCGCGCATAATACTGAATATCCTGTCAATCGAAGCTAATACTGCCACAAATGACCCCGCTGATATATCGCCTGCAAGCAAAGCCGTTACGAGCATATATAAAATTCCGGCATAACCGCAAGCCGTTATTAAATCCATACCAAGCTCTATTGAATTAATTTTTTTATTTTTATTCCATTCAACCTTATTTAGCCTTTTCATTGAATCTAAAAATCGGTTTATAAAAAATTTATATGCGCCTAATTTTCGAGTTTCTTTGTAATAAATCCTATCCGTGATTGTCCGCTCGTAATAATCACATTCACGTTTGAGCGGCGCGGCTGTATCTTCAAATTTTGAAATGATACTTATTCTTACCAACTGACTTAGTGCGCTTGGAATAAAAATGAAAGCAATTATCCAAATTAAATGTGGTTTCAGGCTATGCAGATAAAAGCTCATAAATATAAGATACGGCAGATAACACCCGAACAAAACTGTTATATAAGCGATTATGCCTATCACTCCCTCTGCGCCTGAATCGGCTTTTCCAATGCTGTCATGAAATTTCGGGTCTTCAAAACAGAGCGGGGCAATACGAGCCATTTTAGCGTTTATAACTTTTCTTATTTCGCCGCCGGGCTTATACAACAGTACGCCATATAAAAAATTATGAATCCCCTCTATTATTTCTTTGATGACAAATATCGACCCTGCCGCGATTATCATTATATATGCGCTGCGTAACGGTTCGCCATTATTTATAACAGCTCCTATGGAATCGAAAAAGCGCTGTGTAAGAACTGTCGAAACACCCCATGATACAGTATTTGCCGCGCCGGTTATGAATATAACCCAAAATAATACGGGATAAGTTCTTATAAAAAGTTTCAAGCTGAACTTAACTGTTTTAAGCATTAGCGAACACCTCTTTTTCTGTCTTGTACCATTCTGCCTGCGACTTAAACATCTCTGCATATATGCCGCTTTCAAGCATCATAAGTTCAGGGTGCGAGCCGCTTTCGATTATTTTGCCATTTGACAGCACAAATATTATATCCGCGAGTTTCGTTGAACCGAGTCTATGACTGATAAAAATAGTCGTCTGCCCTTTTGAAATACGCTCAAAATTATTATATACTGCGCTTTCGCTTACAGGGTCAAGCGCGGCTGTCGGTTCGTCAAGTATTTTCAGCGGCGCATTGCTTGCAACGCTGCGTGCCATAGCCACCCTCTGCCATTCGCCGCCCGATAAATCCGAGCCGTTTTCCAATATTTTGCCAAGCGGGGTATCAAACCCGTTTTTTAGTTTTTTTACTGCATTTGACAATCCCACGAGTTCGGAAGCATTTTGGACATCATCACCCGCAATCGCAATGTTATCATAAAGCGATATATAATATTTTGCGAAATCCTGATAAACCACAGATGACAACCCTTTTATTTCTGCTTGTGTAAAACCGCGCAGCGGGCGTCCGTCAACAAGAATTTCACCCTCGTAATTTGCGTATAATCCCGTGAGCAGTTTTATTATTGTGCTTTTGCCCGCGCCGTTTATTCCGACAATCGAATAATGCCTGCTGTTTTCGATTATAAAAGATACATCGTCAAGTATAAGTTTGTCCGTTCCCGGATATTTAAAACTTACGTTCCTGAACTCAATCGTGCTGAATGATATATTCTTAGCTGCCAAATCAGTCGCGTCGTCGTGTTCTTCAAGCCGCATAAATTCTGTAAAATCTTTCAAATACTCACGCTTGCGGGTCAAGCCGTCAATAATACCGCTGCTCCATGACATTCTGTTTGCCAAACCGAACACACCGCTCATAAGACCGATAAACATACCCGTATCAATATTTCCGTTAGACACGGGAATCATCATGGCAAACATAACAAATATAGTATAAATATCTGTTATAAACCCGCTTGTTTTCCATTTTATAAAGTTTTTTGCCTGCACTTTTAATCTGAACTTACGGACATACTCGAAATTTTCCGCGTACTTTTTATTTAGATTTTCTGTATATCCGTATATACCGCGTTCTTCGACGGCTTCGCGGCTTTTCATTATATCAGACAGGTAATTCATACGCCGCTCCGTTTTTGATAATTTTCTGTCGGCGTCATAAGTGCGTTTTCCCGCTTTTGCCGCCATGTGAAATACCGGTATGCCTGATATAAGCATACATAAACCTAACCACCAGACTTGTGAAGATAATGTTATTAGAATACCCGCTATATATAAAACAAGGCTGACCGCGCTTAAAACCTGCGAATACATATCCCATACGTTAACCGTAAAATCAGGGCATATACGCTCAATCAAATCGGCGGTTTCTGGGTTTTCGATATGCCTGTATTCAAGTTTCGCCTGTTTTTCAAGTATTTCGGGAGCGAGCTTTTTTCTGAAATGTATATTGCGTTTGCAGTCAATCAAGTCCATAACTGTGCCGATTACCGTGTTATACAGCATAACCGCCGCCATAAGCGCCACAGGTATATAAACCGACGATATACCGGCTTGCCTGTTATACACCGCCATTGCCGAATTGATAAAATTCGCGGTGATAAAAATAGAAAATACAGGGATTAAAGCATCCGCGATATATTTTGCGGCAAATATAAGCGAATAAAACGGCGAAGTTTTAAACGATAGAGTTATCATGTCGGGATAAGCGTATTTTTTTTGTTTTAATATCATTTTTATATGAAAATCCTTTCGAAATAAGTTTATAAATTAAAAACAGGCGCAAAAATACCGCGGAAAGCAAGCCTTTGAAAAATCGGCTATAATTTCCGCGGCATAAAAACAACACACCCGTAAGTGTGTCTATAACGCCATTATTATAGTGTTCACATAAGGTTACTCAAAACAGCACAACAAAACAGGGCGCAAATCCGCGCCGGATATTTCATTCATGCCAATATTCAGTTTTACGTATCAATAACCCTCGATAAGACTTTCATATAGTTGTACGCTCCTTTCACGACATAATTAAATTGTTTTATGATTATAGTGTAACATAAATTCTATAAAAAGTCAAGATAAATTTTAAAAAATGAAACGAAAAAATATAGGGCTATTCCGATGTGTTGTTTTCCGCGTAATACTGCGCCTGCGCATTCCATAATTCATGGTATTTACTCCCTTTGTCAGCAATCAGCTCATCGTGGCTGCCCCGCTGTATCAGCTTGCCCTCGTGGAACACCGCTATATCGTCGCAGAAACGGCATGACGACAGCCTGTGCGAAATATATATCGCCGTCTTGTTTTCGACTATCTCATTAAACTTCGAATATATTTCAAACTCCGCAATCGGGTCAAGCGCCGCGGTGGGTTCATCCAGCACGATAAACGGCGCGTCTTTGTACAGCGCCCGCGCCAGAGCGATCTTCTGCGCTTCTCCCCCCGATATTTCCACGCCGTCCTCCTCAAAATCCCTGTAAAGCGCGGTTTCCAAGCCTTTGGGCAGATTGTTCAGCCTATCACCGAAGCCCGACTTTTTCAAATACTGCCCTGCCCTATCCGCGTCATAATCAACAGATGAAGCCACATTTTGACCGAGAGTGAACGAGAACAGCTTGAAGTCCTGGAAAACTACCGAAAATATGCCCATGTATTCATCATATTTATATTTTTTTATATCAATACCGTTAAGCGTAATCTCGCCCTCCGTTGGGTCATACAAACGGCACAGCAGTTTAATCATTGTGGTCTTACCGCTGCCGTTCATGCCCACGACCGCCATGCGCTGACCGATATTTATTTTCAAATTAAAATTTTTCAGCGCGTAGTTTTCGCTGCCGGGGTATTTAAAGCTCACACTTTTAAACTCTATCTCATACTCGTTGTCGTCGCGTTTTTCTACCGAGAGCGTGCCCTTATACATATTGTTCGGCATATTTACATAATCAAGAATATTTTTAAGATAGATATTATTGTTTGGGTAATCAGAAATGCTGAACGCAATGCTCGATACTCCCGAAACAAATCTGCTGACACAGCCAGTGTACTGCAAAAACAGCCCTATTCCGAATGTGCCGATAAATGCTTTCACCGCGACATAACTATATATAACTATGCTGACAACAGCGTTTAGAGCGATATGTATATTTTTATATTTATACTGGATTTTCTCGATAATTTTTATATATTCTGTATTTTCGCCCCATTTTTTCACTTCTTCCAATATTATGGGGCTTTGATTGTATATTTTTATATCCATAATCCCGGTTGAATTATATACACTCGCGTCATAATAATTGTGCAGCCGCGCGTTCTGCGCCATATCGTCAAGAGCTTCGCCGCTTTTTACCATTTCGTTTTTACTGCTCCATATTGCTATACTTGAATTTATAACTATAAGCGTTAAAATAATTATAACCGAATAAGGCGAATTGATAAAAGCTGTTATACCCGTAAAATCCCCGTCGGCTTTTAAAGTAAACATACCCGCGGTAAGAGAAACCGATAATATCACGGTAAAAACCCCGTCAGCTATACCGTGGATATTCCAGTAAAGCGCGGCAAAACCTCCCCCGACCGTATGTTGTGTCCTGTGTATTTTATCCCTTAAAATATGCGTTTGAGGATTTTCAAGATGTTCATACTGCATATTATTGTTTACATCATTGAAAAACAAGTTAAATTTAAGCCACCATTGACCTAAATATATATTCTCTTTCGTTTCAACAGCTTTTTTTAAAACCGCTGAAATAAAATTTAAAGCGACTGTAATAACAGCATAAATCATAAGTTTTTCCAAATCCCGCCCGCCTGTTAATTCTGTTAAAATTCTCGCCGACATGACCAGATTAACAAACGGAAGAAAAGCGTTGAGCGTCGCTTTAACTGCCGGAATCCAGACAAATCTTTTGTCTATCTTAAATAAAAGTTTATATCCCTGCATAACAAGCGCAAATTCTTCCTTAAGCGTTCTTTTTTTACTCATTTGCGTCCCTCCCCTCTTTATAGTAATGGCTTTGAATATCAAACAGTTCCGCGTATTTGCCGCCTTTTTTCATAAGCTCGTCATGTGTGCCGGTTTCGGCGATTTCTCCGTCATTTATCATAATAATTCTGTCGCAGAAGCGCGTGCTTGCAAGCCTGTGCGATATAAAAACCGAGGTTTTATTTTTTGCTATATCGTTGTATTTTTTATACATTTCACTTTCCGCAATCGGGTCAAGCGCCGCAGTCGGCTCGTCGAGGATTAAAACAGGCGCATCTTTATAAATCGCGCGCGCGAGCATCAGCTTCTGCTGTTCCCCGCCGGAAAGCGCCGTTCCGTCGGGATTTATTTCCTTGATTAACAGAGTATCAGCACCGTTTGTTAATCCGTTGATTTTTTCTGTAAGCCCGGCAAGCTCTATACACCGCTCAAGTTTTTTTACATCAACCTGTTCTTTTGGTACAATTGCGATATTCTGCGCTATAGAAACAGGCAGGAATCTGAACTGCTGGAAAACTGCCGCAAAAAGCGTGTAATAATCGTAGATATTATATTCGCTCACTTTATGCCCGTTAAGCAAAACTTCGCCCTCCGCCGGGGCATACATTCCGCAGATTAATTTCACAAGCGTTGTTTTACCCGCTCCGTTAAGACCTACAACTGCGATTTTTTCACCTGCGGCTATTTTCAAATTCACATTTTTTACCGCGTAATCTTCCGCCGCCGGATATTTATAGCTCACATTTTTTAACTCTATGCTCAAACCTTTTAAATCCGCCGGAATTTTTATACCCTTGCCGCGGTTGGTTTTATTTTCTACCTCGAAAAATTCACGCAGGTAACAAAACTGCAAACTTGCTTTGTGAATATTGAGCCATGTATCGACAAGCCCGGAAAACCATCCCGCAAACTGTCCGATTGCCGCGAAGTATAAAACAAAATCACCCGCGTTTATTTCCCCCGCGACAGCTTTATATATCAAATATATATAAGCTCCGCCGTCGCGCAGCAGCACCATAAAAAAATTTATCAAAGCCGCTTTAAAATTTTTGTATTCAACGCCTTTTAATACGCTGTGCCAGTCGCCCATGAATATTTGCGACATTTTGCGGAACCATGACGCCATTTTGTATAGTCTTATATCTTTACCGTGATTAAACTGCGTTGACATATTCGTCAAATAATGAATTTTTCTGTGTACCGCAATTCTTTCGCCCTGAATTTTATGCTCGTAATTGCGTATTGATTTTACTGTAAAATAGTTTATAAAGACAGTTGCGCTTAACAATATTAAAATCAACGGATTAAGCGCGGAAATTACTCCGGCGAATAATATAAACGAAAATATGCTTGTGATTATCGAGGCAAAATACCGCGGCATATACATAACGGGGCAGTCGGCGTTTTCGCAGACCATATCCGCTCTGCTTTTTATATTTTGAAATTCAGGATTTTCAAGCAGTTCATAATCCGTGTCAATATATTTTTGATATATATGCCTTTTATAATACCCCCACATTCTATAGCTTGATATAATCGTGACTTTACCCTCAACAAAATTGCCGATAAGCTCAAAAATCATGGTTCCCGCGAGAAGCGCGGCGATAATCGCTATAATCTGCTGTATATTATTTGAAAGCTCAAGGCTGTCAAGAATAATTTTGGGCATATACAAAGTAATAACGATTAACGCAAAATTCACGGGAATTTTTGCGGCCGTTGCAAAAACAAGGATTTTTTGTCCGCTTCGCCATATATTGCCGAAAGCATACGCTGTATTTTGGAATATATTATATTTCTGCTTTTCTTTTTTTGTTTTATCCATAAATCTGCACCCACCCTCCGGCTTTATTATACCACAAAACAAATAAAAAAGATACGTTCCGTGCATGAAATGCTTGTTTCCGTGCACGAAACGCACCTTGATATATTATTAATTTCCAATTATTTATTTTACTTCTTTAAAGGAAGATTTTAGGATTAATGTCTTTACGGCTTACTGGCAGAGGAATTTAACGCACAAAAGTAAAATTTAGATTTGAAAGCAGGAGCGTAACAACCGCTCCTGCTTTCAAGTTAGAGTTTGCTCTTATTTTCAGTCAATAAAATAATTTTCTCCAAAATACGGCACTAAATCAACAGCAATATCCATAATATCATTTGTTATACGAATACATTTCTGCTTATCATCATCACTAAAATTAATTCTATCTTTTACCCAAGTATCAAATTTAATATTTTCCATAACTGTTTTCCTTTCAACGTACATTACATAAATAATACCGTATATCCCCGATAAAATCAAAAGCGCAGAAAATATTTCTTAACTCATGCACCTTATTATACATGGTATCCTAAATAAAATCAAGGTTGTTTTTGTAAACTTTCGATAATTTTTGGCTGTATAAATTATACTTGACTGCTATAAATCTAAAAAATATAGTTGCTTTTTTTCGCGGAGTGTGGTATAATTATATACACAAGCTTAAACGGAGTGTGTAAATTTATGAGCGGCAAAAAAACAGATAACCCCCATGATACCCGAATGAAAGAGCTGTTTCACGACAAAAAAGCGTTTATGAGCCTGCTTAAAGATTTGCTCAAAGCCGACTGGGCAAACGACATCGACGAGAACAGCCTTAAGCGCAGCCCTAACACGTATATACTGCCGGATTTCAGCGACAAAGAGGCTGATGTGGTGTATGAGTGCAGGCTCAAGAACAGCGGCGAAAAGGTCATATTCTATGTGCTGCTGGAGAACCAGAGCGCGGTCGACTACAGGATGCCGTACCGGCTGCTGCTGTATATAGTGGAGATTTTACGCGACTGTTACAACCACGCGGACGAAAAAGAGCGCAAACGCAAAAACTTCAAGTTTCCGGCGGTGATACCGCTGGTGTTCTACACAGGGCGCAGGAAATGGACGGTACCGCTTACGCTGAGAGATATGTTCGCCGGGCAGGAGCGGTTTGGCGACGCGCTGATTGATTTTACCTACAAATTTATTGATGCAAAAACGCCGGACGACGAGAGCCTCGAAAACATCGAGTCGAAGTTGCTGGAGTTGATGATAAGGTTGGAGCGGTCACAGGACTTTGACGAAGTGATGGACACAATCGGTAATTACAAAGCCAAAATAATGGAGCTGAACGACGAGGAGAAGCGTGTGCTGAACGTCGCGTTCAAGATATTCAGTCAGGTGTACGGCGACGTTGGAGGGTTTGATTTAAGCAAAATATTATATGCCGAGAGCAAGGAGGTAGATGGAATGTTGGTGGATTTCAGAGCTAACACGATGAAGCGTGAACGCAGCATCAGAGCCGAGGGTAAAGCCGAAGGTAAAAAAGAAGAAGCAGTTGAGATAGCAAAAAGCCTGTTAGATGTTCTTGATGTTGAAACCATAGCTAAGAAAACAAAACTCACAGTCCAAGAAATAGAAGCGTTAAACGATGAAATATAACCCGTTTTACGGCGTAAAACCGTGGAAAAACGAGCAAAAAAAGAGCTGTTCAAAAACCTATAGTTTTTTGAACAAAAAAATGAGGAATATTACAATTATGAAAAATCAAAAAATATTAAAAATATTTATCGGTTTTATATTTACGGTGACGACGATGTTTGCGATTACGCAGGCAGTTTCGGCAAACAGCGATTTTACGATTAACAGCGACGGCGTACTTACGGGATATACCGGACCGGGTGGTGCAATAACTATACCGAGCAATGTTACGAGTATTGAAAGATTTGCGTTTTACGGTAACAAAAACATAACAAGCGTTATAATACCCAATAGTGTTACAAGTATTGGAGACGAAGCATTCTCTGCTTGCACAAACCTTTTGAGCGTAATCATTGGTAACGGCGTTACAAGCATTGGAGATTATGCGTTTATCGAATGTACAAACCTAACGAATGTAACCATCGGTAACGGAGTTACGAGTATTGGAGAAGGAGCGTTCTCCAATTGTACAAGCCTATCGAATGTAAATATCGGTAACAGAGTTACGAGTATTGGAAATAGTGCATTTTATGGTTGTACAAGCCTAACGAGTGTAACGATACCGAATAGTGTCACGAGTATTGGAAATGGTGCATTTGGACGTTGTACAAGCTTGACGAACGTTATAATACCTGATAGCGTCACGAGTATTGGAAATGATGCGTTTGGACGTTGCACAAGCTTGACGAGCGTTATAATACCCGACGGCGTTAAGAGCATCGGATATAGTGCATTTAATGAATGTGCAAACCTTACGAGTGTTATAATACCGAATAGTGTTACAAGCATTGGATCTACGGCATTTAGAGATTGCGCAAGTCTGACGAGTATTACGTTATCCGAGAGCATTACAAGCATTGAGTGGCGTACATTCAGCGGATGTATAAGTCTTACGAGTATTACTATACCGAATAGTGTCACGATCATTGAAGCTGATGCATTTAACGGTTGTATAAACCTTACGGATATTACAATCCCCGACAGCGTTACAAGTATTGGATTTAATGCATTTTTCCGTTGCACAAACCTTACGAGTGTTCCGATACTGCACGGCACTACAAGTATTAGAAATAATGAGTTCAGCAACTTTGTTAACTTAACGAGTATTACGATACCCGACAGCGTTACAAGTATTGGGACCGGTGCGTTTTCCGGCTGTACAAGTCTGACGAGCGTTACAATCCCCGACAGCGTAACAAGCATTGGAAACCACGCGTTTAACGGCTGCACAAGTCTGGCGAACGTAAACATAGGTAACAGCGTTACGAGTATTGGAGAAGGTACATTTTCTAATTGCATAAACTTAACGGGCGTTACAATCCCAAACAGCGTTACGAGCATTGGAGAAGGTGCGTTTAACAATTGCATAAGCCTAACAAGTATTAAAATCCCCAATAGCGTTACGATTATTGGAGATTACGCGTTTTCTAACTGTATGAACCTTACAAATATAGTTATCCCAAACAGCGTTATGTACATCGTAGAAAATGCGTTTTCTCTTGAGTATTGGGAAGGTACGGTAAGTAAAGTGTGGTCTCCCGGTGTGGGGATAGAAATCAATATTACCGAAACCACGACTTGGAACATCATGGCTCTTGTTTTTATGAATGTGGATATACCGGGAGTATTCAACCACAGCCTTAACAATGAAGATGTTGTTTATTTAACAGGACTTATGGATAAGGTAAAACGCTCTTTAGGCAGTATGTCGGGCGGTCTTATGTCTGTTGATAAAATGGATGTTTATACCGTTTATGAACCTATAAGGAGAGAAAATTTAGCGCCGAACGGTCTTATATTACAAGAAACAATAAGCCATGCTTTAGACGAAAATCTGCGGAAAGCGGAATATGACCAAATCATAATAATTGCACCGGTTCACGGGGTGGCAATCGGCTGGGATGGCGTCGGCGGAGGTTCTTATTATTCCAGTGAAGATGATCTCAAACACAAGGGAGCCGGGATTGTCCATGTTCTGCAAGCTTCAGGAATGTATGATTTTAACTCGGCATTTCCGGAAGCAGTTTATATACATGAAATAATCCACTGCCTTGAAAACAGGTCGCTTTCCAGAGGACATACGCCTGTTTCTTTGCATAATTTATATGATTACGGATATTCATACGATCCTTTTTACGGAGGTTTAAGGTGGTATTCTGATTTTATGCAGAATAAACTGCCGGACGGAATGGGAATCGCCGAGAGAACATATATTACTCACCGTTATTCATACAGAATAATACCAGATTCAGAATTTCCGCCGCTGCCTGTTCCCGCGCCCGTGCAGGAACCCGAAACCGCACCCGAACCCACGCCAACACCCGCGCCTGAGCAAACTCCCGCAGCGCAAACAGCGCGTCCGACATCGGCGGCGGTACTCATCAACGGCGAAAACGCCGCGTTTGACGCATATAATATAGAAGGCAACAACTACTTCAAACTGCGTGATTTAGCGTTTGTGTTAAGCGGCACGGAAAAGCAGTTTAACGTGGGCTGGGACCGTGAAAACAACGCAATCGCACTCACAAGCGGTGAATCTTACGACATCGTAGGCGGCGAAATGGAACCGAGCACAACCGAGGGCAACAGAACGGCGGCACCGACAACGTCCGAGATTTATCTTGACGGCGAGCTTGCGGAGTTTACAGCTTACCTCATCGGCGGTAACAATTATTTTAAACTGCGCGATGTTATGGAAACCTTTGATGTTTATGTAGGCTGGGACGGCGCGTCAAACACAATAACGCTCGACACAAGCATGGGTTATGAATCATAGAATCAGCGCAATAATTTCAAGGCGCGGCTTCCATGCCGCGCCGCGAAATTTGAACAAAATATATCATAATTCCACCAAAAATTTAAATGAAAAAAGAGGATTATCAAGATGAAAAAAATCAAAAAAACGCTTTCTTTTTTACTGACGCTTATTATTTTGACGCATATGCTGCCAATGCAAATTTTTGCAAACGCAGATTTTACCGCAACTCCGCAGGAGTTGGAATATGATTCCGGCGATAAATTTCCCGCGCAGTATCCAACTGTTGCGGCGGTGGAATTAAATGATTTTAATGATTATTTCCCGGATTTTTCCGCATTACCGGAACCATACATGCCGCCTGTAGAGATGTATAATGAAAAATATGAAAATTTAACGAGCGATGTTTTGTATACATCAAGTGAAAAAACAGTTGTTGGCAGTGGTGATAATGCAGGTCCTAATATTAGTTGGGTTTTGTATAGCGATGGCGAGTTAAAACTTGAAGGCACGGGAGAAATGTATGATTGGTATGATTGGTCTTATTCAATCTTTTACCAACCATGGAGATTTTTGGTAGAATATATAAATTTCGTTGATATTTCTGAGGGTATTACAACTATTGGAGAATGGGCGTTTGATGGTTGCACTAAAATTACAAGCGTGGATATGCCAAGTGTGATAAGCATTGGAAGTAATGCATTTCGGGATTGCACCAACCTCACGAGCATAGATATGCCAAGCGTGACAACTATTGGAGAGTGGGCGTTTTTTCGTTGCACCAATCTTACGAGTTTAGATATGCCAAGTGTGACAACTATTGAATTGCAAGCGTTTTGGCTTTGTTCCAACCTTGAAAGTTTAAATTTGCCAAATTTTATTAATACTATACAAGGTTCGTTTGGAGGTGCTACGAATCTTGTAAATATTACGGCTGAATCAAACAACAAAAAAAATAAAAGTATTGACGGTGTTTTGTTTAGTAATGATGGAACCACTTTAATTGCATATCCTGCGGGAAGAATTGGTGAATATGAAATTCCGTCAAGTGTAACAACTGTTGGAGATAATGCGTTTGAACAGTGCTATGGACTTGAAGGTGTGGATATACCAAGCGTGACAATTATTGGAAATGGTGCATTTCGGGGTTGCACCAACCTCACGAGCATAGATATGCCAAGTGTGATAACCATTGGAGATGGTGCGTTTAATGGTTGTATCAACCTCACGAGCATAGATATGCCAAGTGTGATAACTATTGGAAATAATGCGTTTTATGGGTGCACCAGCCTCGAAAATATAAATATGCCAAGCGTGATAACTATTGAAAACGGGGCGTTTGGTCGTTGCACAAGCCTCACGAGCATAGATATGCCAAGTGTGATAACTGTTGGAGAGTGGGGTGGGGCGTTTGATTATTGCACTAACTTAACGAGCGTGAATATGCCAAGTGTGATAACTATTGGAAATGATGCGTTTCGGAATTGCACAAACCTCACTACTGTATATAGCGGTTTGACTTTTAATAGTCGCTGTGATATAATGGTAAAATAGAAAACAAAGGCGGTGAAGAAAATGCCGATGCCATTATCACAGGAATATCGTGAAAATATAATTTA
>Ga0099364_10001789_pt1 | contig 34893 bp, 29 predicted proteins | sample TergutTh196P3_FD_73070 | JGI IMG/M metagenome (GOLD analysis project Ga0099364, IMG submission 73070) | Microcerotermes parvus P3 segment gut microbial communities from Pointe-Noire, Republic of the Congo - Th196 P3 | ecosystem: Host-associated > Arthropoda: Insects > Digestive system > Gut ... | reverse complement strand
TCGTTAAAGTCAAAAGTTTTAAGAAAAAATAAAATAAACAAAAAATTGAGCGGCATTTTGTATCAAAATTATACTGCCGTTTTGTATCATTTTAAAACTGCCGTTGACAGGAGCCGTACAGGGAAGGTATCAGAAAACGAGATTGGGTGCGGGTTTTTCGATTGGAAATTGGCACCATATCGTAGTGGCGATCTCCCGATCGACGAGTTTATCCGTGCGATCGCTATTACGGGTTTGGTGCTTTGGGTCGATTTTGGGCGGGAATTTAATAGAAAAATAGCATTTCCTATAGAAATTCTATATCTCCTTTCGTCCCACCCTTTCAGGGTGGGATTTAGTGTTACATTTTTTTTCTACTAAACGTCACATCTCTTCGAGATATGTAAAGTATGACTTTTCGGAGTGGACTCCGAAAACCCTATTTAATGTAGGGGACTCTATTTTATGTCCCGTAACATATTGGGTTTTAATACGATAGCGGAACGAAAAATTGCGTTCCATACAGAAAGAGGTTACTTTTCGACTTTTCGGAGGGGACTCCTACGGAATGGTGCCGTTTATCCGTAAGGGGCGGGGCTACTGATAAGATATTCTCCCTTCTCCTTCTTCTTTGATAACGGGGTTTGTCGCCAGATACTCCACAAATGCTTCGGCATCACCGCCATAATAAACAAGATTTGTACCAGCTGTCAGCATGGTATATCCATCACCACCTGCCAAGAGAAAATCGATCATTGCTACAGTGTACGTTTTTTGTTTATCAAACAAAGTATCGTCTTGCATACGAACACTTCTTATTCTATTCCCAGGCCCAGCATTTGGGTCAAAGGTAACATACAAACCTGAAAACTGCATAAAAATACCTTCTGGTTCGGGATAAACACTTACTCCACGTTCCAATGCCTCCCATATTGCGGTACCTTGGAGCTCTACTGTTACTATCAAATTTGAATAAGGCATTGTCGTCAGAACATGACCTAGAGTTATGTCGCCTTCTGGGATGCTTGCCCTGATACTACCTCCAGAAATAAAGGAGATATCTGCACCATTGTAAAATCGCATAGAATCTGTGATCAGGTTTGAAAGGTTTGTATCTCTCGTTCGAACATCGTCACGCTCACCTTGTAAAAAAAAAGGTGTATATCCTACTATTTGACTTGTAACTCCCTCGATTGATTGATTTAATTCGTCTATTTTTGCAACAATCGAGGCATCTGCGGGCAATGAATCACGGACTTCAACAGTATGTGCCTTTATATGGTTTTCTGAGTTTGACTCTGAGAAATTGATTTTTACGACACCTATATTTTGTGCATACTCGCCAGCTTGGACTATCCATGTATTTCCTACTTTTCTGCCGTTTGTGAGCAAAGTGTGACTATGCCCATCAATGACCAAATCAACACCGGGTATAGCCAAAGCATCGCTCCTATCTTTCGGCAAAGAAGTCTCCCCTCCACCCAGATGTGCTAAAGCAATGATAAAACTGCACCCTTCTGATTTTAGCTCAGACACCATTCTGACTGCTGTTTGCATAGGATCTTCAAACTCCAATCCCACCATGAGGCGCGGATCAGAACTAGTGACAGTCTCTGGTGTAACAACTCCGAAAACGCCCACCTTTATTCCAGAAACATAAGTCGTAGTATGACTCTGAAATACCCCGTTTCCGTACAATAAAACATTCGCTGCCAAAAATGGGAAATCCATCATTTCTGCTAATTCCAGCATCCTGTCCACTCCAAAAACAAACTCATGATTACCGATACCCATGCCATTATACCCGACAGCATTCATAAGCTCTACCATTGATGATCCACGAGTCAGGTTTGTAGTGATCTGACCATGCAAAGCGTCGCCAACATCAAAAATCAATACATTTTCACCCACAGAACGCAAATCCTTTGCCATTTGTGAAATGTAGGGATCGGCATCCATACGACCGTGACGGTCATTGATATGGATGATAGTTAGCGTGACATGATCGTCATTCGTGACTCGCTGTTGCGTACAGGATACTGATATTAGTATCGCTAGTACAATCAACAAAATTTTCTTTTTGAATTTCATTTTTCCTCCAAAATAAGTTATTCTTCTCCTATTACAATAAACTGTATTATTATATCATCTTCTAGCCCGTTATTGGAAATGTCTCTTGTTTCTTTATGAAGTGTTATTTGATACGAATTAAACTCTTTTAATTTTATTTGTGGCAAATATTGTAATGTAAAACCGACTACATTTGTCGACACGATAGGTATATTCATGCCACTTTCTACCTCTTTTAAAGATACATACACATCCTTTGGAAACATTATCTTGTTAAAAAATATATATATATCAGGCGTCAGGTTGTATATGACACTTCCATTTCGCGGATTTGTATTTAAAACCTTTGGCTCTATTAAATCAGGGAGACCTTTTGAATCAAAATGAGTACTTATTGTCTCACGTTTGTTCCCCTTGCTGTCGAGCATCTCTCCTATTTGAAGTCTATATCTGAGGGTGTCGAGTGGTGCTGTCACTATGTGCAGTTGATGATCTCTCAGCTCCTGGTGCAATATCTGGATGGGTATACTCGTGCTATCCTCTACTATTCTGACAAAAGGCATCTGGGCGAGCTCTTTATTAAAATCTAACACGACTTGATTGTTAAAAGGATTTGACAACATCTTTATATTTGGTTTTACGGTATCTGCTATGACCAGATTTATGTCTATTAAATCCGATATGGGTAATTCAAAACTGGTACTAAAAAATGGATCTATTCCAAAATTATACCGCTGGTTGTTGTGCAAGTCAATAAAAGCTCTCAGGCTATACCAACCCGGATTCAAGTAACCAAAGCTATAGTTTGAGCCAATAACTTCTCTGTTAAAAACGAGCAAAGAGTCTTTATCAAGAATAGAAATTTGAGTTCCAATATCACTCATATCATTGTCTTCAAATGTTATGTAACCTGCAATATTGCTATCTTGTAAAGTCCCATTTCTAAAGGTCAGCACCATATGCTCTCCGAGAGCATTGTTTCTTTCACATCTTATCGACTTGTTTAGATACACGAGTATATTGGTGTCATAAGGTAGCTCTTCGGTAAACAATATGTGCAAGCTGTTTTTTTTCCATGACAACTTTTTATCTAATAAAAAAGGACTGATGACCATTCCGTTTATAACGGATGTTTTATCCATCGCTTTTGAAAAAGTTATCACTATCTCGTTGTTTTCCACCTGTTCATACAGCAGAGGAATGGTGTATACAATCTCTGGTAAAACATCGTCTATGGGACCACCTGTTGGTGAACGCCTGTTTCCACAAGAAAGCATCAATGCCACCACAATCAGTATCATATATCTTTGCCACATGCTTTTTCTCCTATTTGCGGGTGCCCTTTATCCGCACGAATAAACCCGTAGACTCTCCGAGCTCCGCTACGGGTTTTCTCATTAAAAACCTTTTTTTGATAACCATTCTTTCGTTATCTTGCTATGAATGTCTTCTTTCAGGGAATGTTTATTTTTTTTTTCAAGTGGTTCAAAATCTCTTTTAAACAACATCTTTTGTATATATTTACCTATAATATCAAATTCTACATTAACCAGACTACCCGATTTTAGATCATCTAGATTAGTTTTAGACAGTGTGTGCTCTATCAACGCTACTTGAAAACATGTGGGCTGTAGTTTTGCAATAGACAAGCTGACCCCGTCAATGCAGATAGATCCATGATCTACGAGCAAGGCACCTGCATCAAATCCCGCTTTGTTTTGAAAAGCTTTTGCAGATCCTCTAGAAAGTTTAAATTCCAAATATGCAGTGTTCTTCTCATAAAACTTTCTGTTTAAAACTGCGGTAGTATCGACATGCCCCTGCACAAGATGTCCATTTAATCTGCCGTTGAAAGCTAGTGCTTTTTCCATATTTATCCTAGTATTGATATTCCATTTATCAGCTGTAGTAACTTTTAATGTTTGATTCATCGTCTCAAACACGATACTATCACTCGTAAAATGAGTGACAGTCAGACAAATCCCATTACATGCCACGCTTTCACCTATTAAAAGATCTGATTGCAACTGAAAACAACCGATTGTCAAAAACCTTTTATTATTTATATTTTCAATTTTTACTATTTTTCCTATCTCTTGTATAATTCCTGTAAACATAAATGTTCTGAGGCTCCTCCTAAATCAAAATGGTGTACGCACATCAAACAGTCAATCTCCTTTTCAACGCATTTAAAAGGGTTGTAGAGCCGATATACTCCATGTCACTACCGTACGGTATACCTGTTGCTAGCCGAGTAATCTCAAGTGTTTGTCGGTTTTTGTATGCTGGATCATTTTGAGAAATATGATGATCCGCTGCGACATCGAGCGTTTGATCCGAGAAGACATTCTCTTTTTTAATACTTTGCATATAATCAGCTAAAAATTGCATAGTAGTTTCTCCTTCGATAGAAGGTGATAATGCTAATATGACTTCTTTAAAATTGCTTTTTTTGAGCAAACTGCTTAATTCATTTACACGAATTTCTTCGGGACCAATGCCTGAGACAGGTGATAAAAGATTGCCTAAAACAAAATATCTTCCATGAAACTCTTGTGTGTTTTCTATAGAATAAACATCATGAGAGCTTTCTACAATACAAAGCATATCTTGATTTCTTTCATGATCTGTACAAATAGTACATGGATCAGAGTCAGATAATAAAAAACATTCTGAACAAGGCTTGCACTTGTCTATTGCTAAAACAATAGATTCTGCTAATTCAAGTGCTTTTTCATTTTGCAAATTAACGATAAAATATGCTAATCTTTGGGCTGTTTTTTCGCCTATACCCGGCAATATTTGCAGTTTTTTTTGTAATTCAAGCAATGATTTTGATATTATACCCACCGATACTCCTTTTATGACTGATGTCTACTGAAAGCTCCAAAACACGATATTACTACAAATTTTTTGAGCAAAAAATTGTCAAGACAAAAATCAGTGCCCGTACGCTACGGACCTCGCCCACGATCAATAATTAGCGCTCAGTAGCCTCAAAATGGTCAATACTTGATTTTGAGTTATGTTAAACACCATATTGACCATTTGAGCAAAATACGGCCAATAGTGCATTAATATATAAAATCCGATCAGTATTTCCAAAATCAACAGCACGCTAAAAACATCAGCCTCTTGGACCAGCCTATTCATGATGCCGACTGCAATTCTTATAAAAAAAGCGATGATTACTATGGGAGCAGCTATTCTAATGCCCAGTATGATTATATTTGAGGCGATGTCTATCATCTGTGGTACCATTTGATGATCATAGTTTATTGCGGTCACAGGGATGATAAAAAAGGTGTCAAACATCACTCGTAAAAAGAAATGATGTCCGTTTATGGCTAAAATTAATAATATGGCAATGATATGGAAAAGCTCGGATATTGCTTGTGACTCTTCTTGGGTAGTAGGGTCTATTGCTGAAGCCATACTCAAGCCTATCATCTGCGATGTTTGATTTCCTGCAAATTTGACTATTTCGACAAAAAAGCCTGAAAACAACCCTATGCATAGTCCTAAAAAGACCTCTCTAGTTACACAAAACATCAACATCGTAAACTCTACTGGAAAATTATCAGGATACGGTATCAATTTTACCATAATACTAGCCATAGCTATTGCCAAAAAAACACGCATTCGAGCGTCAACAGAACTATAAGAAAAAAAGGGTAAAACAGATAGTAAAGTAAGAAATCTGACAAATACTAAAAGCCACAGTTCGAGCTGTGCTAGTGTGAAACCTATACTTTCAAACATTTACCTGAGGTTTGTCATTATGTTCATCAAATAATTAAAATATTCAATAAATTTATTTATCATCCATGATATAGAATACAGCAATATGAACATCACCGCTAAAATCTTTGGTATAAAAGTTAGGGTCATTTCCTTGATCTGGACTATAGATTGTAGGATAGATAAAATAACGCCTATGAGCAACCCCGTCAACAAAATAGGTGCAGATATGATCATAGTAAAATATAATGTTTGAGTTGCTATTTCGATTATTAATTCTTGTGACATGTTTATATATTAAAACTTCTGACTAGTGATTGAACCACAAGATACCATCCATCTACCAATATGAATAAAAGTATTTTTAGTGGTGCAGAAATCATGGCAGGCGGTAGCATCATCATACCCATAGACATCAAAATACTTGCTGTGATCATGTCTATCATGAGGAACGGTAAATATATTAAAAAGCCCATTTCAAACGCAATTCTAATTTCGCTGACAGCAAAGGCAGAAACTATTACTTGCAAGGGTATTTCATCAGCATTGTTAGGTCTCGGCAATCTAGAACTATTTAACATCAGAGCAAGGTCTCTTTCTCTAGTCTGATTTAGCATGAACTCGCGCAAGGGCTTGATGCCTTCTTCATAAAATTCTTGATGAGTATAGACCCCTTGTAAATAAGGCTGCAATGCATTATCATTTATGTTTTTAAATATCGGAGCCATGACAAAAAAAGTCAAAAATAAAGCCAGTGAAACCAAAATCTGATTGCTAGGCTCTGGCTGTGTACCGAGAGCTTTTCTAACGAAAGATAGCACTATTGTTATCCGTGTAAAGCTCGTCATCAAAATTAAAATAGACGGTGCTATAGAAAGTATTGTTAAAAGAAAGAGTATTTGTAGACTGTTTGCCACTTCAGCAGGCGATGTAGCTTCATCGACTCCTATCGTTATTCTGGGGACAAACTGAGCATTTAATTGTGTAAAAGACAGTATCAAAAAAAAACATAGTATCAGCAATGATCTTTTGTCATAAATAAAAATCCGACTCAATGTTTATCTCCTATTTTTTGTAAAAAATGCCTTTAATAAATCAGGAAAATTTGATTGCTTTGAGTTGTTTGCTATTTTAAAACTCGAGACTATTTCGGCATCATCAATCATATCTATCAGACAAATTGTATTTTGACTAAATCCGATGATATATATTTTGTTACCAAACGAAACAGCACTCAGACCCTGCTTTGTATTAAAATATACATTTTCATGTATTGTAAAGCTCGTTGAACTCGTTTTATTTTTAAACTTGGCATTTATTTTTTTGAAAAAATACAATGCTGCATACAACATAATAGCTAAAAATATCAGCATCCCTATCATTTGAAACATCATAAATCCAAATGACGGTACATTTTGTATAGGTATGCTGTGTTCTGTAGACACCGTTGACAAGCTATCTATATCGACAAAAATAGAATCTGTTAAAATTCCATCATATACAGCGTCTTTTTCGACTATTGTATCACAAAGTATGATTGATAAAGAGCATAAAAATACAAGTAAAAAAAAATGACATTGAAATTGCTTTATCATTCTGGTCCTAATGATCTGATTCTCTCTTCCCTTGAAATAAGGTTTACTATTCTGATAGCATAATTTTCGTCTACAACCATGACTTCTCCAGTAGCAAATTTTTTCCCGTTGATTTTAAGGTCAACCAAATCTCCTGCTAGTTTATTTAGTTCCACGACAGATCCTTGTCCCAGGTCAAGTATTTCTTTGATTCGCATATCCTTGCTTCCCAGCTCGACAGTCACAGGTAAATCGATGTGCAATAGAATATCTATATTCACACCCTTTGAGCTAGTAGGTCTCACCTCTTCTATTTCTGCAAAAGAAGCCCTAGATACAGCTACAGGCTCTTGTTGAGCTTTTTTTTCTTTAGGAGCACTTGCACTAGACTGCGTGGTCGTAACAGTAGGTTTTGCAGGTGCATCACTAAACAGCGTATCTATAGTGGTCAGCGTTGCGGGCTCTGCTAAAAGATACATGAAAGACTCAACCCCTAGTAATTCAAAAGAAATCTCAACCATTTTATTGTCTTGTAAGAAATCTTTATGGATTTCCATATCGCTCAAAGCAATTTCCGTAACAGAGCCAGAAGCTGTAATGCCATCAGCGTGTAACTCTGCAGTCATCGAACCTAACACTTGGTTTAACATTTCTTGGATACCATCATGATGCTCTTCTGGTGAATACTCTACGTCACCAGTTCCCAGCATCATCAGATCAGCAAGGGAAGATATGACTTTTTTGGATGTAATGATTTGTATTTGAAAATCATTTGAGCCTACAAAATTGATTGTAATAATCACGCATGGAATCAAAACATTGCTTTCTAGCAATTCGATTTTAAAATCGGAAAAGCCTTTTGTCTGGAAATTGAACGGTTGGTTTGTAATAGTTCCTATCACACCACTCGCATTTGTATTAAAAAACTCAAGGAATTTGTCAAAAGATTTTATACCTGTCATATTATATCTCCTTCCTCATCTATAATATTTTCTATTCTCACTGCTTTCTTTTTACCTTTTTTACCGGGTGAAACAGTAAATTTTTTGTGATCTTGAACCCTAGCGACTAAATGGTTTGTAATTTTTGTTTCTAAAAGTAGCAATTCATTTTCTTGTAAATCCAGAAAATCTTTTACAGAGATATAGGTCTTTCCCAGTTCAACTGAAAATTTTACTTCTGTGTGTTCTACTGCTCTATACAAATTCTTTGTATCTTCTTCACTAGGTTCTTTTTTTAATAGTGCCATATAATTTTGGCTATTTATTTTTTTTAATATCGGCTCTAGCATGAAATAAGGAAAACATAGGATTATGTTAAACTCAAAATTTCTCGCAGCCACTGGAAAAGTTAAGACTATCATTGTTTCAGAAGCAGGTGCGACTGTCACCAGCTGTGGATTTGTTTCAAAAGTGTAGATATGAGCGTTTATGACATCAATCTGATGCCAAGCTTCTTTTAGATATTCCAAAATTTTTTCAGCTATATTGTTCATGACCGAACGCTCTATGATGGTAGGAGACTGTTCTGTTTTGTTTATTATCGCTCCTGTTCCACCAAAAAGTCTATCTATTATGAAAAATGTCAATCGAGGGTCTGTTTCTAATATTGCTGATCCATCGAGTTTTTCTATATTAAAGACATACATATATGTAAAACTTGCCGCTGACATGGTAAATTCAAAGTAAGTGACTTGATCTATCGTCGGGACTTTGACATCTATCATTGTTCGCAGCTGATTTGACAGATATGTAGACAGCAAACGAGAAAAATTGTCGTGTATGTTTCGGAGAATTTTTAGCTGTTCTTTTGACACTCTATCAGGATGCCTAAAATCATATATCCTAGCTTCTTTTGCTTTTGGTACATCAAATGTTGCAGTAGGACTATTCCCTGAAGATTCCAATAAGGCATCTATTTCGTCTTGACTCAGTAACTTACTCATTTATACCTTTTTTTTATCCTTGTAAAACAAATTGTTCAAAAAAAACATCTGTAATTCTACCTTCTACCAACAAATTGTTGATGATTCTCATAATATCTTCTCTGAAAACATCCCTATTCTCAATGTCTCGCAAATCGTCTATTGTAAGTCTCGAAAAGTATTGTATGATTCTGTCTTTAAACATTGGAGCTTTGTTTTTAAGCTCATCGGGGAGTCTTTTATCAGATTGTCGATATTCAAACAAGATAGTAGACAAGAAAAAACCAGAACCTGAGCTTGCAGGATTGACTACCAAATCACCCAACGAAAACAAAGTGTATTCTCGTGTATAGTCTCTGGCTCCATAAAAATTGGAAGTATTAAAACTTCGGTCATTTCTCCTCGTATCATCTGTATTGGACCTCTGCGGCTGCGGTGTTTCTACACGTGGTAAAAGAGACATCGTTTCTTTAGGCTTTTCATCAGCCTCTCTCAACACAAAAACATAAATACATACCGACAGTAATAACTGAACAAGAATTATAATGATCACGACTAAAGCGTTTATTTTTCCTGATTCTGAAAGAATAAATTCTTTCCTAAGATTTTTTTCCATATATTATTCTCCTGGCATTAATGATCTTCTAATGTCATCTCTAAGACTGACAAAGACTTCTACTCGTCTATTCATACTACGACCTTGTCCGGTGCTGTTATCAACCAAAGGTCTATGTTCTCCATATCCTATTACCTGAAATCTGGATTCTGGGATGCCAGACTCTGTAAATTTTTGGGATACTGCGAGTGCTCTAGCATATGATAATTCCCAGTTTGAAGGGAATCTGGCAGAATGTATCGGAATATTGTCAGTATGCCCTTCTACCCTAATATCAAAAGGAACAGTTAAGAGTATCCTAGCTATAGCTGTCAAGATTGAATCAGCACTTGCTTTCACTACGGCTTGTCCCGAATCAAATAAAAAGTTTTCACTGATAGTAAAATGCAAAAAGTCACGAGTTTGGTTTGACTTGAGATCATCTGCACTTTCCAGCTTTGAGATCATTTCTTGTAGCTGCTGAAATTGTTGCTCCATAGACTGCTCGGTTCTACCGGTCCCTATGCTTACCATAGGCATTCTAGACAATGGTATTTGAGTTCCCATGGTGGATGTCAAAACTCCCAGAGCACCTTTTAATGATGACATCGCCATGTTAAACTTTACCTGCTCTATAGTGGCAAATGATAGCAACAAAATGAAAAATGTCAGTAGCAAAGTGGTCATATCCGCAAAGGTATTCATCCATCCGGGAGCACCGGGTGGAGGACATTCTGGGCATTTTTTCTTTCGAGCCATGTCTATGCGTTTCCTTTTCTCAATTTAGGTGCGATGAATGTTTCGAGCTTGTCTCTCGTCACGCGAGGGTTGTCGCCTGAATGGATAGACAACACTCCGAATAAAACCATATTCATCATCAGCACTTCTTCTTTTGATCTGCTGTCTAGTTTGTTTGCTATTGGTATCGCTACGCAGTTTGCGAGCACGCTCCCGTAGAATGTCGTGATCAAAGCGACCGCCATACCCATACCTATGTTTGCAGGGTCGTCGAGGGCTTTTAGCATCTGGATCAATCCCACGAGTGTTCCTATCATTCCAAAAGCAGGTCCCATAGTTCCTAATGTATCAAACCAAGCTTTTCCTGCTTTATGTCTTTCTTCCATATTTTCAATTTCTGTCCCCATGACCGTTTCGATGACTTCTGGCTCGTTACCATCTACTGCCAATTGCAGTGCTTTTTTTAAAAAGTTATCATCTATTCGAGGCATTTCTCTTTCGAGAGCTAATATCCCCTCTCTCCTTGCTTTTTCTCCTAAATCCACCATGCTGTTTATGATACGACTGTAATCTCTTTGTTTTGAAAATAAAGCATTTTTGAGTACTGAAAAAATTCCTATAGAGTCTGACAGATTAAAAGACATCAGAGTAGCTGAAAAAGCACCTCCAAACGTAATCATCATAGATCCCACATTAATAAAAATGTCTAAATCACCTGCCATGATAATGGGCACAAAGACTAAACCGATAGCGAGTAACAATCCAAATACTGTTGCAATATCCATAAAAATTTACCTCACTTGTTAAATATTTCCCAATTTTTTAGTGCTTTGCTTTTATACTCTATGATCATTTCTATTACTACTTCGGCAGTTTCTTTAACTATCACTTTTTTTCCCGTAGTAAGGCTGATAATAGTATCAGGCGTAGATTCAATAAATTCCATCAAGTCCGAGTTCACAAAAAACTCCTGACCATTTATCTTGGTCAATTTTACCATGAATTATCCTCCAAAAAAATCTTTCTAAACCTAAATATTTATACTCAAAAAAAAGTCAATATATTTATTCATTTTAATATAAATTTTTATTTCCCATACCTGAATTTTTTTCACATGAATATTTATTACAAGATATTGTAGTAGCATGTTGTATGCCAATCCCAGATATTCTCACATTTTTTATTTTTCGCCCGATCGATTGATGGCGGGTGTAAACTCCGTAGGAGCGCACTCCGAAAACCCTATTTTATGTATGGGACTCAATTTTATGTACCGTAACATATTGAGTTTTAATACGATAGCGGAACGCAAAATTGCGTTCCCTACAGAAGTTGGTTATTTTTCGACTTTTCGGAGGGGGCTCCGTGGGAAATGCACTTATTCGTCCTAATCCTGCAGGGTGACTGTGCGAGTGATGATATCTCATGGGATTCCCGCATCTATCCTGCTTATTTTGAGGATCGGTACAGGAGCCGTACAGGGAAGGACTCAGAATACTAGATTGGGTGCGGATTTCTCGATTGGAAATTGGGTGTTTTTTATCGATTGAGGGCGGTGGTGCTGAAATAGGAACGAAAAATTGCGTTCCCTACAGAAATAGGTTATTTTTCGACTTTTCAGAGGGGACTCCGTAGCAAGATCTCCGATCGCCGCTAGGGTGCGATTTTCACATGTGAAAATACAATAGATAATAAAAAAACTAAAGCTTTGTATCGGTTTTAATTTATAATATCGAATTTCTCAAAAGATGAATTTGAGCATTTTCTTCGTAGAGATATAGTTAAAAAAATAACATATTTTTGTTGACTTTAAATGCCAAATTTTTATCGTTGCTTTCTGTTATATTTTATGATCGTAGGGGTTTGTGTATAATATATGAATAAACATTTTGATGTAATAGTGGTAGGTGGTGGACATTCAGGGATAGAGGCGGCATTAGCCAGCTCTAGGATGGGTGCACAAACAGCACTGTTTGTGATGAAAATAGAATCCATCGGAATGATGTCATGTAATCCTGCATTAGGCGGACCTGCAAAGGGACATTTAGCTAGAGAAATAGATGCTCTAGGTGGAGAAATGGGTATAGCTGGCGATACCAGCGGTATTCATTTTAGAATGTTGAACCAAAAAAAAGGTCCTGCTGTATGGTCGCCCAGATCACAAAACGATAGATATGCATATTCAAAGTATATGAGAGAGGTGATAGAAAACCAAAAAGGGCTGAGTGTGATAGAATCTCAGATAGTAGATTTGTATACAGAATATCAAAACGGTAGCTCGTTTTCTCAAAAAGATACTGTTTCATTCGTAGCATCTCCACAAATAGAGAGCATTTTCAAAGTAAAAGGTGTGGTCAGCCTGATAGGGAAAGAATATTTTGCCCCAAAAGTGATATTGGCGAATGGTACTTTTATGAATGGAACTATTTTTGTGGGTAACCAAAAATATTCTGGTGGACGTTCTGGAGAGCCTGCGGATAATTTTCTGTCTCAAAATCTTTTATCATATGGTATTCAAATGCGAAGGTTCAAGACAGGCACACCACCTCGTGTCGACATCGAGTCAGTGTTATTTTCGCACTTGGAAACTCAGCATGGAGATGAAAATCCTCTCGGGTTTTCACATTTTAGAGAAGTCCTTCTGCAAAACAAAGTCTCTTGTTTTATCACACATACAACAGCAGAAACTCATAAATTGATAAAAGATAATTTATTAAACTCGGCAATGTACGGGGGACATATAATTGGTACAGGAGCTCGTTATTGTCCATCAATAGAAGACAAAATAGTAAAATTTTCAGATAAAGAACAGCATCACATATTTATTGAACCAGAAGGGTTAAATACGAGAGAGGCATATGTAAATGGCTTATCAAATAGTCTCCCACCTGACGTTCAGGACAAAATGATAGCGACAATACCTGCTCTGGCAAAAGCAAAAGTCATGCGGTATGGATATGCGATAGAATACGATTGTATATTTCCAGAAGAATTATACCCTACTTTAGAGAGTAAACGTATAAATGGGTTATATTTTGCTGGGCAAATAAATGGCACATCAGGGTATGAAGAGGCTGCAGCACAAGGTATAGTCTCAGGAATAAATGCAGTATTGTCTCTGTCAAAAGAGGATACGACAGTCCCTTTCACGAGGGAATCCATCGCAGCAGAAACCCAAATAATATTTGACAGGGCAAATTCGTACATAGGCGTATTGATAGATGATCTAGTAACAAAAGGAACAAATGAGCCATACCGTCTATTCACATCGAGAGCTGAATATCGATTGTTTTTGAGGCAGGATAATGCTGCTGATAGACTGATGCCTCTAGGATTTAAACTGGGTTTGATACCCAATGTGAGATGGCAAATGTTTTTAGAACAGCAAAATATAATAAACAGAGAGATAGAAAAGCTAAAGAATCAGTCATCAACCCAGCAAGAAAACCTGAGCCAACCATTAAAACTGATAAATTTAATAAAAAGACCTGAAATAGATTATACAGATTTAGCAAATTTTGGCTATCAAATTCCAAATGATGTAAACCAAGAAATTATTAACAAGATAAATATATTGATAAAATACGAAGGGTATTTAAAAAGACAGAAGGAAGAAATAGTACGCTTTGCAAACATAGAAAGCATGAAAATACCTGAGACTTTAGTATTTTCTGACCTAGAAGGTATATCTATAGAGGCTAGAGAAAAGATGAATTATATCAAGCCTAAATCAATAGGTCAGGCTTCGAGGATATCAGGAGTCAATTTTACTGATATACAAGCTTTAATGATACATATAAAAAAACACATTATATAAAGGAGTAATAATGGACTTGTCACCAAACGCAAAAACAGTTTTAGAAAAGAGATATTATCGAAAGGATGAAAAAGGTAATATATTAGAAGATTGGGAAGGTCTAGTCTGCAGAGTAGCAGGAAATATTTCGAAAGATTGTCCAGAAAATTATCAAAAATTTTATGACCTCTTAAACTCGGGGGCATTTTTGCCCAACTCACCCACTTTGATGAATGCTGGAAATGACCTACAGCAATTGTCAGCATGTTTTGTCCTTCCCATAGATGATAGCATGGATAGTATTTTTACATCTATCAAAAACGCTGCTTTGATACATAAAAGTGGCGGCGGAACAGGCTTTAGCTTTTCTAGATTGCGAGAAGCAAATTCTAGAGTGAAAACAACAAATGGAGTGAGTAGTGGTCCCATGAGTTTTTTGAAAGTTTTCAATGCAGCTACAGATGCTGTCAAACAGGGTGGCACAAGGCGTGGGGCAAATATGGGTATCCTAAACATCACTCATCCTCAAATCCTCGAATTTATACAAGCAAAGGAAAACTCAAACGACTTGACAAATTTTAATTTAAGTGTTGGCATTACTGAAGATTTCATGCGGGCTGTTTTTCAAAACGAAGATTACGAACTGGTATCACCTCACAAAAACGAAGTTCACTCAAAATTAAATGCCAGAGAGGTATTTAGCTTGGTCGTAAATATGGCATACAAAAATGGAGAACCTGGTATTATATTTTTAGATAGAATAAACAATCACAACCCCACACCTTTACTCGGTCAAATAGAAAGTACAAACCCATGTGGGGAACAACCTCTTTTGCCCAATGAAGCATGTAATCTGGGATCAATAAACCTTTTGAGTATATTCAAGGGCGGTACTGGGGAAAAAATAGACTGGGATTATCTAAAACAAATAGTTCGTGATAGCATCGATTTTTTAGACAGTGTCATAGATCAATCAGAATTTCCATTACCAGAAATAAAAGAGATGGTGATGGCAAACAGAAAAATAGGTCTCGGTATCATGGGCTGGGCAGAATTGCTCTTTAAGATGAAAATTCCCTATGATAGTGTAGAGGCAATAAGTTTGGCAGAAGAAGTGATGGAGTTTATAGACTATCATGGTAAAGAAAGGTCTATGGAGCTAGCTATCGAAAAAGGTTCTTTTTTAAATTTTAAAGGTAGTATTTATGACAAAGGAACTCTTCTCAGGGAGAGCAAGAAAAAAGATTGGAAAAAGCTGATAGGTCAGATCCAAAAAAACGGCATTCGTAACGCTACAGTTACAACAATAGCTCCTACGGGAACCATTTCTATGATTTGTAATACTTCAGGTGGTATTGAGCCTTTGTTTGATCTTGTGTACATAAAGCAAGTCATGGATAATGAAAAACTTCTCTATGTAAATGAGATATTTGAAAATGCTCTCCTAGAGGCTGATGTTTTTAGTAATATCGAAAGGAATGAGCTTTTTGAAAAAATAGTAGAAGAGGGAGGGCTCTCCAATATAGATGAAGTGCCAAATGATATTAAAAGAGTATTTGTAACATCTCATAATATAGTTCCAGAGTGGCATATACAAATGCAAGCTGCTTTTCAGAAATATGTGGACAATGCTGTTTCTAAAACTATAAATTTCCCTAATAGTGCCTCCAAAGAAGACATAAAAATAGCTTTTGAGAACGCATATAGGCTTAAATGCAAAGGACTCACTGTATATAGAGACGGGTCCAGAACAGAGCAAGTTTTGCACAAAGGAAATAAAACAAACAATGAAAAGCAAGCATCTGCGACAGATAAAATAACCCCTCGAATCAGACCTGTCGTCACATCAGGTATCACTCTCAGGCTTGACACAGGCTGTGAGCACTTGTATGTGACAATAAACAGCGATGATCGAGGACCTTGTGAAGTGTTTGTACAGATGGGTAAAGTCGGTGGTTGTGACTCTGCACAGCTCGAGGCTATAGGTAGACTCGCCTCAATGGCTCTCAGAGCAGATGTCGAGCCTGCAGCAATAATAAGACAATTGAGAGGAATCAGATGTCCAAACCAGATATTTTTCAAAGGAAATAGAATTTCTTCATGTGCTGATGCGATAGCACAATCGCTAGAAACTTTCTTAATGATCAAAGAAAAAGGACTGATCAATGGTTCGATAGATATATCGACTATACCTAATCAAAAAGCTAAATCACAATATACTGGAAAACTGTGTCCCGTGTGCGGAAGCACTATAGTTTTTTCTGAAGGGTGCTGGAAATGCTACAATTGTGGTGAAGGAAGATGCTGATAGCCCGGAAAGGAGCGTAAAATGAAAATCACAGATTATTTAAATACGGGAAAAAAGTTTTTTTCTGTAGAAGTTTCACCACCTACCAAAAATAAGCAAATGACAGGCTTGTTTAAAATAATTGAGAGGTTTTTGCCATACAATCCGGCATATATCAGCATAACATATCACCCTCTAAAAATAACTCATATTAATGTAAACAATGACTCCACACAGCTAAACAACTCTCTCTATTCCCTGACACAAAAATTGAACCCGACTTCATCCTTGTATAATATAACTTCTGATTATTATCAAAAAAAACATGCCAATCCACTAGGAGTGTGTGCAGCAATAAAGTATAAATATGGTGTCGAGGTCATGCCACATTTTGTATGTGCAGGGATGAACAAGGTGCAGGTAGAAGAAGCATTGTTAGATTTTGCTTTTTTGGGCATTAAAAATGTTTTTGCCTTACGAGGTGACCCGTTTCAAGCGAATGAAAAGTTTAAACCAATAGATGGAGGGTATAGATATGCCAACGAGCTAGTCTCTCAGATTACAGACATGAAAAACTCTCTTTTTATGAATAAAGTAGATGGCTACGAGTCTATTGATTTTTGTGTCGGTGTAGCAGCCTATCCTGAAAAACATAGTGATGCAACGGATATAGATGATGATATCAGGAACTTGAAAAGAAAAGTAGATGCAGGTGCTGATTTTATTATTACTCAGATGTGTCTCGATGCGGATGTTTTTTTACAGTGGCAAAAAAAGATAAGAGATGCAGGAATTACGGTACCTATAATACCCGGCTTAAAACCTTTGACATCAGTAAGTCAGCTGTTGACACTGAAATACACATATCATGTGAACATTCCTGAACATCTCGAAAAATTGTTTGAGTCTGTTTCTGATAAAGAGAAAGCTTATAAAATTGGTGTCGAGCATTGTATAGAACTGAGCAAAAAATTATTAGACGCAGGAGCAAGCGGGATTCATTACTTTACTATGGGAACAGCCAAAGATATAGAAGAAGTGGTAAAAGAGCTGTTTTAATAGCTTGTGAGGTTGAGAAAGGATTAGAAGTTTGCCGTTACAGCTTTTTTTGTAGGTACAGGGTAAATAAACAAGATAAAAAACAGGAGTGACTATGGAAACAAAAAGGAACAAAAAAATTTTGGTCATCACTACAGGTGGTACGATAGCTATGAGGTACGAAAAAGATGCAGGGGTCGTGCCATGTGATGAATTAATAGAGTTTTTGAGCTCTTTTTCGCAGTTAAAAGAGGTCGCTGATATTGATGTCTCAGAGTTTTCAAATGTACCTAGTCCACATATGACCCCTGAAATGATGTTTGAACTCTCAAAGTTCCTAGATAAGGCGATAGTAAAATATGATGGAGCTGTGATCACGCATGGCACAGACACGCTCGAGGAAACAGCTTTTTTGTTGGATCTAGTGCTCACTACGAGGAAACCAGTGATCTTAACAGCAGCGATGAGAAGTGGTAACGACATCGGACTCGATGGTCCTCGCAACATCATAGGCAGTGTGCGCGTAGCAGCTCATCCCAGCTCCATAGACAAAGGAGTTTTGGTGGTGATGAATGATGAAATCCACACAGCCCGCGATGTACTAAAGGCTGATACTGGTCGAGTAAACTCTTTTGAATCACCCGGTTACGGAGCTATCGGACTCCTAGACACTGACGATGTTGTCTATCACAGACAAATACTTTACCGAGAAAATGTCTGGACACCCAAAATAAATCCAGAAGTTGATCTGATAAAAGTCACAGCAGGAATGGACGGTAGATACATACAGGCATCAATAGATTGCGGTGTCAAAGGTATAGTTATAGAGGCATTGGGTAAAGGTAATATACCTCCGAGCATGATACCTGCTTTGCTAGATGCTTTAAAAAGAAATATTGTGGTGGTGGTGGTCTCGAGAGTAAACACAGGCAGAGTTTTACCAGAGTATGGCTATATAGGGGGTGGGAAAGATTTAGCTAGTTATGGAGTGATATTAGGAGGAGATTTAAAAGGTCCCAAAGCCCGTATAAAGCTAATGTGCCTTTTAGGTAAATATGATGATATCGAAAGTATTAAAAAATTTTTTTAATATGAAAATAAATTTTACAAAGAAACAAGTATTTATACAAAGGAGATAAAATTTATGTTACATGGTTCTTTCCCGGCTCTGGTGACACCTTTTAAAAATAACGAGATAGATTACGGTGCAGTAGAAAACCTTTTACATTTTCATCTCGAAAACAAGTCCGATGGACTCGTTTTGCTAGGAACAACAGGCGAAAGTGCAACTCTTTCTGAAGATGAAAAAGTGTCCTTTCTTAAGTTTTGCACACAAAGACTAAAGTCAAAAATTCCTATCATAGTAGGAACAGGTTCAAACAATTTACCACACACAGTTTCTGCCACCAAAAATGCTGAGTCAATAGGGGCAGATTACACTATGATAGTAACCCCTTTTTACAACAAACCAAATCAGGAGGGTCTATATCTTTATTATAAAGAGATTGTAAAGCAAACAGAAAAGCCTCTCATAATATACAATGTACCCGGTAGAACAGGCGTAAACATTGCGACAGAAACAGTAACAAAGCTAGCAAACGAATTTCCAGACAGAATAGTAGCAATAAAGGAGGCTTCAGGAGATTTGGTAAAAGCTAGCAGGATCATAAGGGAAGCTCCACCTAGCTTTTCTCTCGTATCAGGAGAAGATGCTCTAAACTATCCACTCATGTGCATAGGAGCAAAAGGAGCTATCTCTGTCACAGCAAACGTAGTACCTAGTGAAATGAAACAGATGATAAATTATGCTCTCAAGGGTGATTATGAAAGATCTCTGACTATACATCAGCTACTGATAGAGCTAAATGAAGTAATGTTTATAGATACAAACCCTATCCCTGTCAAACATGTGTTATCACATCTTGAGCTAGTAGAAACAAGTTTTAGATTACCACTATGTCCGACAACAGAAGAAAAAAAGATTAAAATCATCAAAACATTTGATGATTTTAAGATAAATTTTCAGCTAAGGCACAAATAATGTTTTGTAGAGATATTTTTAGGATTATCAATTAAGTATGCCAAAGAAAACATCAAACATCGGGGATAATCCAGAAATTATTTTATGTAAAAAATCTCAAAGATTTGAAAATATTGTGGTCTGCACGTATCAATGCTTTGATAGATGCGTAGGCTACAAAGAAAAATTTCGATTAGAAATAATACAAAAATACATAGAAACACATCCAGATTATGAAATGAAAGGAGTGATTATGCCGGTAGAAAAAAAAACAGGCACAGCATCAAAATCAACAAAAGAAAAGATTTATTGGATATTTATGGGTGAAAACCAAGTAAATGAAATAACAGAAACAGAAATCATTAACAACCCAGCTGAGTATATAGGCAAACCTATGTATGAAAAACCCCGAGATCAATATGAGATATTAGTGACAATCAGAAAGAAATCACAATAATTATCAAAGAAAATCTCCTATAAATAAATATGAGATAAAGCAAGAAAATATACTAAAACAAAAATTTATATTGACAAAAAACTTGATTTAAAAAAGTGTAAAACTCGGTATATTATTTTTCGGAGGTATTATTTTATGTTTTATGATGGAGTTAAATTAAAAGAGGTTTTTCTGAGAGCAAAAAAAAATCGCTATGGCATTATAGCGTCCAACGTTGCGTTTGACTTTATTATCAGACCTCTTGTATGGGGATATGAGCGTCAAGAGTCTGATGGATTGTTGCAGATGAGTTCAGGAGCCTGTAAATATGCATCTGGAGATTCACAGGATATATTTGCAGGTGCCCAGATAATATCATCTATGGTAAAACAGATCTCTGCTGTGACCCCAAGGTCCGGTGTAGGTTTACACATAGATCATGCTACGCCAAACTATTTTGATTTCATGAAGTATTGTATAGAAAACAAGCTCGTGAGTAGTGTTATGATAGATGCTAGCAAAGAAAAACTGGAAGAAAATATTCGTCTCACAAGAGAAATAGTAGAGCTGGCTCATAAACACGGAGTCCTAGTCGAGGGTGAGATAGGCTATATCAAGGGAACAGAAGACGAAATCATATCTGAATCTGAGCTCTATACAAAACCAGAAGAGGCTCTGGAATATGTAATAAAAACAAGAGTAGATTTGTTCGCAGCATCCGTCGGAACAAATCACGGTGTGAGTAAGGGAAAAGCTATTGAACTGAGATTTGACTTATTAAAAGAAATAGATGATTTATTGATCCAGAATAAAGTAGAAACAGGCATAGTATTGCATGGGGCATCAGGCTTGACTCTTGAACAGCATAGAGAAGCCATCAAAAATGGAGTAGTAAAGATAAATAAAGACACACAATATCAAATGGATGCAGCAGAGGCTGTTCAGGCATTTTGGGAAAAAGAAAAGTATGCCATAGTGTGCCCTGAAAACACAGACCCAGAAATATACACCCCAGACAAAAATAAATTTGATCCCAGAAAATGGATGATAAAAGCAGAAAATGCTATAGGTAAATCACTAGAAGAGATGATTTGCATGGTGAAAAGCAATGGGCAGGCAATAAAGCTTGGTGAGTAGAAAAATACAGGAACTTAAAGGAGAACAATATGTTGAAAATAGCCATTAATGGTTTTGGAAGGATAGGTCGTCTCGTATTTCGGGCGGCTATGAAAGCAAATGATGTAGAGGTAGTAGCAATAAACGACCTCACGGATGCAAAGACACTAGCACACTTGTTAAAATATGATTCTGTTCACAAAATTTTTTGTCACAAAATCAGTCATGCTGAAAACTCTTTAATAGTAGATGACCACACCATAAAAATCTACTCAGAAAAAGATCCTGCAAATTTACCATGGAAAGCATTAAATATAGACATCGTAATAGAATCTACTGGTATATTTACCTCTCATGATACCGCTATGAAGCATGTCTATGCAGGGGCAAAAAAGGTGATAATATCTGCTCCCGCAAAAGACAATGTCGATGCTACAATAGTGATGGGGGTGAATCATTTATCCTTAAAGAAAGATCATGTTATTGTTTCAAACGCATCATGCACGACAAACTGTCTAGCACCTATAGCTAAGGTTTTGAACGATAATTTTACTATTAAAAAAGGATTCATGACCACAATACATTCGTATACAAATGATCAAAATATACTGGACCTCCCTCACAAGGATCTCCGTAGAGCTAGAGCAGCTGCTATGAGTATGATACCTACATCTACTGGTGCAGCAAAGGCAATAGGACTAGTATTGCCAGAATTAAACGGAAAACTTGATGGGATGGCTATCCGTGTACCGACACCAGACGGGTCTCTGGTGGATCTGACAGTAGAAGTAGAAAAGGTACCTACAAAAGATGAGGTAAATAATGCGATGAAAAATGCAGCTGATACTTTTTTGAAAAATTATCTAGAATACACAAACGAACCTATAGTATCGACAGATGTCATAGGCAACGCAGCATCAGCGATATTTGATTCCTCACTGACTATGGTCAAAGATAATCTGATAAAAGTCCAAGGCTGGTATGACAATGAATGGGCATATTCTGTTCGAGTAGTAGATCTGGCAGTGTTAATGTATAAAATCAGTGGAGAATAATAGGCTTTTTTTATGCATAAAATTTTAGGTCACCTGCCTTGTAAGATACTTTGTTTTGTATTGCTCTTATTTCTTGTAGGCTGTGGAACGAATGAAACTGTCCTGCGGATAGCCATCTGTCATCCATTTGACAATTTTGACCCTATCATAGTAGATATCGTTTATTCAGAGTATCTGAGTAGAACAGTGTTTGAGTCTCTCGTAGATATCGAATATAATAGGCCAGTGGCAGTTTTAGCGGATCATTGGTTTTGGCATGATGATGATTTGCTAAAAATCAAGATAAGAGACAATGTCAGATTTAGTAACAACAGTGTGATGACTTCCGAGGATGTCTACCGCTCTATTGAACGAGCTTTGAAACATCCGAACTCTTCAATACAAGGCTATGGAGCTTTTATAGGTGATTTTTTCATTGATGATGACGATATCTGCATCTATTACAATGATATAGAAATGGTGTTTCAATTTTTGAGCAAAGTCCCTATCTATAGTGCCGCATATCTAGCTTTTGATGATGATTTTTTAAAAATAAATCCTATGTCTACAGGGGAATATTTTCTGTATTCTTACTCAGATCATTTAAAAGTTTTTAAAAAAAATATATATCATCGGGATTATATAAAAAACAAAAACAAGCCTGATGTGGTAGAGGTATATTTTGAAACAGATTATAGTCTACAGTACCAGATGCTCAAAGACGATGAAATAGATTTTATGTTTCCCTTGCCTTGGGATTTGTATACAGATGCTTTTAATAGTAAAGGCATCTATGCGATAGAAAAAGACAGCAATAGGATTTTGGTATTGATGCTCGATAGCGTGAGTGATGTGTCCAAGGATATAGATTTACCGCTGAATCCATTGAAAGATATCAGAGTTCGACAAGCCATTGCACACGCATTAGATATAGAGCAGTTTGCCAGTGAGGTATTGTACGATAAAGTAAACATCCTCAATATACCAAGCTTTAGAAATGTGTTAGGGTACCCTATTGAAAAAGAGCCTTATGCTTTTGACTTGGATCGTAGCATGGATCTAATGTCAATGTCAGGATATCCAAATGGGTTTGAGCTAAAAATAAGGATATATGACAACTTGTTTTCTAGAATAGTCGCAGAGTTTGTTCAGGAAAGTCTTAAAAATATAAATATAAGAGTAGTTATAGATCATAAAGATGCGATTCGTAAAGAAAATGATATAGAAACAAACCCTGCATCGATGCTGCTTTTAGAGATGACATTAAACAATGACATGACTCTTTTTGAAATCATGAGAACACTATTTTATTTTCCTAAAAACGATATATACAATTCACTCAATTTTATGAAATACAACAACGTGTATATAAATGACATTATTGATCGATTGTCGACATTGGGACCATTTGATACTCAACTGATGAGTTTGCATAGTGAGCTAGTAGATATCGTCTATGAACAAATCTACATTATTCCTTTTTTCCAGCCAAAAGATTTATTTGTATCAAACGAAAAGTTTCACTTTCAATACAGAGATAATTTTAAATTTACTGATTTTCAGGTGAAAAAATGAGGCTAATCCAAAATAGACATTCTTTCTTTTGTGTTGTGCTGACTACAATCTTTTTGCTAGCTGCCTTTGGATGTAGTAAAAATGAGACGATCTTGAGAGTAGCACTAGAGGAAATTCCCACTGATTTACGTGGAGCAAACAGAGCTTTTTATACAGAATTTATTAATAGAAACATTTATGAACCTTTGGCTAGAGTAGATAACGATAAAATAGTTCTTGTCTTACTAGAATATTGGTTTCAGGAGTCAGACACCTTATTTACCCTGAAGATTAGAGAGGATATACAATATAGCGATGGTACATTTATGACAGCAGAGGATGTCAAGAAATCTATGGAAATCAACTATGAATACAGATCTAGATCTTTTGTAAATCAGATTGAAGTTGAAACATATGATGATTTTTATTTGCGCGTGGCTATTAAAAATTTAAACTTTAGATTTAATATCAGAGATGTAGGGTTTATCTACAAAGAGATTAAAGCTGATAACGATGACTTTTTTTCTCAAAAAATTATAGGTACTGGTGAATATGTCCTAGCTGAATATAATGATGCCAATATTAAACTAGTGAAAAACAAATATCATAGAAATGTTAAAAAGAACAAAAAGAGTCCAGATATCATAGAAATTATAGCAGAATCTGATAGCGACAAAAGATACAACATGTTTTTGGAAAACAAAATAGATTTTCTCAGAAACATACCTTTGTCTGCATATGGTGATCAATTCGATGATCCAGATGTTACAATGATCAGTGATGATAATACGAGTGCTTTTTTGACGCTAAGCTTTGATACATTAAACTACACATCGAGGGATACAAACCTATCGACAAACCCTTTTAGAAACAAAAAAGTGAGGCAGGCTGTTGCTCATGCACTGGACATGAGAGGTTTTGTGGAAACTCACCTAAAGGGTATGGCAAATATACTTGTCATTCCTGTTTTACAAAGGTTCCGTGGCTATCCAAACCATCTGGAATATTATCGGTACGATGTGGATTTGAGTAAATCACTTTTGGAACAATCAGGCTACGCAGATGGGTTTGACATAAAAATCACTGTTATGCATGGAAATTTATCAATACCAGTAGCTGAATTTATAAAAGAGAGCTTGAAAGCTGTAAACATAAATGTAGACTTGGACATAATTTCAGTCAGAGAATTTGATCAATTACCTTCTCACCCTAATAGCGCTATGCGTCCAATAGCGACTATATCTGGCAGAACTCAGGAATATAGTAGAAATTATTGTGGGTGCATACGATCCTTTAGTCGCATAGGTGCAAGGACAGGCACTTTCGCCGGAGGTTATAGAGAAAATGAACAAATATGGAAGCTTATTCAAGATATCGAAGGTTTGAATGAATATGATAGTAGATTACCGATGCTTTATAGAGAAGTTTCAGAGCTGATATATGATGAGGTAATGTATTTACCACTATTCCAACCTTTTGATGCGTATGTGTTGAATAATAAATTTATTTATGAAAAGCAAGCAAATCAGTTTAGATTTGTCGATTTTAAAGCAGTACGATAGCATGTACCAGAGCAAGTTTATAAAAAACACTTCCCCATACCCTTTACATAGGGCTAAAGTATGCTTTTGCATTTTTATAGTTTATTTTCTTTTTTTACTCGGATGTGGAAAGCGAGATATTGTTTTTCGTACGGCACTAAATGAATTGCCAGAAAATATTCATCCTTTGATCGGTGATCATTACAATAAGCTGCTTTGTGACAACATTTTTGAGACTCTTTTTCGGCTAGAAAATGATCATCTCGTTCCTATTTTAGCTGATTATTGGTACCAGAATAGTGACACCGCACTAATGGCACACATCAGAGAAAATGTGCTTTTTAGCGATGGCACCCAGCTAACAGCGGCTGATGTAAAATATTCTATTGAGACATATTTTAATGTTATACTGCCAAAGACATCAAACCGGTTTGAATACTCAGTCGAGGTAAATGATGACTTTGCAATTCAGGTTAGTTTTAATAATTCGATGAATATCACATCTCTTTTATCTAGGATGTTTATTTTTAAAAAAACAGATACAGAGGGTAGCAATGAAATTGTAGATATCTTTAGCCACACCTTTTTGGGAACTGGAGAATATCAGCTATTATCTCATCACATAGACAAAGTTGTTTTACAAAAAAACAAATATCATAGAGACCATGCCAGAAATCTCAAAAGCCCTGATATCGTAGAAATATATCATGAACCAGATATTACAAAGCGTTTTGAAATGTTTACAAATAAAGAAATAGATTTTTTGGTGAATATGCCATTAGCAGCATTTGAAGAAGTATTAAACAGTTCCAGATATAATATTTACACTAAAAACAGTGATATTATCATGCTTATGCGTCTAGGCTTGCCTTCTGGTGTTGAAACGTATGATTTTTTCAATGAAAATCCGTTGCGAGATAAAATGGTACGCAGAGCCATAGCACATGCTATCGATACAAGAAGCTTTGTGAAAGACGACCTACTAGGAAATGCTCAACTAATAGTAATACCCACCGTGCAAAGATTAGAAGGCTATCCTACTCACCTGACCTATTATGAATACGATGTTGAATATAGCAAATACCTCATGTCTTTGACCGGCTACGCTGATGGTTTCGATATGAAAATTCATGTGTTGGATGGTCAGCTTTCTGTAGCTTTGGTCGAAAAGATCAAAGCTAGTCTTCAAAAAATAAATATAAATGTAGAATATGAGATTTATTCATCTGTAGAGTATAGGGGTGTGTTCCGGGAGCATCGATATAATGCACATCTACAAGGATACCAAAATATACACTATTCTAATATAATAGAGGCTATAGAATCTATAAGAATAAATCCCCTCAGTGATGTGGCGTTGTATTCTATAGATCCTAGATTTTCAAGCATTTTGGATGAATTAAAAGATATGAATATACGTGATAATAGAAAAATATTGCTGTACAAAGAGCTTTCTGATATGATTTATGATGAAGCGTTGATAATACCGTTTTTCGAATCAAGAGACATATATGTGGTCGATAAACGTTTCACATACAACGCTTCAAATGTGTTTAGATACATTGATTTTAGGACAAAAAAATGAGTATAAAGCATCTTTTAATAAAACATTTTCAGAGCAAAGTGTTTCTTTTTTCAAGGTGGCAAAAGGATCATCATCGTAGAATATTAAACCTTTCTTTACTGCTATTCATCTCTTTGCATTTTTTTTCATATGGTTGTACACAAAAAGAAATAATTTTCAGAACTACGGTAAACGAGATCCCCGAAAACGCCCATCCGTTGAATGTAAATTATTATAGCCAAATTCTGATACGAAACATATACGAACCTCTGATACGAGAGGTTGGCGGCAGAGATGTCCCCGTATTAGCTGATTATTGGTATCAAGTGAGTGATTCTACCTATGCTATAGTATTAAAAGAAAACATACGATATAGTGATGGCTCTTTTATGACAGTGAATGATGTCAAGCACTCCATAGATATGATGTATATATATGGACGTGCATTGATCGATTTGACGATACCTATTGACGTAGAAATACAAAACGATTTGACTCTGCTGATACACACAGCCAGTCCCACTTTTCCCTTGCACTTGTTTCACAATATGGTTATACATAAAGACGTTGATGCTGTTTTGACAGATGATATAAGTGAAATACATTTGTTAAATACCGTAGGAACAGGGGAATATGAATTGCACGAAGCATTGTCGGATAAAATTATACTGAAAAAAAACGTATTTCATAGAGATTTTAAAAAGAATAAAAAAAGCCCTGATGTGGTGGAATTAATTTATGAACCTGATATCGAACAGAGGTATGCGCTGTTCAAAGAAAACAAAGTAGACTTTTTGAGCGATGTGCCGTTGTCAGCATATAATGAGGTCTTTAACACATCCAGCTTTACTACATTTAGCAGTGATAGAACAGACGTAATATTGCTATTATCATTTGATGTTTTAAATGCAGAATCTCCAGATACAAACCTATCATATAATCCATTACTCGATAAAAAGGTACGATATGCCATAGCTCATGCTATCGATATGAATAGCTTTGTAAAGAATAAACTGTACGGCAAAGCAAAGCTACTATCTGTCCCTGCATTGCCGCGCTCACATGGGTATCCTATTCATTTAGAAAATTATCGTTATGATTTAGAATACAGTAAATCTCTAATGGCAGAGGCAGGTCTTTCAGAAGGGTTTGAGATGAAAGTACGTGTGATGAGTGGTCCTTTGCTTTGTTATATTTCAGAATACATAAAGGATAGCTTAAAAGATATCAATATCGATGTAACACTCGATTATAAATCGACAGTAGAGTTTGATTATTCGAACACATCGGCTCAGCCTATAGCTATTATCAGTGGTTTTAACCTCAGAAATAGAGCTAGCCTATATCGGGCATTTGAATCCTATATGGTAGTCAACAATCAAACGGGAAATAGGACTAGAACATGTGCGATGAATCCTAAGCAAAGAGAGATTATAAATCGCATCAGAAATATGAATGAATTGGATACGAATTTACCTGCTTTGCGTAGAGAGCTTGTGGATATAGTTTACGATGATTTATTTATACTTCCTCTTTTTCAACCTTATGATGTATTTATTTTAAACAAAAAAGTATATACAGAATACGACAGTAGCTATAGATTTATAAATTTTAAAACAAAAACAAATAAACGTTTATATATATTTTAAGGAGAAAAAAATGGCACTAAAACCGGACAAAGCATTTTTATACATAATAATAATCTTTTTATTGTGTGTAGGTATTTATGTGTTTTATCAATACAGAATGGTTTATAGAGAGACAGAAGAAATGTGGAAAACCGTTATTTCCGGATTTACAGAAGAAAAAAATGAACACCTCACAAACAAATTCTTTTTGAACGTTTCGGACTTTCAATCGATACAATCGTTGAATTGGCACTATTTTAAGTCTTTGATTGATGATGATGTGTCATTGAAAAGGTTTAATTTAGCACAGATGAATGTTTATGACATAAACCATGAGTTACGATACTCATATACCCGCGATTTAAGCAAGACTATCATACCAAACGACCAATTACTCGAAAAAATACAGAGCAATATCCGCCGAAACGATACTGATGTCATTTTCAAGAAATATGAAAAAAACAATCTAGGGATAGTGACTACCCCATTAAAAAGAAGAAACAATATGCACTTTTTAAGCATTGTTTATGTTTTTGATATGAATCAAACCAGGTTGCAAAATATCAGATTCTTTGAAACCATAGTAGTCGGTCTCACTATGTTTGCATTATACTTTTTATCTATATTTTTCCTCAGATGCGTGATAAAAAGAAATATGGATGATATATCTAAATATATAGATTTTTGTATCATAGAAAAAAATAAACCAAATCCGTACACTCTAAGCTATGTTCCGCCTTTTACGAATATGGCACAAAAGATTTCATATCTTATTTCTCGTAAAAATGAATTGGAAAAGAAATACCTAGAATACAGTGACAAGTTTTATCATTTTATAAACTTGACTAGCGAAGGTCTCGTGATGGAGGATGAGATCGGTTACATTTATTTTTGTAATAAAAGATTTGCTGAAATATTGGATTATGAGACTGAATCTGAACTATTAGGGTTAAAAATGACGGACCTATTTTATGATCCAGAAGATACAGAAACGTATAAAAGTGGTTTAAATATATCTCATATAAGTATCCAAGCTTCAAACAAAGTAAACTTTGTGACAAAAAATGGCATGAAAAAAGAGGTGGTACTTTCAAAAAAGGCTATCCTAAACAACCAAAATTTGGTTTTAGGTTTTTATTGTTCTATTACTGAAGTGATAGGTGTTTCTACTTTTAACTATAGTCAATCCGAAATCCATAATCTCAGATCAAATGTCTATGAAAGATATGGGAATCCATGTGTCATCCTTGATCACAACGACAGAGTGGTCGACGTAAATGAAGCCTTTTTAAACTTTGTAAATAAAAATAGAAGTAGTCTCATCTCTCAATATTTTATAGATACTATAAAGGGATTCGAGTTTGAAAGGAGTTGGCATCCAAACCTGAGAGATTTTGAATTATTTGAGCCTACAGTAAATAAATGGTTCCAGGTAGTGATCAAAAATATTTTGGTGCATAACAATTCTTACAAGTTTGTTCATTGTTTGATAATCGACCAGTTTAAAAAGCAAGATAAATATAAAAAAATGATACTAGAAGATTTCAGAGGTTTCTTTTTTATTACAGGAAAGAATGCTGTCGTTTTGTATGTATCCCAATCGTTTACTACTATTACTCACAACTCCGAAGAGTGGTTTGTAAGTTATTATAGTGATTTAATAAATTCTTCATTAAATAAATCACAAAACCTCACTGATACGATAACTATATCACATAGAAAAATCAAATATGAGTTCAAGATAGCTCAGCTATTTACAAACAACGATGATATGAAACTGTTTCAGGCGATATTAAAGTAAAACTCATATGAAAAAATACATTTTTGCTATAATCATTTATTTAGTAGGGATAGGTCTGATTCCTACTTTTGTAAAGTACAGGACAAACAGACAACATGATCTATTGATACAAGGGTTTTATGAAACTTATTACTATTATTTTGATATATATGAATTTGTATTAAGGCAATTTTTGGATAATGAAATATCAGACGAGGCTTTTGAGAGATTGTTAATAGAAAGTTCCAAGGGCAATTATGACATATTGGTATTGACACCAGACGGGACAGTGTTTAACGATACAGATAGATTTAGCAATCTGATATCGCAATCAGCGTTAGACAAGATTATTGTGCGCACTTTACAAAATTTTTTGACATATTTTTCAGAAGGATTTACAGAAAACAACAGCCATTATATCTTATCTTCCAAAAAAATGGATTACAATAATGAAAGATGGTTTCTCGCTATAATAACGGATGTTTCGAGCTTTCATGAAGAGTGGCGTGAAATGAGTAAAGTGATTATGGTGGTCTATTCAATGATATGGACTATTGGTTTCCTCCTCGTAGTATATTTATACTACAAAAAAGCATGGTTTTTAAACCAAAAGAAAGCTTCTGATGAGGTGCGGAATTTTGTAGCCAATATCTCAAAGAATGATGAGAAATTGATGTTTATATTTATCAATGATGATGCTGAAATAGAAATAGTTAGTCCTCAATTGCTTAGTTTATTGGAATTTAATGCAGATTATTTAATAGGTACAAATATCAATAATCTGATAAACGATTTTAACTTGTCAAAGCTCATAAAATCGAGTATAACCAAAGAACAGAATAACAATGAAATAACAATACAGGATAAACATGGAGTTAAATTTATTTTTTTAATGACATTCATCCCCTTTTATAGAAGTTCATCAGAACTGTCAAACATACTTATATTTTTGAATGATATTACCTTGATGAAGTCCAGCATCAATAGGCTAGATTTTGAAGTAAAAAAGAATATGTCTTTGAGTGCTATTGCACAATTAGTTATGAGTATTCGAGAGCCTCAGCTGATCACAAAAATGATTATAGATGAATCGAGAAACTTGATAGAGTTTGACTATGGTACTACGTTTTTGTTACAAGATGATACGTTAACCCCATTTTATACAGATAACCCCGATTTTATCAGCAAAGTAGGAAATTTTTCAATAAAGATAGGAGAAGGGCTCACAGGTACAGTAGCAAAAACAGGCAAAGCACAAATAGCGAATGACACATTTAATAATCCTATTACTATGCAAATTCCGGGTACACCTGTCACTCATAATGAATGTATCATGTCTGCTCCTCTTATAAATAGCGAAGGTAAAATGCTAGGTGTCATGACATATTCTCGAGAAAGTCTGTACCACTTTACAGATATGGATTTACAGTTGCTCGAGGTGCTCGCTGTATTGGCTGCTAATATTTTTGACAAGACAGAATTGCTCAGGAAAATAGAAGAAGAAAAAGAAAAACATGAAACTCTGATAAATGAGTCAGCATTGGCATTTCTAGTGATATATGATAAAAAAATCATTTTTTGTAATAGAAAATTTTCAGAGCTGATCAAATATGAAACTAATGAATTGATTGGTAGCGACATCTTTGATTTTATATCGTTGAAAGACAGGTCTTTCTTTATATCTCAGCTTACGACATTCACCTTGGTAGGTAAAACAGAGATATTTGAGTATGAATTTTTCACTTCTGATAAAAAGTCGATAATACTAGAATTTTCTCTATCTTCAATCATTTGGGATGGGAGAACTTCGATATTGGCTTCGGCAAGTGACGTGACAGAAAGAATAGAATTAAACAAGAGAATGCTACAAACTCAAAAACTAGAATCCATAGGTACGCTCACATCAGGTATTGCTCATGACTTTAAAAACATTCTGACAGGTATCGTAGGAGCGGTGGAACTAATATTACTCAAAGCAGAAGAGGGCTCTTCAATTAAAAACATGGCAAAAGCTATAAAATTATCAGCAGACAGAGCTGTAAAATTGTCTCAGAGATTACTCGGGTATAGTCGAAAAGTAGAAGACGAAATAGATATCTTTGACGTAAACAGCTTGATGAGAGAAACTCTCGAAATAGTCACCTTTACCTTTGATAAAAATATTGAGATAAAGCTAGACATATCTAGTGAGCCGTTATTTTTTGAAGGCGATTCTGTAAAGATACAACAGTGTATCATGAATCTTTGTGTGAATGCTCGAGATGTTATGCCCAATGGAGGTACTTTGTCTATAAAAACTAGTCTGCTCAAAGATTTTGTCTATACAAAACAAATCTGGGCTCAAGCTGAAAATATAAATTATTCTTTTATAGAAATCACTGATACAGGACCCGGCATACCAGATCATCTACAAGAAATATTATTTGAACCTTTTTTTACTACAAAAAGTAAAGGGAAAGGGACTGGATTAGGTCTCTCAACCACAAAAACAATTATCACTGACTATAAAGGGAATATTTCTGTAAAATCAAAATTAGGTGTAGGATCTTCGTTTAGGATACTACTCCCATGGATTGCACAAGAAAAAGAACAAGATGATGATATCTCTCATAAAGTTCACACAAAGACTCATTCTATACTGCTGGTAGATGACGAGGAAATAATACTCGATATTGCAAAGGATTTGTTAGAAGAGCTAGGAAATAAGGTCTTTGCCGTAAATAATGGATATGATGCTTTGGATTTAATAGAGCAAAATCCAAAGATTACTTTAGCTATTATCGACCGAATGATGCCTAAAATGGATGGTTTGACTCTACTGAAATTGTTAAAGAGAAAAAAACCAGAATTGATAGTAATCGTAGCAAGCGGTTTCTTGCAAGATGATGTAATACAAGAATTCTTAGATAATGGGGCTGAGCAATGTATAGCAAAACCTTATACATTAGATCAGCTTTCCCGGATATTAAAAGATATGTAGTTTATTTATTGACATAATGTGTTTATTTATTTTCATGGTAAAAAAGAAATATATAAAAGGAGAACAAAGTATTATGGTAAAGAAAGTTTTAATAGGATTGATAGTGGTTTTGACTCTGGTCACCTGTGGAAAAAAGCCTCCACAGCAAGAGGCGACAGTCATCACTGATGCGAGATTTTTTCCTGTGCCAGAGTTTGCAGACTTGTTTGCTTCGTTAGATTATATCCAAAGAGCAGATTTTGATAGGGTAATATCAGATACATATAAAACTGATATTACGAATGTCTACACTGCTGCTTTTTATCTAGGAAATCTAACAGCGGATGCCATTGTGGCTACAAAAGCTAGAAACAAATCAAAACTGACTGCTATTGCGATGACGATGATCGACTATTCGAGAATGATTGGCATCAATCAGGAAGTTTTGATGCTCGCAGACGAGCTCTTGACTCTGCTACAGGAAGATAAATGGGACGAATTGTTGGTGGCTTTGGACGATTATAAAATACAGGTAGAGTTGGCTTTGTATGTATCTAGGCAAATCGATCTAATGACACTAGTACAAGCAGGTGGATGGACTGAAGGAATTTACATCATGACTCGTTTGATATTGCAAGATTTTAATATATCATACACTGCTGTATTAAACCAAAAAGGTATCATCGACAACTTAGTAAACAACCTTGCTCAAATGGAAAATCAGGAACTGTACGAACTCGATTGGTTCAAAAATCTGGTTGTCAGTTTCAACAGAATACACTCCATCATTAACGTACCAGAAAAAGGCATGTTTAGCTTTGATGAAGTAAGAGCTCTGCACACTACAGCTTTTGAGATCAAAGCAGGGTTTGGGTTTTAGTTTTTTTTAAAAGAGATCGCTGCTACGGGACTTTGGGCGATGCCACCAACCCGTCCCCGTAGCGGCGATCCAATTCCACTCCTCGGAAGGGCTACGACAAATCAACACCCCCACCCAAAATCGATAAATTGGCATCATCCCGTAGGTGTCCCCTCCGAAAAGTCGAAAAGTAACCTATTTCTGTAGGGAACGCATTTATTCGTTCCTTATATATCCTTGATACATAATATGTTACGGAACGAATAAATGCGTTCCCTACATTAATATATCATTTAATGACAAATGGAAATGCTATAAATAGGGCTTTCGGAGTCCACTCCTACGGGATGGTGCCAATTTCAAACCAAGAAACCCGCACCCAATCTAGTTTTCTGATATCCTCCCTGTACGGCTCCTGTACCGATCCCCAAAATAAGCAGGATAGAAGCGGGAAAAGCACAAGGGGCTACGACACAATCAGCTTCCCCGCCCAAAATCGATAAATTGGCACCATCCCGTAGCGGAGCTCTGAGGGGCTACGACACAATCAGCTTCCCTCGCCCAAAATCGATAACACCACCCGATCCGTGACCATTTACCGATTTTTTGGAAAATATTAAAAAAATGATTTGACAAAAATAAATTAAATATTATTTTTAC
>Ga0099364_10001788_pt1 | contig 34912 bp, 38 predicted proteins | sample TergutTh196P3_FD_73070 | JGI IMG/M metagenome (GOLD analysis project Ga0099364, IMG submission 73070) | Microcerotermes parvus P3 segment gut microbial communities from Pointe-Noire, Republic of the Congo - Th196 P3 | ecosystem: Host-associated > Arthropoda: Insects > Digestive system > Gut ... | reverse complement strand
CAAAAGTTTTTCCGCGCCGTCCCGGCCCATAGGGGCGGCCCTGCGGTCACCCTGGGGGGGTTTTTTGCGGGAGAACCCCCCCCCGCCGTGGCGGGCGTAGCCGCCGTAGGTGTCAACGATAATCTTGCGCCCGGTCAGCCCGCTGTCTCCTTGAGGGCCGCCCACCACAAACCGCCCGGTGGGGTTGATGTAATACAGCGTATCGCCGTCCAGCAAATCTTTCGGCAGAACCTTGTCGATGACGCGCTCCCGTATGCCCTTCCGCAGCACCTCAATGTCCATATCGTCGTGCTGGCTGCTGACGACGACGGCCTGTATGCGCTCCACCTTGCCGTTTTCGCCGTACTGCACGGTGACCTGCGCCTTGCCGTCGGGACGGAGATAGGACAGGCTTTTGTCCCGCCGCGCCGCCGCCAGCTCTCGGCAGAGAGCGTGGGCGTAGGTAATGGCGGCGGGCATCAATTCCGGCGTCTCGTCGCAGGCATAGCCGAACATCATCCCTTGGTCGCCCGCGCCCAGCCGGTCCACGCCCATAGCGATATCGGGGCTTTGCTCGTCAATGGCGGTCAGCACCGCGCAGCTCCGCGCCTCAAATCCGTTCACCGGATTGTCGTAGCCGATTTTAGCGATGGTATCCCGCGCGATGCCGGGAATGTCTACGTAATGCTTGGTGGTGATTTCACCCATCACCAGAGCCATGCCTGTGGTGACGATGGTCTCGCAAGCCACCCGCGCCGTGGGGTCGTTGGCGAGAATCGCGTCCAGCACCGCGTCGGAGATTTGGTCGCACACCTTGTCGGGATGGCCTTCGGTGACCGATTCGCTTGTGAATAGGGTTTTCATACGTACACGTCCTTTCTGCCGTTGAAAAAATTATCGTGAGAGCTGTGTCTTTCTAAGCCTGCGCCCGCCTTTGATATGGCAGACGGAGAGGATACAGCCCGCCGAGACGCCGATAAACGCGGCGAACAGATAGATGACCGCGTCATAATGGGGACTGGAAACGAGGAACGCGCACGTCACAAAAATGGCCTGAAGCAGCCGCAATATAATGAGCGTGACCCCGGACGCGATGATAACCTTCGCTCTCCCCGGATTGTTTGCGGATATAATCCCCAAGACGCCGCCGGCCGCCGAGAAAACCGGAGGCAGCAATCCCATTCCCCAGCCAATCCATATAAACGCGGGGGATTCCCTGCCAAACAGCGTCCGCGGGAACAGCCCGCCCGCGGTCAAATCCCAATAGGCGACCCAAAGGGAGAAAAGAATACCGATTGCACCGAAAACAGTCAGAAGAATGCCCGAAACCCGGACTGTGTTCTTCGCCGTCATACCATTCGTCTCCTTGCTCACAATGTCTCCATATACGCTTTCTGCGCGTCCGTCAGTTTGTCAATCGTCATGCCCATCGAGAGCAGCTTGAGTTCGCTCACCCGCGCGTCAATTTCATATGGCACGGGATAGACGCCGGGAGCAAGGGCTTTTCCGTTGAGCAGCATATGCTCCAGCGCCAGCGCCTGAACGGCGAAGCTCATATCCATGATTTCCACCGGATGACCGTTGCCGGCGGCGAGGTTGCACAGCCTGCCCTCGGCGACGACATTGAGATGCCGCCCGTCTTTTTGCCGGTACGCCATGATGCCGTCGCGGCGGGGGATGGCTTCGGCGGAGTGTTCCCGCAGCCATTCCACGTCCACCTCCACGTCGAAATGCCCGGCGTTGGCTAAGATGACGCCGTCCTTCATCTTGGCGAAGTGCCGCTCGGTAATCACGTCGTTGCAGCCGGTGACGGTGATGAAAAAGTCGCCTTGGGAAGCGGCGGCGTCCATCGTCATCACCGCGCAGCCGTCGTTGACCGCCTCAATGGCCTTGACCGGATCGATTTCGGTAACGATAACCCTCGCACCCAGCCCGGCGGCCCGCATCGCCACGCCGCGTCCGCACCAGCCGTAGCCCGCGACGACCACGGCCTTGCCGCTGACTTGCAGGTTGGTGGTGTGCAGAAGCGCGTCCCATGTGGACTGACCCGTTCCGTAACGGTTGTCAAATAAATGCTTCATTTCGGCGTCGTTGACCGCCATCGCCGGAAACGCCAGCTTGCCCGCCGCGTGACGGGCGTGAAGGCGGTGGACGCCGGTGGTGGTTTCTTCGGTCGCGCCGATTAAGCCGCTTCGGAGGTCTTGGGCCGAGCCGTGCAGCAATTCGGTCAGGTCGCCGCCGTCGTCTAAAATCAGGTGCGGACGGCAGGAGAGCGCCGCCGTGAGATGCGCCTCGTATTCGCCGGCTGTGCAGCCGTGGACGGCGTAGACCTCCACGCCCGTCTCCGCCAGCGCCGCCGCCACGTCGTCCTGCGTGGAAAGCGGGTTGCAGCCGGTGGAATGAACCTCGGCGCCGCCTTGGGCAAGCGTGACGGCCAGACAGGCGGTCTTGGCCTCAAGATGGACGCTGGTGGTAATCTTGACGCCTTTGAAGGGCTTGCGTTTGGCAAAATCCTCGCCGATGGCGTTCAAAACCGGCATATACGCGCGCGCCCAAGCAATCTTGCGCCGCCCGGAAGGCGCCAGAGAGATGTCGCGGATAATCGGCACGGTGAGCAGCCCCCTTTACATCTGTCTATACTTATGATACCATACTATGAAACGCATTTCAAGCAAAAAAAGGAGTTGGGAGCCAATGCGGGAACTACAGGAAATGGCGGCCAGAATCCGTGAACTGCGGGACGTCTGCGGGTTTACAACCGCCGAGGTGGCGCGAAAGCTCCAAATCGGCGAAGAAGATTACGTCCGCTATGAAACGGACGGCAGCGACGTTCCCATCAATGTACTCTTCCGTCTGGCGGCGGTGCTGGGCGTGGATTTGAACGAGCTGCTCACCGGGCGGGCGCCGCATTTGGAATCATATTGCCTCGTCAAGCGGGGGCATGGCATGACCATAGACCGCTACCCCGGCTATGCCTTTCAATCGCTGGCGTATACGTACAAACACCGAGTTATGGAGCCCCTTCTGGTCACGGTGGAACCGGAAGAGGGCGACCCCGCCCCTGTGGCGCATGGAGGACAGGAGTTCAATATGTGTCTGGAAGGGACGATGGACTTGCTCTTTGACGGCAAAGCCATACGGCTGGAAGCGGGCGACAGTGTGTATTTCAACCCCAACCGCCCCCACGGTCAGCGCGCCGTCGGCGGCAGGGCGCGGTTTTTAACGGTGATTACATTGTAGGGCGGCCGCCCCCGCGAGGAGATGATTGTATGACTCTATTAAAACGCTTTCTGCCCCGTACAGAGTTTGACTCTTACGAGGATTTTATGGAAAACTACCGGCTGAATGTGCCGGAACGCTTTAACTTCGGCTATGACGTGGTGGACGCGTGGGCGGAGACGGAGACGGACAAAAAGGCGCTGGTGTGGTGCGATGACCGCGGCGGGGAGAAGACGATGACCTTCGCCGATATGTCGGAGCTGTCCAACCGGGCGGCGAATGGATTCAAAGCCCGGGGCATCGGCAAAGGCGACCGGGTGCTGCTCATCCTGCGCCAGCGATGGGAATATTGGGTCTGCGCCGTCGCGCTTCATAAGCTGGGCGCGGTGGTCATTCCCGGCTCCGTCCAACTGACCGAAAAAGACATCGAATACCGCGTGGAGATGGCGGGAATCAAGTTTATCCTCACCGTGGACGGGCTGAAAGACTTCGATTTTGAAAGCTGCCCCGCCGTGTTGGAGCGGGTTGACACCCGCAACGAAGACCCCATGCTGATTTATTTCTCCTCTGGCACCACCGGGATGCCCAAGATGGTCAAGCACGACTTCCTCCATCCGCTGGGACAGATTGTCACGGCAAAGTATTGGCAGCAGGTGGAGGAAAACACGCTGCACTTTTCGGCGTCCGACAGCGGCTGGGCCAAGTTCGGCTGGGGCAAGATATACGGCCAGTGGCTCTGCGGGGCGTGCGTGTTTGCCTACGACTGGGACAAGTTCACCGCGAAAAGCCTGCTGGAAAAAATTCAGACATACAAGCCCGCCACCTTTTGTGTCCCGCCCACGATGTACCGCTTTCTGCTTCAGGAGGATATGGCGTCTTACGACATCTCCTCCGTCAAGCGCTGGTGCAACGCGGGAGAGCCGCTTAACCCAGAGGTTTTCGACCGGATGGAGGCCATCACCGGGTGCAAGCTGGCCGAGGGGTTCGGACAGAGCGAGTCAAGCGTTTTGGTCGCCGCCTTCCAATGGATTGAGCCGCGCCCCGGCAGCATGGGCAAGCCCGCGCCGTTATACGACATCGACATTGTGGACGAGGACGGGCAGTCTTGCGAAACGGGCGTGGAGGGCGAGATTGTCGTCAGGGGGCTGCACAACCCCAGCGGGCTGTTCAAGGAGTACCTCAACGACCCGGAAGCCAACGCCAAGGCTTTTCAAAACGGCGCTTATTACACCGGGGATGTGGCATGGCGGGACGACGACGGGTATTACTGGTTTGTCGGGCGGAACGACGATATGATTAAATGCTCCGGCTACCGCATCGGCCCGTTTGAAGTGGAAAGCGTGCTGATTACGCACGAGGCCGTGCTGGAATCCGCCGTCACAGCCGCCCCCGACCCGGTGCGAGGGCAGGTGGTCAAGGCCACGGTCGTCCTCAAGAGCGGCTACCGGCCGTCTGAGGCGCTGGCGAAAGAATTGCAGGAATACGTCAAGCGCGTTACCGCTCCATATAAATACCCGCGCATCGTGGAGTTTACCGATGCGCTGCCGAAAACCGCCAGCGGCAAGACCAAACGGGCGGAAATACGCAAAAAAGCGTAGCTCTGCTTCCGCCGGTCTCCAGTCTTTGGCGGGAGACAAGCGGAAGCGTCAAGGAATTACAAAAAAACATGAAAACCCTCTAAAGTTTGCGGCAAAAGTAACGATAATAGATTTAAGGAGTGCCACACCCGGCGCAAGCCGGGTCAGAACGGAGGGAACCGACATGAACATCGCACCGATTAGTACATCCGCCGCGGCCGCGGCGCAGTCCATCCAAGCCAAAGAGCCGGCAGCGGTGCAGATCGCCGCCGTCGCGGCGGAACGCCGCAACGTGACCGACACGGTTGAAATCACCCCCAGCCGCGCCAGCCGCGCGGCGCAGCGCAACAACACCGTGCAGACGGTCAACATGCAGGCCCAGATGATGCGCCGCATGGCGGAACGCATCATCAAGGAACAGTATTCCAAAGGAAACCACCTCTTTATGCTCTTTTACGGCAACAAGGCCTTGCAGCTCGACCCGTCGCTTCGCCCGGAGAGCTTCATCCCCGACTATGTCCCGCAGGAGCAGCATGAAGCCGTCGTCAGCGCGGTTGATTATTACAGCCCCGCGCAGACCGGCCAGCGCATCCTCGGCGTGGCCGAAGATGTTGCCGGAGGGGCGGACGCGCTCAGACAGCAGCCGGCGCTTGCCGGGGTGTTCCAAAACGCGGTGGGAGCGGCCTTCCTCAATGTGCAGAACGAGGCCGGCGGCAATCTGCCCGAACTGGTTCAGCAGACATTCGAGGTCACCATGCGGAGCTTCGACGCGCTTGCTAAAGTGCCCTCCGAAGGGTAAGCAAACAAGAAAAACCCCCGGTTTGCCGGGGGTTTTTGTCACGCTTGAAACGCCGTATACAGCCGCGTTCGTTCCCTATAATTTTATTTACGGCAGCTCCTCAACCTTGATATTGTTAAACGTCACAATGCTCTGCTGGCGGTTGAAGTCTTGCGAGGGGGTGAAAATCGCCTCTGTTGTGCTGGTGCCGCTCATAATGCCGTTCGCCCGCACGAAGTTAATCCCGTTCCGCGCCCAGTTTGACGCTGTATCAAGGTCGGTGAAGTCGGCGGTCGGCGGGTCGCTCACGTCCGCGCCAATAGCGCGGCAGGTATTCATAATCATCACCGCCGCCTGTTCGCGGGTAAAGCCGCCGTCCGGGTTGAACAGACCGCCGCCCACGCCGCCGGTGATATCCAGCGCGTACGCCGCCAGTATGTAAGAGTCGCTCGTGTCGCCAAATGCGTCCGGGTCACGGGCTAAGTCCCGCTCGGCCAGTATCGCGTCTATGTCTTTTTCCAGCACAAACTCAACCCAGCTCACCGCCATCCGGCAAAACTCGGCGCGGGTGATGGTTTGCGTGTAGCTGCCCTGTATGTCGCTCGGCACGAAGCCCTTGGCAATCGCTTCGGTGATGCCGTCCTTCGCCCATGTGTCGGCGCTGTCTAGGGGGTCGGAGGGGGTGCCGTCACCTTGGGGGAAGTAGAAAAACATGAAGTCTTCCCACTCGTCGTCGTAAGTTTCCGCGTTTAGCGCCGGACTTTTCGTCCACGCCGGGACGCTCACGGCAGGGTCTTGCCCCATGAGGTTGCCATAGACCCAAAGGAGTCTCAACTCGGTGTTGTTGCTCACGTCTAGCGTGGTCAGTTGGTTGTCGTCGACCCTAAGCCATATCAGCGCGGTGTTACGGCTTACGTCTAGCGTGGTCAGTTGGTTGTATTGTACATAAAGCCATGCCAACTCGGTGTTACGGCTCACATCCAGCGCGGTCAGTTGGTTGCGGCAGGCATCAAGGTATGTCAGCGCAGTGTTATTGCTTATGTCCAGTGTGGTAAGCTGGGTGTCGGTGACCCAAAGCTCCGTCAGCGCGGAGTTGCGGCTTATGTCCAGAGTGGTTAGTTGGTTGTCGACAGCTATAAGCCGTGTCAGTGCGGTGTTTTGACTCACGTCCAACGTGGTTAGTTGGTTGTTGCCGACACTAAGGTCTGTCAGCGCGGTGTTTTGGCTTACATCCAGCGCGGTCAGTTGGTTGTTGCTGACATTAAGCCCCGTCAGCGCAGTATTGCGGCTCAAGTCCAGCGTGGTCAGTTGGTTTCTTCTGACCTCAAGCCATGTCAGCACAGTGTTGTTGCTCAAGTCCAGCGTGGTCAGTTGGTTTCTTCTGACCTCAAGCCATGTCAGCACAGTGTTGTTGCTCAAGTCCAGCGTGGTCAGTTGGTTGTTGACGGCTTGAAGGTCTGTCAGGGCGGTGTTTTGCCTCAAGTCCAGCGTGGTCAGTTGGTTGTTGTCGACCCAAAGGTATGTCAGCGCGGTGAAATACTCAATGCCGGTCAGGTCTTCAATTTCGCGGCCGTCTACGCTAAGCCACGTAATCTCCGACACGTCCGACGTGAGGATGTCCCCTGTGGGCTTGCCGATAAGCTCCCGCACCGCCGCCTCAAAGTTAGCGTCGGGGAAGGTGATGACGGTGTCTGACGCCGTGACTGCCGGGACAAGCGCGAGAACCAGCGCCAGTGCCAGCGCTAGGGATAAAAATCTTTTTTTCATGTTGTCTCCGCCTTTACAAAAATATTTCCACAGCCCAACAGAACCGCCCGGGGAGGCCGGCTTGCGCGGAGTTTGCGCATAAATAAGCACACGCCGAAGGTGAACGGCAAAGCCGTTGCGTACCTTACGACGTGCGCGATAAATCGCGGCTGGCCCGTCCCGCGCTTGATTTCTTAACTCACCGCTTGAAAAAGAGCAACTAAGAGGTTATAATAACAGTGTTCTCGCGGCGCCGGTAAAACGGTTGCGTAAGGTGGATCGGTCACCTTCGCAGGGCTTTGGCGCTGATTACACCAAAGTCTGCCGCGGGGGCTCGTTTTGCGCGTTTTGGCGCAAGCCGGTTCCCAGCAATGCGATTATATACCACTTGGCGGGGCATGTCAAGAACGAATTTGCAAAGTTTGCGGAAAAAAGTTGAAACCGAACCTGTCACCTATCCGCGTACAGCGCCGAAAACGCCTTGTACAGCTCCCAGCAGTCGATTTTGGCGGCGATTTCCATCGGCGCGTGCATATTCAGCACCGGGACGCCGATATCGACGACCTCGATGTTTCGGCGGGCTAAAAACAAAGCCACCGTGCCGCCGCCGCCTTGGTCTACCTTGCCCAGCTCGCCCATCTGCCAGCACACCCCCGCGCCGTCGAGCAGGCGGCGCGTTTTGCCCATCGTTTCCGCCGAGGCGTCGGACGAGCCGCTTTTGCCTCCCCTGCCGGTGGCTTTCATCACGCAGGGGCCGTGCCCCAAGCGGGCGTTGTTGCGCGCGTCGCTCACATCGGCGAAGTTGGGGTCGAAGGCGTTGGTCACATCGCCGGAGAAACAAAAGCTGTTGGCGTAGCAAGTCCGCAGCGCCGTCCCCTCCGCCGCGCACAAATCCTCCATCACGGTATCAAAAAACGCGCTCTGCATCCCGGTAATCCCTTCCGAGCCGATTTCCTCCTTGTCCGCGAGAACGCAGACGGCGGTGTATTCCGGGTCTTCGGCGTCAAAGAGGGCTTTCATGGCGGCGTAGGCGCAGGAGCGGTCGTCATGGCCGTAGGCGCCAATCATCGAGCCGTCCAGCCCCGCGTCACGCGCCGTTCCCGCCGGCACAAAGCACAGCTCCGCGGACTGGAAGTCATGCTCGGTCATGCCGTAACGCTTGTGGAGGAGGGACATAACGGCGAATTTCACCTTCTCGTCCCCGTCTTCCTCGCTGGGAATCGTTCCCGCCGTCACGTTAAGGTTTTCGCCGGGGAACGCTTCGGAGAGGACTTTTTTCGCTTGATCCGCGCCCAAATGCGGCAGAAGGTCGCTGATGAACAGCACCGGCTCGTCCGCGTCTGGAGCCAACGTGACCGCCGTCCCGTCCCGCAGAACCACCACGCCGCGCAGCTCCAGCGGCATCGCCATCCAGTGGTATTTCTTGATGCCGCCGTAATAGTGCGTCTTGAGCATGGCAAAGCCGTCCTGCTCGTAGAGCGGATAAGGCTTGACGTCGATTCTCGGCGAGTCAATATGCGCCGCGACGATCCGCGTCCCCTCCGAGAGGGGCCTTCGCCCCCGCTTGATGAGGATGACCGCCTTGTTGTGGCGGGCATAGCTCAAAAGCCCGCGCCCCTCCGCCATTCTCAGCGCTTCCGCCGTACACTCGCGCTCGGTCTTGCCCGCGTTGAGGAACTGTTTATACCCCTCGGCATACGCCAAGGCTTTCTCCCATTCTCCTCCGCGCAGCCGCCCGTATGCCGGAGCGGGCTTGCCGATTAAGATTTCACGCGCGTTTCCCATATCGCATCCACCCTTTCGTTTAGCTCTTCCGCCGTGCCGTTGTTTTCGACGGTTATATCGCAGTTTTTGATATAATACGCATCGTCCTTCTGTCCGTGCAGGCGTTTCATCGCGTCCTCGCTCGCCAAGCCGTCCCGCGACATAATCCGCTCCGCCCGCGTCAGGAAAGGCGCCGTGACCGCGACCTTGACCGTACACAGCGCGTCCAGCCCGCTCCCGATTAAGGCAATGGCTTCAATGGCGATTGGCGTGCCGCTGTCTTTGAGAAACACCCGCGCCATCTTTCTCCGCGCCTCTTTGACCACATAGGGGTGGGTAATGCGGTTGAGCCCGGCCAGCGCCGCCGGGTCGGAAAAGGCGATTTTACGCATCGCGGCGCGGTCGAACGCCCCGCTTTTGGTAAAGGCGTCGGCGAAACGCTCCCGCAGCTCGCCGAGCATCCCCTCGTCGGACGCCAGCAGCTTATGATAGATGTCGTCGGCGCGGACGATTGCCGCACCCAGCGCTTTCAATCTTTCAAGCACGGCGCTCTTGCCCGCCCCGCTTCCGCCGGTGACGCCGACGACCGCCGCGCTGTGGCGGAGGAGCTGCGGCGCATCGGAGGTAACGTCGAGAATCGCGGACGGCCTGCCCACGGCGCAGGGGCCCCCGTCCACAATGCCGCCCAGCCCGATTAGGCTGATTTGCGACGGCGACGACGGCGGAGGCTCGCCCGAGCGGTTGGCGGAGGTGAGCGCCAGCGGCACACCCGCGTAGCGCAAAACCGCCAGCGCGGCCGGATGGTCGGGACACCGGCCCCCGACGGTGGCGCAGCCTCCCGGGCCGGGCTGAGGCAGGGTGCAAAGGGTTTCGCTCCCCTGTGCCGAAGCGTTCATAATCAGCGTCAGGGGCCCCGGCCAATATTTTGCCATCAGCTCCCGCGCCGCCGCCGTGACATGGCAGAGCCGTATGGCGTCTTCCTCCCCCGCCATCAGGATGGGCAGAGGCTTGTTGTCCGGCCTGCCTTTAATCGCGTAGACCCGCGCAATGGCGGCAGGGTTGGACGCGTCGGCGGCAAGACCGTACACCGTCTCGGTTGGGAGGGCGGCGACGCCGCCGCCGCGCAGAAGCGCCCCCGCCTCTCTGAGGTCGCTGTCATTGCCACCGTCAAAAATACGCATAGCTTTTCTTACCGCCTTGTGATATACTTACTTTATTATACCTTAGGAGAGTGCCAAATGACAAGGCATTTATTCGTCGTCAATCCCTTGGCGCGGAACGCCGGAGTTCTGGCGGAAGAAGGCAGGGGCATCTGCGAACGTCTGGGGCTTGACGCCGCCGTGAAGGTCAGCGGATACGCGGGTGAGACCATCAAAATTGTGCGTGAGGAGGCGCTTACGGGCGCGGACTTGCGCGTCTATGTCTTCGGCGGCGACGGCTCGCTCAACGAAGCCGTCTGCGGCTGCGCCGGATTTGAGAATGTGGCGCTCACCCAGATTCCCTGCGGCACGGGCAACGATTTTGTCCGCTGCTTTGGCGGGAAAGAGATATTTCTTGACATGGAAAAGATGATTACCAGCAGCCGCGAGGTCATGCTGGATTTGATGGACGTCGCCATCGACGGCGCGGAGCCGCGCCGCGCGGTCAACATTTGTTCCGTGGGGATGGACGCCGATGTGGCGGCGGGCATGACGCGGTATAAATGGGCGCGGCGCTTCGGCAGCAAGATGCCGTATAATCTGTCGCTCGCCGCGGCGCTCTTCAGAGGCATCAAACGTCCGTATACGGTCACTTTCGGCGATGAGCGGCTCGAAGAGATGTTCACCATCATAACCTGCTGCAACGGCCAAGTCTACGGCGGGGGTTTCAAGGCCTGCCCGGACGCCGACCCGGCCGATGGGCGGCTGGAGTTTCTTCTGGTCAAAGGCATCGGACGTCTGACGCTGCTGCGGGTTGTGGGCAGATACGCGAACGGGAAATACAAAGAACTGACGAAGTACATACGCCACAACCCCGGCAGCTCAATATCCGTCGAATCCAAAAAACCTTTTTACGCAAACTGCGACGGCGAGGTCTTCCCCGCGGGGAAAGCGGTGTTTTCCCTGTCGCCGCATAAGCTGCGGTTTATACTCCCCTAGGACGCTGTAACGCCCGGCCGGAGCCGGGCGTCGGTTTACTTCCCGCCGAGTGCGCGTTCCAGCCACACCGCGCCCACGTCGAGGGCGGTGTACAGACCGTTTTTCTCGCTCTTTTTCACCACGCGGTCACGGCTCTTGAGGTCGGGGTCGGTCAACTGGAGCTGGAAGGACACGCGGGTGGGCACGGCCACGCCGTCCTTGTCCGCCGTTTCGAGAATTTGGAGCATGACGATGTATTTCTCCGCCATGCTGCCGTAATACACCAGCGAATCTTTCCGGCGCAGGGGGTGCCCTTTGTAGGTAAGTCCTTCGGATTTTTTCTTCGTTGTCGGCATGGGTGTTTCACCTCGGTTTCTTTGTAATGGCTAGTGTAGCACGTTTTTTCAACAAAGTCAAAGAAATTTTAGAAAATTCTTGAAATTACGCGTCAGATTTGATATACTGCCTTTTGCAGCCAACAAAACGGAGGAATAATCATGCGGTATAACAAAAAAAGCGTAGAAAACATCGACGTCGCGCAAAAGAAAGCCTTGGTACGCTGTGACTTCAACGTCCCGCAGGACGCCAACGGCGTCATTACGGCCGACAAGCGCATCGTCGAATCGCTCCCCACACTCAAGTACCTCCTCGACCGCGGCGCCGCGGTCATCGCCTGTTCCCATCTCGGGCGCCCCAAAGGGCAGTTCAACCCGAAATACTCTCTGGCCCCGGTAGCGGAGCGGTTAGCGGACCTGCTCGGCAAGCCGGTCGTCTTTGCCAACGACGTTGTCGGCGAGGACGCTAAAGCCAAAGCCAACGCGCTCCGCCCCGGCGAAATTATGCTGCTGGAAAACGTGCGTTTCCACGCCGAGGAGGAGAAAAACGATTCGGGGTTCGCCAAGCAACTGGCGGAGATGGCCGACTTCTTTGTCAACGACGCTTTTGGCACGGCGCACCGCGCCCACGCCTCCACCGCCGGCGTCGCCGACCATCTCCCTGCGGTCTGCGGATTCCTCATCCAAAAGGAAATCGGCATCATGGGGCGCGCCTTGGAAAATCCCAAACGCCCGTTTTTGGCGGTGCTGGGCGGGGTCAAGGTGAGCGACAAAATCGGCGTCATCAACAGTCTCATCGAAAAATGCGACACCATCCTCATTGGCGGAGCTATGGCCTATACCTTCAAGAAGGCCTGCGGACGCCCGATTGGCACATCGAAGTGTGAAGAAGACAAGCTGGAGCTTGCCAAGGATTTGATGCTTGCGGCGCTCGGTAAGGGCGTACGGTTTCTCCTCCCGAGCGACCAGCTCGTCAGCGACCATTTTGGCCCCGACGCCAAGCCCGTCGCCGTGCGCGACATCCCCGACGACATGATGGGGATGGACATCGGCCCCGAAACAGCGGAACGGTACGCCGATGAAATCAAGCGCGCCGGCACGGTGGTGTGGAACGGCCCGATGGGCGTCTTTGAGTTTCCCGACTTCGCCGAAGGCACCCAAACCGTGGCAAGGGCCTTGAGCAAAGCGGACGCCGTCAGCATCCTCGGCGGCGGAGACAGCGCGGCGGCGGCCGAAAAATTCGGCTTCGCCGACAGAATGGATCACGTCAGCACGGGCGGCGGCGCGTCCTTGGAGTTCCTCGAAGGTCTGGAATTGCCCGGCATCGCTTGTTTAGCGGACAAGTAGAAAAAAATAAGGAGAGAACAAACATGAACAGAAGATACCGTAAAACCATCATTGCAGGCAACTGGAAGATGAACATGACCCCCTCGGAAGCGCGTACCCTCATAAACGGCGTCAAGGCGCATTGCGCCAAATCCAAATGGTGCGAAACCGTCGTCTGCGTGCCGTATATCGACATCCCGCTGGCCGTGCGCCTCTTGAAAGACTGCCGCATCTCGGTCGGCGCGCAGAATATGCATCACGAGGCGTCGGGCGCGTACACCGGGGAAATCAGCGCCGCGATGCTCAAAGACGCGGGCGTGAAATACGTCGTCGTCGGCCACAGCGAACGGCGGCAGTATTTCGGCGAAACCGACGCGCTTGTGTCCGAGAAGGTCGTCCGCGCCCTTGCGGCCGATTTGCGTCCCATCATCTGCGTCGGCGAGACTTTGCAGCAGCGCGATATGGGCATCACCCTTGAGATTGTCGGCGCACAGGTCAAGGCCGCGCTCAGCGCGGTCGGGGCGGATAAGCTGCGCCGCATCGTGTTTGCCTACGAGCCGGTCTGGGCCATCGGCACCGGACGCACCGCCACGGTCGAGCAGGCCTCCGAGGTCTGCAATCACATCCGCGCCGTCCTCCGCAAAAAATACGGCGCCCGCGGTGCCCGCAGCGTGACAATTCAATACGGCGGCTCGATGAACGAGACCAACGCGAAAGAGCTGCTGGCCGAGCTGGACGTTGACGGCGGCCTAATCGGCGGCGCAAGCCTGAACGCCGACAGCTTCGCCGCGATTGTGAACGCGGCCAATCAATGAGCAAACAACCCTTTGTCCTGATTATCATGGACGGCTTCGGGCTTGCTCCGGCAAGCTCCGCCAACGCCATTTCACGCGTCTCCACACCGACGCTTGACCGTCTCTTTGCCGAGTGCTCGCATACGTCTTTATCCGCGTCCGGCTTGGACGTGGGGCTGCCCGAGGGGCAAATGGGCAACAGCGAGGTGGGGCATACCAACATCGGCGCGGGGAGGGTGGTTTTTCAGGATTTGCCCCGTATCAGTGAAGACATCCGGGGCGGCGGCTTCTTTGACAACGCCGCCTTCAACGCCGCCATCGACAACTGCCTTCAAAAAGGCACATGGCTCCACCTGATGGGCCTGATGAGCGACGGCGGCGTTCACAGCCACAACACCCATGTCTGGGCGCTCCTAGACCTCGCCAAACGGCGCGGCCTTGACCGCGTACGGCTGCATTGCTTCTTAGACGGACGCGACGTGCCGCCCCAATCAGGCAAGGCCTTTGTGGCGGAAGCCATTGAAAAATGCGGGGAGATTACCGGGCAGGTGACCACGGTCATGGGGCGCTATTACGCTATGGATCGAGACAACCGCTGGGACAGGGTGGAACGGGCTTACGCCGCGCTGGTTTGCGGGGAGGGAAAACAGAACCCCGACCCCGCCGCCGCCGTACAGGCCAGCTATGACGCGGGCGTGACCGACGAATTTGTCGAGCCGGTCGTCTGCGTCCCGGACGCGGGCGTGAAAGCGGGCGACAGCGTTGTCTTCTATAATTTCCGCCCCGACCGGGCGCGGGAAATCACCCGGGCGTTTACCGACCCGGCGTTCGGCGGATTTGAGCGGGCGTATTTCCCCGTGCATTACGTCTGCACGACCGAGTATTCCGCCGATATGCCCAATGTGTCGGTGGCATACCCGCCCAAGGCTCTGACGAGCATCTTCGGCGAGTATATCTCCCGCTTGGGCCTGACCCAGCTCCGCATCGCCGAGACGGAGAAATACGCGCACGTGACCTTTTTCTTCAACGGCGGCGAGGAGCAAACCTTTCCGGGCGAAGATCGCGTCCTCATCCCGTCGCCCAAGGTGCCGACCTATGACCTAAAGCCGGAAATGAGCGCCTATGAAGTGACCGAAGCCGTGACGGAACGAATCAGGAGCGGCGCGTACGACGTCGTCGTCCTCAACTTCGCCAACTGCGACATGGTGGGGCATACCGGCGTGATGACGGCGGCCGAGAAAGCCGTGATGACGGTGGACGAATGTGTCGGCCGGGTGCTGGAGGCTGTGCGCGAAACGGCTGGACGCGCCATCGTCACCGCCGACCACGGCAACGCCGACTGTATGCTGGCTTCCGACGGCGTGACGCCGTTTACCGCCCACACCACCAACCCTGTCCCGTTCATCCTTGTCGGAGCCGACGCGAAACTGCGTGAAAACGGCAAACTATGCGACATCTGCCCGACCATTTTGGATTTGATGGGACTTGAAAAACCCCGCGAAATGACGGGCGAAACCCTAATCATATAAAAGGAGAGTACACACATGAAAAAAATGCTTGAAATCGTAGACGTGATTGGGCGCGAGGTGCTTGACTCGCGCGGGAATCCCACCGTCGAGGTCGAAGTCGTCGCCGAGGACGAAAACGGGATGCACGTAGGCCGCGCGGCGGTTCCGTCGGGCGCGTCCACCGGCATCTTTGAGGCCTGTGAGCTGCGCGACGGCGACAAAGACCGTTATCTGGGCAAGGGCGTGCTGAAAGCCGTCGAGTCCGTCAACGGCGAGATTGCCGACGCCATCATCGGGTTCAACGCGCTGGATCAGGTGGAGCTGGACAGGATGATGATTGAGCTGGACGGCACCCCGAACAAGGCCCGTCTGGGCGCCAACGCCATTCTGGGCGTGTCGCTGGCTTGCGCCAAGGCCGCCGCCGAGGCGCTGGGGCTGCCTCTTTACCAGTATATCGGCGGCGTCAACGCCAAGACCCTGCCTGTGCCGATGATGAACATCCTCAACGGCGGCGCGCACGCCTCCAATACGGTGGATATCCAAGAGTTCATGGTCATGCCGGTCGGCGCTTGCTGCTGGAGCGAAGCGCTGCGCTGGTGTACCGAGGTCTTCCACAGCCTGAAAAAAATCTTAACCGCCAAGGGCATGACGACAGCCGTGGGCGACGAGGGCGGCTTCGCGCCCAACCTGAAAAAAGACGAGGACGCGCTCAAGGCCATCATGGAGGCCATCGAAGCCGCCGGCTACAAGCCGGACGACTTCCGCATCGCCATCGACGCCGCCGTCAGCGAATGGTATGTGGAAAGCGAGGGCGTATATAAACTGCCTAAGGCCAAAAAGACGATGACCCGCCGGCAGATGGTAAAGATGTGGAAAGACTTCGCCGACAAGTACCCCATCATCTCTTTGGAGGACGGCATGGCCGAGGACGACTGGGAAGGCTGGGAGATGCTGACCAAGGCTCTGGGCAATCAAATCCAGCTTGTGGGCGACGATTTGTTTGTGACCAATGTCGAGCGGCTTCAAAAGGGCATCGACTTGGGCGTGGGCAACTCCATCCTGATCAAGGTCAACCAAATCGGCTCGCTGACCGAAACGCTGGACGCCATCCAAATGGCCAACCGCGCCGGCTACACCGCCGTCGTCAGCCACCGTTCGGGCGAAACGGAGGACGCCACCATCGCCGACATCGCCGTGGCGGTCAACGCCGGGCAAATCAAAACCGGCGCGCCCAGCCGGAGCGACCGCGTGGCGAAGTACAATCAGCTTCTGCGCATCGAGGAGGAGCTGGACGACTCGGCGGAATACCTCGGGCTTGGGGCATTTTACAACTTAAAATAAGCTGTGACAGACCAAAGCCCGCCGGACGGCGGGCTTTGGTCATATCGCTCAGGACGCGGCGGGCGGCATGGTTGCCGCCCCTGCGCACATTCCCCCATGTCTCCCATGATACCATTATACCACATTTCAACTATACAAAACTATCATCTTTTTTTCGCCATTTGACGCCTGTTCAGCGCAAACAAAACGCCCGTTCGCCTCCGAGCCGCCCCATATCCCGAACAAAACCGCCCAAAACCGCGTTTTTGAACTTTGTTCGTATTTTCAATTTTGTGAAAACTGCACAACGTCCTGTAGGGGCGACCGTCCGCCGGGCTTTGCTCTGCCTTGCGTTACACCCGCCGGATTTCCATCCCGCCCAGCGAGACGCTGCCCTTGATGGTCACCACGGGGGCGTTCTCATCCAAGACGGCCGAGCGGCCGCTCACGTCTATGCCGCCCAGCGTGCAGTTTAATTCGTCAATAAGTCGCCAATGCTTGGGGATATACAGCTCTATGGCCCCTAAGCGGCAATGGCAGATGATTTCCGCGCCGCCGGGGGCGGGCGTCGCTTCGTCAAAGTAAACCTCCAGCGCGCCCAGCTCACAGTTCAGCACCGCCCGCTCCAACGCCTCCGCATGGATATAACGGCTGGTATGCCCGAGCCTCGAGTGAATCACGGGGTTATTGCCTGTGTCGGTTTCCACGTCGGGCGGCGGACGGCGTCCCCCGTCCGGGAGGTCGTTGTAAACCCCCAGCGCGCCCAGTTCGTCCTTTGTAACGTGTACCAGTTTCGACTGCCATCTCCGGGGGAGCAGGATGGAAATGCCGATACACGCGGACACCGCCGCCAAAACCAGCGTCCAAAGCCCCAGCTCCGGCCAATCCAGCGGCTTTTGGAGGATATAGTACAGCACGGCAATGGGGATGGGAAGAGGGGAGAAAGACGGCTTGGCGAGGCATTGGACTAGAAAAGCCAGTGCCAGCACGGCGATAATGATGCTGATGACGCCGATTTCCTCAAGCAATCCTTCAAATTGATTGGCCACCACAATCGCCGCGGCCAGCAGGAAAAAGGTGCCCCATATCCATTTGGAAGATTTCCTTTCGGCTTCAATCCGGGTTTCGATTTTCATTTCATCACGCTCCGTTCATTCATTTGGTCCTTTAGGGTTTTGTAGTAGTGCCGCGAGGCGTAGACGTGCTTGTGGGTGTTTGAAAACTCGATTTTGCTTGACGCCGCGAGGTTGCGGGTGATGGCGTAGACGCGCGCGGTGTTGATGATGGTTCCTTTGGCGGCGCGGGCAAAGGAGCGGGGCAGCATCGACTCAAGCTCATACAGCCTGTATTTGACCTTAAACGCGTCGTCCGCCGTGTGGGCGTAGACCGTCTCCCCGTCCGTCTCGAAAAAAAGAATTTTCTCCGGGGGGAGGTAAAACTCCCGCGCGCCTTTGTAAAATGTGAGCTTCGGGGCGGACAGGCCTTGAATGTACGCTTGGAGCTTTTGCACCGAGTCGTCCATACGGCGGCATCGGATGACGACCTCGTCCTCCGCCAACCCGTCGCTCACCTCTATACGCAGCTTCACACACACCTCACCTCCTCCTGCGCCCAGTATATCAAACGATTCAGCCGGGCGCAAGGCAAAATCGGCAACAGGCGTGTTTGCGGCGGTAAGTGGTCGGATAGGGGCCGCAGCACAGTCCCGCTACGAAAATTTGCGTTTGTAAATCTGCACCGCCACGGTGAACGAGACGGCGATGATGCCGGCGCTCCAAAGCAGCGCGGTTCTCAGACCGCCGCCCGCCGGCATGTCCAGCATCAGGGCGCGCGTACTGTCTATAATGGACGTCATGGGCTGGTTTTCCGCAAACCACCTGAGCGCGCGGGGCATCGTTTCAACAGGGACAAACCCGGAGCTGATATACGGCAGGACAAAGAGCAGGAACGGCATGGTTCCGGCGCTTTCCGGCGTCTTGGCGGCGAGGCCGCAGATGACGGCAATCCATGTGACGGCCAGCATATACAAAATAAGCAGCCCCGCGATGAGCAGCCAGTCCGCGAAGCCCGCCCGGGGACGGAAGCCGATGGAGACGGCGACCCCGACGACGACGGCGGTTGCGATGATGTTCCGCATGACCGCCGCCAGCACATGGCCCGTGAGTACGGCGGATTTGGCAATCGGCATCGAGCGGAAGCGGTCGGCAATGCCTTTGTTCATGTCGTTGTTGACGCTTATCGCCGCCGCCGTCACGGCTTGCGCGACGGTCTGCAGGATAATGCCGGGGACGATGAAATCAATATAGTTGTAATCCCCCACATCCATCACGTTGCCGAATATAAGGCCGAAGAGCAGCATCACAATCGCGGGGACGAAGATGGCCGTGGCCAGCGCGTCGGGGTTTCTCAGCGACGTGGTCAGACAGCGCTGAGACATGACCCAAGAATCGGAAAACACTCTTATTTTCGGGCTTTTTACGGTTTGCACGGTTACGCACTCTCCTTTTTGCCGATAATCGCGAGGAAAATATCCTCTAAGGTCGGCTGTTTTTCGATGTATACCTTTTCCGCGGGCGGGAACAGCTTTTTGAGTTCGTCAAGGGTTCCCTCGGCAATGATTTTACCGTCATGCAGGATTGCGATTCTGTCGGCAAGCTGCTCCGCTTCCTCCAAATACTGCGTTGTAAGCAGGATTGTCGTGCCGCTGTCGGCAAGCGCCTTGACGGTTTTCCACACCTCAAGCCGCGACTCCGGGTCAAGGCCGGTGGTTGGCTCGTCGAGAAAGATGACCCGCGGACGGCCCATCAGGCTCATGGCGATGTCCAGCCGGCGGCGCATACCGCCGGAATAGAAAGACGCCCGGCGGTTGGCCGCGTCTTCCAGCCGAAAGGCGGCAAGCAGTTCATCGGCCCTTTGCCCGGCGTCCGGCAGGCGTCTGAGCCGTCCGATTAGGCGCAGGTTTTCCCTGCCCGTCAAGCCCTCGTCCACCGCCGCGTACTGCCCCGTCAGGCTGATACATTCCCGTACGCGTTCCGTCTCGCGCACCGTATCAAAGCCGCAGACGGAGGCCATCCCTCCGTCCGGCTCCGACAAGGTGGAAAGGATTCTGACGGCGGTGGTTTTGCCCGCGCCGTTTGAGCCAAGCAGGGCAAAAATGCTGCCCTTGGGGATGCTGAAGCTGACGCCTTTCAAAACATGGAGGCGCTTAAAAGATTTTCGCAAGTCCGTTACCGTGATGATGTGTTCCATACGTCACCCATCCTTTTTTTCGTTTTAATCTCCGCCGCGCCAAGTATAGCAAGCGCAGCGGCCGGACGCAAGGCAAAATCGGCGACAGGGGCGTTCGGGACGGTAAGAGGCGGATTTGAGACGGCAACAGGTACGGCGCGCGGACAAATCAACCCCCTCCGCATAATGTGCTTGCACTTGCGTTCGCGCCGTGATATAATACCCGAAAAAGGAGTGACTGCATATGGCCGGTGGGAAAGTTATCAATGTATCGGCGGATTCGTTCGACGCGACGGTTTTGGAGGTTCCCGGCCCTGTGCTGGTGGACTTTTGGGCGCCGTGGTGCGGGCCCTGCCGTATGCTCGGGCCGATTGTCGAGGATGTGGCGGCGCGCACGGACGCGGCGGTCTGCAAGCTGAATGTGGACGACGAGGGCGCGCTGAGCGCGCGGTACGGGGTGATGAGCATCCCCACCGTCATCGTTTTCAAAAACGGCAAAGAGACGGCGCGTTTTGTCGGCGTACAGACCGCCGAGACGCTATTGAATGCGTTGAAGTAGGAGAGGTCTCCATGAAAAGCGAGAAATCCTTCCGCAAAAATATCTTCGGCGGCTTTAATACCCGCGATGTGGTAACCTATCTTGCGCAGACGAGCAAGGAGCGCCGCGAGGAAACGGAAGCCCTGCGAGCGGGGGCGGATAAGCTGCGCTGTGAGCGGGACGAATTGCTGGCGCAGCGTGACGGCGGCGTCCAAACGCCCTTCCCCGCCGCGGACACGGCCGAACTCGACACACTGCGCGCCCAGCTCCATGAGGCGCGCGCGGAGAGGGACGGGCTGAAGGAAAAGCTGGACGCCGTGATTGCCGAGCATCAAAACGAAAAGGCGGCGGCTGAAACCTACGAACGGGAACGCGCCGCGTTTGAGAGCGACCGCTCCGCGCTGCTCGACACCCTTACCCGCCGCGAGGAGGAACAGGCCGCGCTCGCCGACGAACGGGCCCAATGGGGCGTGGAACGCGCCGAGTTGTTGGAGGAACGGCAAAAATTGCTGATGGAGCGCAGCACCTACATTCACGAAGCGGCGCGTCTGAAACAGGAATCGGAAAACGCGGGACTGTCGAAAGACCGGATGGAGCGCGAGGAGCGCGAAGCCGCGCAGCGCGCGGAGACCGCGCGCGTCCACGCCGAAAACGTTCGCCGGGAGACGGCGCGCCTGATTGCCGAAACGCGCGCGCGTTTTGATGAAATGACCGAAAAGAGCCGCGCGTCCGCGCTGGAAATCGTATTGGAGCTGGATCGTATGCGGGGCTTTTTCACCCGCCTGCCCGAACGTATTGCCGAGCCGGAGCAGATTCTCAAGCAAATGGAGGGCGACCCGCGCCCGCGCATACGGGAGTTTGTGCCGCCGAGGCTTGACGGTGAATACAATGGCGTATGATGCGCTTTTTGCTGACCGGCGGGACGCTTAACCCGCTCCGGCCCGATTACGCGGCCGCCTTGGCCCGGTACGGGTTTCATAGCTCAATCGTCTATCCGGGAGAGCCAATCCCGTCCGCCGGAGACTACGACGCCCTGCTGCTGCCGGGCGGCGGGGATATTGAGCCGTCGCGGTTTGGGTCGCGCCCGCTTGAAAACGGCAGTGAGACGCTTGATTTGCCCCGCGACGCGCTGGAGTTCGCCGTATTCGAGGACTTTTTCCGGCTGCGCAAGCCGATACTTGGGATTTGCCGCGGGATGCAGGTCGCCAATGTCGCCCTCGGCGGGACGCTGTGGCAAGACCTCCCCTCGCAGCGCGGGCTGACGCATGACACGCCGGAAGGGACGCCGCCGCTGGCCCACGAGGTCATCTTTGCCGGGCGGCGGGAGGTTGTCAACAGCTTTCACCATCAAGCCGTCAGACATCCCGGACACGGGCTGCGGGCGGTAGCGGTAAGCGACGACGGCGTCATCGAGGCGCTGGAACACGAGACATACCCCCTCCGCGCCGTGCAATGGCATCCTGAAAGGGGCTGTTGGGGGATGGAATATTTGCTGGAGCTGATTGAATGAGGCATCTCATCGACTTTTCCGACTTGACGCAAGAGGAATGGCACGCTCTTTACCACTCCTTTACGGAGATACTGAAGCATCCGGGAGACTATCGGGACGCCCTTCGCGGGCAGACCCTAGCCTCCCTTTTTTATGAGCCTTCCACCCGGACGCGGCTGTCCTTCGAGGCGGCGATGCAGCGGCTGGGCGGCGGCGTGTTCGGGTTTTCCGACCCGCAATCCTCCAGCATTTACAAGGGCGAATCTCTCAAGGACACGATTGCTATGGTTTCCGGGTATGCCGACGCCGTCGTCATCCGGCACCCGCGCGAAGGCTCGGCGCTGGCGGCGTCGCTTTATTCAACCCGCCCCGTCGTCAACGCCGGAGACGGAGGCCATTGCCACCCGACGCAGACGCTGACCGACTTGGCGGCCGTCACCCTGCTGCTCGGACAAGTGGACGGTCTGCATATCGGGATATGCGGGGACTTGAAATACGGACGCACCGTCCACAGTCTGCTGTCGGCGCTCCGCCGCTTTGACGGCATAACGGTGACCTTGATTTCCGCGCCCGAGCTGGCGCTGCCCGCGTACGCCCGCGCCGCCTGTGAAGAAGCGGGGATGGCGCTGCGGGAGGAGCGGAACCTGCGTTCCGCCATAGGCGGGCTGGATGTGCTGTATATGACGCGTGTTCAGCGGGAACGGTTTGCCGACCCCGCCGAATATGAGCGGCTCAAGGACGGGTATATCCTGACGCCGGGGGTGATGGAGGGCGCCAAACGCGAAATGCTGGTGATGCACCCGCTGCCGCGCTTCGGGGAGATAGACGTCGCCGTGGACGACGACCCGCGAGCCGCCTACTTCGAGCAAGCCCGCCTCGGCATGGTGATACGAATGGCTTTACTGCTGGAAACGTGCAGACTGCCCTCCCTCGCGCCGAAAATCCCGCAGCAAAAAAGCGGGTTCGCCTGTGCGAACCCGCGCTGTGTGACACAAGAGGAGCGCTACCTGCCGCCACTGGCAGACGGGGATATGTGCCGCTATTGCGAGAGCAGGGCTGGGTGATGGGACCGAGGGCGTTCCATTCGGGCGGACATCAAAGATACCGTACCAAGCCTTTGCCATGCGTCGGCATATTCTTGTTCAGTGGATTGCGTTATAATTGCGTACGTTGCCCTTTTATCACCAAAGTCCATTATTTCGAGCTTCTTCAATGAAGCCTTGAAGCAGATTAAATGTAGAATTTAGTGCCTTTGCTTTTCTACGAAACGTTATAGACAAGTCTAAATTACGTTCCTGTTCGCGTCCATATGATTTTCGCGCTTGCTCTTGTGCTTCTGCTGACTTTTCGAGAAAACATACTTCCATGTACATAATAGAGTCATATAATCCTAATGCTGTCAGTTTATCTCTTGCTATTTGTCGGATTTCGAACTCTGTAAGAGATTGTATTTCCTCATGGCTATACATAGACCGACCGGGGTATTCTTCTTCTATTTCCCGTTTGCGCGCCCTAAATGTCTCTAAAGCTGTCATAACGATTCGCTCCTTTTCATTTCATGTGTACTGTAAATGTATTCTTTACTTGCCTACGATTTGCTGAATACCCTTTCGGAGTTCCTGTGACACATTTTGTCATGTTTGCTATTTTCCTCATTCCACTGTATACTTCCAGTTCCCGTACACGTCGTAAAAATACTTGCCCCGCATTTCCCCCTGCCGGTTTCCTTGTGCATCGTACAGATGCGCGCCCCGCATCTCGCCTATGTAGTTCCCGCCTGTGTCATACAGGCGGTTGTTTCGGATGTCGCCTGCCCAGTTGCCGTGGATGTCGCGCAAGTGTTGACCGTCAATGCGGCCCACCATGTTGCCGCCGGGGTCTCGAACGATTGATATAATGCTCACCTCCAAAAAATACAATGCGTCATCTATGCGTCATTATAACACCACTTGTGTTGCTGTGTCAACCCTTAGTCTAAAATAAGTCATATAAACATCAATGAGGTGGTAATATGACGGACAAGCTCTTGCGGTATACATTGCGGGTAGACCGGCAGTTGTTTGAAAAATTCCGATATGTTGCGGACTATGAAGGCCGCTCCGCCAACCGGGAGATTGAGCAATTTATTAAACAGCGCGTAAAAGCGTTTGAGACTGAACATGGCGCGATTGAATCTCAAAAAGAAAACAAGTGACGTTTATTGCCGACGGGAAACAAAAAAACGCCGCGACCGCGAATACGGCGTGGCGTTTTTTTGCAGGTAAGTTTCATTCGCGACGGTTTCTCTATATCTCCATCAGCTCAATAAGCGAAGCGATTTCATAGGTGGGGCGCAGGGCGCCTTTGTCGGAGACGCGCTTGGGGTTGTACCAGCAGGTGTCGATGCCCGAACCGCGCCCTCCGGCGACGTCGGCGGAAAGGGAGTCGCCCACCAGAAGGATTTTTGAGCGCGGGACGTCCCCGAAATGGGTAAACACATGGTCGAAAAAGTAACGGTGCGGCTTGGAGAACCCGATTTCCTCCGAGATGAATATGCCGCTTATATATGGCATCAGGCCGCTGCGCGCAAGCCGTCCCCGCTGAACCGACGCCACGCCGTTGGTGACGATATAGAGGGCGGCTTTTTTGTGCAACTCGGCGCAGACCGCGTCGGCGTCGTCAAGCAGGAAAGCGTATGTCTCCAACTGCTTGATATACAGGCTGTTGAACTCGCCGGGGTCGCACGCGAACTGCATGGCCTCGAACAGCTTGGCGAAGCGTTTTGTCTGGATTGTGCCAATCGACCCTTCGCCGCGCTCAAATTGCTTCCACAACTCCCCGTTGATTTGGCGGTACTGCCGCAGCGCCTTCTCGGAAAACTCGAATCCGTAGAGCTGGAGGGTATCGCGCAACGCGTTGCGCTCCGCTTTGTCGTAATCAAAAAGCGTCCCGTCGGCATCCAGCAGCATAACGCTGTATTTACCCATATGCGTATCCCACCTTCGGTCTTTTTCCCATAGTATCACAGAAAACAGCCCTTGGCAAGGGAAACCGCTTTTTCCGCTTACAGAATCAGCATCGCGTCCCCAAAAGAGAAGAAACGGTACCGCTCCCGCACGGCTTCTTCATAAGCCGCCAGCATCCCCTCGCGGGTGTGGAAAGCGCTCACCAGCATCAGCAGGGTGGACTGCGGCAGATGGAAATTGGTGATGAGCGCGTCTGTCATGCGGAATGTATAGCCCGGCGTGATGAAAATGCCGGTCTTCCCGCTGTCTGGTAAAAGGGCGCCGGTTTGGGAGACGGAGGATTCCAGCGTGCGGCACGCCGTTGTGCCGACGGCGACAATCCGTCCGCCGGACGCTCTGGCCTGATTGACGGCGGCGGCGGCGGCGGCGGGGATTTCATACCATTCGGTGTGCATACGATGGTCTTTCACGTCTTCCGCCGTAACCGGCTGAAAGGTTCCCAACCCCACGTGCAGCGTGACCTCGGCAATGTGTATGCCCGCTTCCCGCAGCGTATCCAGCAGCTCCCCGGTGAAGTGCAGGCCCGCCGTCGGCGCGGCGGCCGAACCCAGAGGCTTTGCGTAAACCGTCTGATACCGTTCGCTGTCGGGCGGCTTTTGCCTGATATACGGCGGCAGCGGCGGCGCGCCCAGCCGGTCAAGCAGCTCATTCCAACAGCCCTCATATTCAAAGCGGATGACCCTCGTCCCGCCCTCGCCCGCGCTTTCAACCGTTCCGGCAAGCTGTTCCCCGCCGAAAAAGACCCTTGCTCCGCCGCGCAGGCTTTTTCCCGGCTTGACAAGACATTCCCAGCGGTCTTCGCCCAAATCCGTCAGCAGCAATACCTCCGCCGCGCCGCCCGACGCGCGCCGCCCCAACAGGCGGGCGGGCAGAACGCGGGAATTGTTTACGACCAAACAGTCCCCGCGGCGCAAAAACTGAGGCAAATCATAAAAAAACCGATGGCAAACCCCGCCGCCCACGCGGTCGATGACCATCAGCCGCGACGCGTCGCGACGCTCCGCCGGAATTTGCGCTATCAGCTCCGGCGGGAGCTCGTAAAAAAAATCACTTGTTTTCATACGTTTATTTTCTTCCTTGCCGCGGCGGCCCAACCCGCCCGCAGGCGGGAACAGATGCGGCCAACCTCAGCCTCTGTTCAGATGGAGGTGCATTTCCACGCGTTTCAGCAGACGGCCGCGGGAGAACGGCTTGATGATGTAGTCAACGGCGCCCAGACTCAGGCCCTTGGTCGCGTCTTGGGGGTCAATCATGGAGGTTAGAAAGACAACGGGGATGTCCTTTGTCTTGTCGGAGCTTTTCAGCGCGGCAAGGACTTCAAATCCGTCAAGATCCGGCATGATGATGTCGAGCAGAATGAGATCCGGCTGATATTTTTCCGCTGCGGAAAGGGCGCCGGCCCCGCTTTTGGCCGCATAAACGGTATATTCGGGGCTTAGGATATGCGAGAGCGCCATAATGTTTGAGTTTTCGTCGTCCACAACAAGTATGCGGTGTTTTTTGACTTCATCCATATGTATCCCTCTTTTCATTGTAATTGACAAATGGGAAACGCGGGTCGCCCTTACCAGCCCAAATCGTGGTCAATGATGACCTTTCTGGCGATAATACCGTCCTTGAAAAGACCGGAAATAGACGCGCCCATGCTGACCATGCCCTCGCCCGACGATGTTTCGATGACCGTGTCAATCTGATGGGTTTTGCCCTCGCGGATTAAGGTGCGAACCGCGCTGTTGACGTGCATGATTTCAAAGGCCGGAACCAGTTTGCCGGAGATGTCGGGCAGCAGCAACTGAGAAACCACCGTTTTGAGAACCGCTGAGAGCTGCACCCGGATTTGGTGCTGCTGGTTGGGCGGAAAAATGTCGATGACGCGGTTCAGCGTGTTCACAGCGCCGGATGTGTGCAGCGTCGAGATGATGAGATGCCCTGTTTCGGCGGCCGTCATCGCCGTGCTGATGGTTTCAAGGTCACGCATCTCACCGAGCAGGATGATGTTCGGAGCCTGCCGCAGACTGGCGCGCAGCGCGGCGATGTAAGATTCGGTGTCGATGGAGACTTCCCGCTGATTGAAGATGGACTGGTCGTCCTCATGCAGGTATTCAATCGGGTCTTCCAGCGTGATAATATGACAGTTGCGGGATTTGTTGATTCGGTCTAAAATGCACGCGAGCGTGGTGGTCTTTCCGCTTCCGGCCGGCCCTGTGACCAAAACCAGACCGCTCTTTGCCGAGGCGATACCCATAATTTCGTCCGGGATACGCAGCTTGGCGTAGTCCGGGACGCTGACCGGCACCACGCGGATGACCGCCGCCATCGTGCCGCGCTGCCGCAGGGTGTTCACCCGAAAACGGGCCAGACCGTCAAGGTGCATTGAGAAGTCGTCGTCGCCGGTTCTGGCGAACCGTTCCATCGGTCTGCCCGCCATTTTGTATAAGCCCGCGACCATCCGCTCCACTTCTTCGGCGTCAACGGCGCTGTCGCCCTGAGGGGCAAAAAGACCGTTTATCTTATATAAAACCCTGCGCCCCGCGCCGATAAAGATATCCGATGCCTGACACGCGACCGCCTGCTGCAAATATTCCCGTAAATCCATTAAACCCCTCCCCTCATTCGCCGGGCCACACGGGCAGGCTTGTATCGGGCCGCCATTCGCCTGTGTCCCGGATTCGCCATGCCAAAATGTCCGCCGTATCCTCTTTGATATCCAGTATAACATATAACTCACGGGATTGCGACACCGCGACGGAAAATTCCGTCCTGCCCGTTCCCTCAACCTCCGCCGCAAGCTGTTCGGCGAGGGCGTCGGCTTCATAATACCCCTTCACCAGCGCCGCCTCAGCCTTTGCCAAGGCCATATCATTTGCCGCGGCGGTATGGGAAATCAACGAAAACACCGCCAAGCACAAGACCGCGAATATCAGCGTCAGCGACGCGCTTCCGATGCCCGCTCCGTTTCTGCTCACCGCGCCGACCCCCCTCCCGCCGCCACTGTGAAGGCGATGATTTCCTCTCCGGTTATCTTTTCCACAGACAACGCGCATAAAAACGGGGGCGCCGCGGACAGTCCGGCGTTCAGACGCAGGACATAGGCCGCGTCCGGCTCTCCGCATACCTGCCAGCTCCCGTCATAATAAACCGCCGCGCTCCCCGGGCCGAGGGCGCCGCCGCCTAAGACCGCCGCCGTTTCCTCGGGACTCTTGACCGTTTTATAGGTTTCCGCGCCGTTTTTGGCGGCAATGAGGGCGTAATTGAGGTCGCCGGCGTCCTTCGCCGTGAGAAAAGCGTCGGTAAAAATCGCCGTGCAGACAGCGGCGCAAACGGCGAAAACCGTAATGGCTATCAGCAGCTCCATCAAAAAGAGTGACGTCTTGCCGCGTCCGTTCATTCCGGCCCGCCTCCTTCCAATCCCGCGTCCGCCGTTCCGCTCCGAAGGGACAGCACCATGCTCTCCTCCCCGGCCGATATGCGAATCAGCCCGTTGCCAAGCTGTTCCGGCAGCAACGATTCATTCCTGACGACGGGGATGCCGTCTCTCGGAAGGTGGTCATGCCCGGCTTCGGCAAACAGCTCGTATACCCAGCCATCGTAGTGGTAAATGACGGTGTGGTGGGTGCCCCCGCCGTATTCCTCGTCGATGAAAAGAGCGGGCAGCCCGTGAAACTCCCCGGTATAGACTTTCCCGGCCTCATCCCCGGTCTTCACCTTCGTCCAGATATACGAAAGGCAGAGCCGTTCGTCATACCCGCTCCGTGACGCCCGCGTGATGTTTTGATACGCGCCCACGCCGAGAATCAGCGCCGTGAACACCGAAAGGATAAACACGCAGAAGGTTACCAGAATGGCGGCGTCGCCGGATCTTCTGACTGTTTTCATGGCAATTCCACCACCGTTATCTCTGGCATGATGTTCGGCGCGAAGATTTCATAAAACACCGCGTACCGCGTCCGGTCAACGTAAACCCCGTACCGCTCCTCGATGAACGCGAGGCTGGCCGGGTAGCTTCCCTCGACGGCATAATGCCTGACGACGGCGTTTTTGACGCCGTCCTCCAGCAGGCGGCGTCCCTCCGCCCTGCTTGAAACCTCGGTTTGCCAAAGCCCGAACACGATGACCGCGGCGACAGAGAGGGTGAAGAAAATGGCCGATAAGCCGCCGCGCAGCGTTTCGAGAGCGCCGCTTCTGAAAACCTTTGCGTTCACGGCCTCACCCCCCTATCGAATTCATTATGCCCATCAGCGGCGCCATCACCGAGAGAAGGACAACTCCCACGATGATTGAAATGACGATAATCAGCGCAGGCTCGACCCGGCTGACGAGACGGTTTATCCGTTCCAGCAATTCTCTTTCTTTTCTGCTTGTGATTTCCGCCATCGTGGCGTCGGTCACGCCGCCTCGCGCGCCGAAATTCAGAAGCTGGGCTTCGCGCGCGGATAAAATGCCCGCGCCGCCCATCGCGTCGGCGAGGGCGCCGCCCTCGCTCAGCAGTCTCGCGCATTCCGCGTTCTTTTTGTCAGCCGCCTTCGTGCCGCCGCTGACGGCGGACGCAAGCTCCACCGCTTCCTTGGCTTTCAAACCGCTTTCCAAGGCAAGCGCCATCACCGAAATAAAATGATACGACGCTGTTTCCCCGAAAACGCCAAGGCCTCCGAATCGTTCCTTAAACATCTTGAACACACGCGCGCGCGCCGCCGGAAAAACCCGCAGGACAAGGGCGAAGACAAGCAAAACCCCGAAAATCAACGCGAGGATTAAGGAAACGCCGCTCAGCCATTCGCCAAACCGCATGAAGGAGGCCGCCAAGGGAGACATGCGCGCGCCGAGACGGCCGAACACGTCGCTGAATATCGGTAAAACCTGCGTAATCAGAATCAGCACCACGCCAATCATCATCGCGAGCAGGATGAGGGGAAAGAAGACGGCGTTTTTGACCGTGACCGCCAGACGGTCGAGGCGGTCGTAATACTCCGACAGGGCTTTCAGCATTTCGACGATGCGTCCTGTTTTCTCTCCCGCCCGAACCACCCCAATCATATGGCCGGGGAAGTACCCGGACTTATCCAGAGCCGAGAAAAAAGGCTCGCCCCTTACCAGCTCGTCCAGCAGCCCTTGCAGCACGGCTTTGCCGTCCTTATCCGCGTCGGCCAGCAATACCCTTACGCCGTCGCCCAGCGCGATACCGGCCCGGAAAATCACGGACATCTCCGCACAGAAAACGGATAGGTACGCGTACGTCAGCTTCTTTTTCAAAACAACCTCTCCCGTCAGTATTGATACTTCGCCTCGTAATTTGCCGTGACCGGCGTATATCCGGGTCTGCCCGACGCGAAAGTCGGATCCATGAGCGTCCAGCTTTGGCCGTCAAAGAAGATAACCTGATTGATCCATCCTGTTTCCTCGGAGTAGACGTTAATCCACGCGTGGTATTCGTCGCCGGTGAATCCGACCACCAGCTTGGCTGGGACGAGACTGCTGCGGAGCATGGCGGTCATCACGGCGGCATAATCAAAGCATATGCCCTCTTTTCTTTCCAGCACCGCGTCCACATCGGGGACGTAACCGCTCTGCACTGTCCGCGCCAAAACCTTATCATAGGTCAAATTGCCGATAACGAAATTATACACGGCGGCTATTTTGTCTGTCAATCCCTTCTTGTCCGCCATAAGCTCGGCGGCTTTTCCCGCAACGGCGCTCTCCCGGCTATAGTTTACATACTGGCTGGGGCGGAGGAAGGGCTGGAACGGGTCGGAAAGGGACACGTCCGCCGCGGCTTTGACGACCAGCTTGTACTTTGAGCCCTCGGTCTGCTCGTAGACGCCTATCGTGTATTCCCCGTCCCCTTCGGTGAGGGGATATACCGCGTAATCGCCCGGCTGGAGTACATACGTATACCGTACGCCGTTGGGTGCGTCTATCAGCGTTCTCAGCGCCCCTCCGGCCTCTCCCTGATACTTAACCATCACATAGCCGTCGGCGGCGTTGGAATAGTCGATGACGGCCTTGCCGCTCGTCCTGACGGCGGTTCCCGGAGCGGACGCGGCAGGGACGGTGAACGCCCCGTTCAGTTCCGCTTGGTCCGCCGACGGTGCCGGCGTTCGTGTCTCCGCCCCGCCTCGAGGCGTGGCCGCCGGCACATCGGTCGGTAGAATCTCGATTGTCTTAGCGGGAAGGATGTGGATGATTCCTATAATCACCAGAATGATAAGCGGCAGGATAGCGGCTTTGAGAATCCGTTTCATACATAACAGCTCCTTTCAGTTTGTTGGTTTCAGGAATTGATGAGGTACTTGGGTTTATAGCATTTGCGTCCGTACACAATGGAGATGATGAATCCCGCCAAGTTGACAAGCATGAGGATTAGCATCAGCTTGCTGTTGCCTTCGTCGCCGGTTTGCGCGGGGCCTCCGGCCGATGAGCCATCGCTGAGGGGTACGTTTTGGTCGGGGATGTCGATTTCCGCGCCGCCGTCAGCGCCGTGGCTGCGGTTTCCGCCGTCTTGGCTGCTGCCGTTTTGGCCGCCTTGGCCGCTGCCGTTATCGTTGCCCTCGCCGCTGCCGTTGTCATCGCCGGGGCCGCTGAGAGGCACGTCTTCGTCAAGAATGTCAATCTCCTCGCCGTCGTCGGCGGCGTGGTCGTGGTTGTCACCGTCTTGGCCGTTGTTGGCATTGTCATCACCGTTGTCATCGCCCTCGCCGCTGTCGTCGTCGTCGCCGGGGCCGCTGAGAGGCACGTCTTCGTCGGGAATGTCAATCTCATCATCGTCTTCACCGTCTTCATCCATTCCGGGCGTTGTGCTGGGAACGGGGCTTGGCGCCGTGCTGGGGGCCGGGCTTGGCGTCGGAATGTATATCGGCTCGGACGTAGGCTCTGCTGTCGGCTCAGTTGTAGGTTCTGCGGAGGGTTCTGCGGAGGGTTCTGTAGTCGGCTCGGTCGTGGGTTCTGAGGATGGCTCGGTTGTGGGTTCCGCAGAGGGTTCGGCGGAGGGTTCTGTGATCGGCTCTTCTATGGGCTCTTTGGAGGGCAGTTCATCGTTGATGAAGCCGATTTTCACCGTATAGCCGCCCGCGACGGTTCCTGTGACGCTTGTGAATCTGGGGCCGAATCTGTCCATGTCGGCATTCTCGGTAACGCTGTAAGACAATCCGTTGGGGAGGTCTTCAAACAGGATTTCCTCGCCATGCTTTAAGTACACGGTTTCCGTGTCGCCGCCGATTGTGACGGTGAATTCAAAGGCCTCGTCCGTCTGCTCGCCCGGCAGGAGGGTTTCCACATCCTTCCGCACCGTCAGCCCGCCAACGCCGTTTGGGTCTGCCTTGACATTGACAAACGGCAGGAGGATGGTAACGGGGCTGCTCACGACACCTTCGTACCCTTCTATCATCAAGGTATAACCGGGCGTGGGGAGCGCGGAGACGCTGTACACCGTTCCGATGGGGAGGGCGCTGAAGTCTTTTTGCTCGCCGTCCTTGAGTGTGAAGTGTTCGGAGCCGGTCTCGCCGTTCGGGAAGGTGAAATGCGCAATGAACGCAAATTCCGGGGCAGGTTCTTCTCCGCTAGTAGTGGGTTCTTCCCCGCCGGTGGTCGGTTCCTCACCGCCCGTGGTCGGTTCTTCCCCGCCCGTGGTGGGCTCTTCCCCGCCGGTGGTGGGCTCTTCGCCGCCGGTGGTCGGTTCCTCGCCGCCGGTGGTGGGTTCTTCGCCGCCGGTGGTCGGTTCCTCGCCGCCGGTGGTGGGCTCTTCGCCGCCAGTGGTCGGCTCTTCGCCGCCGGTGGTCGGTTCTTCGCCGCCGGTGGTCGGTTCTTCCCCGCCCGTGGTCGGTTCTTCGCCGCCGGTGGTGGGCTCTTCGCCGCCGGTGGTGGGCTCTTCGCCGCCGGTGGTGGGCTCTTCACCGCCCGTAGTGGGCTCTTCGCCACCCGTGGTGGGCTCTTCGCCACCCGTGGTGGGCTCTTCGCCACCCGTGGTGGGCTCTTCGCCACCCGTGGTGGGCTCTTCGCCGCCGGTTGTGGGTTCCGTATCGTCTGTAGAATCGACGTCTACGGTCACGATGATGTGCCCGGCGGAGCCAGCGCCCCGGGCTTCGCCCGTCGCGTTTTGGCTGATGGACGTCCATGCGTATGTTCCCGCCATGATGGTCGAGAAGAAGAACACGCTGCACAGAAGCACACAGGCCACCTTGTGAAGTCTCAGTGTTTTCATTTTTACTCTCTCCTTTTGGTTTGTCGTAAAGGTTGTTTTTTCTCTCTCTGGGGCTTGCCTAAAGCATAGCACAAACAAAACCAAAATGTGTGAAAGGTAACATATTCGTTACCATTTCGTACAATAGTTCGTATTGAAAATCCGCCAATCCCTTGCGGCTGTAAGGATTTATCGATTCTTACCCTCTTTGTTCGGTTTTCGCGCACAAAAAACAGCCCCAAACGATTGGGGCTGTAAGGGTTTACGGGACAAAAACCTGCGCTGGACATCGGGGCGATGGGGCTCCATTTATTTCCTGTCCGCTATTGCTTGACAGCCTCGTCGGCAAGGCTATGCTCCTATTTTTTTACAGCCTCCGTCTTGATTGCGTACGCAAGCTCCGATTCAAGCGTTGCCTTTACCGTGCTTTTCCCCCGCCCGTCAAGCAATCTGTATTTATCTATAAACGCTATCTCGTCAGCGGCAACTGTCACGGGAACCGCAGCCTCGCGTCCCAATAAGTAATCAGTCGGCACATTGTAGAAGTCAGCGATTGAGCATAGCGAAGCAAAATCCATTTCACGCCTGCCCGATTCATAACAGGAGTAGGCCTGTCTTGTGATTTGCAAATGCTTGGCAAGATTGGCCTGCGTCAAGCCGCTTCTCTTGCGAAGCTCAATCAATCTTTCCTTTAACATCATGTCACCCCATAGTGTAGCGTACCCCATATGAGAGGGTACATTCAATACGGGAATCAAATCGCGTATTGACAAGGTATCGTTTTGTTGCTATGCTGTAAAACATAGCGCGGCTCAAAACCCTCTGCCGTATCTAAACATAAGGGGCGTGTACATTATGAAAAGGAAAATCCTATCCCTAGCGCTGGCGTTGGTGATGGTACTGGCACTTGCGTCTGTTGCAACGGCGGCAGAAACGGTTGCAAATGACGATTTCACCCTCACGAATATCATCCTAACACAGCACGAATATTTGTCCGGCCCAGTCCCTCCGGGTGGGTGTTATAACGCTGAATACATCGTATCTGAGGGCGCAGCCATTACGTTCAATCTTCCCCTTTGGTACTGGAGTAGCTACAAGCTAATAGGCATTGATGATGATTGGGGAGACGCAATAGAGGAGGAGGGGAATTTCGATCAATTCTTAAATTATAAAAGCCTTGAGTTGAAAGCCTATACCATTTACCAAATTTGTTTTGCGTATAATTACGATTGGGGTCTTTTTGAATATTGGGTCGTAGTTAAAGTCGTAGACGCCGAAACTGCCGCAAAGATTTCATCGACAACAACGACAGCCCCTAACCTCGACAGCGCCGCGAGCTGGGCGCGTGACCATATCATCTCCGCGCTGGCGAAAAGCTTTGTCCCCGCCGACATACAGGGCAGCTATGGCGAAGTCATCACCCGGGCCGAGTTTTGCCGCATGGCGGTGGAGTGGGCGAAATACGCGCTGGGGGAGACTGACCTTGACGCGATTGTCGCGGAGCGCGGCGACCCGGACAGGATGGGCGATACGTTCAGCGATACAGACGACCCGAACATCCTCGCGGCCTACCGGCTGGGGATTACCTCAGGCGCGGGCGGCGGGCTGTTCAACCCGGACGGCGACTTCACCCGAGAGCAGGCGGCGACGATGATTATGAACACCTGCCGCGCCATCGGCGCGGACGTGAGCAATCCGCCGACAGCCGACTTTGCCGATTTGAGCGTGACGGTAGGCTGGGCGCAGCCCGGCATCAACTTCGTACGGGCGAACGGCATCATGTCCGGCGACGGCACCAACTTCAACCCGACGAATGTGTACACAAGGCAGGAGAGCATCGTCACCTTCAACAACATCAAACCGGACGAATTGCCGTAGGGGCGACCGTCCCCGGTCGCCCGCCGCATCCCCAACATCCCCCCGAATTCCCCTCCTTGGAGGGGTGCCGCCAACGGCGGCGGGGGGGTTCTCCCCGTTGATGCCGCAAAAAAGCGGCGCACCGGTCCAGGACGTCCC
>Ga0099364_10001787_pt1 | contig 34914 bp, 24 predicted proteins | sample TergutTh196P3_FD_73070 | JGI IMG/M metagenome (GOLD analysis project Ga0099364, IMG submission 73070) | Microcerotermes parvus P3 segment gut microbial communities from Pointe-Noire, Republic of the Congo - Th196 P3 | ecosystem: Host-associated > Arthropoda: Insects > Digestive system > Gut ... | reverse complement strand
TGCTTTCGTATTCCTTGACCTCCCAGTCGCCGGGCTTAATCAGGTTGTCGTCGGTCAATATAGGCACGGGGGTATGCGCCAGCCCGGTGTAGGCAAACGACCCGGATATATCGGCGGCAACGGCTCCAATATCCCGCTTGCCTATCGTGAAGGTAAGACTAGCGGTGGCATCGCTGTAATTACCATCCCCGGCTTTTGTGGCGGCAATGGTCACCGTCCCGGTCTTTTCAATGGTCATAACGCCGGTTGCGGGTGCTATGCTGACGGCGTCACCGGAGGTCACCTCCCATGTGACCCCGCCTGAACCTTGACCGCCATCGGTCGTTAATTGTAAAAAGGGTTGGTCGCCATACGATAAGCCGGAAAACTCATTGATTTGAAAGCCTGTCTGTTCAGCTTTGCCGATGGTAAACTCACCGCTTGCGGCACCTGTAAAGTTCCCCGTCCCCGTGACGGTGACGGTTGCCGTCCCGGCGTTGGTGTTGTTGCTGTAGGTTGTATCGTATGTCGGGTCGAAGCCGTCTAGTGTGACTGCGGGAGCGGGGGTATACGCGGTGCCGGTGTAGACAAAGGTGCCGTCTACGGCTATGGCAGCGTCGGCGATGTCCCGCTTGCTTATCGCGAAGAGTATTTGGAGGTCATTGGACGCAAGGAAACCGGGACTCTCCCCTTTTTGGACTGTTACGGTCGCTGTCCCCGCGTTTTCAATAACAACGTATCCGTCATCGCCGACGCTGAGAACCCCCGTTGGATTCACAGAGTATGACAACGCTCCTGAACCGCTGCCGCCTCCGATATTCAACTGAAACCCCGCGTCGCCGTAATGGTATTCGGTTTCACCGGAGTACGTAAGCGGAGCCTGACGGGAAGGCGCGGGCGATGGTGATGGTTCCGGTACGGGAGATGGCGATGGCTCCGGTACCGGGGATGGTGATGGTTCTGGTGCGGGAGATGGCGATGGTTCTGGTGCGGGGGATGGCGATGGTTCCGGTGCGGGGGATGGCGATGGTTCCGGTGCGGGGGATGGCGATGGTTCCGGTGCGGGCGGCGGAGAAGGTTCTGGTGCGGGCGATGGCTCCGATATGGGCGGAGGCGGAGGCTCCGGTGCGGAGGGTTGCCTAGAGGTGGGTTCTTCCCTATTTTCTGGCTTAGGCAGTGTTGGGATGATTGTCTCTGCCTCAGATGAATAGATAAACTGCGGAGCGGGTTTTTCCTCCGGCGCCCTTTCTTCCGCTTCGGTTTGCTTTTGCGCGATAATCTCATCGATATATTCGATGACATCGGGAATTTGCTCTTTCGCCCTCGGGTCGTTCCGTATTTCCTCAAGAATGGATACATCCAAATCCCCAAGAGCAACGGTAAAATTGCCCGGCGTCTGTTCCGGCTCATCGCCGGATGTGATTTCGCCTTTAATGTCCTGTACTACGTTTAACGCGCCGTCAATACTTACCATAAACGATTGTACCTCATCCCGGCCTTCGGCGCTCGGCATGACGAGATTAAAGCGCACTTCGCCGTCAATGACCATGAGCCGGGCATAGGGATTCACTTCTTCGCCGTCCTCAAGACCCATACGGCTATATATCAATACGTATTCGGTTCCCCGGACACCGGCAATGGTATTGGCCGCGCGTATTTCATTTTTGGAATTGTTATTGAGTTCCACGTCAACCCGGTTTTTAATCATCCCTTCCACGAGAACGAGAGAGCTGTCTTCGCGCCCGTGCCGGTTCCAGATTGAGTTAATGGAGAGCTTTGTCAACTCACCGATGAAAATCTCTTTTCTATTGTAGCTGACAGTGGCGGAGGAATTGACCCTCGTTACAAGTATGTCGCCGTCGCCGATTTCCATGCCGCGATAGACGGCTACGGGAGACAGCCCTCCGTATTTGTACACCATAACGGAACCGCGCAGCGCCGTAATGACCGGCGGCGCTCCGCTCTCAGGCGACGCCTCGGCAAAAGGCGTCAGCCACATCATCGCAGCCAATAGGCAGAGGAATATCCGTCTCATTTCGATAACCCTCTCGGCAGATACTTTGCCGGCACATTCTGATGAATGTCTTCCAAATTGTATATTTGAATGCCGACTTTCTTGTTTTTAACATTCAAGACCCCTAAATCAGTCACTTCCACATGGTCTTTTACCAGTTGGTAGGTTGCGTCCGAGAGTATGACCTGCCCTTTTTGGGCATTGCTCTCCAACCGCGCCGCCGTATTGACGGTGTCTCCGATGGCGGTATAGTCCATCCTAAATTCCGATCCCATGTTCCCGACCACCGCAAGGCCGGTATTGATGCCGATACCGAACTGCAAATCCACGCCGTAATCCTTCAATATCTCCTGCTGGAGGTCCGCGGCGCCTTGTTTCATGGCCCAGCCTGTGCATACGGCCCTCAGGGCGTGGTCTGGCAAGTCATTGGGAGCGTTAAACACGGCCATGGTGGCATCGCCGATGTATTTGTCGAGGGTGCCGCCGTGTTCTTGTATGGTTCGGCTGGTCAGCGCCAGATAGCGGTTGACCATATTCACGACCTTCTCAGGGGGATTGGCTTCCGAGAACGCCGTGAACCCGCGTATATCAACGAACAGAACGGTTATTTCCTTCTCAACGCCGCCCAGTTGGATATCCACGCCTCCGCTCATCAGTTCACTGACAACCTCTGGAGCTACATAACGTCCGAACAATCCATGAATGTGATTTTTCTCGTGCTGCTCCGCTAAAATGCCCAGCGCAAGGTTTCCGATGAAAGCGGCGGCTAAGAATACAATCACGTCGCCAATCTTAAAGATAATGTCAAGGTGTGTATACGCCAGTTTGGTTCCGGTCAAATACGCGGCCATCAAGACGAGGGTAAAAATGAGGGACGGGAGCGGCTTTAATCTATGCAGAAGTGTTATGGTCATCAACCCCAAAAAGCTCAAAGCGAATAGGTCAAACCACCATGCGACCTCCTGTTTATAGCGGCCATCCAACATATTTTGGATAATATTTGCGCCGATTTCCACTCCATACATCGGTGTTTTACGGTCAAGGGGGGTTGGGAAATTCCCCGAACCAATCCCCTGCGCGTAAGGGCCTATCAGCACAATGGCGTCTTTGAAAATAGAGGGGTGGTATTCATCGTTGATAAGACCCCAAAAGGACAGAACGGTATACCTCCCCGGCTTTGCCGTGTAATTGATAAGGAACTGGCCATGCTCATCCATTGGGATGTCATCGGCACGGTCTTCAAGACCCATGACGCGGCAATAGACGCGATAGACCTCCAGAGGCAGTGAATACTCTGTAATATCGCCGTACTTCAGAGCGGTCAGGGCGCGGCGCAGCACGCCATCCGCCGAATCCGGCTCAACGTTGATATGTCCGGCGGTCACGGCGGCAGACAACTCCTCAAAGGGCAGAAAGTAGTCTATCGCCGTAAGAGAATCGTCCAGCACGCCCGACGCGGCGAGGACAAGCCTGTCTGTTCCCGATGCGGCGGCCACCAAGGCCGCGTCATATTCCTCGCTGATTCCGTACACATCGTACAGTACGTTAGCGCCAATGGCGGCGGCATCCATCTCAATCAGCTTTTCAATCGCGTCGGCCATGTAAAACCGGGGCCACGGCCAGATGCCGATTTCGTTGATACTGCGGTCGTCTATGCCAATAATAACAATGTTTTCTAAAGGAACGCCTTCAACGCACAAAAAATCATCGTACAACAAATTGTCCAAGACCGGAATCAGCCTGAAGTACTGTATCAGACCGAATAAAAGCAGCAGCAGGACGGGTAGTAAAATTTTCAGCTTTTTATACACTTTGAATCACTCCGTAAGAATATCGGGCGGAATATACATAGCGATTAAACTGAAATCGGGAAACCACTCAAAGATATAGGGGAAAAGCCGCTCGACCTCATCAATCGTAGTCACGGCGATTCCCTTGAGGATGAAGTAATCCCTGTCTAGCTGCAAAACGGTATCACGTCCTTTTATGGCGACGGCAATGGTGCCGGTCTTTTCGTCCAGCGTTACATCGGCGCCCAGAGCCTCAAAGAGCGGACGGATAGGCACATAAATCCGCTCCGCCGTATTCCAAGGCTGCACTCTGCCCATATCCACCCGCTGATTATCTATATACACACGGATGTCTCCGTTGTACGCATATTTTGAATTGACCGAAACGCCCGTGTCCGTGAGCAGCTTCCCGCGGGACGGGCGGCCCCCTAATATCCGCTCGGTCAAAGGAACGGACAGAACGCGGTTATTAAGCGTGTCTGAGATATACAGCGTTTGACCGTCGGTGCAGACGCCTTCCGGCCTCGACAGCTTCAGGTTTTCCGCCGAGGCATAAAACTGACCGGCCATACCGTTGCCTGCCAATGTGCGGGTATCTTCTCCGCCGATGAAGCGAATGGCATGGTTCATGCTATCGGCCACCAGAAGCCCATATCCGGGAAGTACGGCAACATCACGGGGAAAATGAAAGCGGGCGGACGAAAGCGCTCCGTCTATGTACCCTCCTTCGGGATAGCCTGTGCTTCTATTCACCGCACCGGGCGCCCCCGCCACCGTTGTCACCATGCCGTCCGCAATCTTCCGTATAGCGTGGTTGGCGCTGTCCGCCACATACAAAGCCCCATCCTCGTCAAACGCCAACCCGCAAGGCTCATAAAACATTGCTTGGGTCAAAGCTCCGTCGGCATAGCCGCTTTGCTCTGGAGAACCGGCAAAAAGCGTGACGCCGCCCTCCGCATCAATCCGCCTTATGCAGTGATTCAATGTATCGGCAACGTATATAAACCCGTCCGGCCCCATCACGGCCGAACGCGGCGAGTGAAACTGCGCGTTCTGTTCTTTGCCGTTGCGGTATCCGTTTTCGCCGTTCCCCGCGATGGTGACAACGTATTCGTCGTCCATCCGCCGAATCACATGGTTTCCGGTGTCGGCTATCAAGATGTCCCCATTGGCGCAGACGAATACGCTTGCGGGTTTCATAAACAGGGCGTCTTCGCGGTATCCGTCTATTAACGCTCCCGAGTCAAGGTAAGAAAGGCCGTATTGGCCGGGCCTGCCGATACGTTTGTTTTTTTCGCCGTCTATAATCTGCACACGGTCACACATGGAGTCGGCGACAATCAACCCATCGTTGAACAGCGATATTCCAATGGGGAAATAAAACTCATCCGAATACCGCTTGGAATCCCAAATGCCGTCGTATACCCCAACCTTGGTCGTTGAAACCGCCTCGGCCTCACCTGAAGCGTCGAGGAGCGCCGTATCATCCGTCCGCGGCGCAAGGATTAGAACGGCAATCACTGCCGCCGCTGCCAAGGCAGCTAATAAAATCACGGCGCGTATACGCTTTTCTTTAACCCGCCTCATAGCATATCTTTCAGCATACCGGCACGTTTCAGGCTTTTTCGGACAAGCTCGTTCCCGCTCATCATTTTCCCAATCTGAATATTTTTCACAAAATATTGACGGCCTTCCCGCACCTTGCCTATGGCCACATTCATTTCTCCGAGCATCATGTTGATGGTCATTATCTCCATCGTGGTCAATTTGTTTTTGTTGGCCTCGCAGTAATCGGCATAGCATTTGATAGAATTTTCGGCCGAATCCCGTGCCTTTTGAACGTCCCCGCAGTCTCTGTAGAGCCAGTAAAGGCGCTGCCATGCTTTTGCCTGCCGGAGGGGTGAGCCTTTCACTTGTTTTAGGCAATGAAGGGACAGATAATGGCTCACAATCGCCTCGTCTATGGAGTGGCCGGTGTCTTCGGAGTATCCTGAAAAGCCTTCAGAATTGATAAATTGGTTGCCTTTGACCACAGCGTCAGGATATTTCGGCATTCCGGTAAATTCATGGTATGTATCGCAGTAGTTACAGTTGGGACAGACGACGTTAATATACATCAACATGTCAAAACCGCGGTGAATCACGCGCCCGTCGGGGGTTTCGTCCTCTTTGTGCAAACGGGAAAAGAGCGGGACGCGGTCTTCAAATTGCTTGCTGCAGTACGGGCAAACATATTTTTTCTTCGACAGATATCCGCTGTAATCACATTGAGCGGCCGATAAATCAAGCGGTCTGTGACCGGGCGGAAGAAGAGACGCGATTCCGAAATCCTTTTTGATTTCAATCGCCGTCTTCTCTTCAATGCCCATCAATTCGTTGAGTTCCCTGAGCCGTTGCGAAAGCAGCGTCATGGTACTCAGAGCCGTTTTCATGTCGGTCGGCTTGGGGTCAAGCAGCCATTCCGGCAACTCCGGCACAAATTTCCCCATAGAGCGCACTTTTTCAGCGGTTGAGGAGGTTCTCCGGGCAAGGTCTTTTAATATTCCGAAGGCCGCGTCGGGGCAATTCTCGATAAACTCGTCAAAATGGCTCTTGTCAATCCGCAGCGCAGCGCTTTCTTCCTCTGAGATAATCGTTGCGCTGCGCGGCCACCCGTCAATCAGCGACATCTCACCGAAGGTCAGCCCCGGACTGATGCCCGCTACACGCGCGGGAAAGTCTGTGAATGAGTTTATGTATACGCCGAACGAGCCCTTGAGGGTGAAATACATCGTGTCTCCCGTGTCGTTTTGCATAAACACCATTTGATTCTCGTCAAAATGCACGACTTTCCCTATCTTATGAAGAATCGCAATATCCGCCATACCGGGCAGCCTCCATCATTTCCTGATTATCCTTATTTATTATACATCATTTCAGGCGGCGCGGGGTTTCATAAGAGTATCGCCGGGGTATCGTTTTTTCCATACGGCGATACCTTCCTGTAGATTTTTGAGCCGATTCGTAGTATAATCAGAGCCATACACAACAAGGAAGGACAGGTGGGCGGCTGTATGTTCTTGCTTCTGAAGAAAATGCGGAATATGTTTTTCGGCAGAGAGCTGGAGCTCCGTATCAGGTTGTTTAATATTCTGGCGTGTATCGGGTTGGCGTCCGGTTTGTACAGCGCCATATACGGGCTTATCATTAGCGCGGGGTTCAGCAATCTGCTGCTGAATTTAGCCTTGGTCATATTTTCCGCGTCAATTTTATGGTATGCAACTGTCAGCAAAAACTACCAGCGTTGCTATATAATCACCATCTTCATCGTATTTTTCATTATTTTCCCGATGGTTTTTATCAACTTGGGGAGTTATACCGGCGGTATACCCATGTTTTTTGTTTTCGCCGTGCTGGTTACGGTTTTTATGCTGACCGGAAAAAAGATGTTCGTTTTTGTCGGTATGGAATTGGTTTTATACACATCGCTTTTTTTGTATGCGTATTTTTATCCTGAAAACGTAAGCCGCATTTCTAGGGAAATTATCATCGTGGTCGATAATATCGTCGTATTTCTGATTGTCAGCGCCGGGCTTTCCGCCGCGATGGCGGCGCACATCCACCTGTTTGACAAACAGAACAAAGAGCTTGAAGCCGCACGGAAGCAAGCGGAAGAATACGCAAAAATGAAAGGTGAGCTTTTCGCGGAAATGAGCCACGAAATGCGCACCCCGCTTACCGTAATGTCTATCTACGCGCAGTTCGCCGTAGAACAAATCCGGGTAAGCGGAGCAAACGAGCAGACCCTTGCCGACCTATCCACCATCAGCGAAGAAGCCAAGCGCCTCGCAGAAATGGCGGACGGCACGCTGAAAATATTGTTGTCATCCTCCGAAACAGCGCAAACCAATGAGCGGAAGGCCATGCCCGTAGATGTAGGGGACTTGGCGAATCGGTTGATGCGTTTGCTCAACCCTGTCGCGCAACGCAAGGGCAGGAATCTGATGCTGCTGATTGAAGACGGAATCCCCGAAATACAAGGCGACGCGGACGAGCTCACGCAACTGTTATGGAACATCACGCAGAACGCGCTCACCCACGCGCGCGGCAACATCGAAATGGCCGTCCGGGCGGATGAAGCGGCTATAACCGTTACGCTCAAAGATGACGGGGACGGAATCGAACCTGAAATATTGCCGCGTGTATTCGAGCGGGGCTTCAGCGGCGGGGAAGAAAAGAGCGGCATCGGTCTTTCCGTCTGCCGCGATATCGCGCTCAGGCACGGCGGGGATATATCCATCCGCAATGAACCCGGCGCCGGTACCTGTGTGTCCGTAACGCTGAAAGGAAAAGCTGAGTTTTGATGAATAACGATGGAATCGTGCTGCTTTTGGAAGACAATATCAAAATCCTTGACCTAAACCGCCGTATGCTGGAGAAGGAAGGCTTAATGGTTCTCGTCGCAAAAACAGTCGCGGAAGCGCGGGAGAGAATCAAGCTCGCCATCCCCGACGTGGCGGTTTTGGACATTATGCTCCCCGACGGCAGCGGCCTTGATTTTCTGTCAGAATTGCGGCAAGCGGGGGGACATGTTCCCGTGCTGTTCCTGACCGCGAAAACCGAACGCGCTGACGTTCTTGCCGGACTGACCGCCGGAGGGAACGACTACATTTCAAAGCCGTATGACATAGATGAGTTTCGCGCGAGAATCATGGGCTTTATACGGCTGGTAAACTCCGGCAAGACAAAGCCCGCGCTTTCCAAGAGCGCGTCCTTGTTGTCCATGAGTGAATTATCTGTCGCGCTGTTCGCCGTCAAAGGAATGAGCAACAAAGAAATCGCGGATAGGGTTTATCTATCTGAAAGCCGTGTAAAAACCTGCCTTTCCGGCGTTTACCGCAAGCTCGGCATAGCGGAGGAACAGGAAAAAAGAAAACTGCTCGCCGAGAGACTGGAGGTTTGATTGGGGACAAGCAAAAGGGCGGTGTATGAACCCCTAATCCTACAGCGAAATCCGCATAAAGCCGGCGGCCGTCAATAGCTTCCCAGTTCCAGCACGCGCTTTAAGTAGTATTGAAACGTCTCATACTCCACCGTCTTCGGGATGGAGTGGTCGCTGTGCGCGACATAGCCGAAGCCCTGCTTGACAATGGGTATCTTGCTCTCCAGCTCTTTATCAATCACGCTTTTGTCGTTGGTATACAGCGCTCTCACGTCGATACCGCCCATCAGGGCGAGCCTGTCGCCATATTCGCGGTGGATACGCAGTAAATCCATGCCCGCTTTGACTTCGATGGTCTGATAACAATCGACGCCGGCGTCAATCATGCCCGGCAGCAACGGTTCGACAAATCCGCAGGAGTGCATGATAACGGGCATCCCTTTCTTATGAGCATACTCAATCGTGTATTTATGCGCGGGGAAAATCAAGTCGCGGTACATTTGCGGGGACATGAACGGCCTCTCTTTGAACCCCATATCCTCATAATACCATATGCCGTCGGGAGCCCCCTCCCGCTCAAACAGTATCTCTTGCAGCTTAACGATGAGCGCGGCATAGGTTTCGGCCATATCTTCCACCCACTCCGGGTCGAGCGCCATGCCGGCAAGCAGATGTTCATGCCCGCAGACCGGATGTATGCACTCAAACACATTGACCCCGCTCCACGCAAAAAAACGCCCCGCTGCCGCTGCCGCCGCTTTTGCGCTGCGGTATGCCTCAAAGTTGATTCTGCGCTCCGGGTTTTCCGACAGCTTGGGTTTGACCTTTTCCCAGTCCTCGCGTTCTTTGATCGTGAAGTCGACATGCTCCGGCGTGGCGTCATGGTGTTTATGCCGTCTCAGCAGCGCGCCGTTGCCGTCTTTCACCGTGACCGTATCCCCGTCCTCGCGCACGGTAACGGCTTGAAAATTCTGGTCGATAACCATGTTGAACGACCAGCACAAGCTGAGGTCAAGACCGAAATGCTCTTCGAGGCTCTCCCCCTCCCGAATATACCCCTTTTCCGTATAGCTCTTTTGGGTGTCGGCCCAGAAATGCTCGTACAGGCCAATCCTGTCAACGGGCTGCCGCCTGAGTATGCGGGAAATGCGTTCTTTGCCTGTCATGTGTTCATTCTCCTTTTTGATACATGTTTTTATGCGAGGTACGCCTTCGCGTGTTTATCCATCGTCAATCGGCGCCCGGTCGCAGTTATTCCATCCACGCCTCGTACACGGCATAGACATTGGCCGGATTGGCCCCTACCCCAAATTCGCATTGGGCAATAGCCCCGCCGTCATGCCACAGGGATTCACGGACAGCGTGTACGGCTGCTTTTACCTCGTCCGCAGTCGCGTAGGGGAGGATGTTCTGCCGGTCGATTTCGCCCCAGAAGGTGATTTTCCCCGCGTATTGTCGGAGGTTTTCTATCCCCATGCAAAATATCTGCGAGTTGAGGGCGTCAAGCCCGAGCTCAATCAGGTCGGGGTAGATGCTGAGGATATGCCCGTCTGAATGCATGAAGATTCTTTTCCCCGCCCGATGCGCGATGTCGATGTAGTCTTTATAAAGAGGCTTGAAGACCCGGCGCCACACCGCGGGGTCTATCAGCAGGGCTTGCTGCGAACCCCAGTCGTCCATGATATTCAGGCAGTCCACTTCGGTTTTTGCCCAAATTTCCAGCAAGTCGCAGTAGAAGGTATGTATTCTCGCGATGAATTTTTCAAGGCCGGAAGGCCATAGCGCCAAATCCACAAAAAGCTGTTCGGTCGTGCGGATGAATTGAAGCTGCTCAAAAGGACGGGGACACGCCCCGGACTGCGTGAACTTATCTGTTGCGTGACATTGGGCGTTTATCTGGTCAATGTCAATGCTCAGCCACTCAGTGGGAAAATGTACCCGTGAGGGTTCATCCCAATCGGTATCCTCGTCAATGATAGGAACGATTGCCGCTTTGACTTCCCCGACATAACCATCCGCCTTGTTTTCAAATATGCAGCCCCAACCGTCGATATGTCTGCCAGCCTTACAGGCGTCGCCCTGTGAGATGTCTTTCTCCCTGTGGCAGGGTTCCGGGGAGAGAAAATCGCTTGGGAAATCCTTTATGATTCTGCGGAGTTCTTTTGGATGGTGGTTTGCCGCCCAAGGAAGCGTCCATAAATCTCTGGGCGCGCGGCCGTCCGGGTTTTTATGTTCCAGCGTCTTGTATACCAGTTCACGTGAAGTCATGGACTCAATCCTCCCTGTTATTGCGTAAGCGTGTACTCCTGTTCCTCGAACACCATAACCCCCCAAGGCTCCAGCGTGAGCATTTCACCCGGCTGACGGGGCTTCTCCGACAAGATTTCTATGGCCTTCCCGTGGAGATACGCCTGTTCCACCGGGTCATCCGAGTAGTTGAAATAGTACCGGAGCATTTGTCCCGAGCCATTGACGCCGCTTCGGACAATCACGGGGAAGGCGGCTTTCTGCTCCCGCCTCCACAGACCGGCGTTCTGAAGAACATCCGCGAAAAGCTTTGTCAGATACGCCTTGCTTGTCATGCAGCCGATATACACAGCCGTCCCCTTGCCAAAGGAATTGCGGGTGACGGCGGCGTATTTCCCCCAAAAGGGATGCTCATATGCGGAAATCACCTCCGCGCCGTTTGGCCGCAGCAGCTCCATAAAAACCCGAGCTCCGCGTTCCCCAGCTTCAATCGCGAAGCCGTCCCCCGCCAAAGAGACGTTTTGCGGTTCGGTGAATTGATCGTAAGCGATGCCAAAACAATCAGCCAGCAGCCGGGGTTGTGTTTCGGTTCCAACGGTCAGGTTTTCGTCGGCAAAGCCTGTCTTAAAGGACGCGACTAAGACGCCGCCGTTTTTGACATAGGAAGAAAGTTCGCCCAGCAGCCGTGCCGGCGCACTGTAAAGCGCCGGAACAGCCAGCATCCTGTAATCACTGAAGCGGGCCGCGTCCTCCGGGAACAGTATATCACATTCCACGTTCATATCATACAGTGTGTCGTATATCCAGCGGAACACATCGTTATAGCTTGCTTTGCCGCCGGGCAGGGGGAACTGCCGCAGGCCGGTCAGGGATTCGTTGCTGACCAGAATGGCCGTTTCGTTCCGCTTTTTCAAATTTGTGAGCTTAGAGCCGAGTCTGGCGAAATCCGCGCCGATTGTACACGCCTCGCGGTATGGGGCGTTGGGTTGGAGGTCATGGCTTAAAAGACCCTTCCAATAGGTTTCGATGGCGTTGTGGATAGAATGCCAGTGCCAGTACATCACGCCGTTTGCCCCGGACGCCAGATGGCTGAATGCCTGAAGCCGGAGCTGGCCGTCGTAGGGCGTCCAATCCGTATGTCCCTGCGCCTGTGTTTCGATGACAAGGTAGTTGTCGTTTTTAAGGGCGCGGCAGATATCCCCGCCGAAAGCAATTTCACGGCCTGTCAGCTCACTTTGGCCGCGGTGATAGATATCGCAGCCGGCTACGGTAACAGCCCTTGCCGCAGTCTTGTGATTCACGTCCGGCTGAATGCCAAACGAAAAACCGCGCCATTCGTAGTCAAAGTTATGGGTAATAAACTGCCCCTCTTTTAGATGCTCACGCACAATGCCGGACTGCCACAACAGAAAATCATCAACCAGCGAGCGGCGGAATTTTTCAAATTCCCCGGCAAAGCTGCCGTTGATGGTCCCGGTCGGGTCGGGGACGTTTTCCCAACAATCCACACGGTTGCTCCAGTAATTCAACCCATATGCCTTATTCATCGCCTCAACCGTGCCGAACTTCCTTCGCAAATGACGGATAAAACGCCGGTGTACATTCGGCCCCGCCGTGTTATAATGCTTTGTTTCATTATCCAACTGAAAGCCGATTACATTGGGATATGCCTGCGTACATTCCATCAGCCTGCGGATGACCCGCTCCGCGTGAAAAAGGTACGCCGGGCTGGTGATGTCCATGTTCTGCCTTGCCCCGTATCTGCCCGCCCCCCGCTCCGTTACGGCAATGACCTCAGGATACAGCGCCGCAAGCCACGGGGGGATTGCATAAGTCGGCGTGCCTACAATCACGGAAAGCCCCGCCTTTCCCGCGGCTTCCAGAGAACGGCGGACATGCGTAAAATCGAAAACCCCTTCCTCCGGCTCATGCGCGGCCCAAGTAGATTCCGCGATGCGTATGACATTGAACCCGGCCCGGCTCATCATCTCCATGTCGGTATCAATGCGGTCATACGGCATATATTCATCGTAATACGCGGCTCCGTAAAGCAGTTTCCCGTGGTTCATACCGTTCTCCGTTCTAAATCATTGTATAAATCTGTCCGCCGCTCCTGCTTCAATACCGTCTTGACGTCGGCATGTCCCGGGCCGGGGCCTGTCCATTCCTCAGTATGCTGGCCATTGAGGTCGATTTCATATGCGCAGGACGCTTTCCCCTCCGCGAGAAGTCTGCCCGAAGGGGCAAAAATCCTTGTCCCTCCGGGTCTGGCGGACAATACCAGATACGCGCCCGCGTCCCTAGCTCTTCTGCCAAGCTCCACAGGCCCGTTTGTGGGGATGAAAATCATTTCCACACCGTGGCGATACATGGCCGCGGCTATCTCCGGGAATTCGGCGTCAAAGCAAATCATAATGCCGATTCTGACGCCACGCCCGTTGACATGAATATCGAACACGCCAAGCCCGTCACCGGGCGTCAGCCCCTTTTCCGCTTCAAACAACGGTATTTGCATCTTGCGGTAATGACCCTCTATTTCACCGCCGGGGCCAATCAGGAGGGCGGAATTGTAGAGGATGCCGTCTTCATCGGTGACCAGCCCGGCAACGATGTACATACCATGCTCCGCCGCTTTGCCGCATATCGCTTTCACCGCGCCGCTGTCCAGCGTCACGGCACTCTCAAGGAAGTCCATATTATAGGTCAGCACCGTTTCATTCAGGCAAAGGATGTCGGGCTTCTCCGCCGCCGCCTCGTCAATGAGGCCCAGCAGCCTGTGAAGGGAATCGGCTTCTGACTGCGTCGGGATGGCCAAAAGGGAGGCTGCCCTGACAAGGCGCTTTTCGGCCGGACGGACGGTTACAACCGCGTCCTTCCATGTGACGGAACCTGTTTCCGACCACTTGAAGCACAGCTCCAGCTCTCCATAAATGGCGTCAACAGGCGGGTTGCCCGCCAGCACAAGACCGCCCGGAGCCGTAAACAGGCCGCTGAATACAATCGCGTCGCCCGCGCGGACGCCCTTGATATAGTCGCGCTTGGTCACCGGCGGCCAGTATGAGGGGTCGTCCCAATGGTTGTCATGCCAGTTTATCAGGGCGTGCAGATTGATGTGCTCGTCCCGGATATGATGGGGATACGCGGTAACGGAGACAAAATATGTTTCGCCGGTTTCTACAGGGAACTTATCGCTGATGATCCGTCCGAAGCAGCTTCGCTTGCCGTTGCTGGCTTGTGTAAAAGAGCCTCCGGCATTGGGGGCAAAGGACGGCGCCGCTTCGGGGTACGGGGCAATCTGCCGCCACGCGCAATCGTCAAGGATGTTGTTGAAATCAGGGTTTCTCATCCGCTTTCCCTCTCTTTTTTCTAAAAACCCACACGCCTGCAAATCCGCCCAACAATACCGCGATACCGCCAAGCATAAACGGTATGAACGATTTTTTCGGAGGCACAGGCTCAGCGGGCCTGCCGGCTCCGTCCGAAGGCGCGCCGGGTTCAGCCGGGCTTGGCACGGGGGACTCGGCAGGAGGCGTTTCCTCCTCAGCGGAAGGCGGGCCGTTCCCCTCGGAAAGAGTCATTCTGCCCTCATACCGTGCTTTCGCCGGCAGGTCGCCGAGGCGGTCGCCGTCGGTCGCGCCGTCCGGGTTGACCGAGGGCCACACGAAACCGTCAAAAAACGCGGGCGCTCCGCTCAGGTATAAAGAATCCGGCAAAGAGATTGTGTTGGAGGCGTCTTTGATAATTTCATTCGTCACATAGTTATAATCATAATGTACATACAGTTTGCTGAACGCCCAGCCGTCATCCCAGTTGTTGAATCCTCCGCCTCCGCCGTCGCTCCTGTTCCATGCCATATTGCCGATGCTGTATACGACTAATTTATCCGAATTTCTGTCCTCCGGGGTACTCCAAACCGCTCTTTCATAGGGGTATTCGCCGCTTTCAGGGGTCAGCCACACGTTTCCAATGGAGGTATGCTCGTTGTTCCATCCCTGTACCTCCATTGCGCGCAGATTGTTCCCCGGAGCTTGAGGGAGCGTTTGGTCAAGGTTGCGCCCCCATGCGTGGTTGCGGAAGAAAACCATCCAGCCGTTATTTCCGCTTGTTGAATCGGTGCTGATATTGGCGGCGTAATTGCCTTCGTAAAGGTCTGAATGGGAATAGCCTGAGTGACTGGAGTCGATGGCGGTTTCGAGCCACGGAATCAGCTCCGGCGTCTTGCCGTTCCATGCGCCCGTTTCGGTATTGGGGACATAGTTATACGCGATGACGTTGCCGCCGCCGGTCGCATATCCGAGGATAGGCTTACAAAGCCTGTCGGCAATGTTGTTTTCAATGAGGCCGCCCGTACCGTGTATCTGGATGCCATAACCGTTGCCGCCCGGCCTGTTATCGGCGGAATCGTGGACATAGCACCCGGTTATGGTATTGCGGTAGCCGTGCATCTCCATGTGCTTCCCTTTGAACCCGAAAGTCCCCCTCATGGTCGAGCCGTCGCTTTCCACGTTTTTGACCCAACAGAACGATGTATTCAGTTGAAACTTGACCACAGCTTCGTTAAATTCCCAGTTATCGCCGTTGCCGAACTTATCGGAAGCGACAAACTCCAGCTTCATATCCTCAAGCCCTATATACTGATGCTCCGTCGCGTATGTGTTCCAAATCTGCGGCTTTTGGACGGATAAAAAATCAATGTTGATGACATTCTTTAAGTGAAGCGTGTTGCCGGATATGGATTCGACCTCTATAAACTGAGAGACGGGGCGGAAGCCTTCCGGCGAAGCGGGGCCATACGCGCCGCCGTTTCTCTCCCGGATGTAATATTGCCCGTTCTTGAGCCATTCCGTACCCCCGGCGCCTCCAAAATTGTCGCCGTTGTCGTCGGCAAGGCGGTCAAGCATGAGAATATCACCGGCTTTGAAGCTGCTTGCGTCCTCAACCGTCAGGCTTTTATCTCCAACTCTTGCGTCGCCGGTCATAGCAATAGCGGGAGTTGATGAATATGAACGTTTCTGCTGGGGGCCAATCGCGATTCCAACAGTGCCGCCCGTATTGTTGCCTTGAATGACGGTCTTATCGAGTCCCGCGCCGCGGAGTACGACATAGGACTGGTCAAGGGTGATTGTCCCTGATACGTTGTATACGCCCTCCGTCAGATAGACAATCTGTATATTGTCAGCCGTTGCCACCGCTCCGGCGCCGCGTATCGCCGCGTTAATCCACGGGGTGTCATTCCCGCCGGACGGACTCAATACCGCAAAGAATCTATCGGCTTCGGGGATGCCGCCGGGGATGCCGGGATCCCACCGTTTCAAAAAACCTTCGGGGAGTATATCTGTTTCCGGCGCGGCGGCGGCGTACGGGGGCGCGATAAGCGCAACGGAGCAAATTGAAGTCAGTATAAAGCAAACGAGTTTGACGCATTTTTTCAATAGCCGCAACATAAAAACCTCCTTTAGCGCATCGTGTGGGTTTTGGTATATTCAATCAACTCGTCCGCCTTTGTAAACGCGAGACAAGTCGAGGTGTCGGCGGCGCCGTAATAGATGGCTATTCTGCCGGTTCCGGCGTCGCAGAGAGCGGCGCAGGGGAACACAACGTTGGGCGTGTCTCCCGTCAGTTCGTATTGCGTCATCGGGTTCAATATATACGGGTCTGTCCGGTACAGGACTTTCCACGGCTTTTCAAGGTCGAGAAGGGCTGCCCCGGCACTGTAGACAAAGCCGTTGCACGAGGTAAGGACGCCGTGATAGATCAACAGCCAGCCTTCGGAGGTTTCAATCGGGACAGGGCCGGCTCCGATTTTTGTGCTTTGCCATCCGCCCGCCGCCGACATGACATGCCTGTGACAGCCCCAATGCGTCATGTCCGGGCTTTCGCTGTAGAAGATATCGCCGAAGGGCGTGTGCCCGTTATCGCTGGGACGGCTCAGCATCGCGTATTTTCCGTTTATCTTTCTAGGAAACAGGACGCCGTTCCGGTTAAAGGGAAGGAAGGCGTTTTCAAGCTGATGAAATTCTTTGAAGTCATATGTATACGCCAGCCCAATCGTGGGGCCGTGGTACCCGTTGCACCAAGATACATAATATCGGTCTTCCAGCCGGCATACCCGGGGGTCGTATCCATATTGAAATTGACCGATTTCCGGGTCGGAACCCGTAAACCGGATGGGGTTTTCCGAAAGTTCCCAATGAACGCCGTCATCGCTCAGTCCGCTGTGGAGACACATCCGTCTGGATTTATCATCCACGCGGAACACGCCCGCATACTTGCCTTGAAAGGGCGTCACCGCGCTGTTAAAGATGCTGTTGGAAAGCGGAAGAAAATCCCTAGGGATAATAGGGTTTAAGGCCGACCGCCAGACAGGCTCCCGGCTTCCCTCCGGTCTTTCCTCCCAAGGCATATCAGGCAGGCTATCTCCTATGATATTCAATTTGTTGGGCATACCGATTTTCCTCCTTATCATTTGTCCGCCGGGCTTGACCGCCCGGAACCGTGAACCGGGCGGTCAAACTCCCTTTATTCTCTGCTGCGCCGTTTCGTTACGCTTTTTTCATTTTTCTCACGATGACCGCAGACCCTGCCGCGCTTAAAACCAGCAAGCCTGTCAAAAGCATAATCGGGAAATTATCGCCGGTTTTGGGGCCGTCGCCGCCATTTCCATCTTCATAGTAGAGGATGATTTTTTGAATCTCATAATCACCCCACGGGCTCCACCATGAGCCGTTGAGGACGAACATGCCGCCCCCTTCCAGCCAATCTTGGTATGGCCTTAGATTCCAAGCGTACCGACCGTCGGCATAGGGCATATCGCCCAGTTCATTCCATGCCCAATCGTTGCCCGCCGCGCATAGGGTGATTTGCAAGCCTTCACCATCCGCGAATGTCTCGGCTTCGACCACGAGTCTGGTGGCTTTAGAAAAAATGTCCTCGGTCAAAACGGTTACGGCGTCGTTCACCCCTTCGGATTCAAAATACGCTTGAGCGCCCTCTACGCGTGTCGCGTAATTGGTCAGGTCGAGCGCCCTCTCTGCCGCAAAAACGGGCATTGCCAATATAACGGCAAGAAGCGCCGCCAGCGCGGGAATTAAGATTGCCTTTCGCAGTTTCATATGTCTTCCTCCTATATTTTTTGAGCCATGCGATGCTGTGTCAAGCGGACTGCTCGGCGGCGAAGCCGCCGACACCTCCGCTCTTCTGCTGTAATCAGCCATCGTTCAACGCCTCTTCCAGCCGCCTCTGCTCATCAAGATACGCATCCGTATCTATCGGGCCGAGCGCCCTGTCGAGGGTGTCCTGCAGCACCTGTTCATTCGCTGCCACCACCTGCGCCGGAGTCTCCCGCTCAATCAGCAGCGGCCAAAGGATGTCGCCGACGCCGCCCCCGGATATAAAGGGAATCAGGTCAATCGCATACCGTTCGGATGCCTCAATGATACGGTAGGCGTCATCAAAAGTATGCACCAATGTCGTCAGATAGTCAAGGGTTTTAGCGTGGGCGAACTCTAAATCGTCATCCCACCAGTATTGCATTTCCTCAAACACCTTGTAAACCTGCTCCGGGGTTTTCGCGGTTGTGGGGATGATAAAGTCCGAGGCGCTGAATTCGATGAAATATGTGGGGCCGTCGATTGTGTTGGAAGGCCCGGTCGGGAACGGAACGACGGAGTATTGGAACGGCCAAGCCCAGTCATCCTCGGTAGCGGGTATCGCCCAGAACCTTGAAACGCCCATAGCCACGTTGCCCTGCCCGAAGGCGTCAAAGGTATTGCCCCAGTCCCATATGTCAAACGCGCCGTCAATTTCCGGGCAGCGGATGACCCTGTCGGCCAGCAGCAGGTCTTGCAGGAACTGCATGGCTTCAAGGACTGGCGATGAATTGTAATTAACCTTCAGCGTCGTGTAGTCTGACAGATTGCTTCCGTTGGAGGCGATGGCGGCGTTGGCAATCCAAGGAATCCAACCCGAAAGGCCCCATTGGTTGATTGCGCCGCTGTTATTGGTGTCACGAGTGGCCGATCTTGCGATATCAAAGAAATTATCCCATGTCCATTGCCCGTTTTTGTATAAGTCTACCGGGTCTTGCGCGCCAATCGAGGTGATGATGTCTTGATTGACAATGATGATATCCGCGTTGTATAGCGGATCATTCGTGGACATAAACACGTTTTTGCCGAGGATTGAACCGGGATTGATGAGGTACCGCTGCGCGTTGTTGTAATCGGCGTCAGCCGGGGCAATCTCGCTGATGTCATAGACCAAATCATTGGCGATGGCCGGCACGATAAACTGGCTGTTAAACCAGATAATATCGCAGAATTCCTCGCCCGCCATTTTGGCGAGAGCCAACTGGGGCAGCATATCACCGAAGTTGAGGACGACATTGGTTACAACGACGTTATACTTTTCCTCAATTCGCTTAAAGTTGTCCCACATGGCGATATAATACGGGGAGTCTACCGCCGGGTCGGGCGCCGGGCTGTGGGTGATAGCAAAGTTTTTGCCCTCCAGCATATCGGAGTTCCAGCCGATGACGATGTTTCTCCCGCCCATATCCTCCGGCGCCCACTTGTCAATCGGGGCGCCTCCGGTCAAGCCGGGACTGGGGTCGGAGTCTGTGCCGTTATTGGGATTCGGGTCGGAATCGCCACCCGGAGTTGTCGTCCCGCCGCCGGGAGTTGTTGCCCCGCCGCCGGGGTCGTCTGAGGTTCCGGTACATGCTGCGGTGGCCGCCAATAGCATGATGGCTGCCAGAAGCAGTGCGATGATGTGCTTCGCTTTCATTTTCGTTCCTCCTTTTTTTGTTTGCCCTGAATTAATTTGCGCATGTGTTATCCGACAATTCCGCTTCTCTCCACCCCCTCAATAAATACACGCTGCAAGAACAAATATATAATCACAAGTGGGGCGATAACCAGAACGACCCCTGTTTGTGTGATTAACCGAACCCAAGCTAAATCCTGTGAACCGACCAGCGAGGAGTAAGCGTTGTTGCTAAGCGCTGCAAGCATATTGGTCATAAATCTGACATTCGGCAGCAGGATGGACGTGTAGCCGGTATCGTTATACTGCCATACCAAGGTAAAGAGCATGACCGTTACAATGGCCGGCCTTGCGTTTGGCAGGATGATGCTCAAGAATGTCCTGAATTTGCCCGCGCCGTCGATGAAAGCCGATTCCTCCAGCTCCTTCGGCATATTCTTGAAAAACTGCCGGAAAATGAACACAAACAACCCCGAACGGATACCGACGCCCGTGGCCGTGAGGATAAAGAGCGGCCAAGCGGTGTTCAGCAGACTAAATCCTCTTTCCCCGGTAATGAGGGGATACAGCCCCATCACGTCCATGTACCTGAACTGCATATACAGCGAAGTGGCAATCGCCTGCGTCGGAACCACGATGGTGACGATGACCACGCCGAACAACACTGTGCGCCCCGGGAAGCGGAACCTCGCGAACCCATAGCCGGCGAGGGAACAGACCATCGTTTGAATCAGCATGATGCCGACGCCGGTACCCAGTGTCTTCCACAAGGTTTCCCAGAACCTCAAAAACTGCAATGTTATCGCATAATTATCCAAGGTGAAATTGACCGGAATCATATATACCAGCGGGTTTGCCAAATCGCTGCGGTGCATGAAGCCTCTCAGAACCAACCCGACGACCGGGCTGAGGATGACAAACACCAGCCCCGACGTGACGATAAGCAGAAAAATCTTGAAAGCGATTTCCCGGCTCAAACCGGATATGCGCCTCAGGGCGGCCCGTGAATGACGTTTCATGCGCTTTCCTCCCTTTACGATAGATACACGACGTAGCGTGACAAGGAATAACCGCTAATCAGCAGCAACAGCAGGATAAGGCCGGAGCTCGCCAAGGTCATAGCCGAGGCGACGCCGAAATCAAAGTTAAAGAAGGCCATTTCCCGCGCGGTTTCAAAAACGGCGGAATTGTTATAACCGTCAACAATCGTATAAATAAAGTTGGTTAAAATCAGCGGGCTGATGATGGGGAAGGTTATCTTCCAGAAAGACTCGTACGCCGTCGCGCCTTCGATTTTGGAGACTTCGTAGAGGGCCGGCGGGATGGATTGCAGGCCGGCCAGAAAGATGATAATCTGAACCCCTGAGGCGTTGATGATGGAATGTACCTGCGCGATGGCTCTGACGATGTATACGACGACCGTTTCCGGCACGCCGAATTGAAGCAGTGTGATAAACAAAAGCTCCGTATTGAAGCCGATGATGACATTGCCAGACTGCGCGTATGCCTGCGACGCCGCGGCCGTATTGCCTGCGCCCCCGGCAATCATGCTCATCATATCGTTCAGCGTGCCGGTAATGGCGCCCGCCGTCATTAATACGGGCAGAAAGAACACCATCCTCGCCAGTCCGCGGAGCCTGAATTTTTGATTCAGCATCAGCGCGACGAACAGGCTGAAGAATAAGATAAACGGCGCGTTGATAAACATCTCCATCAGCGATTCGGTCAGTTCCCGGTTGAAGGCGGCGTCCCGAAGGAATATATTGCGGTAATTGTCCAGCCCGACAGGGGTGAGGGTATACCCGGTTTCTCCGGCAATGGTCACACGATTGAGGCTGAACTGTATCGCCTGAACCAGCCCGCGCCCGAATATGGCGATGGTTCCGAACAGCCACAGTCCGATGAACGCGTAGCCGCTCAGGATTTCCCGCTGACGCATGGTCAACCCCTTTTTATGCTTGTTCATTGGCCGCTCCTTCCTGCCGTATATCCCCGCGCCGGAACAGAGTTCCCGTGCATATCCGCCTGTTCGTAACCGTAATTGACATAGACGGATATTTGGTTGTCATACCGCGTTTCATGGATTCCGTTGTCATGGACAATGTGACCCGTCATCCTCGCGCCCCGCACTTGCTCCGACACGGCGCTCAGGCGCTTATACATCTCAACCGCGCCGTCAAGCCATGTGGTATATTCGGTGGAGTAATAGCGGTTATATCCCGTCCACCGCATTTCCGACGTGGGCTGGTACGACCAGATGAAATAGGGCGCGGCGCCGTATTCCGCCATCTTCAGCTCATATTCGCCGTCGATATTATCGCTGATATTGACAGGGGCTCCCGCATAAGGGATGAGGCCGTGCAGAACCATTTGGTAAAAAGGGACTTCCCGATCAAAGATATAGAACATGGAAGCGCTTACCGGCGAACCCGTCACGCCGGAGGCGTGGCGGAGCGCATACTGGCTGCCCCCGTTGATTAAAATGCTTGCATATCGTTCGCTGATTTTTTCCAGCTCCCGCTCATAAATGATTCTGGTATGCTCCCGTGAAAGGTTATAGCGCTGGTTGGCGTCCGAGGTCAGCATATCGCCCATATCCCGGACGGAGAGCGTGTCGAAGCCCCATTCACCGTATTTTTTCAGGAAGCTGTCAACATAGTCCGGGATGATTCTTGGCGAATTGATGTATCCGAAATTTTCCCAGTAAAAACTGCCGCGCCGCAGTGTCACCCGGTTGCGCTCATATGCGTGAAACGCGGCGAAACCGCCCAAAAACCGTGCGGCTTCTTTCGGGACGCTGTAATTCTTTTTTCTTTCAGGCGAGAATGAAAACGTCGTGTCCAAAAACAGTGAACCGCCGAAGGACTGTATATCCTCGTACAGCGTTTGCAACGCCTTGACGCCGCCGATATTATTCTGCGGTTTGATACTCTTGGGCGCCCAGTGATTGATTCCGCCGTTGAACCAGCCGAGATAACGCATTTGGATATTCCTGACGCCGCCCGCGGTGAGAGCGGAAGCGATTTCGCCCGCTTGCGCCGCCGTGGTCATGGGCACGCTGGCATATACGGGGACGCCCGCGTAACTTTGCTCCCGCTCAATGCTGCCCAATATATCCACATAGAACGGGGCTTTGGCGCCATCGTTTACGGTGTCCCGCGGCAGGCTGCCCTCATCTTGCAAAAGCCGCCTGTAATACCCCGCCATCTCCGCGTAGCCGTCGTCCGCGCCGGGCAGGAAGCAGTATGTCATTTCAATCGGCCCGGTATATTTTTCCTTTTGCACGATGGTCATAAACGCGCGGGAAGAAGCGTTGTAATCGTCCGTCATAACGGTAACTTCGTCCCATGAGCGGAACGTAAAGGACGGAAACGCCACATTATAGGAATTGAGCTTACCCGCGACATCGGCATTGATAAACGCGGCGCCCGCGCCTTTGCTGACATACGCGAGCATCGCCCCTTCCTGTTTTTTGATTCCGAAAACCGGCAGCCTTATGGCTTCGCTCTGCTGGAGGATAATGAACGCTTCAAGCAGGTCATGCCCGTATACGCGCTGGGAGTAACTCTCATATGCCGATTTTCCATTATCAAAATCAATCAGCGCCCCCGAACCGGACGGGATGAAAAGGTACCCTTCCTCCTCAGATGTCGCCGCGCCGAAAAATTTTAACAGCTCCATCCGGTAAAGCTGCATTGAATCGGATTCCTCAATCTCAGATGCGTCAATACCGACAACGAGCTTATCCCCGTTCAGCGTGAAATTCACGGGAACCGTGATAAAGTTTACCGTGTCGTCCTCATACTCCGCACCGACCGCCGCGTTATCCATACGGAGGTCATCCTCCGTATACCCCGCCGCTTCAAAGGCGTCATATATTCGTTGAAGCTGCGGCTTGTTTCTCATGGTGGCCGGTGAAATTTGCAAATACCCCGGCATTTCAGGCGATTCGATATAGTACCGCCGTATAGCTCTTGCTTCGGAGCCGTCTATGCGTTCCAGCACCGCTTCCAAAAGGCGCTGCTCTGTTATGTATACGGGCAGCTTGCTTAACAGGCTGGGCGCTTCACCGATCAGATACACAATCCGCACGCCGCCCGGGATGCTGTATAAGGTGAACTGCTCATGCGCGACGCTGTCCGTATAGCTCATTTTCGAGAGAAGCTGCCGCCCCGGATTGAAATACTCCAGCCATATGGAGGAAGCCATGTATTCCTTCTGGTAATTGTTCGCGAGTTCATCCGCGTTCGCGCCGGGCGGGACGGAATACCACACGCTTCCGTTTCGTTTGTCGTAAACGGCGATGGCTGTCGTTCCCTCATTGATGAACAAGACAAGCGCGTCGCTTTCGGCGGCAGCCTTCATACCGGGAACCGACGCGCCGGATACGGAAATGGCTGTAAATTCCGACGGCTCCGGCGCGCTTCTTTCGCCGAAAAGATAATTATAGTCGATTCTGATGGTCAGGTCGGCATAGCCTCTATACCCAAGCACCAGCACCGGAATGGCGATGGCTAGGGCAATCCCAAGGGATACAAGCCGTTTTACTTTTTTCGGAAGCGACATATGAATACCTCTTTACAACCTGAATATGATTTCATTGTAAACTGCGATAAAATACATGACCATCTGCTGAACAAGCGAGGCGATAAGCCCGATGATAAAGACGATAATCAAAACGCTGAGGACGGTGAGGAATATCGTAAACACCGTACGTCCGGCGGAAAACTCGTGGATAATGACAAGGGACGTGAATATCATCAGCATAAACCAAAACACGGCAAGGCCGATAACCATGTAATAGAAGCCGCCCTCGTCTTTGGTAATCAGCCTGCTTACCAGCGTCGCCGGGATAAAGACAAGAATCATCGGTGTGAAGGAATACGCCACGCTCATCATAATCTCAACGAATTTTCCCTTGCCGTCCATTAGGCAGGTGATGGACCAGTTGCCCACGCAAAACAGCATAAACGCCAAGAAAACCAACGTAAAATCAAACAAAATGTTGAATCCGAGCGGGAAAGGCTGCGCCAGCGCGAAACCGACATATTGCCTTTGGAAAGAGAAAGACAGACACATCAACAGAAACAGCACGGGGATATGCCATACCCTGCCCTTGCCTTCAAATTTCATCTCATTGAAGCCGCGGACGGGATTGACCATGATTTTCAATGAAAAACCCAACAACTCACGCATGAGCGTCCCTCTTTCCGCGTTTTCTCTTTATAATCCTGTAAGCGATATAGCCCGTGACCGCCAGCAGCACGGCATAGAAGATGAAATCTGAATACCGCTTCATCACTTCGGTGCGGTACCGCCTTAACGCGATGGAGTAATAATGGGCTTCGTTGCCGCGTTTCAGGTATTCCATCGCTTCTTTGCTCTGACCCGCCGCAAGCAGGGATTTCCCCACCCCGGCATAGGCCAGCTCATAATGGGCGTCCAGCTTCAAGACTTCCTGCCAGTACACGACGGCTTCCTGCTCTCTGCCGTTGAAACGAGCCTCCACCGCTTGGTTAATCAGCCGTCCGTATTCAGTGGGCTTGTATACGACGATATCGCCGCGGCTTGAATCCAAAATCAGTATTTTGTCGTCTATAACCTCAATCGCGACCGGCCTCCGCGTCATCCCTTCCACGTTCCCGATGCCGCCGAAGACATACAGGAGGTTGCCTTCACCGTCATAGGTAAATACCCGGCTTCGGGTCGTGTCCAGCGCAGAATACATCCCGCTTCCGCGAGCCTTAACGTCCACAAACAGGCTCGGGCCGCTGCCCACGCCCCGGAAAGCGTAAAAAGCGTCGCCGATGAGCTTGTTTTTGTCCCTCCGTGTGACAATGTCGGCCAGCACATCGTCCCCAACCGGATTGAGCCGCTTGATTTTCTGCTCGTTGGTAATATCCACATGGGTGGTGTAAACGAACCCTTTCCCGTCTATGTCCATATTGTTGAATTCGATTGGGATATAGAGTCTTTGTTTGGCGCGCTGCTCCTGCGTCGCCACGATACGCCAAAACCAATCCCACGGGTTTACCAGCACTTTTATCGTGCCGAAAAACGTGATGAATTCGCTTTCCGGCGAGTAGCAGAGGATGCCTTGAAAAATATTCCGCGCGATAACATACACCCGGCCGTCCGTATTGACCGCCACTTTCAGCGGGATGAAGCCGGAAACCGACTCGGCCACCTCGGGCAGCGCGTCGATGATTTGAAACATTTCGCCGCCGGGTGCGAACGCCACCACGCGGTTGTTCCCCGTATCCGCCACATAGACGCTGCCGTCTTCGGCCACAAAGATACCGGAGGGATTGGAAAATGTGTCATTCCGCCCGTTTCGCGTGAAACCGCCGATAACATCTTTCAGCGATAAGTTTTGATCAAGCACAACAATCCGGTCGTTTCCAGAATCCACGATGTAAACGTCGTTATTGGGACAGACAAATATATCCGACGGGTTTGAAAGCGGGCCAACGCCCAAATTGATGCCGTTAAGGGTGGTTTCCGGCACATAGGGTTGAGGCGCGGGTACATACTCGCCCCAGTGGTCGAAGGTATAGCTTTCATACGGGACGGCAGCGGCATACGCCTTGGCAGCCGACGGGAACCCGATTGCCAGCAAAATCAGAAAACATACGCCGTGCTTAATCATTTACGCCACCCCCTTTATAAATCGTCGGATAATGCCGAAGACAAACGCGCTACTCTTTCATCCCCGATGTGGCCATCGTTTGAATGATGTTGCTCTGCATGATGATAAACAGCGTAATGGGCACCGACATGATGATGAATCCCACCGCGCTGGCCGCTCCGGCGCGGGCTACGCCGCCCTGTACGATTTGGTTCAGCGCGAAGGACAGCGGCTTGAGCTCCTCACTGCGGAGGAACTGGCCTCCTGTGGTGCCCCATAGGGCTTGAAACATGAGGATAACCAGTGTGAACCAAGCCGGCTTCACGTTGGGCATGACAATGGAGAAGAAAACCCTGTATTCGCTTGCCCCGTCAATCCGCGCCGATTCCAGCAGCGAATCGGGAATCTGCTCCATAAACTGCTTCATCAGATACAGCCCCAGCGAGTTGGCGAAAGCCGGCACGATGACCGCCAGATAGGTGTCATTAAACCCCAGCGCGGTGATAATCATGTAGTTCGGTATGGATGTAACAGCCCCGGAAAACATCAATGAAAGCACAACGATTGAAAACAGCAGATTTTTATGCGGTATAGCCAGCTTGGCCAGCGGATAAGCCGCCATTGAGGCAATCAGCACATGACCCGTCACTCCGACCACCGTTAGAATCAATGTATTCAGGATGTAACGGCTGAACGGTATCCACGAGCCAGACATCAGCGTGAATAAATCGGAGAAATTCGATGTCGTCGGGCGGCGGACAAATATGCGCGGAGGGAAGATGAAAAGCTCATCCAAAGGCTTGAACGCGCTGTTGACCGTGTAAATCAGCGGAAGCGCCATAAACGCGCCGACAAGCCCCAGCAGAGTAAACAGCGCGATTGTGCCGCCCAGAGAGCGGTTGAGTTTTTTTCGGATGAGTTTGCGGCGTCTTTGTTCCATCTCCGTCAACCCACTTTTCGCAGCAGTTTCTGAACCGCTTTATTGACACCCACCATGATGATAAACAGTATCACGGCGATAGAAGACGCATACCCCATTTCAAAGCGTATTGACCCGTAGTCAATCAGATGTGTAACAATGGTATGCCCCGCGTATTGGACGCTCGGGAACCCCGCAAGCTGCATGGACAGCTCGGCCATAGCGAAGGACGCCGTTATCTGCATCACCGCGCCGAACATGAGCTGCGGCTTCATAGACGGCAGCGTTATGTACCACAGCTCCTGCCACCGATTGCGAACGCCGTCAATCGCGCCGGCTTCATACAGGCTCTTATCGACCGTCTGCAAACCGGCTATAAACGCGAGGAACCCCGTGCCGAGGCTCAGCCATAGCTGCACCACAATCAAAATCGGCAGGATGTACCGCTCGTCAAACAAAAAGTTGATTGGGTCGCCCGTGATAAAGCCGAAGGACGTCAGGAGCGCGTTCGCATAGCCATAGCGGTCGCCGGAAAAGATAACCTGCCATATAAAGTAAACGTTCCCTGAAATAGACGGCGCGTAAAAAATGAGCGTCATAAAGGCGCGGAAAACAGGGGGGAACTCATTGATGACCCACGCGAACAGAAAGCAGGCAAGGTAACTGACCGGGCCTGTGATGACGGAGAACAGGAGTGTATTCTTCAGCGCGATGATGAAGATTTCATCTTCCCAAAACAGCCGGGTGTAGTTGTTCCAGCCCTCAAACTGCGGAGTCTGAAGCATATTGAAGCTGGTGGCGCTGAATACGATGGAAACGAGTACCGGCAGCACCGTAAAGGCGAAGAACAGCACAAAATACGGGGTCATCAGAACATAGCCCTGCCGTATTGTTTTGTTCTGTTTAGACAAGCCGAGCCACATCCTTAATCCAAATTGAATTCTCTTCTTTTCTGCTGTATCTCATTGTTGATGTTCTGCACATAGTCCAGCACGGCGTCCCGGGGTTCAAGCTTTTTGGATTCAATGACCGCGTTGGCCATATTGATGATATTACGGTCTGTAAAATACCCGCCCGGCACCTGCGGGACGCCTTTCACATATTGGAGCTGCTCGTTCAGCACTTTCGCGTCCTGCACCGGCCACGGGAGCCGCCATAACGCATCCTTATTGGCCGTGGCGTAACGGGCGGCGGGCCCCATCAGCCCTTCCATTTCCATCCCATACCGTACCTGCACATCCTCCGACGTCCACCATTTCATAAACTCCCACGCGCTTTCCTTATCCGCTGACTGTTCCAAAAGCACCGTCGCCAGCCCGCCGGACGGTACAGAGCGGTCGATGGTTCCGTCCGGCGCCCTTACGCCCGGCACGGGGGCAAAGCCCCACAGGCCTTTGAGCTCAGGAGCGGAAACCTGAAGCGTGTTGTAGAGCGAATAGTCCGCAACGCCCAGCGGCATTTCGCCGGTACGCAGCCGCGTCACAAAGTCAAATCGCCTAGCAAACCCGTACTCTGTATAAAGGGAGGTATATTCCTTGAAAGCGTTAATCCCCTCTTCCGAATCCAAACCGGAGGCGCGCCCATTGTCAATGTAATGGCTTCCGCCGTGCTGCATCAGGAACATACCGTACACCCACGCTTCATACGGCTGTAGGCCAAAGAACATTTTGTTGTCTCCAAGGGCAAGCAGACTTGAGCGCACGTCGTCCCACGTTTCGGGAATGGAAAGGCCGATTTCCGCCAAAATATCCTTTCTGTAAAAAAGCATGGGGAACGTCTGCGTTTCGGGAAGCCCAAAGCATCTCCCGTCATAAGCCATCGGCATCATGGCGCTGGGGTAAAAACGCTGTGCCACCTCATCGAAGCCGGGCAGCTCCGCCAGATTTGCCAGCGCGCCGCGCATTCCGTAATTCATCGGGATGTCATTTCCAAGCTGCATCGCCACATCGGGCGCCTGCCCGGAAAAAACCGAGGGCAGCAGTGAATCAAATTGGACCAACATCAGTTGGACGTCGATTCCCGTATTGGGCGTGAAATCATTGTTGATGAGCGTCTTGAGCGTATTTGCTTGGTCGCGCCCGGTGCCGAGCCATACGGTGATATGCTTCTGACCGCCGACGCTTTCCATGTTGCCAATACTGTTATAGTTGATAACAAAAGAATATAAAAGGTTCAGGAGTTCGTTTTTGAGTCTGGCGAAAAAGCCGTTGCGCAGTTTCGGCAGGGAAGTGTCAGGAGAATATATGTAAATCATATCAAGGGCTATCGGGCAGTCCGTAACCGAGGCAATCCATGTTTGCAAGCCGGCGACACTGTCCCAAAAGGGCTTCAGATATTTGGGCGCGAGTTCGATGTCCTGTATCATAAACCTCATTTGCGCAAGCACCGCGTTGACGAAAGCGCCAATATCGCCCCTGCTTCCGATGACTTCCTGCAAATCCGCCATGAGGGTCTCAAGCCGCGCGTAGTTATCGCGGATGGCCTCCGGCAAATGGGGGAGCGTTTTCGCGATTTGGTAGTCACGGTATATGTCCGGGGTTCCTCCTGTAATCATGGCTACCTGACGGTATATCGCGTGAAGGTTCCTGATAATCTCCTGCATATCATTGATAAATTCAGCCATTTGTCCAAGGGTAACTTCCATCCGCAGGGTATTCCGCCCCTCATCGAGCCAAAATAAATATGGCTCATCTCCGCCCAGAGTTTCTTGTCGCCATTGCTGTCTGTGCGGAAAGTCTACCTGCTGCAATTCCTCAAAAGGCACCTCTCCGTTTATGTAAATCTTACGGTAAACCATCGATCCGCGTTTCGCGTTTTGCAAACGGTTGAACCCGATATGATAAAGCCCTGCTTCCGTGACGTCGAATTCCCACTCAATCCACTGCCCCGCTTTATTCCAGTTGGAACCTCCGATTGCGTTGAGAAAGAGGTTTGCGTTGCTGTACGGGGTCAGCGATGGGTCGGAACGGTCGGTATACGGGTAGAGCATCGGGTCGGACTTTGCCGCGGCTTTTTCGGCGGAAACGGCTTGGAATACGCCGGAGGAAGCCCTGCCGCCCCGCGCTTGCAGAGAGGCGAGGTAGTCGGAATACCCCGGAAGGCGCTGTTCCTGATATAAGGAAAGGCTCCCGATGATCATGGGTTCCCTAATCGAAAGCAGCGTGACGGTGTTGAGCCCCTCTTCAAAGTAGAAGAGAAACGGTTCGACATAGTACCCCTGCGAATCCGCGACGGGGATTTCCTGCCAAGCGGGCGCCTCCTGTTGGCTTGGGCGGAGCATATTGCCTTGGACATCCACCTCAAAATCGTGCGTCTCGTCTACCCAAATGCGCGAAAACTCGACCATCCCGGCTTCGGCGAAGGGCAATGCCCCGTTGATGAATACGGAACGCTGGATGGGCGCGCTTGTACCCTTGACGGGATAGTATTGAACGGAGAGATTATAAAGCCCGGCTTGCTCGATAGCCACTGTCCATGTGATATAACCGTCGTCGCCGGTGAGTATGACGTCGTCCACATTCTCAAAAGCACGATAGGCGACGACGTCCATTCCATCGGCGTCCGTCCAAGAGGAGGCGGGAATCGTATAGGCGCTTCCCGGCCGGGGCGCGTCTCCTTTCCCGGCAAGGTAGGCGTTGTATTTATCGAGTTCAGCGTACAGGTCAACGGCATCATAATAATCCGGCTCCGTCTCCCCGTAACCGAAAGCAACGGGAGGCGGAACGACCATCGCGCATATAAGCAGCCATATGAAAATTCTTCTCAACGGCATGACGCGCCTCCGTCCAATGGCATTCTCTAAGACCGGCGATGATGGCAGCAACGTAAGATAGGTAACAATATCGCCCCTTAGATTGATTGAAATTGTCTGTTTGCACAAAATTGAAAAATGGACTTGACTTTACTATTGTCTATAGTGTAATATTATCATTGCTTACCCAATGATTCAAGATGCAAAAATTGATACTTCGGGGTAAAATATTGATATAATAGGAGCAGCTCAAACATGACGCATAAGGTGTTCGCGTATCAAACGCCGGACGAGGTTCGGGCGGAAGCGGAACGAACGGGCGCATACATACCGCTCTCTGAAGATGTATCCAATCTGTCAGAGCCATTATCTATAAACGGCCGAACGCTCCGAAACCGGCTTGTCATCCAGCCCATGGAGGGCTGCGACGGGACGTCGGACGGCGCGCCCGGTGAACTGACCGTCCGGCGGTATGCGCGCTTCGCTTCTGGAGGCGCGGGATTGATTTGGTTCGAGGCGGTGGCCATCTCCCCCGAAAGCCGGGCCAACCCAAGACAACTGATGCTGACGGCGGATAACTTGGACGCCTTCAAACAACTGCTGGACGGCATCCGTGAAACATCGTTCAAGAAAAACGGGTTTGCGCCGCCGATGATTATGCAGGCGACTCATTCGGGGCGGTACTCAAAACCTGTAAGCGCGCCGGAGCCGCTGATTGCGTATAACAGCCCTCCGTATGAAAAAGACAGCCCCTTAGGCGAGAACCGCATTGTATCCGATGCCTATCTGGACGCGCTGCCCGGACGATACGCGGAAAGCGCCCGTCTGGCTCAAGCGGCGGGGTTTGACGGCGTGGATATCAAAGCCTGTCACCGCTATCTCATCAGTGAATTGCTTTCCGCGAGAACGCGCGGTAACAGCAGATATGGCGGCTCCTTTGAAAATAGAATCAGGCTGTTCGTTGACGCGATATGCGCGGTACAGGCGGAGGTTTCCGCGAAAACGCTTGTCACCACACGCCTCAATGTGTATGACGGCGCGGCCTTTCCCTATGGGTTCGGCGTGTCCGAACAAGGAGGCCTCACGCCAGACCTTTCAGAGCCGCTTGCGCTGGTCAAACGGTTAAGGGAGTTAGGCGTCAGCCTCATCAACCTAACGATGGGCAACCCTTACGTCAACCCGCATGTCAACCGGCCCTTCGACAATGGGTTTTATCTGCCGCCGGAACACCCCTTCGAGGGTCTTGGGCGGATGTTTTCCTGTATTAAGGAAATCAAGAATGTGTGCCCCGAGCAAACGATTGTCGCCTCCGGGCTGTCTTATCTGCGGCATTTTTCGCCGTATGCCGCGTCCGGGCTTTTGGCGGACGGCGCGGCTGATTTGATTGGATTCGGGCGCGAGGCGTTCGCGTATCCCGATTTTGCGCGGGATATACTCCAAAACGGCGCTTTGGAAAAAAGCAAATGCTGTCTTTCCTGCGGCAAATGCTCTGAGCTTATGCGCGCGGGCTGCGCGGCGGGCTGCGTAATCCGCGATAGGGTTTATGCGGACGTTTATAAACGCGATGTGACGGATAAATCATAGAGGGGGAATCTCGTAATGGGGAAAAAAACCGCGATTGTAACCGGCTCGCGGCGGGGGATTGGGCTGGCTGTACTGAGCGAACTCGCAAAAGACGGGTATGCCGTCGTGATGTCCGGCCAAGCGTCTGATGAGGATACGCTTCCGATTGTGGAAAAGCTAAGAGACGCCGGGTATGACGCGCGTTATATCCGTTGCGATATATCGGCGCGGGAAGACAGGGAGAACCTGATCGGCGCCGTCGTCAACGAATACGGACGGCTCGATATACTGGTCAATAACGCAGGCGTAGCCCCCAAGGCGCGGCCGGATGTGCTGGAAACGACTGAAGAAAGCTTCAATCATGTGTTGGATGTCAATCTCAAGGGTACGTTCTTTATGTGCCAGACAGCCGCAAAAGCGATGATAGAGCTGCAAAAACAGGGAATTGAAGGATATTCGCCTCGCCTCGTCAACATTTCTTCCATCTCCTCCTACACATCCTCCACCGACAGAGGCGAGTATTGCGTCAGTAAGGCGGGCGTTTCTATGGTAACCATGCTGTTTGCCGACAGGCTCGCCGTTTTCGGTATCCCCGTTTTTGAGGTGCGTCCGGGCATCATCCTGACCGATATGACGATGCCTGTCCGTGAAAAGTATGACAGGCTTATTGAGGGAGGGATAACGCCAGTCAAGAGGTTTGGCAACCCGAAGGATGTGGCGGACTGCGTCATGGCGGCCGTGAGCGGGCGGCTGGATTTCTCGACGGGGCAAATCCTGAACGCGGACGGCGGCTTTCACGTCAGAAGGCTGTGCTGACGATGACGAAGGTTGTATTAGTCGGGGCCTCCGGCTTCGGAGGGGAATATATCAAGCTGTTCCGGGAGGAGACCGTGCCGGACGCCCGCGTTTGCGCGGTCGCAGACCCGTATGCCTCATCCTCCCCCCATTTCGCTTGGCTCTGCGAAAAGGGCATACCGGCGTTTCCACGACTGGAAGACTTTTATGGGGATGGCCGGTGGGCAGATTTGGTTGTCATCAGCTCCCCCATTCAGTTTCACCGGCGACAGGCGGAAACAGCCATGCAAAACGGCGCGGCGGTGCTCTGTGAAAAACCCCTTTGCGCCGGCGCGGCGGACGCCGCCGCCCTGCTCAGAATATGGGAAAAAACCGGCGTCCCGTTTGGCGTGGGGTTCCAATGGTCTTTTTCTTCCTCGATGGAAGCGTTGAAACGTGATATTTTGGACGGGACTCTTGGCAAGCCCCTTTTGCTGAAAACCATCGTTTCTTGGCCTAAGGAAGACGCTTATTACGGCGCCGGCGGATGGAAAGGCAAACGGCGCGACCAGACGGGGCTTGCCGTCAATGACTCCGTCGCCATGAACGCCGCGTCCCATTATCTGCACAATATGCTGTTCGTTTTAGGGGATAAACCGGACGCTTCCATCTGCCCGGAGACCCTTTCCGGGTCACTATACAGGGTCAGAAGCATCGAAACCTTTGACACTTGTTTCCTGCGAGGCAGATTTGCGGATGGCTGTACGTTTTTGTTTTGCGCGTCCCACGCGGCGGAGAGGGTGGTAAACCCGCGTTTTGAATACAGGTTTGAAAAAGGAACCGTGTACTATGACGAGAACGTCAGCGGCACGGTGCGGGCAGAATTTCAAGACGGCAGCGTGAAGGAATACGGCAGCCCCCAATCCGACGGTCTGGTTCGCCGCAAGCTCATGGCCATGACGGACGCGGCTCACACGGGAAAACAGCCCGTCTGCGGCATACGAACCGTTATCCCGCATCTGCTGGTCTGCGACGCGATTCTTGAGGGCCTAGACATTACACCGTTCCCGAAGGAGCTGATTGTACGGGAAACGGATAGATTGCTTGTAAGCGGTTTGACCGACGCGATGGAGGCCTTCTATCAAACAGAAAAGATGCCGGACACGGCGGCAGTTCCGTGGATAACGCCGGAGCGGACGGTGAGGATTCACGCAAAAGAAAGAGCGGTATGAGGAACGCCCAAACGTACATTTCCGAATTTATATCAGGCGAAGGAGGCAGAAAGATGGCTTTCAAAGATAACTTCAAAGAGTTCAAGTCATTATGGGTAAATGGCAGTATCTTGTTGCGTCAAATTGATGCAGAAGGAGATTTTGATGAGTTTGAAGCGATTTGGTCAGACTCAGACGCATTTAAGTATTATGAAGGGTATAGAAGCAAGCCAAACGCAGAGCAGATAAGGATAATTCTCAACAATGAAATCAAAGGCTTTCAAAAAGCCAATAGTTATTGTTGGACTATCAGCAACAGCGCAACAAATAAAGCAATGGGGCGTATTCATTTTA
>Ga0099364_10001786_pt1 | contig 34915 bp, 18 predicted proteins | sample TergutTh196P3_FD_73070 | JGI IMG/M metagenome (GOLD analysis project Ga0099364, IMG submission 73070) | Microcerotermes parvus P3 segment gut microbial communities from Pointe-Noire, Republic of the Congo - Th196 P3 | ecosystem: Host-associated > Arthropoda: Insects > Digestive system > Gut ... | reverse complement strand
AAAACATCAACTAAAACACGCCTCCCCATATCAGAATGGGGAGGTTTTTTTATGCAGAAAAAAGAAGGAATTTTATAACATTGAAAATAAAAAAGTATCTTTTTAACAAAAAAAAACGTTATTTTTGCAATTATAAATTAACATTATAGATAACTATGTCAGCAACAATATCTGCAATAGCACATTATATTCCACAAACAATTATAGATAACTCGTATTTTGAAAATTATCTTGACACCTCTGATGAGTGGATTTTAAAGAGAACAGGAATAAAACAACGTAGATTCTATTTAGAAGGTCCTACAAGTGATATGATAATTCCTGCCGCTAAAAAAGTTTTAGCAATACGAAAAATTAAGCCAAAAGAAATAGATTGTATACTGGTTTGCACTGTTACGCCTGATTATGTATTTCCTGCTACTGCTTGTGTAGTGCAAGATAAACTTGGATGTAAGAATGCTTGGGGATATGACATTTCTGCTGCTTGTTCGGGATTTTTGTTCGGATTACAAACTGCTGTATCCTTTGTAGAATCAGGAGTAGCAAGGAAAGTGTTGCTATGCGGAGCAGATAAAATGACTTCTATTCTTAATCTTAACGACAGAAATCAAGCAGTTCTTTTTGGTGATGGTGCAGGTGTATGTATAATAGAAAAATCAAGCGACAAAAAGTTAGGAATTATAGATACGGACTTACATATTGATGGCGAAGGTGGTAAGCATTTAAAGAAAATTGCAGGTGGAAGTTTTTTACCTGCATGGAACAATGCCGTTAAGCCCGAAGAACATTATATTTACCAAGAAGGACAAGCAGTATATAAAAATGCTGTAACAGAGATGGCTAACTCAACCAGTTTGCTAATGAAACGAAATAAACTTAAACCAAAAGATATAACGTGGTTAGTTCCTCACCAAGCAAATTTGCGAATTATAAAAGCAGTAGGTGAAAGATTAGATATTCCTGATGAAAAAGTTGCTGTGACCATAGATAAAACAGGTAATACCACAGCAGCAACTATACCAATAGCATTGTCTTTATTGAGTGAAGAAAGGAAACTTAGACGTGGTGATAATATTATATTAACTGCTTTTGGTGGAGGTTTTACTTGGGGGGCTATCTATTTGAGATGGGACGAGTTGTAATTGCTTATCCTTAAACATTTTAAAACAAAAAATATAGAACATAGCACTACTGTTAAAGTTTATTCTGCTTTAATGTTATAAAGTAAAATATTTATTCTGTCACCTTTCTCCATCCCTCCTTTAATTACTAATAATTTGCTCGGATTTACTCGTCTTTTGCTCGTAAAACTTAATGAATTGTCTTTAAACCTCATCTTTTATTAATTCCGAGTAAAAAGTTGTTAAATATTAGCAAAAAGATGCTAAATATGAGTAAAAATTAGCACGGGGATAAATCCCCGTGTTAAAGTAGAATAATTTAAGAGATGGTGAAACAAGTTTAGAAAGACAGATTTAGAAGTTTGTGTAACGTCACTTATTTTTAATTTTATCTTTAACAAAATTATAAGTATCAGAGAAAAATCTAAATAATTGATGCAATTTTAGGTTGTAATGTTTTTTTGCGTAGTTAAAGAATAATGCAGATAAAATAAATGTAAATATAATATATGGAATCGCAACAACTTCAATAGTATTGGGGAATGATACAGACACAAACCAAAATGAAATTAGCCAAAATATAACTGCAACTAATGTGTATTTGGATACTAATTCGGGCTTTCCTTCAGCATTTATGGTGGTGCTTAATAATGTAAATGATAAAAATAATGAAGATAACATTAGCCAATTAAAAATTGGTAGTGCGGCAGTAAATCTTGCAGGCAAAAATAATTCAAATAAATTACTTCCAAATATCCAACAAAATATAGTTAAAGCAAAAAAGAATATAAAAGTTATAGAAATAGTTTTGCTAACTAATTTATTTATATTAACCATATCGTTATTAGCAAAATACTTAACTGTATGCGAATAAATTGTAAGACCAATAGCAGTCGTTAAATCCTCAACAAAACGGAATATTGTTTTTGCAGGAGCATAAAGTCCAACGACATTAGTGCCGAAAAAGTATTGTATAACATAAGCATCTAATGTTCTCGGGATAGTAAGTGCTATACTGCCGATAGAAAACTTTGCAGAATAAGAGATAATATCTTTATATTTTATAATAGTATCTTTATTCGGCAGTTTAAATTTCCAGTATTTAATATTCAAAATTGTTCCAACAACTACCGATAAAGCACTGCCAATATATGTGATATTAATTAAATCACGATGTGTTAAAAATGAATTGTTCCAAACATTGTAAAAAATAATTCCGCTAATACTTCCAAAATAAATAAGATTTATAGCAAATAGACGTGCAATTTTTGTTTCTCTATAACAAATAACAACATTAAAATAACGAGGAATGCTTAAAAGCATAATTATTGGCAAAGCATCAATTATATCTACTAAATGTTCTTCATTAAATATATTTGCCAACGGATATTTAGCAGCAATAACCAACGCATTTAGAACCACAACTATAATAGTTGCGTTCAAAATAGCATAGAAATTTATAACAGGATTTTGCTTTTTATCGTTTGAAAAATGTAATAACGATTGAAAACCAATATAATAGCCAATAGAAAAAATTAAATTGTGAACATTATTAAATAAGGTAAATAATCCAAGTTCAAAACTATCAGTAACTCGCAACAAAACAACAGATGCAATGCCATATAGCACAAAAGTCATTTTATCAAGCGCAGTCCAAGATATATTTTTTAGGTTTTTCGCTATATTCATATCGTTAAATATAGTTTTTTTATGTTAAAATTTGATTCCAAATTGGCAATGGAGATATATTAATAAATTGAGTAATGCACAACGGGTAATATTTAATTTATACAAAAAAAACCTTATTTTTGTATAGTTTTATAATAAACATAGGTTAAAACAATGCAAAAGAAATTTGTTTGTAGCGTGTGTGGATACACACATATTGGAGAAGATGCTCCAGAATTTTGCCCTCAATGCAAGCAACCAAAAGAAAAATTTAATGAAATAACATCTGAAGGTGGTTTAGAATGGGCTGACGAGCATCGTATTGGCGTTGCCAAGGGCGTTGATGCAGAAATATTAGATGGCTTGAAAGCACATTTCAATGGCGAATGCACTGAGGTTGGAATGTATTTAGCAATGAGCCGTCAAGCCGACAGAGAGGGCTATCCCGAAGTAGCAGAAGCATATAAAAGAATTGCTTGGGAAGAAGCAGAACATGCTTCAAGATTTGCTGAACTGCTCGGCGAAGTGGTTTGGGATACTAAAACCAATCTAAAACTACGTATGGAAGCAGAAGCCGCTGCGTGTGCTGATAAAAAAAGAATTGCAACTCGTGCTAAAGAACTAAATTTAGATGCAATTCATGATACAGTGCATGAAATGTGTAAAGACGAAGCAAGACATGGTCAGGCATTTCAAGGTCTTTACAACAGATATTTTAATAAATAATTTTAGTTTTCTGAATTATTTGTATTAACCCTGCAGGGGATATCTCACCAACAACAAGCGATATGCTTGTTGTTGGTTATGTTGTGTATATAAAAATGTCATTCTGAACCTGTTTCAGCATCCCCTAATTATTTAAAAGTTCATTTAATAATTATTTTACCACGGCGAACTTCTCGCTTGCGATTTGCTTATTTTTTGCGAGCATTCGGCAAAGATAGTTGCCACTTAAAAGGTCGCTTGTATTAAGGGTTTCGTTATGCTCACCTGTATCGTAAAAGTTAGAAATTGCATATAAAACATTCCCTAAAACATCGCAAATCTCAAAAGTTATATCGCAACTCTCAAGCAAACAAAAACTTATTATTGCATCAGAATAAGTAGGATTTGGCGAAATTGTTAGATGCGTTGCTATGCTGTTTTCTGCTATACCTAATATTGTGATACTCTTCCAAGTATAGCCATTCCACTTATTGCCATCTCTTTCGGGCAAAACAAACTCACCTAATATTAAATCTGCTTCTTCGGTTTTTACAGCGTAAAATGGTCCCAATTCAGTACTATCTGCTTTTATTAATGTAGGAATTGTAAAATCTGTGCCTAAAGTTACTAATTTTATAGGATTTTTGTGAAATGCCCACCCTTCAATAGTTACTACATTTGGCAAATATAATTCTGCGATTTGATTGTCAGCAAATGCTCCCTCTCTAATAGTTACTACATTTGGCAAATATAATTCTGTGATTTGATTGTCAATAAATGCTCCGTGATCAATAGTTATTGCATTCGGCAAAAACAATTCTGTGATTTGATTGTAAGCAAATGCAAATACTTCCATACTTGTTACATTTGGCAAATATAATTCTGTTATAAGATTATTACGAAAAGCCAGTCCTCCAATAGTTACGACATTTGGTAAATTTAATTCTGTTATAAGATTAAACATAAATGCCCGTTCTTCAATATTTATTACATTTGGCAAATACAACTCTGCAATTTGACCTCCACCCATTCCCCAATAACAAAAAGATTCTATACCAATGTTTATTATGTTTTCTCCAATTATACCTGTAATATTCTTACCACCTCTTTCAGGATATTCAAGTTCATAATACAACCTTTCAGGTATTTCTGTAATACTTTCATCAAATTTTATACAGGTAGGTTCTGTTATTACGGGTGGATTAGTAATGTCAGTAATAACTAATGTGTTAGTGCAATCAGCATTCATTTTTGCACTAAAACTTATAGCAAATATTATTGCTACGATAAAAGATTTTTTTGATATACGCATAATTTTTAATTTATATTAGTTACAAATATAACATTTTTTGTGTAAATAAGATGGCTATAATTTATTTTCACAAAATCTCTCGCAATTTTTCCTTATTTTTGCATAAACTATGGAAGAAAATAATATAAAGCAAATACATTATAAACTCAACGAACATACTAAAAATGAACTGGAACTATATAATGTTTTACAACTTATAGTTCAGTATTGTCTTACCCCGCAAGGAAAAGAAATTATACTAAATACCGAATTCCCACACATAAATATCCTTAATAAAGAATTACAACAAGTCCAAGAACTATTTGAATTAAATACTACTGATGAAAACTTCCCATTAGAAAGAATAGAAGATATTAGAGATTATGTAAAACGTTCTAAAATAGATGGAGCAGTGTTGGAAATACAAGAAATGCAACAAATTGTAGCAATTGTGCGGCTTGCTAAAGGTTTGAAAAGATTTATTAGTCCAAAAAAAAGTAAATACACACTCCTTTATGATGAAATTTCTTTGATGTATGAAGATAAAACATTAGAAAAAAAATTAAATGCAACTATAGATGAAAATGGAAATATTCGCGACAATGCTACCCCTCAATTATCTAAAATTAGAGCAGAATTGCGTAATAGTAATTCGCAATTACATTCGCGAATGACTAAATTGGTGCGAGAATATGCTGATGCTGATTTAGTAAATGATGATTTTTATACTATTAAAGATGGTCGTTTTGTGCTATCTATAAAAGCATCGCATAAAAGACGTTTGCAGGGCATAGTTCATTCGGCATCGCAGACGGGAGCAACTGTATATTTTGAGCCGAATGCGGTGATTGATTTGAATAATGAATTAGCACTTTTGCATAGTGCTGAACTGCGTGAAATCAATAATATATTGAAGGCACTGACTAAACTAATTGCTGTTATTTCTGCTGAATTGCTTGATAATTATGCTATTTTATCGCATCTTGATAGTATGAATGCGAAAGCACTATATGCGATAGATAATGGCGGAATTAAGCCAATTATTACTAATGATAGCGTGATTGAACTAAAAAATATGCGGCATCCACTTTTAGTAAATAAATTGGGACATAAAAATGCTATTCCGCTAACTATTTCATTTAATTTTAACAAAAGAGGACATCTAATTTCGGGACCAAATGCAGGAGGCAAAACTATTGCTATGAAGACAACGGGACTTGCTATAATGATGACGCAGTTAGGTATTTTTCCTTTAGGCGAAGCACGTATATGCCCTATAAATGTATATTCTTCTATTGGTGATGGACAATCTTTGGAACAAAATTTATCTACTTTTTCATTTCAATTAAATCGCCTTAAAGATATTTTAGATGTAGTGAGTGCGAATGCAAATTGCCATAATGAACTTGCTACGACATCTACTGAAATATATAAGGAGATGCCGAAACAAGTTCGGCATGACAGAAGTTTATTGCTAAATTCAGTAGGTTTTCCTACCCAAAGAGGAGAAATTCCTACCCAAAGAGGAGAAATTCCTACCCAAAAGGGAGAAATTCCTACCCAAAAGGGAGAAATTCCTACCCAAAAGGGAGAAATTCCTACTCAAAGAGGAGAAATTCCTACCCAAAGAGGAGAAATTCCTACCCAAAGAGGAGAAATTCCTACCCAAAGAGGAGAAATTCCTACCCAAAGAGGAGAAATTCCTACCTGTCATGCCGAACTTGTTTCAGCATCTACTGATTATTTAATAAATGCTTCTGATAAATATAAGGGGATGCCGAAACAAGTTCGGCATGACATAGATTTTGCTCGGGATGATATATATTTTGCTCGGGATAACATAGATTTTACTCGGGATAACGAAGATTTTGCTCGGGATGATAATGAAAATAACCACCCCGTCAGTGCTATTGCACTGCCACCCCTCCATAGAGGGGAACAGTTCCCCTCCCGTGGAGGGGTAGGGGTGGTAAACGCTCGGGATAACAACAGTAATTATTTAGTTCTTATTGATGAAATATGTTCAGGCACGGACCCACGTGAAGGTGCCGCACTCGCATCAGGTATATTAGATACTTTTATAGAATTGGGCTTATTTTTTATCGTAACTACGCATCAATCTTCACTCAAAGTTTATGCTTTAAATAATAAAAATAATGCAGTTATACAAAACGATTCTTTTGAATTTGATGCAAAAGAACTAAAGCCAACATTTGTGTTTAAAGAAGGTCTTCCTGGTAATTCATTTGCTTTTTATCTTGCAAAAAATGTAGGATTTAGTCCACTTCTTTTAAATCGGGCAAAGAAGTATTTAGGGAATAAACATAAACAATTAGAGCGAAGTATAGCAAGTTTGCATAAGCATAAAAAAGAATATGAGCATTTAGTTTTAGAATGTCGGCGGCAGTTATTAGAAGCAGAAAAAGTTAAAGAAAATTATAATAATCAGCAAAATAAAATAACAGAAAGTAAAAATAAAATTATCAACGATGCAAAATTAGAAGCAGAAAAAATACTTAAAAATGCAACCGATTTAGTAGAAAATACGCTCAAAGAACTAAAAAATGCAAAGAAAAATGATTTAGAAGCAACACGCCAATTTAAAGAAGCAAAACGCACCTTAGCAGCCGAAACATCCGAGATACAACACGCAGAAGCAACTAAAAAAGATAATTTGCAATTAGCAGAACATTTAGAATTTAATGATACCGTGGGTATGGTCGGCAATAATAGAGTAGGCGTGGTTTTAGAAGCAGATAATAAAGATAAAATAGCATTAGTAAGTTTTAATGGTTTAAAGTTTCGCTTGCCTTTTCATCAATTATATTTAACAAAAAAAGTAATCCAACAAGCAAAAAAAGCCATCCCATTAAAATTAGACGTTAATACAAAATTAGATTTGCGTGGCTACCGAGCAGAAGAAGCATTACAAGAAGTAGATAAATTTATTTCAGACGCAATTCACGGCAGTGTGGACTTTGTAAGCATAATTCACGGGAAGGGAACAGGCGTTTTGCGAGAAGTAATACATAACTACTTAAAAACATTTACAGCAATAAAAAGTTTTAGATTGGGCGAGATATATGAAGGTGGCAGCGGCGCAACCTTCGTGTATTTTAGGTGATATGTAACTATAAAAATGTTATGCCGTATCAAATTCGGTACAATAAAAGACAGAAATTTTTATTTTTATAGATTGCAATTTATTTGTAATACAAGAAAAAATATTAAAAAATAAAAAAATTTGGAAAATTGAAATAAAAAAGTTATTTTTGTAATAATAATTTTTCGGAGAACAAAATGAAAGTATTTTGTTTGACGGCGGGAGAGACCGCAAACAAATTTATAGCGAAAATATTCCTCGCTATCGTAGTGTTCACTTCACTTTCTCTTATAGAAGCGAACGCACAAAAAATTTATGTATCTAACTCTACTACGAGTAATGCTATGCGAATAGGTAGATCTGATGCAACTTATCCATGTCAAATAAGTTTTGGACAAGGTAATTTATCCTCTGGTAATGAAGGTCTATGGTATATAGGTCATAATACTTATGGATTTAGTATGGGGAGAGTTTGGAATGCTGTTGACCTATATGGGACCCTTCCTGCATCAACAGTATATGCTGTGTATATTAGCAGTAGTAATGGAAGTGTTGGAATTCACAAATCTAATCCTTCTAATTCTTATAAATTAGATGTTGATGGTTTGATTCGTAGTTCTAATGGTGTATGTAATTCTGACCGCAGATACAAGCGTGACATCCAGCCAATCAATAATCTTGATAATTTATTCAAGGTTAACTCGGTGCAATATAAAGCATCAGACCAGGCATTAAAAGAGCAGTTAGAACTCTTTAAACAAGAAAATAAATATATGCCTGAACAAGATTTTAATTCAAGAATATCTGACTTCGAAAGTAAGATAGCAGAGCGAAACGCCGATACAAGAACATATTTCGGGTTCATCGCTCAAGAATTAAAAGAAGTATATCCTGATTTAGTATATGAAGATGATCAGGGCTACTTGGCTGTAAACTACGTAGGTTTGATACCTGTATTAGTTGATGCAATTAAAGAATTAAAAGCAGAAATTAACGAAATGAAAGGCAAAAATAGAGAAAGTGCGCCTTCTAATATTTCATCTGCTGTTCTTTATCAGAACAATCCTAACCCGTTTTCAGAAAGAACTGAAATTAAATTCTATGTTCCTGAAAATGCGTCAAATGCTTTTATTTGCATTTACGATATGGTAGGAAGCCAACTAATGAAACTCAATGTAACGAAAGGTTACGCATCGCTCTTTGTCAATGGTAGCGAACTAAAGCCGGGAATGTATTTATATTCCTTAATAGTTGACGGCAAAGAGATAGACACTAAACGAATGATCCTTACGGATAATTAAGGAGGGTATGCCAATGTCACAAAAAGTTTTTATAGCGGGCACGCTTATAATATGCTTAATGATGTTAGGTTCATGTGATGCTTCTGGCGGCGGTCCGCCAGAGCCACAACCAGAAGATTCAACGAAAGAAAGTAATTCTATTGTTGGAACTTGGTACCAAGTCGGTTCTACTGAAAATATAGGCGTTAAAGTTACTTTTACAGAAACAACGCTTACTGCATATGCCTATGACGATCGCTATCCTGAAGATATGTGGAAGCGATGGTATGATAATGTTGATTATAGCATTATCTCTAAAAATGAAATAAAATTATCTGGTTTGCCTTTGCCTTATACCTGGTCAAGGGATGATGGAACTCATATTACCGAATTTACTCTTGATAATGATACATTGATTATAGACCATTTTATTCAATATTTTATTCATGTTCTATATCCACTAAATATGGGTGGTATTGCTTTAATTAGGGAGTGGGAGTATTAAAAATGGGAAATAAAATCATTATCCTATCATTATTTGTAATTCTTTATTCAGTGCCAACATTTTCACAGGATTATTATTGGTTTAAAGAAGAAAAAGTTTCTATTAAGAAAATTGAACATAGAAACTATTATCTATTTTTTGATGCTCAACAAAAAATAGAAAATTTAGAAATAAACTCAAAAAGAGTTTTTAATAAAACATTAAACTGGGCTTTAGGTAATTTTGAGGAAAACGAACTAGTAGAGTATGTTTCACCTGCCGTTATTATTCCAAGTAATGATACTTTAAATTTTTCTAATTTATTTTATGTCAGATTAAAAGATAAAAAAGACGTAGGACTATTAGAAAGAACGGCAAAAGAAAACAATGTTGAAATACTTGGTAACAATGAATTTATGCCATTATGGTATACTTTGTCTTGTAGTAAAAAATCAACTGGTAATGCTTTAGAAATGGCAAATTTATTTTATGAAAGTAAATTATTTTCTATTGCAGAAGTGGATTTTCTTGTTCATTATAAACCTCAATGTGTTAATGATACACATTTTGGTAATCAATGGAACCTTAGAAACACAGGACAGAATGGCGGAACACCAGGAATAGACATTAATTATTGTAATGCTAGCAGTATTACAACTGGTAATTCTAATATAATTGTTGCAGTGTTAGATCAAGGTATTCAAAGAAACCATCCCGATTTGCCAAATATTCATTCATTAAGTTATGATGCACAAACAGGAGTTTCACCAAGTATATTATACTTAAACTTTTTTAATCAAAATCATGGAACTCCATGTGCAGGAATAATAGGTGCGAATTCTAACAATAATTTGGGAATGGCAGGAATTGCTCCAAACTGTATGTTAATGGATATTAGCCATAGTTTAAGCAATACACCAAATATTCATCAGGAATTAGCGAATGGAATAAATTGGGCTTGGCAAAATGGTGCTTCAATAATTAGTAATTCGTGGGGAGATGCATCAGCACTTAATAGCCATCTTATAGATAATGCTATATCTAACGCTTTAACACAAGGTAGAAGCAATAAAGGAACTATAGTTGTATTTTCTTCTGGCAATGATAATATTGATGTTCTTTATCCAGCAAATTCTAATCCGAATATTATTGTTGTTGGTGCAGTTGATAGATGTGGAATTAGGTCAGGCAGAATAGACGTTGTACCAAATTCCTGTGATCCTTGGTCACCATTTTCTAAACCAGGTAGTTGTTTTGGACAGACATTAGATATTGTTGCTCCAGGTACGAATGTTCCGACTACGGCTACTATCAGTACTTATGATATGGAATTTGGTGGCACTTCTGCTGCGGCACCACATATAGCTGGTGTCGCCGCATTAATGTTATCAAAAAATCCAACGCTTACGCAGAAGCAAGTAAAAGAAATTATTGAGCGAACTGCACAGAAAGTAGGCGGATATTCCTATCATAACAATAATACGGACCGCCGTAACGGCACTTGGCATGAACAAATGGGCTATGGTCTCGTAGATGCCTACAAAGCTGTTTTAAGAGCAGATTGTTGGAAGAATATCCACGATGAAATTATTAATACTAATCGTCCTCAAGTTCAGGGTTGTGTTATTGATGTTAAGAATACAACAGTAACTAACGGAGTAACATTAGAGTTAAATGCTACCGAAAAAGTTGTCATAGAATCTATAACCATAGATGAAGGTGCAGGTTTCGTAATTTGGTAGTTTTTATACAAACGGTAGGGGCGGGCTTCTGCTCTTGCCGTTTTTTTATAAAAAATAAAAAGATTTGGAAAATTGAAATAAAAAAGTTATTTTTGTAATTTAAATGTGAGGCGCCGGTAGCTCAGCTGGATAGAGCACCAGCCTTCTAAGCTGGGGGCCACTGGTTCGAATCCAGTTCGGCGTACTTTATATTTTATGTATCCTATCCGCAAGATAGGATACTTTTATTTTAAAATTAATTTTATTATTTTTGTATATTTAAATTATTGCTACACATTATGACACAAATAGAAAATGCTACAAAAGGTATTATTACCACTGAAGTAGAACTTGTCGCAAAAGCCGAAGGAATTTCTCCCAAAATAATTTCTAATAACATAGCAACAGGAAGAGTCGTTATTCTAAAAAATAATTCACGTGAAAATGTTATTCCCATAGGAATCGGTGAAGGATTGAAAATTAAAGTAAATGCAAACATTGGGACTTCGCTTGAATCCTCATCTAACGAAGAAGAATTAGAAAAAGTTAAAATAATAGAATCTACGGGGGCAGATGCTTTGATGGATTTATCTACGGGGCAAAATATTGACATAACGAGAGAGAAAATTCTTGCTGCCAGCAATCTTCCATTAGGCACCGTTCCTATGTATCAAGCAGGTAAAGAAGCAATAGATGAAAAAAACGATATAGCAACTTTATCAGTTGAAAAAATTTTTTCTGATATAGAAAAACATTGTAAATCGGGAGTAGATTTTATTACTGTTCATTGTGGTGTGACTCGTTTTGTTGTGTCGCAGGTGGAAAAACATCGTAGAACTACGGGAATTGTTTCTCGTGGCGGCTCTATGCTTGCTGCTTGGATGAAGGCAACAGGAAATGAAAATCCGCTATACGAATATTATGATAGATTGCTTGAAATTGCTCACACTTACGATGTAACTCTTTCGCTTGGTGATGGATTAAGACCAGGTTGTGGCAATGATGCAGGCGACCAACCACAAGTTGCCGAAACAATAATCCTCGGCGAACTTGTTAAAAGAGCAAGAAAATCAGGTGTTCAAGCAATGATAGAAGGACCAGGACACGTCCCTATTCATAAAATTGAAAGTATAATTAAATCAATAAAAATGCTTACCGATTACGCTCCATTGTATGTTCTCGGACCGTTAGTTACTGATATTGCACCTGGTTATGACCATATTACATCTGCTATTGGAGGAGCAATGGCAGGAATGTATGGTGCAGATTTTTTATGTTATGTTACTCCTGCCGAGCATTTGAATTTGCCTAATGTAAAAGATGTTAGAGAAGGAATTATTGCTGCAAAAATTGCCGCACATACCGTAGATATAGCAAACGGACATATTGATTCTATTCAGCAAGATAAATTAATGAGTGAGGCAAGATATAGTTTAGATTGGCAAAAGCAACGAGAATATGCCATTGATAAGTGTGTATTTAATGATATAGATAAAGGTAATCCTTGCACTATGTGTGGGAATTATTGTTCTATGAAAATATATAAAAATTATTTTTAGAGTTATAGTAAATATATGATAATTTATAAAAAAGATGCAGCAATAAGTTCAGTATGACAGATTTTTACTTGTAATACTGAACTCGTTTAGAAATCTCTCTTATTATACTTTTCTCTGTCATAGATTGTGGTTTTGTTATTTTATTATTTTTGTATTATTTTTAATATCAAATTAATCTGTTGTGCATTAATGTTTTTTTGCATTTTGCATCTATTGGATTTGGCATTGCTTCAAAAAAAACATTATGGTTCTAAAAAATAATGCACAACAGGTAACATAAGTATATTTATACAAAAAAAACGTATTTTTGAAGTTTATAAAGTAATTTAATAATTGTATGGCAAAAACTTTAAATAAAAAACCTTCAAATCAAAAAAATAATATCGCTAAAAATATTATACCCGAAAAATTTCAAAACGCAATTTTAGTAACATTATTGTGTGTTTTGATACTTATATTTTTCAGAGAACCATTGTTTGGTGATGGCAGTTTTTGGGGAGCAAGCGATAGTATAATTGGAGTATGTTTTAAAAACTTTTTAGAGCAAGCAGACCAATTTCCTCAGTGGGTACCTTATATATTTGCAGGGTTACCTGGATATGCTGCAGCAATATTTCATGCTGTTAAAATCTGGGATTTCACATATTTACCATTCCAATATGCAGCCGAAATATTAGGATATATATTTAACAGCGATGCAGCAAAGTGGATGTTTTGGTATTTAATAATGGTATCGGGAATGTATTTCCTGATGAGGCAACATAAGTTCGAAAGATTAATTTCGTTTTGGACAGCATTTGCATTTATCTTTTGCACAGGAATACTTGCTTGGATAATAATAGGGCATAATGCAAAAGAAATGACCTTTGCAGTCACGCCGTGGATATTCTTTATGATGGAAAAAATTAAAGAAAAAATATCCTTGCTTAATGTCGTTATATTAACCATTCTAATGCATATAATGTTGGCGGGAGGACACGTCCAAATTATATTTTATATTGCTTGTGTGGTGGTAATATATTTAATTTTTGATTTAGTATCAAAATTAATGAAAAAAGAAAATTGGATGTCAGTTGTCAAATTAATCGGTGCATTTTTTATTGCATCGGCGTTAGCATTTTTAATGTCTGCTGATAAGTATTTAGTAACATTAGAATATGTGCCTTATTCTACTCGTGGCTCATCGCCAATAACAGAACGAATAAATGAGACAACAACAGATAAAGCAGTGTCCAACAAACGAACAGAAGAAGATTATAAATATGCTACATCGTGGTCTAATAGTCCTGAAGAACTAATAGATATGTTTGTGCCGAGTTATCACGGATTCGGTAAAGTAAATTATTCGGGGTATCTAACTAACAATCAGGAAGTCCGATTAAATACATACTGGGGGCAAAAACCATTCGAAGATGCTACTCCTTATATGGGAGCAATAGTGCTGTTTTTAGCACTTATTGGTATATTTAGATTTTTCAGAGAAAGCGTATTTGTGAAGGCATTAACTATTACTTCTATCTTTGCAATACTACTTTCATTTGGATACACGATGCCTGTATTATATGATTTATTTTTCTATTACGTTCCAATGTTTAGTAGTTTCAGGGCACCCGTAATGGTATATGTATTATTACATTTTGCTATGCCTATACTTGCAGCATTTGGACTGAAAGCATTATGTGAAATGCGTGAAAAATATGGAAACTTTAAAACACTACCTAATACAGATAAAATACCTTTATTAATATTTTTGTGTAGCATTGGTATATTTATTATTGCAGGTTTTATATTTGCAAATGGTTTTGAAACATCTTATATAGCCGATGTCAGCAACGCACTAAATAAATATTACGGCGAACAAACTGCACCATATATTGCACAATTTGCTTTTGATAATGCTGTTTCTGATTGGACTATAATCGGACTACTTTGCTTTATACTTGCTATTTTATCTTATATTTTTGTTAATAAAAAACTTTCTCCAAATGTTTTTGTTATTGCTGTTATTATAATTACTATGATTGATTTATGGAGAATATCTAATAGGTCAATGGAGTTTGTTTCAAAGTCAATCGAAAAACAGCCCTTCCAACAAACAGATATTATTAATTATATAAAAAGCGATTTAGAAAACGAAAGATTTAGAATATGCGACCTTGCTTCTAATGTTCCTAACTATTCTGCTTACTTTTTTATAGAAAACGTTAATGGGTATATACCTACAAAATTGAGAACATACCAAGATATGATGGACATTATGTGTGGTGGCTCTACTTCTACTGTTTCACATCCGTTTTTGTGGGATTTAATGAATGTAAAATATATAATTAGTGATAAAGAATTAGGCGGTCAGCCGTTATTCCAATCTCAACAAACAGGACATTATATTTATTATAATCCTTCGTATTGTAGTAGAGCATTTTTTGTAGATTCGGTTATAGTAGAACCTGACGATTATAAAATATTGATGCAACTAAATTCTAAACTTGATAAAACAATAGGTTATTATACACACAATTTTAATCCAAAAACACTTGCTTATATTGAAAAGCCACTCTCCGAAGATATAGTTCCAAGCGGTCAATACGCTTTAGAAATGAAAGAATTAGAAATGCAATTACAAAAAACAGACCCTACTTATAAACTCGCCGATAGTGTTGTTGTTCCTGATTTTGTTCCTAAAGCAAAAATCGTAGAATATAAAAATGAATATATAAAAATAGAAACCGAAACAAAAGGACAACATTTATTAGTCCTATCAGAAATGTATTATCCTGTCAGTTGGAAGGCATATATTGACGGACAAGAAACAGAAATATATAAAACAAATTTTGGTTTTAGAAGCGTTGTTGTTCCTGCGGGAGAACATACAGTAGAATTTAAGTTCACATCTGAAATGTTCACACTTGGTCGTAATTTAAGTGCAGGCACTAACATTGCCGTCATCATAGCACTAATTATCGGAATAGTGTTAGAACGAAAAAGAAAGAAAATGTAAAAAATATCTGTATTAATTACTATTTTATGCCGAACTTGTTTCGGCATTTTTTCTATTGGCTTGCAATTAAATTATTTTTTCTTATTTTTGCAAATAAAAAATTGTTTAACAGTTAAATACTAATAAAAATGCAAAACAAAAAATTAAAACTCCAAGAAAAATTAGACCAACTCGCACAAAAAGGTGAAGGACTATGTAGTTATTTAGATTCAACTGCTATTCTACATAGGAAGATGATGACAGATATTATTGAAAATATCAATAATATTATAAAAAATGAAGATTATGAAAGGGCTGAGGAAAAAATAAACGCTGCATCGCGTCTAATTAAAATTATAGAAGTTAATAGCATTGCCAAACAAATAAGAGATGAAATGGATAAAATAATAAAATTATAAATCAAAATTAATACTTAACTATCTCTTAATTTTTATGTTTCACATAGAAACAATTTGAGTTCTATATACTATAATATCTAAAGATATTATGCTGTGGTTGACAAAACATGGAACTTTTTGTTTTTATGAGATTATATAAAGATATTTTTTCATTTTTATTTAAATTATTAAAATGTGAAAATAATGTTTTGTTTTCAAAAAAAACGTTATATTTGCAATATAATATTAAGTATTTATATAAAATTAAAATGGATAAAAAAGAACTATTTAATTTAATATCAAAAATTACAGGATTAGAATTATCAGGTAAAACAAGAAAAGAAGCCGATTTAATAGGCGAAAGAGAAGTTCCCGAAGAAGTTTATTTCGGTGTGCAAACTTTACGTGGAATAGAAAATTTTCAAATAAGTGAAAAGACAATAAAAGATTTTCCATATCTAATTGTTGGTCTCGGATATGTAAAAAAAGCAGCAGTTATTACTAATACAGCACTTGGTTTTATAAGTAAAGATATCTGCGATGCAATATGTCAAGCGTGCGATGAAATTATTGCAGGAAAGCATCATGAACATTTTATTGTGGATTTAATACAAGGTGGTGCGGGGACATCAACTAATATGAATGCCAATGAAGTTATTGCTAATAGGGCATTAGAGATACTTGGTTTATCAAAAGGTGATTATAAAACTATTAGTCCTAATGACCATATTAATTGTTCTCAATCTACAAATGATGCTTATCCTTCATCAATTCATCTTGCTTTTTTGCTTTATAATAGAGATTTAATTAGTTCTCTAAATTTACTTATAGAATCATTTAGAACTAAAGCAAAAGATTTTTCAGATGTAATAAAAATGGGAAGGACACAACTTCAGGATGCTGTTCCGATGACACTTGGTCAAGAATTTAATGCGTTTGCTAATACACTTTCTTACGAGGTTGAAAACTTAAATTGCGGTGTTTCTTGGCTTGAATACATTAATATGGGTGCAACTGCAATAGGTACGGGTATTAATTGTCATTCTAAATATCCTGCAATGTGTGTAGGAGAAATTGCAAAGATGACGGGATTTGATTTAGAATTATCTTCTGATTTAATTGAATCAACTCCTGATACATCTGGCTTTGTTTCATATCATGGTGCAATAAAGCGTCTTGGTATTAAACTATCTAAAATATGTAATGATTTGCGTTTATTAACTTCTGGTCCGCGTGCTGGATTATATGAGATTAATCTTCCTCGGATGCAGCCCGGTTCATCTATTATGCCGGGTAAAGTTAATCCTGTTATTCCTGAGGTAGTTAATCAGGTTTGTTTTAAGGTTTTTGGTAATGATACTACAATTAATTTTGCATCTGAGGCGGCACAACTTCAACTAAATGTTATGGAGCCAATAATTGTAGAAGCATTGCATGAATCTATTTCATATTTGATTAATGCAATGGATACTTTGCGTATTTATTGCGTAGATGGTATTACTGCAAATGCTGATAGATGTAAAGAGATGGTTCTTCATAATATCGGTATAGTAACTGCACTTAATCCTATTATTGGTTATAAAACAAGCACCACGATCGCCAAAGAAGCATTAGAAACAGGACGAGGCGTATATGAATTAGTATTAGAAAAAGGTATTTTAGATAAAATCACATTAGATAAAATACTTGACCCTAATAGTATGTGTAATTTTAATTTGTAAATAAATCAAATATGCTATGCTGAATTTATTTCGGCATCTACTAATTTATATAAGGGGATTCCGAAACAAGTTCGGAATGACAGATGACATACAAAAAACCTTATTTTTACAATAATTATAATGATATATAATGGGTATTAGGAATTCTTTTAAGATAAAGATTGTTATTATTGCTGCTACTATTACTGCTATTAGTATCTTGTCGTTTATGAATTACAAGCAAAGTATGGTTAGTTCGGATATGAATATGTTAAGTGTGGGTTATTATTGGACATCACCTACTTTGGTTGCTGATTATCATTTTTCTGTTTATAAGCCGAATATTGAGTATAAGGCAGAAGTTCAAATTGCAAGAGATAGTGTGCCGCCGATATTTATATTAGATGGATATGCTAATACTAATTTAATAGATAGAACAAATCATTTAGTAGAGTGTTTAATTATCAAAGATGAAACTAACCTTTCTGCATTTGTTACTAATTCGCTAATAACTTTATTTTATCAGCAACAAGAACCGATTCAATTGAATGAAATAAGAAAAATTAATATACATCTACTCCCTTTCTTACAGCAAGTTTACAAAAATGGTTACATTGACCAATTAAAGGATAGGTTTAAGGTGAGTGATTTATTTGCTGTTCGCATCTACCCTAATATAGAATATCATATAGAAAAGGCATTGGTTTATGATAAGCAAATGTTATCTATTGATTTACAAAACTTTTGTTCGGCTAATTTTAATGATACTACGGCTCCTCTGATTGTTGAAATGTTTTATAAGATGCTCCAACCTAATTTAACGTATTCTGAAGAACTTACTAATAGAGCAATGATTTTAGCAGAACAATCTGTCCGTAAAACACTCGGTATGGTTCATAAAGGCGAAATTATCGTCGAACGAGGCGAACGACTAACCGAACAAAAAATTAATATAATTAAATCTTATACTAACTCTAATATCGCTAAAGAAGATGATTATATTTTGCTAAAACTATTAGGAAACTTCGGACTCACTACTATACAATATTCTATCCTTATTATGTTTATTGTGATGTTGAGAAGGAAAATATGGGAAGATAATATCAATTTACTTATTTTAAGTTCTACTGTTGTAATTGTTGCATTCTTGGGATGGTCAACCTTCCAAATACAGGCACACAAACCCGAACTACCTTTAGAATATCTGGTTTTAATACCTGCTTTGTCTATGTTTATTGCTATTACTTATGATTCAAGAACTGCATTTTACACTACTGTTTCTATGGCTATGGTTCTTGCTGGCGTTCGTGGAAACGATTATTTTATCGGACTAACTATGCTATTTACGGGGTCTATTGCTGCATATTCGGTTAGAGATATTGAGGATAGGTCTCAACTATTTAGTTCTATTATTTTCATATTTATTGGCTTTGTTTTATCTATATTTGTGATAGGTCTGGAGCGGGGTAATACTTTTAATAATATGATGCCACAACTGTTGCTAACGCTTATTAATGCTATTACGGCGCCGGTTGTCACTTTTTGCTTGCTTTTAGCATTTAATAAATATAATAAAGGAATTATTACTAATATTAAACTAAATGAATACCTGAAAAGCGATATAGACCACCCACTGATTGCTGAATTAAGAGAGAGAACGCAAGGAACGTTCGAACATTCACGCGAGGTTTCGCAATTAGCAACTATAGTCGCTAAAGCAATAGGTGCAAATCATATATTGGTGCAAGTAGGGGCTTTATTCCACGATATTGGAAAAGCCAATAATCCTACCGCTTTTACAGAAAATAAGGAGCAATATAGGTTAGAACCACATAAAAAACTCACTCCGCACGAAAGTGCAAAAAAGATTATCTCTCATGTAATTAATGGAATAGAAAAAGCAAAAAAATATAATATTCCGCAATCTATTATTGATTTTATTCCGCAACATCACGGAACTTTTTTAGTTAAGCATTTCTACAATGTTGCTCTAAATGAAGCAAAAGATGGCGAGATTATCAACGAAAATGATTTTAGATACCCTGGTCCTATTCCTCAATCAAAAGAGACAACTATACTAATGATATGCGATTTCGCAGAAGCAATTTCTAAAGCATCAGACCATTTTGAAGGTTTTCAAAAGTTGTTCGAAGAGAATATCGAAGAGCGAATAAAGGACGGGCAATTTAATAATTCCGATGTCAGTTTGCGTGAATTAGAGACGATAAAAGAAGTTCTATACGCAGAAATTAAGGGCAAAATACATCGCAGAGTTAAATATGCAGTAGCAAAAAATAAAGAAGAAGATAAAAAGTAAATTCAGTGTTATGCGAGCAAAAAACCTGTCCTGCTGAACTCGTTTCGGCATCTATATCTGATATCCAATTATACAGCAAGGGGGCAAGCCCCCTTGTTAAAAAGGCGATTATTTAACACGGGGGCTTGCCCCCGTGATGAATTAGGGGATTCCTAAACAAGTTCGGAATGACAATAACGAAAAACCTGTCCTGCTGAACTTGTTTCGGAATCTGCAAATTCTCAATCATCATTACCATAATATTTTCTGCGAAAACGCTGCAAATTATTATGCACTTTCTCATTAATATTTTATTAGACACTTATTTTTATTTTTTTAAGATGCAAATACTGAATATTTTTAAAAGTGTGTAAAATACTTCACATTTCCGCTTTTTTTGAAAAAGAATCTTTTAAAAAATGCCTTTTTTATATAAAAAAATAAAATTTTAGTTGTTTTGTGTAATTATTTCATAAAAAAAGTTTATTTTTGTAATCAATATAATATTCGGAGAATATATGGCTATCAGAAAAAAGCCAACAAAAAGTTTAAATCTGCAAAAAGCAGATGTGCCTATAGTAAAAATAGAAAATAAAGGCACCAAATTAAATAATAGTAACTATTTATCAGTTATTGATATAATAGCGAATACAAAGACATCTATAATGAATAGAACGATGTCCAGCGTTACTGGATTAGCAAAAGGAGGTGTATATAAGTTTTTCAATAGACGACTGTTAAAGTTTTCAACAATCGTCCTTCTTATCTTTTTTTCAGTTGCTATTACTAATGAAGTAAAAGCTGAACCTCTAAAATATAGCGGGCCATTAACTATTAATGGAGGACTCTATTTTGGAATTGGTGATATGTATATGATAGGAATTATACCACCTACGTATGTTTTCATTGGATATGTTATGCCTCTTTGTGGCGGCGATTGGAGTCCATATGCTGGAATAGTAAAATTTCCAGGAAGAAAAACTATTAGTTTTGATGAATCAGATTTTATATATATGCTGTCTTTAGAATATAATAGTAATACTCTAACAATAATTCCGAAACATCAGCAAACTGAAATTGCTGTATACAGCGTTAATGGTGGGCTACTATTACAAAGTCAATCTAACTCTATAAATAATAGCATTGTTTATGAAGACATTCAATGTAATTCTACTTATATAATTGTGTATAAATATAATGAAACAATAAATTATATGCAATTTCTTATTTCTAATAACACTCTTTATACCGGAGGTACCAGATAATGACAAAACCAATCATCTTAATATTAATGATATTATCATTAGGTCTGCCACAATATATTTATAGTCAGTCAACGTTCACGTTTGCTGATTCAACTAATATAGACCAATTTAAAATTGAAGTAAGAGAACTTTTAAATCAAGCAAGGGAATTTGAATTATCCCAAGGACGTGAAATTATTTTTTCCGACCAAACTGATTTTCATTGGGATGTTCAATTAGGACGAACTTCGCTTGACACAACAATAAAATACTATTTAAATAGTGATTCGGTTTCAATAACTAAACTAAATGCTATATCAAGATACGGCGTTATTAGTAATGGTGATACAATTAGTTATTGCAACAATGATCAATACACTGATGCATATATTGGCGGAAGTGCATATATTTTTCAAGGAGCAGAATTACATACAACAAATACTTCGCCTTCATATGTTTACATAGTTGACGCATTAACAGGCGATACGTTAGTGTATGAAGAATTACAGTATGTAAATGTTTCAAATACTCCTACTGCAGTATTTTCTGACCCTACGGGCGAGGACTTGGGAATGATGGTATTGCTAAGTGCCATAGAAGGAACTTATGGTGGCACAGCAACAAATATACCTGGTGCTATATATGAGTCAAGTTATAAAAACATATATGATGTATCATTAATAGATAACAAAATTGTCATCATATATTTTATTGACAAAGAAACAGGTAAAGTATTTCATTCTAGGACTCGAATCCCAAACTAAAAGTTCACTTTTTACTTCACTTCAAGCAGGTCTTTTATAAAGACCTGTTTTTTTATAGTGATTTCTAAAATGCTGTCATTTCTAACAAAAACGTTGTCCTGCTGAACTTGTTTCAGCAGGACAGGATTATAGGTTGCCGTGTAAAATAAATACTATCCCCGCTCGCACGTTTTTGCATAATAATAAGCATAAATGTTTTTATGTGTAATATTGTGCTTTTTATGTTAAGTTGTTAAGTAAGCCGTAAGTGTGTGTATTTATGCTATTTCTGTGTAATTTGGGTGAGGTTTTCTGTTAATTGGCATATTTTTTTGTAATAGTTATTGTGGTTTAATTATATCCAAATAATGTTATGAAAATTAAAAAGTTTATCGCCGCTAATATGAAAGAAGGAACCGAATTAATTAAAAAAGAACTCGGAAATGATGCAGTTATTCTGTCTAATAGACCTACGAAAACTAAAACAGGAATGGATGCTGTGGAAATAGTTGCAGGTTTGGAAACTATTAAATCGCCTCAAGAAAATAATAAAATGTCCCAAGAAAATACTAAAACGTCTCATCCCAATTTGCTACTTAATTCGCTTGATAATACGCTGAATCAGAAACTTTTTGCTGAAGTTAATTCTATTAAAAGCATTATTGCCGATGTTTATGAAAATGTTAAATATAAATATATTGGGACGATGACGGAGCCATTGTCGCGCATTTATAAGATAATGAAGGACTCTGATTTTAGTGAAGATATGTGTCTTAATATTATTGGTAAGATTAGTGCTAAAGGGCTTGCAAATGATTATAAAAAGGCGATAAATGAGGCAAGAAAACTTTTGCTTGCTGATATTTCGTTCGTAAATCTTATTAATGATGAGCAAAAAAATGATAAAACGAAGCAAATAATTACTTTTATTGGCTCGGCAGGATGTGGCAAAACTACTGCACTTATTAAAATTGCGATAGGTGCGAAATTGATAAATGAAGCAAAGGTTTTAGTTATTTCTACTGATACTTTTAGGGTCGGTGCAACGGAACAATTACAGATGCTTACAGGGATTGCGGGCATTAATTTTATAAATACTTATAGCAACGAGGAGTTAAGTAAGGTGCTAAATGAAGAAACAAAATATGATATGATTTTTATAGATACTGAGGGGAAAAATCCTAATAATAAGAGCGAGATAAATGATTTGCTTGCCCTTCAAGATACGATAAATACTATGTCTATGTATAATAATAAAACTAATTTGATATTGAGTGCTACGAGTTCTTTGAGTTTTTTGAGTAGTAATATACGGGGTTATAGTTCTTTGGATATAAGTTCGGCAATTATTACGCGGACAGATGAAAGTTTTGGGCTTGGCAATGTTATAACGGCGCTGCATAATAAGGATATTCCGATAAGTTATTTTAGTAATGGGCAGCGTATTCCTGATGATATAGAGCAGGCAAATAATGATATATTGAATGAATATTTATTTGCAATCCGTTAAAATTTATTATTAGCGGGTTAAATTTTATTAATAATTAGTTAAAAAAAATTAGTTCTTTGTATTGAAAAAAGTGAATCGGATCCGAAATAAGCAGAATCGGATACTGCTTAAGCAGTCAAATCGACTGCTTAAGGAGTCAAATCGACTGCTTAAGGAGTCAAATCGACTGCTTAAGCAGTTAAATCGACTGCTTAAGGAGTCAAATCGACTGCTTAAGGAGTCAAATCGACTGCTTAAGCAGTTAAATCGACTGCTTATTTCGCATCCGATTAATGTAATTTTTACATAATTTAAGATTAAATGGTGTCTAAATATAGTAAATTAGGGGATTCCGAAATAGAGTTTATAAAAAAACAGATAAAAATTGCTTCCTATCTGTTATAACCTTATTTTGTATTTTAAAAATTTATTAATTAGATAACTATATAGAAAATAGTTAAGAAGGGATTACAAAAATAATAAAAAAAAGTGAAATAAAGTTATTTGTAATAAAAAAACAGATAAAAATTGCTTCTTATCTGTTAAAAATAACTATAAAGGAGAATATTCACATAAGAATGTGAAATCATATATAACACAAAAATAAAATACAAAAATAATAAAAATAAATGAAATAAAGTTATTTGTAATAAAAAAAACAGATAAAAATTGCTTCTTATCTGTTAAAAATATAATTAAAGGTAATTCACATAAAAATGTGAATATTATGAATAAAAAAAAATACATTACAAAAATAATAAAAATAAATGAAATAAAGTTATTTGTAATAAAAAAACAGATAAAAATTGCTTCTTATCTGTTAAAAATATATTTAAGGAACAATTCACATAAAATGTGAATATTATGAAAAAAATAATATTGAATTACAAAAATAATAAAAAAAAGTGAAATAAAATTATGCCAAAGAAAAATAAAGAATTGCAGGAAATCAATATAACAGAAAATAATAATCAAATCGTAAAAGCAGATGCTAATGTTAAAGGCGAAATTGCTAAAACTAATGGCAATTCGCTTCCTATTTCTGATAATATATCCAATAATAAAAAATCAACTAAAGCAGAATTAAAAGAAAAACAATTAAGAAAAACTGCTCTGAAAATCAAACAATATGCAGATATTTTAGAAAACGATAAAGAACTGCAAATTAAACAACGTAAAGAAGAAAAAAATATAAAAAAAGGTATTAGAAATGCAATTTTACTAATGATTTCAATAGTAGGATTGCCTTTCGGTGTGTTCAAACTAATAAAAAATTTAAAGAAAAAACAAGCAATCAAAAGCCCCTTCGAGTTAAGAAAAATAATAATAATAGAAGAAGCATTAAAAAAACATAATGATAAAAATAGACGGATTTTAGAAGTATATAAAGAAGAAAAAGAACGAATAAAACGATTAAAAAAGTTGCCATTTAAGATATTAAATCACGTTAATTTTTTAATATCAATGTTTTTAATAATATTGTTTTTTTTCATTTTAGATGTAGGTATAGCCCCAACGGCATTGGTATTATTTACTTCGTTTTGCTTTTGTTATTTTTTGATAGGAGTGTTGATGCATTTAGTATTCTATATGGTTGCAGAAAATAAAACAAGAGAAAAAATGGCTAAATTAGAAGAAGAAAAGAATAGATTGCTCGCAGAAGAAAAATTAAAAGCAGACGAACTATTAAGAGATAAAATAGATAAAGAAAGAAAACGTTTCGAAGAAATAGAAAGATTACGCATCCAAGAAGAAAAACGCAGAATAGTAGAAGAAGAACAATTACGCATATTAAAAGAAGAAGAAGCACGAATAAAAGCAGAAGAAGAACAAAAGATGTTAGAATTAGAAGCAGAAAAAGAACGCATAGTTCAAAGCAAACGGAATAAATTTATGCAAAAAGTAATAGAACTTCCGCCTCCACCAACAACAGCAGAACTTGCACAAGAAAAAGAGATATTAAAAAATGAATTCGACAGGAACTTATTAACAGAAATAGAAAGTAAATTTACAATACCCGATATAAGCGGAATAGAATATTTTAGCGATAGAGATAGATTGCAAAAAGAATACAGCGGCGATATACTATTCAAAGATATAGATAGTAGCGAAGAAGCACTGAACCAAGAATTAGATAATACAATGCTCCAAGCAGTTAAAAAAGTTCGTCACGAAAGCGATGATATAACAGATTTTGATACAACAGATATTGAAGAAGCAAAAGGAGTTATATTCAGAAAAGCAAGAATGCAAGTAGAAAAACATAACACATCAGAAGAAGAACTATCCGAAAAAGAAGAAAAAGAAATGAAAGGTAAAGCCGTCAGCGGCAAAAGTTTTATGATACTAAAACAAATGCTGAAAGATGAATAGAGATTTTTTGTCCTGCTATGTTTAATGCTACATAACACTTTTATATATTATGCACATTGCACAGGAACGATTAATTGATACCTAACATAAAAAAACGGCAACACATAAATGGTGTCGCCGCTTATTTTTTATACATAACGAACTCTTTAGGATATTTTATCTGTTTTATAGTTCATTTGTATATAGTTGGATAGGATAGTTTATTCAAATTTTTTAACTATCTCGTCATATTTTGCTATTTGGTCTTCTGACCTTTCAGCATCTTCCAACTTTAGTTTTAATTCATTAGCAGTATTAAGAAGTTCGTCAGTAGGTTGATTTTCTTCTTTTGCTTTTAAGAAAGCATCTGCTAACTGATCAAGTTCTAAAAGCATATCATCTACGCTTGGTGTAGCATCTTCATTTGTAACATTTTCTATTGCTACGTCTTGATCTTCTTGGGTAGCTTCTTCTTTGTTGCCACCACACGCATTTAGCGTCAATGCAATAAACATTGCAAACAACAAGTAAAATAATTTACTTAACATGGGTTTATCCTTAGCAGTTTTTTACGTGGGTGCCACCACATTTATGAAAAAAAATAATCTAACTTTTTATTGTTTTATGCCAAACATAAAATACAAATATAATAATTTTTTTTGAAATAAAAAAACTTTTTTATTTATATGTTAAACATAAAATACAAATATAATATTTTTTTTTGAAATAAAAAAACTTTTTTATTTATATGTTAAACATAAAATACAAATATAACTTTTTTTGAAATAAAAAACTTTTTTATTTATATTTTTACACATATAAAAAAAGGACTACGAATGTAGTCCTTTATGTTTTTGTGTAATAAGAAACTATTTAACAACGTTAAATTGTTTTGTTATAGTTTCTTGCTCGTTTTTGATAACAAGAGTATAACTTCCTGATACTAAATCAAATGCATTTATAGTGAAGTTATATGAACCTGACGATAACTTTTTATTGTTAAGTAGCATTACTTCTTTACCTGATAAATCGTATATAGAAATGTATATATCTTGTGTTTGACCTGTAACAAGTGTAAATTCAGATTCTAAAGTTACTGGATTAGGCGTAATATCAGATACTTCAAATATAACAGATTCTGTTCTTACTTTGCGGGTATCGGAATACTTTATTTCGCCATTAACACCAATAATTTTTAACTTATATGCGTATTCAGTATCATAATTAAGATTTCTGTCTGTAAGATTATAGTTATTTACTATAGCAGCGTTTTCAACATCAATAACATCAACTACTTTGAAAGAACCAATATGATTGTTATTAACATTAGCACGTTCTATTAAAAATGTTCTAACATTAGATTCTTTAACAGTGCTCCAACTTAATTCTACTCTATTAGAAATAGGCACAGCATCAAAATCATATAGTGCTATTGGAAGTTCATCCTCATCAGTTCCTATACTATTTTTATCTAAGAAGTCGAAAATTCCTTTCAATAGGTTATCTACTTCAGCATAATGTCTCCAATCGAATGTTACCATAGTAACAGTATTTTTCGTTGTGCTTTGTGCTAATGAAGCAATTCTATATTGGTCAGGAATTGGTCTGGAAAGGTCTAACAAAGGAATTTGAGGACGAACCACAGTATCGAACACTAAACCAATATTATTAAATCCTACCATATTATCAACAGCGCTAATTAGCAAACCGTAAGGGTCAGCATCCATAACTGTTCTGGCACCTTCAGTCCACGACCAACCTGTTTCTTTGATATTGAATATAACTCCATCCGATATTGTTCTGCCTGTAAGGGAACCCATTCTGTTAGCAAATGTATATTTTTGTCCTACAAATGTCCATACATCTACTGGCGGAACACCTACCGTTGCCTGAGATTTTCTATATAATGGAGATATAGGATGGTATTCTAATGGTCCATTTTCTGTTAAACTATCGTAAACTAAATTCGTTCTTAAATAGTTGTGTATCAAAAAATCTTTTGCATTTCTGTTCAAATACAATAATGAAAAATCAGCAAGATATAGGTCTTTTAAGAACTCTTCACTAAGTATTATTAAATTTGTTTTATTAGTTGAAGTTCCTCTTTGTAAGAAGTCGGTTAGGTTTCTCATTAACCACTTATCTTGGAAATAACGTTTAGTAAAGTCATATCTATTAACTTCCCACCTGAACTGTTCCATTGGTAAGTCGTCAGAGTAGAACAATGTTTTATACATAGTATAATCAATATTTCTGTAATCCCAAACACTTCTATCTATAATGTCATAGTCAAATCTTGGTTCTTCATCAGCCGAAATAATGTAGTTAATACGGCGGAATCCAGCAATAATTGTATCAAAATTTAACCTACCTGCAACATAATCCATATTTGTAACAGTTCTTTTTGGAACAGGAGTAAGAACTCCATTAACTGTCACGTAGTCCGTAACAGGATAATGTGTATTAGATACAGTAACTAATATATCATTAGGAGTTTTCTTAATGTAGAACCTTGCTAATTTAGAGAATTCGTTGTTATTTGGATCCATATCACCTGCTACATCTACATTTGCAACGAATAGATAACGTGGCGTTACATTTACCCGCATATTTATAAACTGCATCGGCACAGTATGACCTTGTAGTTCCCAATAAGGTTTAAATGTATTAGCAGGGACTTCAAACTCTACAATATGACCTTCACCTGGGGCTATAGTTATATTTTTTGTTTCAGTGAATTCTGCTCCAATAGTAGTTGGAATAATAGGAAATACAGAATTGTCATTACTATGATTACGTTCATCGTTATAATATGTGTCATTAAAATTATTGTTATGTATATTAACAGTTATACTGTTAGTAGCAACAGGTTCTTGGAAAATTCTTAAAGTAAGTGGATGATTGCTTAATACTCCGTTACCATTATTTCTTAACAGAACTCTTACTTTAAGTGGTTCATCTTTTCTCATAAAGTATTCAGCATCCGATAAAGGTCCTCTACCTGAATAATAAGTAGCAGGGTCTATTATATTTAGAACTTCCACGTCAGATGTAAATCTAATGCCGTTTAAGTATTGTGCACCAATGTCTAAACGTTGGTCGCCTTTTGTTCTATCAACATTATCAATATCTGTTTCGGCTTCAATTAAATACATTCCACGTTTTTCTAAAGGATTATTTATTGGCAAAGGATCTACTCTGTATCTAAATTTAGGGAATAACTCATCTGTTGTTTCAAAATCACTTATAAATGAATTATTAGTAGAAAATAGATCTGTTTTCATCCAGTTTTGCCAGTTAGATAGCGTTTTATACTCGCTTCTATAACCTTCATCAACTATAACGCCCGATATATCTGTTGTAACAGTTCTATAAGCATCAACAAGCACATTTTCATTTTTGCTATACGCATACACATTGTAATCAATATAATTATTTGATTCTGCAATTGTTGGTGCTTGGTAATATACTGCTGCTGCAAAGTTAGTGCTAATATTCGGGAACAAGAATGTAGTATCCATCATTTCTACAGCATTATTAACTATACGGGAGTTTAGCACTTTTTGAACTTTTAATCCATAGTAATCGCCTCGTGAAGTATTAATTCCGTCTTCTTCCATAATAATTGTATTATTTGCTACCAATAGGTAGTTCATAAAGTAAGAATCTCTTGCGGTGCTGAGATATAATGTATCAGAAGGTTGCCAGATATCATCGCCTTCTAATTTATATTTTTTAGATATACCTACATTGATTCCATATCTATGCACATTATTATTTCTTGGTAATAGTCCCCAAATAATATTACTATATATATTTACGCGTTCATAAGCATCGGGGAATTCTATATCCAAGTTAGTCATTTTTTCTGTGAGCATCGTTTGTTCATACTTAATTCCGCTTATGGATTTTGCCGAAGATATATTAGATATTTCGTTCTTATATACTTGCGTTCCTATAACCATAAAGCCATCCACTAATACAGAATCGGCACGGTGCCTACCACCTAAATATATTCCTGCACAATCTGCTTCATCATCTGCTGGTCCCATAATTGTCTGTCCCGTAGTATAATTATAACCGATAGGATGTTCTATTTCACCTGTTATACCATGTATTCTGTTATTGCGAATAATAGAGTTTTCATCGTTACCCATAATTATTCCTATTCTGCCTATATCGTATATCAAATTATCTTCAATTGTATTATTTCTATTAAACATACGCATTACGCCACCAAGTGCGGAGTCAACAATAACAGTATAAGTATTTGTTGTTATACCACGAACTATTTCTGTGTGGTGCTTGTAATATAAACTGCTACGGATATTGATTGATGATTCTTGACGATAAACACGAATCTGTATTGTTGTATCAGGACCATTTGTAATTATAATTGATCCTGTTGGTGTCATATCTATGCTTTTATTTAAATCGTCAAGTGTCATATCTATAGTATCTTTTACATCAATTAAGAAAGGAGAAGACACCATTCGGAAATTCAGACCTATATTTACTATACCATATGAAAATTGATTTATTTCATTACCTGAAAAAACATTATTGTAGCACGGAATAGTATCTAATCTAAATCTGTTTTCTTGATATCTTTCTTGATAAGGTGGCTTCATTCTAACTGTAATTCCTGCACTATAAGAGTTATTCATCTGTCCTATATAGTTTTCATAGTCCTTAATATACATTAAATCTGGACCAGCATAGTAATTACCGCCTAATAAATACGCCTTTGAACGAGGTTGATTAACTCCGTCTTCTATTATACAATTCTTTATTGTGATATTTCTACCATTAGTTATATACACAGGCGATCTAAACTCTTCACCACGTAAATATGGAATCAATTCTGTTGGAAGACCTGTTGGTTTTCTATAAGTTAAACGGATAGATTTATTTATACCGCCATCCCAAGTTATATGTCCATCGCTTTGATTAAAATCACGTTTCTCTAAATTTGGAACTAAATTAAGCATTGGCTCTTCTGTTCTTGATGTCACCGAATCATCGGCGGCACCAAACCACATTCCTACGCCATTCAAACTTTCTAAATTTACTCTAATAGAACCACGCTGATTAGAACGCTGAAACGAAGGAACATAGCGAACTTCATATATTATTGTAGTGTCTCTGCCCGTAGCAGGATTAAATCTTGTAGTTGATACGCCCGGTATTTTAGAACGAAAATCTAATGCAGGTGCGTCCCTCATTACTGAAGTCCAAGCCCTTTCATTATATACTTCATCTGTTAATACAAATGTCACCGGACCAGCAACACCACGGAAATGTAATGAATCTATTGTCTCGTTTATTGTTCTGAAATGCTGACCTACACCTACGTTATAATTTCCTATCAAGCCATCAATTACAGTAAAATTAAAGGTTACAGAATCACGGCAAGTTCCGGGCCATCCTGGAACAGGAGTACGCCAATCTATTCTTGAATGTATTGTAAACCTTCCGCTACTTCTGTCTACTCGCCAACCATATAAATTATTATTAGCATCTACACATGGAATTCCAACTGGACCTTCACCCGTGCCACCACGTTTAACCATATATCTATGTGGAGTGCCGGTAGCAGGCCATACTATATTACCTGTTGATTGCTCAGTTATCCAAGTTTCCATAAATAAATTATAGGACTCTGATATATCCACTAAGCCGTGATTCTCTAAATATGTGGTAATATAAAGATAACGACCTAAACTTGTCACATCTGAACGCGGCTCTAAAAAACCAATACGATCATCGCCTAATAAACAAGGATATATCTCTGATTGTGCTTTTATTGGATAACTCTCACCAGCACGCGGAAATACGTTATTAGATGTATCTCGGTCATTTATTAAATCATTGGCAAACCAACATACTGCTTCAAAATCATAATAACTGCTAATCTCTGGAGTAAAATAACCGAAATGTCTATAATCTAACGTTACACATCCTTGTGTTTCTAACGGGGAACCCGCAATAGCACGCCAAGTATAATAATTGCTTGGAGATATTAAATTTATACCATCATTTGGATAAATTGCATACAAAACCCTGTTTGTAACTTCGCCTGTAACAGGGTCATAATCACAAGTATAAACCCTAATTTGAGCATTAAAACTATCTACGGGGTTAAAACCATTGCTACAAAACGATGCACCTAATTCCAAAGGACGAGCATTAATAGGATACTCTTTTAACCTCTCAGGGGCTAAAATTACATTTGCCACCAAATCATTATCAGCAATTATATTAAAAGTAACGCTGTGATCCACATAATCATAATCTTCACCTGGTCGTTCGCTTGGAAGACGAACAAGAAGTTCTGTTCTGTATTGCCCCAATCTTATTGCAGGATTGGTAAAATCTAATGATCTACCATCACCAGACCAAACAGCAGTACCTACCGCCTGCATAACATTATATGTTATTAAGCCATTTATATCTGCATCGTTTGAAGTAAATGCAACATAATTTTGCGAAGGATTGCCAGGAGCAACCATCTCATAAATCAAATTATTCGAAGGCAATGGACCATATATACGGTAAAAACACTCTATTGGCTGACCTTGATATCGATCTTGCAATTCAGACACTTCCAATGTAAAGGAAGTAAGGGCTTCAAGCCCCGTAGGACGTGTATCAACTAAAAAATTATTGTTGCAACAAGGTGTTAAATTTACTACTTCTAATTTAGGATCCACATCCAAAGTACCAAAATCTATGTATCTGTTAGGAACAATATATTGCGAAAAATTAGCAGAATTCCACCCAGCTGTTGTAGAATGTTGTTCAAAGTTATAAACATTTCCGCCTGTTCCAGGCAAAATATTAATCCATCTATTATTACCTTTAAATACTGCATAATGACTAGCATTTGTATTTGGTGATACTGAAGGACCAAAATGAAGTCGCATTTTATTTAGTGTCATTTGATAATTTATGTTTTCATATATTATAAATTGAAAAATTAAATTACAAGCACTAGATCTAGTTCTTAGATCACCGCCTGTCCATTGGATAACAAATTGCCTATTTGGTGCAGTGCCGAGTACTTGATAACCAAGAGACGTAGTAGCACCAAGTGCTCCAGCACCACCGGAGTACCCCAATGCATTATCTCCTGTATAAAGCGCCCAGTAGTGGTTATATGAATTGTTGCTAAACGAAGGAGTAGAAGAATAAGTAATATTTGTCGCTCCCATTACTATATGCAAATTAGCGTGTAACCATATGTTTGTTCCTGTAGGATATATAGTGCCATCCCAATTTACAGGAAAAGGAATAGTTACACTATTTAAAGGACTATAACAATCATCATGGTATGTTGTGCTAGGCGCAAGAGAATGTCCGTTATTATCTGTTACATAAATTGGATTTGGTAAAGTAACATATGGCTCTTCTCCAACTGTAATAGTAAATAGTGGATCATAAATATGTTCTGGATATGCTCCTTTTACCATTAATTCCCCCTCGGGGTCTGGGTCATCTACAGCCGGGTCCATCTGCGTTGTTCCTGCCGTAGAATACATATGCATACTTTCAAACTTGCCGTCTATAGTTCCGCCACGAACTGCAATAAAATGTATATCATATACAAGCCAGAAGTTATAACTGCCATTCGGCGACAAACTTTTTGGAGTCGGCAAGACAAACTTAAACGTATCCGTGTTACTGACAGAAGCAAAATCAAATGTGCCAAGCAGTTCAGCACTGTTCGGGTTAAATGTTGCTGATTCTCCCGTGTAATAAAGTTTTGCTTTGCTTATTTTGTTACTTAGATTAGAACCCTTGCCTGAAAACTTTATAGTATCTATAAACTGTGGTGGTGGCAAGTTTCCTTTTGTTTTGACCTCTAATCTCAAAACAGGAACATCTAAATCGCCTCTATCTACCGATGTGACATCCGATTGAAACACTTTGGCACTTTTATAAGTGTTTTCCAGGTTGTCGTGGTCGTCCATCTCAATATCTAAGAGAAAGTTAGGAAGAAAAACATAACTAGTAGTAGTATTAGATATTGCTGTACAGGTTTGTGAAGCACCATCACCATATTGTACTAAATGCCTACCTGTTACCGACGATCTTCCCTGAAGATATACGGTGGATGTACTCCCTCCTCTATTACTAGTTAATGTTGTATTACAAAACGCAACAAGTAAGTTTCCACCTGTATAATCAAATGATGTAGTTAATGGTATCATAGTCCAAGCATTTGCTATAGATCCTAATGTGGTACTCCATTGAAATGTTGGTGCAGAGTAAACTTGAGTCATTGATCCAATAACTGGAGGGTTCGGAACCGTAGTTAAAGTAGTGTTCATAAGGTAAACGCTCATAGGACCCGTAACAATCATATTTTGAACAGTAGTAAGATATAATCCTACCTGAGTTATAGGACCTGCTTGTCCGCCGGCTGCTGTAATTTCACTTTCAGTAAGTAAATAAGTGCATGTGCCATTACCCCAGTTCATTAATCCAAATGGATGAGCACCTGTAGTTGTAGCCACTGAACTAATATCTGTTCCATCGCCTACTTGTATGATGTCCGCCTCTGCTTGTGGCGTGTAGATTGCCAGCATCATTGCAATACAGCTTGCCAGCATTAAAACTTCTTTGAAAGATTTCGTTTTGCTTGAATTATTATATGTATAGAAATCTTTCGTGGCGTTCTTTATCTTCTGAACACCTTGTGACAGCATCATCGCTCTTTGGCTAGCCGTCTTTAAAACTTTTTTGAATAATTTAATGTAGTTATTCATAAAAAAAAGGCCT
>Ga0099364_10001785_pt1 | contig 34920 bp, 26 predicted proteins | sample TergutTh196P3_FD_73070 | JGI IMG/M metagenome (GOLD analysis project Ga0099364, IMG submission 73070) | Microcerotermes parvus P3 segment gut microbial communities from Pointe-Noire, Republic of the Congo - Th196 P3 | ecosystem: Host-associated > Arthropoda: Insects > Digestive system > Gut ... | reverse complement strand
TTATGTTTGAATTTTCCCTGCAGGAATACCAGGCCGATGAACAGGGAGAAACGGTTATTGCACAAAGCCCTGCTGCTGGTACCAGTGTTACTCCCAATACCCAGGTAAGCCTCCTGGTTAATGCTCCGGCCCTGCTTGGCGATAATGAGGTTTTTGGCCTTTTTTCCCACACGATACCCAGAAACCCTTTTCCCCTTCCAGTGTTCCTGGAAGCCCTGCTCCCTGACGGTGAACGTATCCGGCTGGTATCGGTGGATTATACCGGTGGTGTTTTTTCCGTCCCCTACCGTCTCCCTGCCGGCAGTGAACTCATCCTCTCAATGATGAACAGGGAAATTTACCGCGAAACGGTTGCAAGGTAAGCATTTCTTCGGCTAATTTAATCCGATTAATGAATCTATTCTCCCCTCTCTGCCTCCGGGAATAGTTATATTCCTGGATCCATCAGATAAAACCACCGATGCACTGATTGCCGTACGAATGCGGATATCCCTGGTAAAAACATCCCCTATGCTGACATTAGACCACGCATCCTGGAAATTCCGCTGAAACTGTACCTGTCCGGTTACATTTTGTACTGTATAATTAATTGTTGCTGCTGGCTGGGTTACTGCCGGGCTTTGCTGTTCCGGTGCAGTAATCGGATTTATTGTCATTGTCCCGGCAGGTGCAGTTGAAACTGGCTGCGATGCGTACCTGACATTCGTATATCTGATTGCAGTTCCGCGCATCACATACTCATATCTGATATCCACTGTCTTTCCGAATCCGGCTCCAAACAGTTGTCTGAGTAAAAATACAAAAAAATGATAGGAAGTAGTTATTGTGTGTTTGTCAATCATAATGTCTATGACAAAATCAGTTTCCGGATATATTCTTCTGGCAATATTATATATCTCAACATAACCGGCACGATGAGTGCTTCGATGTTCGAATGTACCCAATATCTCAAATTCTGTGTTGATATTATTTGTGTAAACAAACGGCTCGGTGACTGTTGATGTTACACAGCCGGAGGTCATTATAAATACCATGCATACAATTAATCCCAATAATACCTTTTTCATACTGTAACTTCCTTTATGGTGAAAAATATAGACCATGTAACCATTATTTTCAAGCCTGACAGGGATTGTTATTCGTGCTTAATGGGTGCACATTCAGGCATATAAATATCGTTTGATTTTCATTGTAGGGGTTTTTTCAAACGGCTCGTAGCGTATTTCGATTTTTGAAAGGCGGGAAAAGCTGGCAAGTTTTTTATTGGCCCAGGAACGCAGGTCTTCAAGGGCATGCTCTACGGCAAATGCTGCGGCGGTTGCGGCGGCTTTTGCAGCATCGGTAAGCCTGACCATGGCGATAAGTTCGCCTTTACCGCATGAATACACAAGGGCTTCTTCAACCATTTCTGAAGTTCCCAGGAGCTGCTCTATTTCTTCCGGGTAGATGTTCTCACCGCCGGGACCGAGTATCAGTGCTTTAAGCCTCCCCCGGATATAGAGCGTACCCTCCCTGTCCATGCTGCCCAGATCGCCGGTTCGCAGCCAGCCGTCGGCGGTAAATACCTCGCCGGTCTGCACTTCATTACGGTAATAACCGATCATCACATTGGGGCCGCGTACTTGAATTTCACCAATGCCGGTGTTTTCACCGGTGTTGCCGGTATTTTCACCGGTGTTGCCGGTATTTTCACCGGTTCTGCCGGTGAAATCGCAGGGTGCAATCCGTACATCAACGCCCTGTATGGCAGTGCCTGTTGAGCGAAGGGGGAATTTACCGGGTGCGGCCCCGGCAATTAACGGCGCTGCTTCGGTAAGGCCGTAACCGATAGCATAGGGAAAACGGGCGCGGCGCAGAAACTGCTCCACTTCCCCGGTAAGGGGCGCGCCGCCTATTCCAAAGAACCGAATCTTACCGCCCAGGGCTTTCCTGATTTTAAATCCGGCAGCACGTATCGCCAGGGTGCGGGTGGCAGGGCAGCGGTACAGAATATTACTGCTCAACTTGGGCGCAATTTTGTTTCGGTAGATTTTTTCGATAAAGACAGGAACTGTTGCCATAATCGTGGGGCGCATCAACTGTGCCGCCGGAAGCAGTACCGATGCCGAAGGGGGCCGGTCAAGGTAGGCGATGTGCGCACCGCCGATTATCGGGACAAGCAGGCCCAGGCAGCATTCATAGGCATGGGCCAGGGGCAGCACGGAAAGAACACGATCCACGCAGGAAATCTTTACCAGGGCTGCGGCAGTAAGGGCACAGGACATAAGGTTTGCATGGGACAGCATAACGCCCTTGCTGCTTCCCGAAGTGCCGCTCGTATATATGATCGTGGCCAGGTCGTCCGGCCTGCACGAATGGTTTATCATGGTATCCGACCCGGTCATAGTGCCGATATCTTCAAGAACAATGATCGGCAGGACTTCCCGGAATAATTGCATTTTTCCGGAAATTTCACGGCTGATGATTACCGCAGAAACTTGTGCATGATCGGCAATGTGCTGCACCTGTTCGGGTGAAAACCCGGTAAGCAGGGGGACACAGACCGCTCCTGCCAGGGCAATGCCAAAATAGGCAATGGGCCATTCAGGTGCATTATCACCGAGCAGCAGCACTCTGTCACCAGGAGCGACACCCAGTTCAGCCAGAAGCATGGCAAGCTGCCGGGCCCTGAACGCCATCGCCTGATAGCTCACCGGAGCGCAGGCTTTACCCTCCCGAATCATGGTAAATGCCGGCCGTTTTCCGTATTGCCGCCCCGCAGCCACACAGAGCTCTGCCAGTGTTTTCCCGTTAAGTTGTATCATCTTTAATTTTAGAGCGTGTTTAATTTGAAAAGTTGCATGGATATTTGTGGACAAATCAACCGGGGAGTAGTAGTATTAAATTGAGCAAAATGAGGATGGATATCATTGATAAAAAACCACTTATTTATTTTAAACCCGCGATCTTTCTGGCATAAATGGAAACAGGAAGAGGTTCTTGCCAGAATACACCGGTTTTTCAACGGGAAAAATAACAGCAGTTACTCGGTGCATATATCCAGGTTTCCGCGGGATGCAATACATTTTATTCCGAAATTTGCCGAAAAACTTCCCCCGGATACCATACTGAGGGTCTATGCCGTCGGCGGAGACGGTATACTGTTTGATTGTTTAAACGGCATTATGGGGTTGGAAAATACCGAGCTTGCAGCAATGCCTTACGGGCGTACCAATAATTTTTTACGGGGTTTTGGCAAGAGCCATAAGCTTTCATTCCGCAATGTACAGCGGCAGTACGATGCTCCGGCTGTACCGATTGATATCATAAAATGCGGTAATAATTTTGCCTTAAGTTACTGTGTAGCAGGTGTTGAAGCAGAAGCGGTCCGTATTGCGGGAAAAATCCGCAGGGTAATGGAGCAAGACAATCCCTTGAATTATTGGCTGTCCAAGCAGTTTTTCCCCTGGTTTTTTCATATCGGCAATTTTGCGGCATCAAGGGATAAACGTTTTTCCCATCAGCACTATGAAGTCGTTATTGACGGTGAAGTTTTCAGCGGCCTGTACCTGACCCTTTCTGCTTTTAACAGCCCGTATTATATAAAAAAACTGCCTGCCATCAGAAACGCTCAGCCCAATGACGGCATTTTGTATTTACTTGCCTTCCGCGATCGCCGGTGCATGCAGGGTAAAAAAATCAGCATTCGCAGCGACAAACCCATACTGATAAGCATGGATGATGTATTGTTCTATAAGACAGATATTGATATAGAGCTGCTGCCCGCTGCAGTCCGGTTTGTCGATGCCAGCATGTTTGGATATATGGGGGGGTGAGAAATGACAAAAGCCTGCTGCAGGGCATTTTTTATTCCGCTCATTATATACCTTTTGTACAGCGGCTTTTCTTTTTATACCGGTAATTATGCGAATTTTTTTATCATTTGCATGGGAATATCCTGCCTGGGAGCGTTGTTTTTTAAAAGCCGTATCTTACTCATGGTAATTATTATAATCAATGCACTTACTGCGATGCAGACGGCAGCCGGATTTCTGCTGCTTGATATCGATGCCTGGATAATCTCTTTTGTTGGATCATTGTTTGTGTATGCAGTGGTTGTTTTTGCCGAAGGAAAAAAAAGCGCGGCGCAAAAAGCCCTTGATTCTTTTGTAAGCCTGCTTCATTCATCGCCGGACCCTATTGTTCTCCTGGATTCCCTGCACAGGGTAAAATATATCAGTAATTCTTTCATGAAAATGGCAGGGTTAAGCAATCCTTTTTATGCCAAGGAAAGGCCGGTATTTGATCTCTTTAATGATCAAAAGCTAAAGGATTTATTCTACGATATTTTAACAGACGAAGATTCCCACACTGCCCACGAAATTATTCTTGACGGGAAGCAGTTCTTTTTTGAAATAGTGGTTTTTGAGCTCGTTAATGAGGTCAGGGGACGCCTGGTTCATATCATTGATATTACTTCCGTTATGCAGGCAAAAGTAGAAGCAGAGGCTGCATCACGATCCAAAAGCGCTTTTTTGGCGACCATGAGCCACGAAATCCGCACGCCCCTGAATGCCATCATCGGCCTTTCAGAAATTGAGCTGCAGAAAAATCTTCCCATGGATACCCGTACCGATCTGGAAAAAATCCTGGGCGCCGGCACAACCCTCCTGGGTATTATCAACGATATTCTTGACATTTCCAAAATAGAAGCGGGCAGCTTTGAGCTGATTTCGGCGGAATATGAAATACCAAGCCAGATAAACGATACCATCCAGCTGAACATTGTGCGTATTGGCACAAAAAATATAACGTTTAAGCTGCAAGTCGATGAAACACTGCCGTCGAAACTGTACGGTGATGATCTGCGGATTAAACAGATTCTTAATAATCTCCTGTCGAACGCATTTAAATATACCGAGCAAGGGAGTGTTGTTTTTTCCGTTACCTGGGAAAAGCGCGGGAACGAAGCCTGGGTTATTTTTACCATTAAAGATACCGGTACCGGTATAAAAAAAGAAGATATTCCCCGGTTGTTTTCTGAGTACAGCCAGCTTAATACGAGAGCTAATCGTCATATTGAAGGTACCGGGCTGGGGCTGACCATTGCCAAAAGCCTGGCATCATTGATGAATGGAACAATAACCGTGGACAGCGATTATGGAAAGGGCAGCGTTTTTTCCATCCGTATACCGCAGCGAATTGTCGATGAAACACCTATCGGAAACACAACTGCACGCAATCTGGAACAGTTCCGTTACAAGGAAATAAACCGCATCCAGCGCCTTCGGTTAATACGGAACTATATGCCCTACGGCAAAGTGCTGATTGTGGATGATGTGGAAACAAACCTTGATGTTGCCAGGGGGCTGCTCCTGCCCTACGGCCTGTATATCGATACCGCGCTGAGCGGCCGGGAAGCAATTGCCAAAGTCCGCGCTGCCCAGGCCGGTGCTCACCGCTACGATTTGATTCTCATGGATCACATGATGCCGGAAATGGACGGCATTGAAACTGTTCGCATTATTCGCAGTGAAATTCCCGGCGAATACGGCAAGGAAGTACCCATTATTGCACTTACCGCCAATGCCCTGGTTGGAAACGAACAGATGTTCCTTGCTAACGGGTTTAATGCTTTTATTTCCAAGCCTATCGACCTGATGCAGCTTGACGTAGCGTTGAACCTCTGGGTACGAAGCAAGCAAAGCGTTGAAACGCTCAGGCTGGCGGAAATGGAACTTGGTGCTGTTAATAATGATATGCATGAAACCCCCAGTGTACTGGGTAACATACTGATAGACGGAATAGACCTTATTAAAGGCAGGGATCAGTATAATAATGAAGCAGCGTACCTGAGTGTACTGCGCTCCTGGTACCTGCATACCCCGGCTCTTTTGGAAAAACTTAAAGTTCTTTCCAGGGAAAATCTTTCGGAATATGCGGTTACGGTACATGGAATAAAAGGTTCCAGCTTTGGAATCTGCGCACATGCCATAGGTACGAAGGCGGAAGAGCTGGAAGCAGCGGCAAAAGCGCAGGATTTTACGGCAGTCGAAGCGCAGAATGCCGCTTTTATTGCAATGGTGGAATGCACCATTAATGATCTGGGGAAGCTCCTGGACACCATCGCCGCCGGAGGTGAAATGAAGCTCAAAGCTCCTGCGCCGGATGCAGACCTGCTTGCCGGGTTGTTGGAGGCAGCCAAACGGTATAAACCGGTACAAATGGATGAAATTTTAGCTAAATTGGAGGCTTTTGAGTACGAATCCGGGGGTGAACTGGTTGCATGGCTGCGTGAACAAGTGGATAATTTAGAGTATACAGCCATTTGCCGGCATCTTGAAGGGAGAGAAGGTTGAAATCGATTCTCATTGTGGATGACAACTTGGTGAGCCTCAAGCAGATGAGTACCCAGCTTGCACAAAATTACGATATTTCCCTGGCAAAATCCGGCGAATTGGCTCTGGAGATATGTGCCCAGGAGAGGCCCGATCTGATTCTCCTTGATGTTGAAATGCCCGGCATGGACGGTTTTGCAACTATTGCCCGATTGAAAGAAGACCCCCGGCTGACTCATGTCCCGGTGATCTTCCTTACCGGCAACCAGGATGCCGCTACCGAAATTAAATGCCTGGAATCGGGCGCCATGGATTTTATTACGAAGCCTGCCAACATAGATATTCTGCGCCACAGGATTGATCTGCATCTGGAATTTTCCGCTTACCAGCTTCACCTGGAACACATGGTAGAGGAACTGGAAGACAATATCGGGGTTTCTTTTGCCGAGCTATTGGGCTGTAAAGACCGGAATATGGCAACGCATGTATTGCGTACCGCGGTATATGCCGAAATGCTGGCAAGAGAACTTCAGGCAGCAGGAATGTTTAAGGATGAAATTACCGATGAGTACATTGATCTGATAAAACGTGCCGCTACTTTCCATGATGTGGGAAAAATCGGCGTGAGCGATCTTATTCTGCTCAAGCGATCTTCCTTATCAGATGAAGAAAACCTGGAAGTGCAAAAACACACGATCGTTGGATCCCAGGTGCTCAAGGTTATTTATGATCGTACACCCGATCAGCATTATCTTGACATGGCGATAACCATTGCTTTAAGCCATCACGAGCGTTATGACGGCAAGGGCTATCCCCATGGCCTTAAGGGAGATGCTATCCCCTTAAGCTGCAGGATTTTAGCAGTGGCCAATGTCTACGATTCCTGTATCACCGACCGTGTCTACCGCAAGGGGCTTTCCCACCAGCAGGCATGTGACATTATTCAGGAAGGCCGCGGTACGGAATTTGATCCGCGGATAGTGGATGCATTTAATGCATTAAGCGAAAAATTTGCACATATAAAAACTTCATCAAGTATTTCTTCCGGGCTGGATACGGGGTTTTTCCAATGAAAAAAATATTAGTAGTTGATGACAACCTTTCCATCCTTAAGCAGATATCAGCCCATCTTGCCGGTGAGTATGAGGTATTACTTGCAAAGACCGGCAGTCTAGCCCTGCAGATATGCATCAAGGAAGAGCCCGATCTTATTCTCCTGGATATTGAAATGCCGGATATGGACGGCTTTGAAGTCATCAACCGCCTCAAACTTAACCCCTATCTTGACCGGATACCGGTTGTTTTTCTCACCGCCAACCACAGCGCGGAATTTGAAATTAAAGCTCTGGAAATGGGCGCCAAAGATTTTATTATGAAACCGGTGGAAAAAAGCATTTTGCTGCACCGGATTGAACTGCACCTGCGGTTTACATCTTACCAGCTTCAGACAGAAAAAAATGTTGTAGCACTGTCCGACAGCATGGCGACATCTTTTGCCGAACTTATTGAATGCCGCGACGAAAATACCGGCGGCCATGTGGTGCGTACATCAAAATATGTCGAAATAATAGGTGTTGAGTTAATTGATCAGGGGCTGTATCCCGAAGAGTTGAATCTCACCGAGCTGCAGTTAATGGTACGTGCTGCACCGCTCCACGACATTGGAAAAATTGCCATAAGCGACAGTATTCTTCTTAAAGCCGGGCGCCTGGATGATGTGGAATTTACCCGGATGAAGCGCCATGCCGAAATCGGCTCGGCAATTCTCGAACGGATGTACCAGCGCATGCCCGCCCAGCGCTATCTTCGTTATGCCTGCCTTATTTCCGGCTCCCACCACGAGCGTTATGACGGTAAAGGGTATCCCAGGGGCCTTTCAAAAAACAGCATACCGCTGTGCGGGCGCATTATGGCGGTGGCGGATGTATACGATGCCCTTATAGAAACCAGGGTGTACCGCAAGGGCATGAACCACGATCAGGCAAGCGGCCTTATTTGCGAAGGCAAGTGGACGCAGTTTGATCCTGATGTAGTGGATGCATTTATAAAACTGCAGGGCCAGATTGCCGAAATTGCAGGTCAGTTTAAAGGGACAAATTTTACAGGCAATTAGCAGGAGTTTATATGGTACGAATGTTAACCGCGTTTACTTATGAAATGGATGATCCCTTACAGGCAGTACGGGACATCCAGGATCAGCTTGACATCAGCAGTAATTTATTGAAAAACAGCGCTGCCCTGCTGTTCTGTCATTCCAAATGTATTGAATCAGGTGTTATGGAAATTGTATGTAACAGCCTGCCATGCGATATTATCGGATGTACATCCATGTACGGAAGCATGCCGGGGGTCTGCGGCGAATTTATCCTGACGGTAACCATCCTGACCAGCGACGATGTGGAATTTGCCGCAGGAATCAGCGGACCCCTGACAGATAAAAACGCCGTCGATTCTATCCGGACAATGTATCAGGAAACAGCCTCTCGCCTTAGCGGGCCTCCTGATATGATATTTGCCATACCGCCCACCATGTTTGATGTAACTGTCGATGTAATCAGTGCAGCCCTCGATTCTGCCGGTTCAGGAACGCCGGTTTTTGGCACTGTTGCCCTGGATCTTAATGTGTATATTGCGCACCCTCAAACAATTTACAGCACCTCCGGCGACACCTCTGGTGGCACCGGAGGTGAGGCCGCCGCATTTAACGATCGAATACCCCTGCTGCTCATCAAGGGCCCGGTTAAACCCCGTTTTTTTTCCATCCGTTTTCCTGATAAACCAATCCTCGCCCAGGAAGCAGTGGTTACCAAAGCCGAAGGAGCCAGGGTCATCAGCATTAATAATGAGCCGGCAACATCCTTCTTAAAAGATGTCGGCATTATATTGCAGGATAACAAGGGTTTTACCCAGGCTATGCCATTAATTGTGGAATGCATCGGCTCCGAGCCGGATGTTGTGGTTATACAAAGTATTAACGAAAAAGGAGAACTTTTGTGCGGTAAAAATATTTCGGTTGGGGCAGTACTCAACATAGGCGCCATTACCAGGGATTATATTTTAGATACAGCATCAGCACTCATGGAAAATATTAAGCGGGAAGGAAACGGGCTTTTTATTATTTCATGTTTTTTACGCAGCGTTGTATTGGGCGGAAGCCCTGCAGCAGAAGTTGAGTTGATGCAGAAGGAGCTGGAGAATTTCCCGGCGCCCTGGTTATATATTTCTTCAGGCGGGGAACTGTGCCCCAGGTATACGGATGACGGCAAAACGCTGAATCAAGATTTGCATTATGCCCTTGTGGCCTGTCAATTTTAGAGGCTGATAATGGAATACGAAAAGCCTGTTGATCCTGCTGAAATAACCGAACTAAAAGAAGAAAACAACCGTCTTGCGGCGGAAAATAAAATCCTTGCGCGCAAATATCAAACAGCCCTGGATACCATCGATCGTATCAACGGGTACAGCCAGTCCCGTGATCAGTTATACGAAAGCCTGCTTGCCAAGAATATCCGGCAGAGAAATTTCTTTCATTTGCTGTTAAAAAACACACAGAATGTCATTCTTATCCTCGACCATGATCTGCGCCTGTTATACTGCTCCGATGCTTTTATGAAGCTGACGGGAATTACCAATATCGGGTTTATCAGCAACCGGATTTTTGAAGATTTTTTTCAGGAATGCTCCGATATGGATTCTGTGCATTTTATTCATGATTCCATTGCCCAGGCACTGGCAGAAAAAAAAGCCATTGCGGTGGATTGGGTTATGTCCCTGGAAAAAAGCAGGGCAGCCAGGCATTACTGGATCAATATTGCCCCCATGTTAAATGTGAAAGGCGACCTGGAAGGGACGATAATTTTATTTTATGACTTTACCGAAATTTTGGATTCTAAAAATCAGGCCGAACAGGCCAACAGGGCAAAATCTGCGTTTTTAGCCCAGACAAGCCATGAAATACGCACCCCCATGAACACCATAATCGGCATGTGTGAGCTTGCACTGCGTACCGATCCCCAGCCTAAAACCCAGGAGTACCTCACCGGTATTTTACAGGCCGGGCAGAGCCTCCTGACAATCATCAACGATATTCTTGACATTTCTAAAGTAGAAGCAGGAACAATGGAAATCAGCTCCGCTCCGTATTCATTTTCTTCACTGCTCAACGATGTGATTAACATGATTCAGGTGCGGGTTGTGGAAAAAACAATTCTTTTTATTGTCGATGTGGATGCTGCGCTGCCCGGTATTCTCATCGGCGATGAAGTGCGCATACGGCAGATTTTGCTCAACCTTCTTTCCAATGCGGTTAAATATACCCATGAAGGCTATATCAGCATGAAGGTAACCGGGCAGATTGCCGATGACGAAATGGTACATATCAAATTTGAAATTGCCGACAGCGGTATAGGCATACAACAAGAGGATTTACCCAACCTGTTCCGCAGCTTTTCCCGCCTGGACATGAAAAAAAATCAGGGGATTGAAGGAACCGGGCTGGGGCTTGCCATAACGGATAATATTTGCCGGATAATGGGCGGCAGCATTCATGTTTCCAGTACCTACGGCAAATGGTCTGTATTTACCGCCCTTGTTCCCCAGGGTATCGGCGAAACAACAGCTATTGCGCAGGTAGAAAATGCCGAAACGAAACAGGTGCTTGTTTTTGAAAAAGACCTCATGTATGCCCATTCAATACAGCGTACCCTGGATAACCTGGGGGTACCGGCTGTTTTTGCAGCAGATACGGAAACATTTTTACAGGAACTTTCCGGCGGGAATTTTGCCTTTGCATTGGTGAATGCCGGCATAACCGCACAAGCCGGAGATATTATTACACGACAATCGCTTAAGACAACTGTTGTACTGCTTGCCGGTGCGGGGGAGATCATGCCCCAGTGGGATAAGCCCATTATTACCAGGCCTGCGTATGTCATTCCTGTGGCAAATATACTCAACTACCGGCTGGAAAGGGAATCGTATAAACTCCATGGCGGCTATTTTATTGCACCCGATGCAAAAATTCTGGTGGTAGACGACATCAATACCAATTTGATAGTTACCGGGGGGCTGCTTGCAGTGTATCAGTGCAAGGTCGATACGTGCATGAGCGGAGCCCAGGCCATTGCCATGGTGCAGGATACCCATTATGACGTGATTTTTATGGATCATATGATGCCGGAAATGGACGGTGTTGAAACGGTCAAGCATATCCGCACTTGGGAAGCAGACAACCGGCCGAATTCACCGCAGATTCCGATAGTAGCGCTTACTGCCAATGCAATTTCGGGAATGAGGGAAATGTTTCTGTCAAATGGATTCAACGACTATCTTACGAAGCCCATTGAAATACCAAAACTTGATAATGTCATGGAAACCTGGATACCCCTGGAAAAACAAGTACAAAGAATAGATATGCAGGAAGCTCAACCGCAGGAAGTGCTTATACCGCATGACTTTACCGTAGAGGGGCTTGATGTCCAGGCAGGAAAGATACGTTACCCCGAAAAAACCTACCTCGAAGTGCTGCGTTCCTACTGTTTGCATACTCCGGGATTGTTGAAAAAACTGCACGACACACAGGCCATTGACGAGTATACCATTACCGTCCATGGCCTGAAGGGCTCAAGTTTCGGTATCTGCGCCGATGGTATCGGCAGGCAGGCGCAGGCCCTTGAAGAAGCTGCCCGCAGCCGGGACATGCAGTATATAGAAGCGCATAACGGTCCTTTTATTGAGGTAGTTGAACAATTACTCACCAGCCTGGGAGAGCTTTTGGCTTTGTTTAAAAAAGAAGAGGGCGAAAAACCATTTGCTCAGGCGCCCGACCCCGGTTTATTGCAAAAACTTGCCGATGCCTCCAGGCAGTTTAAGGCCAGTGTTATGGATGATATTCTGGGTAAACTGGAAGGGTATCGGTATGATGAAGCCGGAGAGGAATTGGTAGCATGGCTGCGGGATCAGGCGGATAACCTGGAATACCACGCGATTCGTGAACGGCTGGAATCGCTGATGATACTTAATGACTAAGGAGCGGATTATCATGTTGAACGGTATTACAATTGACGGGATTGATTTGGTAAAAGGGCAGGAACGTTATCCCGGGAAAGCCTTTGGGGATGTTATCCGTGCCTGGTGTATACATACTCCGCCCCTGCTGGATCGGCTGCGGACCTGTATTGATTCCGCAACGGACAAGGACTTAAGCGACTATATCATTGCTGTTCACGGGCTTAAAGGCTCGTCATTTGGGATTTATGCCGACAGCATCGGAAAACAGGCCGAAGCCCTGGAAGCTGCCGCCCGTCGTCAGGATATCCCGTTTGTTACAGCCAATACCGGGCCCCTTGTTGAAGAAACAGTACTTCTGCTTGAAAATCTCAAAAAGCTGCTGGAAAGCATGGCCGGCGATAAGAGCACTGCGCCCCTGTCCCCTTCGCCGGACCCTGTCCTATTGAATAAACTTCTGGAAGCCAGCAAGGGCTATAAATCAAGCGTTATGGAAGAAGCCCTCAGCAGTCTTGAAGCCTTTAGGTATGAATCAGGCGGCGATTTAATTGCCTGGCTGCACGAGCAGATGGATAACCTTGAATACGATGCCATCCGGGAAAAATTGGAAGATTATTTACAAAAATAGCTTAATTTCGTGGTGTAAACGTAAATCCGTCGTCTGCGGCTTCCACCGTACCCACGCCGGGGTATACAATGTGCATGCCGCCGATGGGGATATTATTTTGTTCCGCAAATTCGAGAATCTGCCTGCGGGAAACGGCTGCTGCATGAGGGTCTACATCAAAGGTAGCCGAAATTTCCGGGTGGGCAAACTGAACGAGCGCAACATGGAGAAAGTCCCCGGCGATGAGCAGTTTGTCATTGCTGTCTTCTATTAAAAAGACCGTATGCCCCGGTGTATGCCCAAAATTGGCCATGGGGGTAATACCTGGAAACAATGCGGTGTTGACCGATCCGGGCTGGCGGGGATTAAATGTCGTTACCTGGTAAGGAGCCAGGGCCGCCACGGCACCTTCGTTCACATTGGTTCGGGTAAAGTACTCAAGCTCCTGTGCAGCCAGGAAAACCTGCGCATTGGGGAAATTTGACCCGTTATCGCCCAGAAGGCCGCCAAAGTGATCCCGGTGCAGATGGGTTATCAGTATGGTGTCGATCTGATCGGGCTCCAGTCCAAGGGCCCTGATTTTATCAATGATAATACCATCAACCCCTGTTCCCGCATCGACAAGGATATTCCTTTCCGGGGTACTGATAAGAAATGCATTGGCAGTATGGCGAAACCCCGTTTCCGGAATATACCGGGCCAGCAGTTCTTCATCGGCATCGATAAGAATACCGGTATTACCTTCACGCTCCGCCTCAACCAGCATGGAAACCCGGAACTCACCCACCGTAAAGAAATAGACACCGTCAATCGGCGGATAAAAATCAAACCTGGCCGGTCCGCCGGTAGTGCATCCCATAATCGCTAATGCTCCTAAAAGTAATCCAATACTTTTTTTGTCCATGTGATACCACCTTTTTTTACGAAGCTCACATGAATCCAACACGAGAAATTACCGCGCCGGATCCATGTGAGGTATCAAACACTTAGTCGCCTGAACCGGTCCTGAAATACAGCCGAATCTGGAAACCAATAACACTGTTTGCAACTGCATTCTGGCCCCGCAGCGGCATTGAATAAGTCAGCTTGAATTCCATGGGAATGGGCCAGCCCATGAAGAACGTGGAAATATTGGGCGCCAGGGTAATGATGTGGCTTGAAGCTCCATCGGGGAAAGCAGCTTGAAGCGCTGTCAATGCGGCATCCGTGTCACCTGTGCCGGTAGCGGTAAATGTATATTTTCTCCCCGGACTGGTTACATATCGTACCGGCAGACCAAAAGTAAAAATGGTTCTTTCGGCAACCGGTGTGGTAAACTTCGGTTCAATTTCAAAGGTCAGGTCGTATCCATACCGTGCAGTACCGTTTGCCTCTACGTTGGTACTTACAGGTCCAAACACTGTCATAAACCTGGCATACTCAGCAAAACTAGTGTACTTTAAATCTTTATCACTGGTGTATGCAAGAACTTCATTGTAAAAGTTGACAAAGAATCGCTCGTTGATGATGATATCAAAATAACTCCTCAGCCCCAGTCCAAAAATATGTTTATCCAGGGTGGATACGGTAAGGGAGTCTGTGTTGCCGGTGGTCTGGAAGTTGGTAAACTGCTCGGCAAAATCCGGGCCTTTGCCCAGGGGTATTTTAACGCCGGGGGCAATGGCAAGCCGCATTCTTTCATTGGGTGCGGGGGCTGCCGGGTTACCGATAAGCTGCATTTTTGCTCCAACAAAGAGATCTCCCAGATCGGACAGCCGTGCATCGTTTTCTGCTGCTTCCGGAAAGACATTATCAATCGTTGACCAGAGGTTAAAGCCGGGCGCCCATTGTATGGCGCCGGTAATCCAGCCGTTAACCCCGTATTCCAGGGCCGCTCCCAGGTTGAACATTTTCTTTTCCATGATTCCGCCAGACATCGCACTGATGTCCAAAACACGATCTCCGCTTGCATTAAACGTATCGGTTCCAAAAATGAAGCTGGGGGCCAGGTAGAAACGCCCCACCCGTGCGGGCATTACCAGGGCATCATCGGCAAACAGGGCTGAACTCAGTAACACCAGAGCAAGCCCTAAAACTATAAACTTTCTCATACAAATCCTCCTGAATTGTAGTAGCTCGTATCATTCTATCGTAAATGACAAAATGACACAAGGTGGGAATAGTGTCATGCAATGACAACCCAAAGACAGCACGCAGAGGCAGGCCCGGCGCAGCTATGCCGAGACTCGATGGAAATTCGCATCACCGCGGTGCGGTGCATTATCATAAGGCATGCATCATAATGCATGCGCATTATATGGTTTTATAAACGACCATAGGTCTCGGCATAGCTGCGCCGGGCCTGCCTCTGCGTGCCGCCTTTGGGTTGGCTGACGGATTTACCATTCTCTTGGGGAAAATCCTTCGGGAAAGGTAATCTGCACAGTATCGCCGGTTTGCTCAATCACATAAAAGCCATTCTGCAGTACATAGTCCCTTGTTGCCTGGCTCATTATTGCTCCGGCGATTGCTCCCTGGTATTTACGGACATCGTTACGCCGGTTGGCTGCCTTGCGCAGCACTTCCATTCGTGTAATATGCTCATCCACATCCGCCTGTTTTGGTTTTGATTTTATTTCAATGGCAATAACTATATCACCGTTTTCCAGAAGCATATCAACTTCAGTATAAGCATTGGGATTATCATGGTCCCTGATTTCCTTATCAAGGGATTGTTCAGTAAAATTGAATCCCAGTGCATTGAATTTTTCCCGTATACCCGGAGTTACCAGATGTTCTGCCAGCTCACCAAAGCGGTTACCAAGCCCGCCAATAAGACGGTTTGTTTCCTTTAATCGCCGATCGGTTTCCTTCATTTGCAAGGCAGTTTCCTGCATCTTCAGATCAGTTTCCTGCATCTTTCGATCAGTTTCCTGCATCTTTCGATCAGTTTCCTTCATTTGCAGGGCAGTTTCCTGAACTACTGCCCAAACCTGCTCAAATGTTAAGCTGGCAGGAATCGATGTTGTTGTTTCCATACATGTCTCCTTGATAAATATATCACACATATATATAGGGCGCAAATTGGCAAAATGCTTGGTTAGAAATTTTAAAACGACTAATTATTGTTGGCAGCAGCCCGGATCCATACTTCTGAGAAACCCATGTTTCCCAACCGCTGGATGGCATAATAGACAATGGAGGCAGGAACATTTGCGGCGTATACCCGGAACATATTTTCGCTGCGTTCCTGGGCTGGTTGGAATCCGGCTCTTTGTAATTGCCGGATAACAGATGCGGCGCTTTCTTCGTTATACCAGGCGCCTACCTGCAGGTTGTATATCCTGCCGCTGGTTGGGTCAGGCAGACCCGGTATGATCCGCACCGTTGGGGCAGATGCCCGGCGCGGGGGGCGGCGTTGGATTGTATTGTTAATCGTGATTGTCAGCCCAGGGGAGGAATCATCAGGGGTTTGCGGTTGAGGAATATCGGCAATTGGATCAGGCGGAATGGGGTCGGCGGCCGGGGGTTCCGGTGGAGGGGGTTCCGGTACCGGAGGCGGCTCCGGCGGAGGTGTCCATGTTGGCCGCGGAGTTACGGGGTTGATGACGATCACCGTTGGCGATTGGGACGGCGCTGGTTGCGGCGCCGCCGGTTGCGGTGCCGCTGGTTGCGGCGCTGGTTGAGGCGGCGGCGGTTGGGGTGGAGGCAGCGGCGTCGGTTGCGGCGGCGGAATCATTATTGGTATGGCGGTAATGATTGCCGGTTGGGCTTGCGGCTGAGGTACCAGGGTTACAACAAGCTGGCCGCTTTGTGCCGCCGGACTGAGAATCATCGTCATGGGGCCGGGGGCCAGAGCCGGTGAAAGGATAAATGAATTTGAACTGCTTGCGGGCGAGCCTGGACCTAACGGCGACAGGTTAAATGTTAGCTGCCCTGGTTGGGTCGACGGTAAAGCGGTTACCGACATGGGGGTGTGGCCGGATGCCGATTCAAACGTTGCGGTCATTTGACCCGCCTGAGCAGCAGGGGCGAATGTAATGGTCATGGGGGGAAACCCAAATGGCGGGGTAAATGTATGGCTTACCGGCTCGGATCCAGGATGCAATGAAATGTTAAAAACCATCTGCCCGGTTTCAGAGACCAGGGAAGCTTGCGGTGAACCTTCATCCCCCCTGAGCAGCCTGCGGGCAGTTTCGATGTTTTGCCTGGCAGGGGCATGGCCCGGTTCCAGCTCGAGAACTTTTTCCCAGTCCGCAATTGCCCCGTGTATGTTGTTGCTGTGGAATAGCACGACGCCCCGTTGAAAGTAGGCGCTGGAGAAGTCCGGTGCCAGGGCAATGGCGGCATTATAATCGCTGAGGGCTGCCTGTGATGATCCTAAAAAATTTTGTGCATTGCCGCGCATAAAAAACGCACGGTGAAAGTCCGGCCGCAGCCGTATTGTTTCGCTATATTCGTCTATGGCGCGGGAATATTCCAGATTAACCATATATTCATTGCCCAAATTAAACGATGACATGGCAGCATCGGCTTGGGCAAATGTCGGGAAAATGCATAAAGAGAGAAGTGCTAAAATCAGCAGGTTCTTGGTCATTCCTCTGTTCCCATAGTATTATTATCGGCTGCCCGCCGCCTGAACCATGGGAATTTTTCGGTACCGTACTTATATACCGCACCTAATTGAAATAAAATCCGCTGATAAGTGATGCTTCTGGCCCAATCCTCGCTGAGTTTGGCGCGGCTAAAGTCCATGGCCGCTGATGCATCAATGGCCAGTATCCCCTGTCTGCCGACTTTAAAACCGTACAGGAAACCGATTTTCCCGCCAAGCAGGGGCGGCACGGTTTGCCCCAACAGGGAAAAATTAACCCCTATCCCTAAATAAGGAGAAAGTATGGTCATGCCGGGAGGTTTAAACGAATATTGGAATAAAAACGGGACTTCCATAATGATATCACGGTAATTTATCCCCATTACATCGGTGGCGGCGATCCAGTCGGGGAGGAAATTAAGGCCGGTAACCAGTGAAAGGTCGTTTTTAAACCGGTATTCCATCAGAAGGCCCAGGCTGAAGTTAGCATACAGCAATGCCGGTGTTTCACCGACATATACACGAGGCGCCCAGTAAAAGCCTGCGCCGAAATACCAGGGCATTTCCTGCCATGCATAAGGGTCTTTTTCTTCGGCAATAACCACCGCCGTATCACCAGGGGCAAGGGGGATATTATCAAAGGCTAAAATAATCATATCGTCCATTTCTTCGGCATCAGAGTAAAACAGGTTTTGCTGTACCAGGATTTCGCCGGTGGCGCTGTTTTGCAGTATGAGGTTCAGGACATACATATTGCTTGCAATATGGGTTAAAACATCCTGATCATCTGTCGGCATGGCGTAAGAGTAAATCGTACCGGTTAAATAGAGAGCGGCATTAAGCTGTGTTTGCATGATAGTGTAATTGCGTCTTCCCAGTTCCCGGTTGATGAGGTCGGCAAAGTAAAGATTATCGGTGGGTCTGTTGCCGGTACCGATAATCGGCGGTATATACACCGTAGAGCCCGGCATATTCGCGGCGGCTGGGCCGATAAAAACTTCGGTAATCTGCGCCGGCAATGGAAGGCCGGCGGTGAAAAGCAGCAATAATAATACCAGGCATTTTTTCATACGCATTGCTGCCGGTTACAGGGGACGTCCATCCCACCAAATGATTCCGATGCCGCCCCCTCCTGCATGGGGATCTTCCCGGTTAAAGGGGTCTTCAACCTGAATGGAATATCGGGTGGATGCCGTGCCGTAGACAACGACCACCTGCTGCCTGCCTTCGCCGACACGTTCAAACAGGTAATACCCGTTTGAATCCGGATGAACTAAAACCATGTCGTCGGGAAGCGCTTCGGGGTGTTCAACGATATAGATCGAAACTGCATTGATATCAATGGGCAGCACCGAGCCTTTAAATGAAGCAAAGACCAATACATCTTCGTGCGGCAGGAAAAGATTGTTTATTTCATAATAATCGCGGTAGGGGACTGCCCAGATTGATTCATAAGGCACCCCGCCGCCGATGCTCCCCAGGGGAGGGGCGCAACCGACAAGGGCGCTGACAGCGAGAATCATTAGAAGTATCCTGGACAGTCTGCTCATACCGTGTTGAGACTCCCTGGGAAAATGATAAACCGCCGGTTATGGTTAACCGGCGGCAGGTATGGTGAGTAATTTCTCACACACAGTAAAAATTACGGATTATGTATAACCCCGTTAATGGTGATGTACCTGACATTGCCAATCCCCAACAGGATGGCGCCGCCGAGTGACTGCATGGTCGCGCCTTCATCGGGAAGGAGGTTCTCCAGTCCGCCGCGGATATACCAGGTATTGGCTACTACCCCGACTTTGTCATTTTCATCTGAAATGGCTTTGACGGGGATTTGGAAGAAAATCTTGGTATAGTAGTCCGCATCCGCGGTAATAATGTCCATTCTAACGAGGGCACCGGTACCGTCGGGATCCAAATCTTTAAAATTAACAGCGGTTGTAGCCGGAGCGCCTGCGGTATTCGCCAATCTGGGCGCGGTGATAAGGACATCAACGGTATTTGAGAAGGGGAACTGTTCGGTTAACACGATGGTCTGATCAACCGTACCATTACCCCCCAGGAAGATGCCGGGGCCATAATCAGTTGCAAAATTAAAGTTGTTCGGCGAGTCTCCCGGTATGGCTACCGTGGGCAGGCCTATGGAAAAAGTAGCCTGGACGCCCGGCGCCCGTGTTCCTGCAGCCACTGCTGGAGTACCAGCCGTATACGATCTAAAGCTTGGGGCTAAATCGCCGGTGTTGGAAATAGTTATTACTCCACCAGCAGTCAGGCCTCCGGTAGTAGTGTCATTGCCAACAGTCGTTGTTGTCATGGTAATCTCTTCGAATCCGCCAATAGCGGCAACGGTAAGGTCGCCGCCAGGCACCGTATAGGTGTAGGTATAGGGAGCTGCTGTATAGGTTAAAACCGTACCTGCGACAAGGGTAATAGCAGCGCCGGTACCGTTAGTTAAGCGTGCCACCAATGAACCGGTCGTTCCGGGGGATCCAAGGCCAACATCGCCGCGGCCGCTGGGAAGCAGGAAGAGGGCGGTGGGCCGTTCAATTTCGCCGCCCATGAGTCTGGGAAAGGTTGCTCCGCCGGCAGCATATTCTGCGGTATTTAAGTAGAAATCACCTAATGCAACAGTACTAGTCCTTGCGTCAGTAAGTTTGAATGTAGAAGTGGGATCGGGTTTAACATCGGTTAACAGGGGCAGCAGGGTAAAAGTAAGGCGGGTGGTGTACAAGTTAATGGTCAATGATGCATCCGTGCCCTTAGTACATGCTTCACCGTCAATATGGGTCAAAAGGCCCACAGCCAGCAGGGTATGATCCCGCCGGTTTCCGGCAAATAAAATGGCTTTTTCAGCATTAAGTCCGTATACACCCGGCGGCAGGCGGATACTTCCCGATCTGCCCCGATTCCAGGATGTCCGGTAATAATCGGTTCCGTCATAAAATGCTACTTCAAAGAAGCTGATACCGGCGCGTGCCAGGGTATCGGTCAGGGCGCGGGAGGCTGTGTGATCGATGCTCAGTTCAATCAGGGGCCGACCGTCATCGGTGTAGCCGACAATTCTTTGCGCAGGGTCAAAGCCTTCGCAGGAAAAGATGACCAGTGCCAAAAGCACGGCAATTCCGGCAAAAATTGCTTTTTTCATAGTAAAACTCCAAATGGTAAGATAATTGGGTGAGCCATACGGCCCTCCACCTTTAAGTATACTACACCAAAGGAGGTTTTGTCAATTTTGGGGAGTATGTTTCGGGAAACGATCCCCCATATCAGGGCAGGGTATGGAATGCCACCGCGCCTATGCCCAGTACAATGGCGCCGCCAAGTGAATTAACCGCAGCCCCTTCATCATAGACATCGTTTATCAGACCGCCCCTGATGTGCCAGGTAAGGGGCTGGATACCATCGGTAGATGCTCCGTTTTCAATGGCATTAACCGGAATTTCAAAGAACATCCTGCTGTAAAAGGCATAGGGTACATCCGGCGTTGCTATTTCAAACAGGATCAGGTTATTGGGCAGTGTTCCACCTGATGCGGGAGAAGTGATCGTAATATCCAGCTTATGAAAATTGGGGAAATCTTCAACCAGCGGCGGATTCCCCAGAAGGGGGATGAGGTTTTCTACTCTACCGGGTCCTGCCGCATAGATTCCGTCCTGATAATTGCTAAAAATCAAGCCGCCGGGTAGGGATAATGCAAATGCAGCTTCTATGGTGTCATTAAATTCCGGAATTCTGAATAAAGGCACATTCCTGGGGGGGCCTCCCGGACTTGTCGGGTTCAGGGGGAAAAGGGGGAAAGGGGCCGCTACTGAGGCGGTTTCAAAGCCCGACGGGGAAGTGATTTGGAAACCGGATGATGCATCGGCTTTGACATCGGTTAGAAGCGGGACAAGGGTAAATGTTACTGTTTGGGTCGTAAGGGTAATGTCTGCTCCGGGAAGGCCGTCAACCGATGTCAACAGGCCGACAGCCAGGAGGGTATAATCATCATCGGCCCGCTGTCCGGCAAACAGTATTGCATTTCCGGCGGCAGCATAGTTAAATGCCGGGACAAACAGCCTGCCGGACCTTCCCCTGGACCATGAGGTACGGTAATAATAAGTACCGTCAAAAAACGCCACCTCATAAAAATTAATGCCTGCTGCCGCAAGGGTATCATTCAGGGCACGGCCGGTATCGCCGGTTCCCACGGCCAATTCAACCAGGGGCCGTCCGTCCGGGGTGTATCGGGTGTGGTCCTCCTCCGGCGCCCCGGTGCAGGAAAGTACTGCCAGAGCCAAAAGCGCCGCAATTCCGGTGAGAAGAGGTTTTTTAAAGCAATGCACGATCATCGGGTAATCCATACAACCCTTCATAGTATACTATCGGTATTTTTCCCAGCCTTTATAATCAGGGAACTTGGTTGTGCGTCAATCTTTCCAGACGCTCTATCAACTCGCTCTTTTTCGTCGGTTTGCTGATAAAGTCCGCAACTCCCATTTGACGGGCGCGGGCCATGTGATCCGGGTCTTCCGAGGAAGTAAAAAATGCAATGGGGATATGGTGCAGGTCGCTTATCGCCCGTATCCGGTCGTAGGTAGACCATCCGTCCATACCGGGCATGACGAGGTCCAGCAGCACAACATTGGGGTTAAGGCCCTGGAAAAAGAGGGCAAGGGCATCAGCGCCCGATTTTGCTGTATGTACCTCGTATGTATCCTCCAGCATGGTTTTTGTTGCGGTAATGTGAATGGGATCATCATCAACAACAAGAACCTTTTTCTTTTTGTCCACTTCGGCAACCTTGAATTTTTCGGTTTCCTGTTTCAGGCCGGTGAAATTCCGGTCGTTTTCGGCGCTCATTTCATCAACATGGGTTACCGCAGATTGAATCTCGCTCATGGCGCCGCTGATGATTTCATTCATACCATCCAGTACTTTGTCGCTGATATTGATAAATTCATGGGTTTCCCTGATTAAGCCCTGGCCCGATTCCGCCATTTCATTGGACCCCTCCTGTACCGATATGGTTATTTCCCTCAGGCGGCTGATCGAATCGAGTATTTGTTTACCTCCGGCTTCCTGCTCTTCCATGGCATGACGGATATTCAATTCATGCTCGGATACCGTTTTTACCCCCGAATCGATGGCGGCAAACCGGGTAATCACATCATCGGAGGACTTGGTAATGCTGTCTATCAGCGCCTTCATTTTTTTCAGCATGGTCGCCGTGGTTTTTGACTGTTTCCCCGATGATTCGGCAAGCTTGCGGATTTCATCGGCAACAACGGCAAACCCCTTGCCCGCCTCTCCGGCATGGGCTGCTTCGATGGCGGCATTCATGGAAAGCAGATTGGTTTGGGCGGCGATATTGTTCATCAGGGAGTTAATTTCCAGCAGCCCCTCGGAGTCACGGGCAACTTCCTTAATTTTTTCCGCAACAGACTGGAGCCCGGTTTTTCCGCGCTCGGACGCTTCCTGCAAATCGTCGACATTTTGACTGTTTGCAATGAGGGTCTGCGTCACCGAGTGGATATTGGCAGTCATTTCTTCTATTGCCGAAGATGAAGTTGCCACGCTTTCCGCCTGCTCAATAACCAGCCTGCCCAGGTTATCAATACTGAACCTGATGGATTCCACGGCCTTGTCCGCTTCCACTGCCTTGTGTTCCTGCTGGTCTACCAGTTCCTTAATTTCTTCAAAATTGTGAGCAATCTGCTCGACGGCTTCTGATGTCCGCCCCATGTGCATGGACAACTCAAAGCTGGTATTGGTCAGGGCATTAACTTTTGTTTTGATTGTTTGAACCAGATTGCCGATATTGCCGAATGTCAGGTTGAAGTAGTATGCCAAATCGCCGATTTCGTCGTTAGACTTAATAGTAATAGTGCGGGTAAGGTCCCCTTCGCCTTCGGAAATATCCTTAAAGGCAAGTACTACCCCGACAATGGGTTTCGTCAGCCGTCCTGCGGCAATAAAAACAATGCCCGATGCTGCTGCCACGGCAATCAGCGAGATGATAATAAGTTCAAAAAGGAGGCGGTAGATACCGGCGTAAATAACGGATTTCGGCGTCATGGATACCAGATACCAATCGGCAAAAGAAATGTGCATGCTGAATAGATCGTAATTATTAATCGTTGCCCGGAAATTTTCTGAGCCAAAAATGTTTCCCCGGTAATTCTCCAGCCTATAGTCGCTGATGAGGTTGCCGACCATAACCTGCTGGATGTCCCGGTGGGCGGCATAGGTACCTTCTCTGTTTATCAGATAGATCTTCTGTTCAGGGTACATCGTTGCGCTGACAACCTGGCGTACCAGTGATGTTATCATAATATCAACTGCCGCCACGCCTATGTCCCTGCCTTCTGTGTCGTGCACTATTTTGGAAATGGAAATGATGCTGTCCCCGGTCCTGGCATCGACATAAGGCTCCGAAAAAGCCGGCGCTCCCCCGGTGTTTTTGGCATCGATAAACCAGGGCCGCTGGGTATTATCCCAGATTGCCGGCGGTGTCCAGGCAGGAGAAAAAGCCGAATAGCCGCCGGGCATATTCCAGATAATATTGTTCGTATAGTACAGCATATCCACTTCCTGCATAGTTGATCTGATATTGGAAAAAAATTCGGATAATTCATCAGGAGGGATCTGCCCATGCCGGAAAAGTGCGGTAATGCCAAAGTCGGCATTTTCCAGAAGCTCCTGGTATTTTCCCAGACTGGCTTCAATATGATCTCCCAGGCGCCCAACATGCGATTCCACGTTGGACATGGTATGGTTATACGTTATCGTATACAGATTGTATAAAAACACTGCCGACAGGGTTCCGGCAATAAGGATGACCAATGACAACACAACCAGGGTAAATTTCGCCGCAAATGGAATTCTTTTCCGTTCAGACATGTATCCAGCCTCCGTTACAATATAATAGGAGATTTTTCCACAGGAAACAAGGCTGCATTACCCGTTATTCCCGATATAAACCGCTTTACCGAATGGAATTTTTATAGTATACTAATGGAAATTTAACGATATGGAGGAATAATCGTGAAAAAACTAACAGCAGTACTCATCGCAGTACTCATTGCAGGTTCTCTTTTTATTGGGTGCCCCAGACAGGAAGGCACATTAATCGGCATAGCCATGCCGGAAACCCACGTTCCGCGCTGGGTGAAAGATGGTAATTCACTGAGGGACGAAGCGGTGGCACGCGGTTATCGCGCCGAAGTCCAATGGGCTGATGCAAACCAGGCCATCCAGAATCAGCAGATTCAGAGTTTTTTAACTCAGGGCGCAAAGGCGCTCGTTATCGGCAATATCAATGATGGTGTTGCTTCTGTTGTCGCCGAAGCTGCGCGGGACGATGTGGTGGTGATTGCGTATGACCGGATAATCCAGAATTCATCCGATTATGATTACTTCATCACCTTTAACAACATTAAGGTCGGTCAGCTTCAAGGTCAAAGCCTTGCAGATGCAATGAATCTGGATGCGGCAACTACCGCGGCTCCACGGTTCATCACCCTTTTTGCAGGATCGCCGACCGATGCCAACGCCAACTTCTTCTTTGACGGGGCCATGAGCATCCTTAATCCCTACATTGATTCCGGAGTACTGCGCGTTGTCGGTCCCCATCCCCGGACTCACCTGGACAGTGCCAACTTTCAGCGCATTGCCACCGAAGGCTGGAACCCTGCCATTGCCAAGGCCCGCATGGAAAATCTGCTGACGAATGAAGCCCGCGATGTGGTGCTGGATGCGGTCCTGTCCCCCAATGACACTCTTGGCCTTGCCATTGTTGAAGCCCTCAAAGCCGACGCAAAATACCGCGACCAGCTGCCGGCAGTGTCCGGGCAGGATGCGGAATTTGATGCCATGATGTCCATTAAAAACGGCGAATTGACCAGTACCGTTTTCAAAGATACCGGCAAGCTGGCCGAAGCGGCCATTCTCCTGGTTGACCAGGTACTCAGGGGAGTTCCGGTTAACATTCCCGGAGCGGAACTTGCTTCCGGCGATTTAGCGGAAATTGGTAATACCGGCACGACCTATGTCAACACCTTCCTGCTCGATCCCATCCTTATCACCCGGGATAACCTGCTCGTTCCCGCAGAAGCCGACTTCTACGACGATGGCCAGGCAGCAGAGTTAAGGAATTAGTGTCCTGTCCATAACAGATTCCGATATTATTCGCACAGAGGCACAGAGTTCACATCGAACCAAAGGTTCGCGGACACGGAGGAGAGGAGTTATGAATGAAAAATAATGTATTTTCTCTTTCTTTGTGCTCTCCGTGCCTCTGTGAGAGAATATTTGAAAATGTTTCGGACGGTACACTACCCCTAGTACCCTATGTATATACTGGAAATTGAAAACCTGACCAAGGATTTTCCCGGAGTCAGGGCGGTTGAAAATGTCAGCCTTAAAGTAAAAAAAGGTGAAATCCATTCCATCTGCGGCGAAAACGGAGCAGGTAAATCGACGCTGATGAGCTGTATATCCGGAGTGTATCCCAAGGGCAGTTATGAAGGGACAGTACGATTCAAGGGCCGTGAGACCGGTTACAACAGCGTCAAGGACAGCGAAAAAGAAGGCCTGGCCATTATTCACCAGGAGCTTGCCCTTAGTCCGTATTTGTCAATTTATGAAAATATGTTTCTTGGTCACATGCAGACCACATGCGGTATCATTAATTGGAATAAATATTTAAAAGAATCAAAAAAATATCTGGAAATTGTCGGATTGCAGGAACCTGCCGAAACTGTTATAAGCAAACTTGGTGTAGGAAAACAGCAGTTGGTAGAAATTGCCCGCGCCCTGTCCAAGCATGCTGAGCTGCTTATCATGGACGAACCGACATCTTCATTAAACGATGATGAAAGCGAAAAATTATTAGATCTAATTCTTGAATTTAAACGCCAGGGTATTACCTCGGTGATAATTTCCCACAAGTTAAACGAAGTACTTAAAGTAGCCGATACCGTCACCATCCTGCGGGACGGAAAGTCGATAACTTCCTATGATGTCAAAGCTGACAAACTGACCGAAGATATGATTATCAAAGACATGGTCGGGCGCGATCTGACTCAACGTTTTCCCCAGCGCAGCTCATCCATGGGCGAAACGATAATGGAAGTAAAAAACTGGACGGTGTATCATCCCGATTATCATACAATAAAAGTTGTTGATAATGTTTCTTTTTTCCTTCGCAAGGGCGAAATACTTGCCTTCTGCGGGCCTATGGGTGCCGGGCGCACCGAACTGATGATGAGCCTGTTTGGTAAATCCTACGGGTTTCGCAGCGAGGGTGAAATAATTATTAACGGGAAAAAACGTGTTTTTAACAGCGCCAGGGCAGCAATCCGGTCAGGGCTGGGATATATTTCAGAAGACAGAAAAAGCCTGGGGCTCGTGCTTATCCAGGACATTAAAACGAATATAGCTCATGCCAGTTTGGATAAACTTTCCCGTTTTGGCATTATGGATAAGGATAGGGAAATAAAAGAAGCAGAACACTACCGGAAGGAATTGAAGATCCGTACACCCTCTGTTAACCAGATGGTACGTAACCTTTCCGGCGGTAATCAGCAAAAAGTGGTGGTAAGTAAAAGTCTGCTTGCCAACCCCGATATTCTCATTGTTGACGAGCCCACGAGGGGCATTGATATCGGAGCAAAGACCGAAATTTACGGAATTCTTAACGATCTGATTAATGCAGGCAAAAGTATTATCATGGTCAGCTCCGAACTTCCCGAAGCTCTGGGAATGGCGGATCGTGTCTATGTAATGAACGAAGGCAGAATAAAAGGCGTTCTTACCAAAGAAGAAGCAACCCAGGAAAAAATCATGCGCTTGGCGCTTGTTGGATAGGTAAAGGAGATGGCTATGGGCAGTAAAGTTATCCGCACTCTTGATGTAAAAACCATGATCAAAACCGACATTAGGAAATATTCCATGTTTATTATGCTGGCGCTGATCATGATTATTTTTGCTCCGCTGACCAGTTGGAATAATTTTAGCCCGAGAAACTTTACTAATATATTTTTCCAGTACAGTTATGTGCTTTTTCTGGCCATTGGCATGGTGCAGGTAATTATTATCGGGGGAATTGATCTTTCAGTTGGATCGGTCTGCGCTTTTATCGGCGCCTTGAGTGCGATGATTTACAATACCGGTGTTGGTCTGCCTGTTACGCTGCTGGCTTCCATTGCCATGGGTGTTGGTATCGGCGCTTTTCAGGGAGCATGGGTGGCCTATGCAAAAATGCCTGCGTTTATTGTCACCCTTGCGGGGATGCTGATGTTCCGGGGCCTGACCTATATTGTTACCCGTGTTAATCCCGTCAGCCTGAAAGACATCGGTTATTCCCAGCTTGCCACAGGAACGCTTGATGAAATGCTGGGAACCGTCAGGATCGGAGCGTATTACCCCCTGGCATTTGTTTTTACTGCGGCGATTTTGGCCATTTTCTTTGCTACCGAATTTATCGGACGTACAACTAAAATTAAAAATGAGTTTGAGGTTGTTCCCCTGCCCCTGTTTATCGGCAAGCTGGTCATTGTCAGCGTACTGGCCCTGGGCCTTGCCGAACGTTTTGCCCGGTTCCGGGGCCTGCCTGTTGTCGTGCTGGTGCTGGGTATTACCGTTTTTGTTTTTCATTTTATCCTGAACAATACGGTACTGGGGCGCTATATTTATGCTGTCGGTGGGAACGACCGCTCGGCAAAGCTGTCCGGCATCAACTCCGAACTGGTTACCTTTACCGTATTCTGCATCATGGGCGGACTCACCGGTATGGCCGCCGTTATTTTTACCGGCTACATGAACAGCGCCCTGCCCCAGTCCGGCAACCTTTTTGAACTGGATGCCATTGCCGCCTGTTATATCGGCGGTGTTTCAGCCGGCGGCGGCATCGGTACGGTGGTGGGGGTCATTGTCGGCGGCCTGGTTATGAGCGCCATCAACAACGGCATGTTATTGATGAACCTTGGAACCCACCACCAGCATGTTGTCAAGGCGCTGATATTGCTCCTTGCGGTGTTCTACGATGTGTACACCCGCCGCAAAGCCGGACTTGGTTGATAACAACAATTGACGGCCTTCCTCCTGCCCTGGCAGCTTCGGTTAGCCCCGAAGAACACGCCTATGTTGCCGATATACAACGCCGGGGCATGCTGCCTTTTGCCGTAACGCCCCATTTTGCATCGCTTGCACGCCCGGAAAAAAATGACCCCATTCGGCGGCAATTTTTTCCCGACCCCCGCGAAGCAGCTTTTGATCCCTTTGCCCTGGATGATCCGCTGGGCGAGAACTGTTACCGTGCCGCCCCCCATCTTATCCACCAGTACCGCAACCGTGCCCTGCTCCTGGCTGCCCGCACCTGCGCCGGGTATTGCCGCCATTGTTTCCGGCGGGTCTGGCTCACGAATGCCGAACCCCGCCCTGAAGGGTTGAGTCTCTTCAACCAAACTGTACATGAAGTGAACTTGCAGGGGCCGCTTGATTATTTGGCGGAGCATGGGGAGATACAGGAGGTATTGATTTCGGGGGGCGACCCTTTGACCCTGGACAATGCATGCCTGGACAGCTTATTTCGTGGTTTGCGCCAGGTGCGTCCCGGTATTGTTCTTCGGGTGTGCACAAGGATGCCCATTACCGAGCCTGAACGGTTTGACAGCGAAACCATAGCCCTCCTTGCCTGTTTTTATCCGCTCAAGCTGGCGGTTCATATCAATCATCCTCAGGAACTCTCTGATCCGAGCCGAACCGCACTGGCAGTCTGTGTGCAAGCCGGTATTCCCGTGTATGTGCAGACTGTGCTGCTGCGCGGGATTAATGACGATCCCCGTCTCCTTGCAGACCTGTTCGGGGAATGCCTCGACATGGGTATGTTTCCGTATTACCTCTTCCAGATGGATTTGGCTCGTGGAACTGCCCACTTCAGGGTTCCGCTTAAGGAAGGTATTGCCCTCTACCGTGAACTTGGCGCATTAATTTCCGGTCCGGGGCTGCCGGTATATGCCCTTGACCTTCCCGGCGGCGGCGGTAAAATCCGCCTCCACGAAAAGAGCATTACCGGGGAGGCCCATACTGCCAGGGGCGCCGCATATAGTTTACAGGATACCGGCGGCAGGGAATGGTATTACCCGGTTAATTGAAAATGTGGTATACTGTATTCAGCGTATGCACATGGGAATGGCACTTTTAATTTTAGCTTCTCTCCTGGGCGCCGTTACCGGCTGCACGGAGGAAATTCATGAGCCCCTGCTTCCCATTGTATCCTACCGTGATATCCCCGATATAACCGATGAGGAAATTGCCGGCATAGAAGTGCTGCTGGCCCGTGGAGAACCCCTGATTTATGCATCATCCCGAAGCACGGAGCTGTTTGAGCGGCAGGACGGGACTCTGGGCGGATACACGGTATTACTCTGCGATTGGCTCAGCGGGTTGTTTGGCCTTTCCTTTCAGCCCGAGATCCAGGGCTTGGGCGCTATGCTGGAAAACCTGCGAACCGGCGGGATAAGTTTTGCCACCCTTTCGGCTACGGCAGAACGCCGGGAAATGTATTCTATGGTGGACATAGCCCAGCGTTCTATCATAATGCTGCGCATCAAAGGCAGCCAGCCCTTATCTTCAATCAGACAGGAAAGACTGCCGCGGTATGTGTTTACCGAAGGATCGGTGATGACAGACCTGGCCATTGCGGCGCTTGAGCCGGGTTCTTATGAATCACTTATTGTCCCGGACGAAAACAGCGCTTACCAGGTGCTGAGCAGCGGCCTGGGTGATGCATTTATTGCAACTAACACAATGGAAGCAGCTTTTGATTATTTCAGCAATGTATATGTCGAAGACTTTCTCCCGTTAATTTTTCTTCCCGCAGCAATGTCTGCGGAAAACCGGATATACAAACCAATCATTTCCCTGGTGACAAAGGCGCTGGAAAGCGGCGGGCGTGAACACCTGATAGAATTATACCGGCAGGGATACCAGGATTACCGAAGACAAAAATTTTCAATGCTGCTCAATGAAGAGGAAACAGAATTTATAAGGAATAATCCTGTCATACCCTTTGCCACTCAGTATATGTCATATCCGGCTACTTTTTTTAATACGATTGAAAACAGATGGGAAGGTGCGGCATTTGACATTATGGAAGAAATTGCACAGCTTACCGGTTTTCAATTTAGGTTGACTCATGATCATACCGCTGAGCTTACTGAACTTTTGGATCTGCTGGAAAGCGGAACGGCATATTTAATGCCAAACCTTATTCAAACGAATGAACGAAGGGAACGGTTTATATGGACAGATTCCACCTACCAGTCTGACAGGTTTGCCCTGCTCTCCAAGCAGCATTTTCCCAATATCGAACTTAACGATATACCCAATCAAAGAGTGGGATTCCCCCGAGGCTCAGCTTTTGCCGATGTGTTCAGGCATTGGTTTCCCAATGCTTTGTACGGAAGGGAATTTCCCAACACTGATGATGCATTTGAGGCGCTTGACAGGGGAGAAATCGATCTTGTCGTGTCCAGCCTGAACAGGCTTACCGCATTAACGAATTATTACGAATTTTCGGATTTTAAAGCAAATTATCTGTTTAACGCCGCTTTTCATGCAACATTTGGTTTTAACAAGAACCATACAGTTCTGTGCTCGATAATAAACAAAGCCCTTCCCATTATTGATACCGACAGGATCATGCAGCAGTGGATGACCAGAACATATAATATTGAGGCCATGCGCCTTATGGCACAGCGTCCATGGCTGGTAAGCGCGACCGTTTTATCCCTGTTTATCCTTGCCCTGGTATTGATTATGTTCTACAGGAACCGTAAAATGACGGCGCAGTTGGAGATAGCTACAGGTGAAGCGCTGGAAGCAAGCCGGGCAAAGAGTGACTTCCTTGCAAAGATGAGCCATGAAATACGCACACCGATGAATGCTATAATCGGCATGACAGAACTTGCCCTGCGGACAAACGAACTTGATATTACACGCGAGCATATTCAAACCGTCAAGCAGTCAAGTGCAAACCTTTTATCAATCATCAATGATATTTTGGATTTTTCCAAAATCGAAACCGGAAAACTGCAGATTATTTCCAAAGAATATTCACTGGCATCTCTGCTTAACGATGTTATCAGCATTATCAGAATGAGGGTTATCGATTCGCACATACATTTTGTGGTTAATGTGGACAGTACGCTGCCCAATACCCTTACCGGTGATGAAATCCGGATACGTCAAGTGCTGCTTAATATTCTGGGTAATGCGGTAAAATACACGGAAAAAGGTTTTGTAACATTTAATGTAAGCGGCAGAAAATTTGATGATGATACTTTTTTACTCACCATGGATGTTATTGATTCCGGCATGGGCATAAAAAAGGAAGATATGCACAACCTGTTCAACGAATATGTCCAGTTTAATACCGGAGGCAGAAAGTATGTTGAAGGCACAGGGCTGGGGCTTGCGATTTCTTACCGGATTGTAAAAGCCATGGGCGGAGATATTGATGTATATTCTGAGTACGGCCAGGGCAGTACATTTTCTGTAACGATTCCCCAAAAATTTCTTTTTTCACAGCCGCTGGCATATGTAAATAACCCCGATACATTAAGCGTTATTGTTTATGAGCATCGGGAATTATATGATAATTCCATCATTTCTGCTGTTAATAATCTCGGTGTACGCTGTACGGCTGTTTCCGGTATTTCTGAACTGATGGAGAAAATTAACAGCACAGAAAATACCATTTTGTTTATTTCGTTTGCATTATACGATAATAACAAGGAAGCAATTACCAATTCCGGTTCTGCTGCGCGTGTCGTGGTACTTACCGAATTTGGCGAAGTGGTTCCCGATAAAAACCTGCAGGCACTTGTCATGCCGGTTTATTCCATTTCCATTGCCAATGTTCTCAATGGGGAAGCTGTCGATTTTTCCTACAATGAAAGCAAGGAACTCATTGTCGGATTTACCGCTCCTGATGCAAATGTCCTTATTGTTGATGATATCATTACTAATTTAAAAGTTGCCAAAGGCCTGCTGTCGCCTTACAAGATGCAGGTTGATTTGTGCAAAAGCGGTATAATGGCAATTGATGCCATAAAAAAGAATCATTATGATCTGGTGTTTATGGATCATCTCATGCCCGAAATGGACGGAATGGAAACCACCAGGCGGATTAGGGCCATGGATCCGCCTAATGCACAAAGCACCGATCTCGCTGCTTTCGCCCTGCCCATTATCGCCCTGACTGCCAATGCCGTTTCGGGCACCAGAGAAATGTTTTTACAGAACGGGTTCAACGATTTTTTATCCAAGCCGATAGATACGATTCAACTCAACAGCATCCTGGAAAAATGGCTGCCCAGAGATAAAATAATACGAGGGCTTTAACTAAACCCTCATTTATGCTATATTCATATCCAGGCGACACTAGCTCATCAGGATAGAGCAGCTGCCTTCTAAGCAGCAGGTAGGGGGTTCGAGTCCCTCGTGTCGTAATATGGCGGTAAATTATAAAACTAAGGGTACTTGTTCGACGAAACTTGAGTTTGATCTTCGGGAAGGAAAGGTGTACTCGGTAGCTTTTGAGGGCGGTTGTGACGGTAACCTCAAGGCTCTGGGGATGCTTGTCGAAGGCATGGATGCCGGCGAGCTTGTCGGTAAACTCAAGGGCCTTCGCTGCGGGAAAAGAAAAACATCCTGCGCAGATCAGCTTGCCACTGCTGTTGAACAGGCCCTTGCACAAGCCTGACACACATGAAGCTTTTTTTTCATTGCTGCTGCGCCCCCTGTGCTTCTACCTGCATTGGCAGCCTGGAAGGTATAGCACTGTCCTTGTTCTGGTTTAACCCCAACATTCATCCGCTTGCCGAATACCGCTGCCGCCGCGATTCATTATTGACCTTTGCTTCAGCGGGAAACCTGCCGCTGGAAACAATCGACGAATACGGCCTGGAATTGTTTATGGCGGAAATCGGCGCCGAAACACAGGCTCCACGGCGCTGCGAAACCTGCTATCGCATGCGGCTGGAAAAAACAGCACAACATGCGGCGGAAAACGGCTGCGATGCTTTTAGTACCAGTCTTTTGATCAGCCCCTACCAGCAGCACGATCTCATCCGGCGGCTTGGAGAAGAAATTGCCGGGAAATCCGGCCTCGTATTTCTGTACCAGGATTTCCGGCCCCTGTTCAGAGAAGGCCAAAAACAGGCACGAGCCCAGGACATGTATATGCAGAAATACTGCGGTTGTAATTTTAGTGTAAAAACCTGAAAATGAAGCGGAAATTAATAAAGGAGTTTTCTTATGAAGAACAGATTTAAATATTTTGGGATTATTGCCACAGTGGCTGTAATCGGGCTTTCAATGGCTGCCTGCATCATGGGTGATGATGACAATGGCAAAAGTGGTGGCAAAACTGTTGAAGCGGTTACATTTTATACAACATTTGATTTTAGGTCTAATTACTTATTGGGCGACACATTTGAGGATACGGGTGTAATTGTACAAGTACGGTACACTGATGGTCCGATGGATCAGATTACTACCGGATTTACAGTATCAGGTGACACAAGCTCCGTAGGAGTAAAAACAATAACGGTAATACATACAGCAAGCCAAATAACGGCAACATGGGCAGCCACGCAAGGACATGGATATTACATAGTATATCCTGCTGTATGTACACAAGAAGATTTCTATGGTACCTGGATAAGTGCTGGGGTTCTAAATGAAATTATTACAATAAACGAAAATTCTATTGTAATTGAAGAATTTAGGAGCCATCACAACCCTAATGGTAATTATACCATTACAAGCTGGGGGTCGGCAATAACCAGAAATACTGCATTTCCCCCTGAATTTATTGTTGATATTACAACTGATACTACAACATCAAGTGGACCATATAATTTGGTTCAACTTTATATGAGAAGAGAAATCGAACGTGATGTGATTTATGTTTATTATGAAAACCCAAACGTACCCACAGAACCATATTTAAGTATTGGAGTGCTTTTTGCAAAGCCGTCAAACTGGTAAGGCGATGATCCGGTTTCAGGGAGGGGGGGTTATACCCTCAACAATACTTCTTCAATAAATGAGGCGATTCTTGCTCCTCTTTATCGCTATTGCTATATCTGGATAGCGATTGTATTATTTTTCTGTGTATTATTATAAAAATATCAAGAATTTTGGTTTAAGTCCGACAGACTCCTAGCAAGCCGGAACCCTGGAGCCGCCCGAACGGGCGGCGGAATGCTAACCGATTGTTATTTGCCGTAAAAATGATTCACGTATATTTTTATCTATTCTCGGTTACTGTCCAGCCATTTTCATTTATTGTAATAATTGTTTCAAATGTCGCTGATAAAGATATTGGAAATGGTCCATCTCTGTTTCCATCATTGCTATCAAAT